>Ga0302314_10000319_pt1 | contig 87746 bp, 76 predicted proteins | sample III_Palsa_N2_3_FD_200533 | JGI IMG/M metagenome (GOLD analysis project Ga0302314, IMG submission 200533) | Peat permafrost microbial communities from Stordalen Mire near Abisko, Sweden - III_Palsa_N2_3 | ecosystem: Environmental > Terrestrial > Soil > Palsa > Peat permafrost | place: Sweden...
CATGGCCGACAGCCTGACCCTCGAAGAAAAGCGCGTCCGCATCGAACAGCTGCGCGCCGACATCGAGCTGAAGATGCTGGATCGGCTCAAGCGCGATCAGGACATCCTCTTCGAGCCCTGGAAGCTCGGCCTCGCCGGCGTCACCGCCGGCGCCGCCATCGTCGGCGCGACGGCGGCGGTGTTGAAGCTGCTGGGCTGGTGAACGGGCTTTAGGCGCTCCTTGACGCCTTCCAGAACCGCGTGACGGCGCCTCGCTGTGCGGCTTTATGGTGCGTGTTCACCAGACTGCCGACCAGCCGTTTGCAGCTCGCCATCTGTATCCATCTGCGTCATCTGTGGATGCCTTCCTACTGCGCCGCCGCCTGAGCAGGCGGCTGCGGCCAGGACGAGCCGAGCGGTTGGTCCAGCGTGTTGCGGCCCCTTGCCCCATAGGTGCGGGCCATCACCTTGCGGCCGAGTTGGTCGCCGGCGATCACGTCCTGGCGGATTTCGGTGTTGAACTCCGCCGCCAGGGTCATCGCCAGCATGTAGGGGATGTAGGCCGTCACCTCTTCCGGGAACTCGATGACGTTGGTCGGGTCGGTCCAGTCGGCTTCTTCCACCCAGTTGCCGATGTCCGGCCGATACCAGAACCGCGCCCCCTGGCCGTTGGCGTTCAGCGACACATTGGCCGTTCCGCCGTTGATCAGCCGCCCATTACCGGTCACCGCGCAGGCGTTGGTCGCGAAACCGAGCCCCGCGTCGATCACCCCGAACCGCATCCCGGCCTTGGGATTGGCCGGCGCCGCCACGGTGTAGGCGAGGCCCGGCGGAATGGCGTATTCGCCGCCGCTCTCGGCCTGCACGTCCGGGCTCCCCCTCGCCACGCTCTGCTGGCTGAGCCGCGCCCCGATCAGCGTCCCGAACCACGACGCCTTGAGGTTGTTGGCCGCCAGCATGGCGTCGGTCATGACATCGGCCTCGGGTTCGTCGCCGCCGCCGAGCGAGCCCAGCAGGCGCAAGGCGCGGCAGATGGCGTCGCTGATCGTCATGGGCATGGGGCGCGCACCTCTACGTCGTGACGGCTGCGCCCGAGCAGGCGCTGATCCACATCCCGTTCGACCAGAACGCCGGCACGCCGGTTCCCGCGCCCGAACCCTCGCCGGGCTTGCGGCCGTCGACCGCATAGGCCCAATCGCCGATCGTCAGCCCCGTGGTCGGCAGGTTCGCCGTCCCGTCTATGGCGACGTAGAGCGTCACCGCGACATTGTCGGTGAGGTCGCCGCCCAGCTGCAAGCCGCCGGCCGCCACCACCTGCCGCGTCCGCGGAACCGCCGCCGCCGCCAGATTGGTCGCCGCCGCCACGCCGTCCGCCGCGCCGCCGGTCCGATCGAAGAGGCCCTTCAGCACCCGATAGGCGTAGGGTGTCAGGCGCCCCGTATCGGGGTCTGTCCACTGCGCGCCGAAATCCGGCTCCGAGACGCGAACGGGCGCGACCATGGGGCCTCCATCGAGACAGGGCGCTCAATCATTGCGCGGCGCCCTGGCCTGGGCGAATGTGCGCCCTTCCTAGGGAGGGAAGACCATGCGCAGCAGTCTGGTTCTGGCGGCCCTCGCCGCCCTGGCGTTCGCTTCGGGCGCCGCCGCGAAGCCCTGCAAGGACGCCCAGGGCCACTTCGTCAGATGCCCAACGGCGATGGTCGATTCCGCCTCGCCGGCGATCAGAAAACACAGTCCGGTCACCAGCATGGAAACGCCGGCGTCTGGCGGCGCGGCCCATTGCACCACCGGCAAGCCCTGCGGCGGCGCCTGCATCCCGATGGACAAGGTCTGTCACAAGTAGGCCAGGCATCGCCGCCCGGAGGGACTGAGTGAGTCCGGGGTTAATCGTCATCATGGTCTCATCCGCGCTGGCGGCCGCCGTCGCCTGGAGCATATGGGACGCGCTGAGAAAAGGTCGCGTACGGGGGCTCGGCAGGCGGACGTTGTTTCGCGAGACAGAGCCGACGCTCTACTGGGGTTCCATCGGCGCTTGCGTCGTCCTCATGGGCGCCTGCGTCGTCTACGCGCTTCTGGGGCTCGGCATGATCCTCTTCTAAGCTTCAGGCCCGCACCCGCCCCTTGAGCCCGTCGAAACAGCCTTCGGTCCGGGCCCATGCTTAGAGCGTACGGGGACCAGTCGCTGGTCCCCACGCATCTCCGTCCTCTGCGTCATCTGTGGATCAGTTCGCTGGCCTGAGCGGATTGAGCTCGAGGTGGCTGAACGCCACGTCGACGGCCTCCGAGCACCGCACCTCGATCAGCCGCCCCGGCGCGCGCATCTGCCCGAGGCGCTGCCAGCAGACTCGCGTCTTGTATCGACCCATCGCGCCAAGCGGCTGGGCGCGCCAGCGGCTCCAGCGCCGGCCCATGTCGTCGCTGTAGCGCATCTCCACCAGCGGATGGGCGCTGGGCGGGGCGGCGTTCCCCACCCCGGTCACGCAATGCAGCACCAGGCCGTCCATGCGCGGCCGGCCCTCCTCGATCTTGATGAACGCGAAGGCGCGCCGCACCAGGGGGCCGCCCGCGTCCGTCCACGCCCCGACCTGCGCCTGCCAGAGGTCGTTGGTGATCGCGTCGCCGAAATAGGTGATCGAGCCGCCGGCGAACCCGGCCGCCGCCTGGTCTTGGGTGACCGAGACCCGCCCCCGGAAGGTCCCCAGGCCCCAGCTGTCCCACTGGGCCCACAGACCCCGATTGTAGGAGTCGCCGTAAGCGCCCTGGATCGTGCCGACCCGCGAGACATCATAGGCATAGGTTCCGATACCGGGGATGGTCAGGATGTAGAGCTCATGGCCCTCGAAGGTCGCGACCGACGCGCTGAGCTGCGCCCAGTTCGCGCACTGCCGGATCTTGTCCTCGATCGATGACGATGAGACGCGGCTGGGCGTGTTCGACGACCGATAGACGACGCCGTTCTCGCCCACCCAGAAGAGGGAGTTGTCGGCCAAGCACAGCGTATCGCGCGAAGCGATGCCGCGCTGAAAGCCCCGACCCTCGTTCGGCGAGAACGGCAGGACCGAGTCGGTAGCGTCGGTGGTGTCGGCCGGGCTCCAGAACTCGACCGTGTTGTCGGTGAAGAACACCAGCTGGTCGTTCAGCACCGCCACCGCCCGGTTCGGCGCGGCGCTGTCGTTGTTGTTCAGGAAATCGAGCCCGGTCTCGTCCGTCCCGTCGCTCAGTTCGGAATAGAACCACGTCGCGCTGCCGGTGCAGCAGAACGCGAACCGCCCGGCCAGATAGGCCACGTCGCAGACCTTGGGCAGGACCCCATTGGCGATCGGCGTGAACGTCGCGCACGGCCCCTGCCAGCCATAGGCGATGCCCTCCGAGACCGCGATCACCTGCGTCGGCGAAGCGGCGAACCTGACGAGATCGTTGCCCGGAATCGAGCCGACGTTCGTGCCGCCCCAGAAGATCGAGCCTCCCGAAACCACGAAGAGGTGGCCATAGCCGACGCCCGGCTGGCAGAACACGCCCCGGATCGGCCCCGTCCCCCAGTTGGCCCCGGTCACCAGCCCCGGCCGGCTGTATTGCACCTCGCGCAAACCGACGAACGCCGCATAGGGCCGCTCCTCGCGGATCGGCGTCTCTTCGCTGATCAGGTTGACCGGGTGAACGTCCGGAAAGCCGAAGGCGCGCGAGAAGGCGTCGGAGAACAATGGAATCCGCAGGCCGGTCTGCGAGGTGAACCCGTCGCTGCGGAACTGCGCGATCTGTGCGGCGGGCGCGCTGCCCTGGCCCTCCATTCCTTGCGGCATGCGTGCGGCCTCCTATGGCTGCGACGATCTGGCGCTTGCGCCAAGGGCGTCCGCGGCGCCCATTGCCGGCCATGGCGGAGCGGCCGCGGCATATTCCCGAGCTGGACGGACTGCGCGCGGTCGCCGCGCTGATGGTCCTGGCGCTCCACACCGGGCTCACGCCCGGCGGGTCGACGGGCGTCGACGTGTTTTTCGTTCTCTCCGGTTGGCTGATTACCGGCATCCTCGCCCGCGAGATCGACCGCACGGGCGCGGTCGATTGGATCGCCTTCATCGCGCGCCGAGTGCGGCGTCTCTGGCCCGCGCTGCTCGCGATGCTGGCTTTCTGCCTCGCCATCTGGCCACGCGCTTGGGCGGACGCGATCGCCGCCGCGGCCTACATTGCAGACTTCACCGTGCTCGCGGGGCCAAATAGCGGGCCATTCGCACCCGCATGGACCCTGGCGGTAGAGTGGCAATTCTATTTGGTCTGGCCTTTGTTCCTGCTCGTCGCGCTGCGCCTCGGCCGTTCGCGCGCTGCGGCCATCATGGTGGCCGCCTGGGCGGTTTTGGGCCTCGTTCGCGCGCCGCTCCTGTTGTCCGGCCCAGGGTTCGCTGCCGACCTCGCCTACTATAGTCCGCTCCACGCCTCGGGACTGCTGCTGGGCGCGGCCTTGGCGTTGCGCCCGGTGCGCGCGCCAGCCTGGGCGGGCTGGATCGGACTGCTTGTCACGGCGGCCACCCTGGCGATCCCGCATGCCGGGGATGCGTGGTCGATCCCGCTCGCCGAACTGAGCGCGGCCCTCGTCGTCGCCGCGCCGCCGCGCGCCCTGGCCTTTCCGCCGCTCGTTCGCCTGGGCGAGATCTCCTATGGCGTCTACCTGTGGCAGATCCCGGCCTGGCTTCTCCTGCGCGCCGCGCTGCCGCCGCCGGCGAGCGGCCTCGCCACCATCCTCTTGGCCATCGCCGCCGCCGCCCTGTCCTGGCGCTATGTCGAGCGGCCGTTCATGCGCCGCGGGCGGAATTATCCCGTTAACCTGGCAAGGACAGGATGTAGCGATGGGGCCGCGTGACAGGCCGGCGCTATCCGCCTCGCAAGTCGGTTGACGGGCGGTTTCGTCGCATGACCCGAAACGCGGATGTCTCGGTTGAGGGAGGCCGGAAGCTGCAGCCGCCTCAATCGACGAGCCTATGGATAGCGGGGCGGTGGTCGTTGCCGGCGCTTTTGGTCCTGGCGTTCGCTGTTCGCGCGACTGCTTTCTTCGCGTTTCCCAGCCTTCATTGCCCGGACGAAGTATTTGAGACCCTTGAGCCGGCGCACCGCATCGCCTTTGGTTACGGCATCAAGAGTTGGGAATTCGTCGACGGGATTCGCTCGATGGTTTTTCCCTATTTCCTTGCCGGGCTTTTTCGCTTGTCATCGACGGTCTTTGGCGGTCCTGAAGGCTACATTACCTTCTCCCGGCTCACCTTGGCCCTGCTGTCATGCCTTCCGGTGGCCGCTATCTGGCGAATGGGGAAACGCGAGAGCCCAGCCCATGCCCTCATCGCGGGCGTCGTCGCCGCGACTTGGTTCGAACAGGCCTTCTTCTCGTTCCGCACGCTGAACGAAGCGGTAGCCTGCGATTTTGCCCTGACCGCCCTGGCGCTGGCGTCACGCCCGGCGGCGGCGTTCACGGGCCGGGCGCTTGCGGCGATTGGAGCCTGCTTGGCGACCTCCGTGATGCTTCGCCTCCAGCTGGCGCCAGGCGCCGTCTTCGTCTGGCTCGTGGTGGGTCAGGCCCGCTTCGCCGACCGCTGGCGGCCGTTGGCGATGGGGGCGGCGCCGGTGGTCGCTCTGTTCGGCGCGGTTGACTGGCTCACCTGGGGCGCGCCTTTCATCTCCTACCTTCGCTACATGGACTTCAATCTTGGCGTGGGCGGGGCTTCGAAATTCGGCGAGGAGCCTTGGAATTGGTATCCCACCTTCCTCGCCGCCCTTTGGTTTCCCTTTGCGCCGTTGATTGCCGGCCTCGGTCTTGGGGCGCTCCTGCGGCGTCGATGGTTATTGTGGGCGGCGTACGCGGCCATTGAGATCGGCGTCCATTCGCTCATCCCTCACAAGGAATACCGGTTCATCTATCCGGCCACGGCGGCCCTCATCATCGCCGCCGCGCTGGTTTCAGCCGACCTTTTGCGAACGGCCCCGTATTGGCGACGGGCGGCGGTCGCGGCGGCCTGGGTATCGGCGTCCGCTGGGTTGGCGCTCTCTCCAGGCTTTGACTCGCTTTGGCGTCACGAGCGAGAGGTTATCGCGGCCGAATATTGGCTCGCTCACCGCGCCGACCTGTGCGGCGTCATGTTCTACAACGGCAACTGGTATGGCGGTTACGCTTATCTCCACCGCGATGCGCCCATTTATAGCCCTGCCTATGTGGCCGGGCTGGCGGATCGCGGTCCGACAGACTTTGCCGAGGCCGGTCGCTCCGCGGCCAGGTCCGCGAACGGCGCCTACAACTACGTGGTCTTGGATAAGCGCGATCTTGCCGCGTTTCCCGGATGGCGAACCGGTGGGTGCTTCTACGGTCTGACATGCGTCGTGATGAGGACGGGCGGCTGCCGCGGGGACTCCACCCTTGTGCCGGTTGCATCGGTGCCGCGGATAGGCGAGCCGCGCGTTCTGGCCGCGGGGCGGTGACCTTGGCGGACGCGCAGGTCCAGGCGACAAGGGCAGGCGCTTCGCCACACGGCAGCTTCTAAGGTTTGTGCCGCCGCCCGTTTCGTGGACAGGCGGTGGGCCTCGGCCGGCCATCACGCCGCAAGCCATGGAGCTGACATCGCCGATCCTCGCGTGGCGGGTCGGGCGCTCCATGAGATCGCGTGTGCGCCGGCGCTCGTGGCCGCCGCGGCGGAGCAGGATCCCACCGCCCTCGGCGTCGGCCATGCCTCGCGACCGGGCCGGCCAGGAGCGAGCGCGAGCAGCGCGCGCTCGAATAGTCCGGCCCGCCTGTGCTAGTCCCACCCCATGTCCCTCGCCGACGCCCAGGCCAAGGCCACAGGCGCCTTCTTCGCCGCCGCCGACCGCGGGCTCGTCGACGCCATGCCGCCCGATCCCGACCTCTGGGTGCTCGAGGTCGGCTGCCGCACCGGCGCCACCGGCGCCTTCGCCTTGCGTTCGGGCAAATGCGGCGCCTGGGTGGGCCTGGAGACCGACCCCAAGGCCGCCGCCGAGGCGATGTTCGCCCTCACCGACGTCATCGGCGCCGACCCGGCCAGGGAAGCTTTGCCCTATGGTCGCGCCGCCTTCGGCCTGCTCATCGTTGGCGACGCCCTGGCCGGCTTCGCCGACCCCGCCGCCAGCCTCAAGGCCCTCACGCCCCTGCTCCGCCCCTCCGGCCGGGCCCTGGCCAGCGTCACGCGCTTTCGCCAGCGCGAGATCGTGCGGCTCTTCCGGAACGCCGGCCTGCGCGTCGGGGCCGTCACCGCCATCGGCGGCAAGCCCGGGTTCCTGGGCCTCGGTCGCAAACCGCCGGAGCGGATCGAGGTGGTCGCGAAGCGGTAGGCCCCCCGAGGCGATAGCGACACCGTGACAGGTTGCAATCCGCCGGGCCGCTGCGCGGAAGCTTCGAGGCGACGGTTGTCGGCAGCATATCGGCGGAGATTGATGGGATCGACGATGTCTGGCCCGAGAACCAAAGCGACCGCCCACATACCGAGCGCAACAGCGAACGCGATGGCGGAGAACTTGGGTCTGATCCTCAGCAAGGCATCATGGTCCGTCGAGGTTGGCGTCTCCATAGACCTGCCATGTATTGAGTGTGAAGAAGCCGGGCGCCGTCGCGCCCTGCGACTGTGAAGCTCCGAAACCGGCCCGCGTCGCGGTGAGCCACGTACCGACCGCTTCGCTGTAGAGGTTGTACCAGACGACGCCATTGACGCTGCTGTCGAAATAGTAGTTCGTGCAGTCGTCGCGGATCTGCACGGCCCAAGTTCCCTGATAGTCGTTTCTGAGCGAGAAGCCCGTGTTGCTCGCGTAGACATTCGGGCCGTCCGTCGTGACATTTGTGATATGCTCGACGCGCTCGATGAATCCGCTGCTCGTCAGCTCGCTCTCAAATCCGATTAGCTTCGTTCCATCGCTCAAATAGATGCCGTTCACCACCACGTTGTTGGTGTTCGGGGCCGAGTATTGAACCGTGGCGGTGACCTTCCACGGACAGCTTGGCACATCTACGGCGAGCACTCGCCAGACTACCTCTCCAGAGCCACTGTCCGGAAACTGCACGCCGATGGGACCGCCCGTGACGGGCTGAAGTGCCGAAGCGCCGCGTACATCCACTTGGCGATGCCGAGATAGCGCGCGTCGAGCCAGTCCTTGCGCCGGCTGCGCGGGTCGCCGAAGAACTCCTCCCAGCGAATCTGCGTCACCGTCACCTGCAGATCGGGGTCGACGCCGACGATCGCCGCCATCGTGCCGGGGATCAGCATGTCGAAGAAGCAGTCGCTCTTGACCTGCTTGAAGCGGTTCTGGCTGGCCACGTAGCGCAGCACGTCGGTGGCGACGTCGGCCTGGTCGGCCTTCTCCGGCTCTCGCGGCCAGGCGCGGGGATCGGATCGGCCGCGCTCGATCACGCCCACTATGCCGTTGATCGCCGGCTTGATGCGGTTGATGACGATCTCAGGCTGGTGGCGCTTACGCAGCTCCTCGATCTGCTGCGGCACCAGCTGATCGGTGTCGTAGTAGTCGATCGCCTGCAGGCTTTTGGTCCGGGCGGTCTCGGTCAATTGCCGCGCTTCCGTGAAGTAGCGCTTCAGCTTTTCGAGGTCGGGTGCCGGCGCGGGGGCGGTCAGACTGTCGGCGGCGCTTGCCGAAGTGTCGGCCAGTCCAGGCGTCGAATCGCCGAGGGAGGTCGACGCGGCTGGTGTGGCCATCGGTGCCTCCCGTCGCAAGAGTTTCAGGCTGGATGCCGGGGCGTCTCGCCGCACCTCGCGTCACATTGCATATTGCACCATTCCTGGACCGGTTCGTCAACAGATAATTTGCAGATTGCGTTCAGCCAATTCAGCGACGGAGCGCATGCGCTCCGCGAGGGTAGGCACCGCGCACGGTGTCGCTGCCGCCGTGCGCCGGGGCGCGTTCGATGCCGTCAGGGACTTTGCAAACCCTCGCCTTGCTCCCGGTTCCCTGGGGCGTCCGCCGCCGACACTTGCCGGCCGGCCGCGATTTTGTCGGCGTAGCGCACAGCGCTCGATGGGCGCCACAGACTCACTGCAAGTGCGCCGAGTACTGCGAGCGTGACCGCAAACGGCCACGCGGGGATGGGGCTAAGGGGGCGTTTCGTCATCTCATGTCAGCTTTCGCTGCATCAATCGTTCCAGCAGATCTTTGCCTCACACCGTGGCCGGCGCAGGGGCCCGCAACGGCCGCAAATGGCGCTCCATCTGATCGGGCGTGACCCGGCGGGCGCATCTTAGCACGCGACCCGGCGAGCCGACGGCGCGGCCCTTGGCGGCCTCGCACGCGGCCTGGCTCGGATATATGCGCAAGAGGGTCATTCCACCCCCCGACGCGAACGACAGGAGGCCCCAGGTAGCGACTACGACGGCAAGGCATGCCGCCGATCTGGGCCGGGTCGACGGTTCAAGGGGTGGGTGCGGGCCTAGGTCGCCGTTCCGTTTCCGCCCCCAAGATAAAACTCTGAAAGCTTTGATCGCCGGCGGCGAGAACGGCGTCTCGGCATGCTGTGTGAAAATAATACCCCAACCTTCCGCAGTCTTTCAGCGCCTTCTCCCTCTCCGCCGCGTGGTCCTCGTAATACGCGCGTGAATGCGGTGGATTAGGCCCGCAAGCCGCCAAGGGGGCCAAGAGCGTCGCCGTCATAGCTACAGCTAGACGCTTTACTCTCGGCCCCTGAGGCCCGTCCGCCTACTTGTGGCAGACCTTGTCCATCGCGATGCAGGACTTCCCGCAGGGCTTGCCCTTTGTGCAGTGAGGTCCGCCGGCTGCGGTCGTTGTCGTGGTGGCGCCGCCGGTCGTCGTTGTGGTGGCCACGGCCGTCGTTGTCTTCTTGGGACCAAAGAGTCCGCCGGATGTCTTGGTTGTCGTCGCCACGGCGGTCGTGGTCGGGCACTTCGTGAACTTGCCTTTGGCGTCCTTGCAAGGTGCGGCCTTTGCGGGCGCCGCCGCCGCTGGTGGGCACTTGGTGAACTTGCCTGACGCGTCCTTGCAGGACTTCGCTTCCGCGACGGATGAGAACGCCAAAGCCGCGATGGCAGCCAGTATCAAGGTGTTACGCATGAAAGGCCCTCCGATTGAGGATGCGACCTTCGCCCAGCCTGAGCGCTCGCGCAAGGTGGTCGCCAAACCGTGAATTGTGGCGCCTTGGCCTTGGCGTTAACACGTGGGGGCCTGGACCAGACGGTTCGCACCCTCCGGTCCAGCCCCTCTTAGGTGAGGGAGGGACGGCCCGGCTTCGGTCGGGCCGTTTCGGTTTCGGGCGCTTGGGGAGGCGGCCAGACCCGGACCTGCTTTTCGTTGACGGCTCGCGGCGCCCGGGCGAACGGCTTGCCCTTTCGGCCGCATACCGCGCATCGAAAGTTGACCGCGTCGACTCGCCTGCTTCCTCGATGGCTTGCCGCAAGTGAACCCACGGCGGGCCGCCTGGAATGTTCGCTCTAGCTTGCTCGCTGTTTCGCCAGCTAACGCGCCCCAAACTCCGCACAGTCCTTTGTCACCGTAGCCCGGGAGGCCTTGGCAAGGACTTGGACGGCTTCTGCGGCAATCGGACAAATTCAATCGCCCGGACAGCCGTGCTAAGGCCGTCCGCATGAAATGGCTGCTCATCTATCTGTATTTGGACTTGCAGCGCGTTGTGCCCGCTATCGCCCTTTTCACGCTGCTCGAACTCGCGTTCCCGCGGGGGCGCGGAACATGGCGAGCGCGCTTTCGAGGTGCAGTATTCTACGCCATCTATTTTCTCTTCGCCGCCGCTGCCGCCATCTCTGCCGAGGCAATAACTGATCGGATGCATATCCGCCCCCTCGTTGTCACAAGTAGCCTCTGGGCGGTCATCGCGTATCCAATCGTCTGGGATTTCTTGTACTACTGGTTTCACCGGGCTCAGCATGCGATCCCGGGCCTTTGGCGGCTTCATTCGGTACACCATGCCATCCGCGAGTTGAACGCGGTCAACGCCTATCATCACTGGACCGAGGAACTGTTCCGCACGTTGCTCTTGCTGTTTCCGCTGACGTTCCTGGTCCGCATTACCGCGCCGGAATTCGCCTACGTTAACGTACTGTTGGTCGCAGCGGGAACGCTGATCCACACTCAGACAGCTTTTAACCTCGGGCCGCTTAATCGGATCCTGGCGGACAATCGCATGCACAGGATCCACCACTCACTCGAGGAACGGCACTTCGATCGCAACTTTGGCCAGACGATGTTGTGGGACCAAGCTTTCGGCACGGCCTATTTTCCGCGCAGGGATGAGTGGCCCGCCGTCGGCCTGCCTGGCCGCAGCGAAACGCAAACTGTTGCGGATTACCTGCTAGCGCGGGAGCGGCCCCTGACGAAATCTTAGCGGCCCGCTTGCAATCACACTGCACTCGGTCCCGGAAACCCCGCGGCGACGCAGATTGCTAGGGTGGCGAGCGGCCGGTACACCTAACATCGTGACGATACGATCCGCGCGACTTTGAAGATCGGCTTCAAACGCCGTTGCTGTCTCGCCAAGCATAGAAGATCGAGTCGTCGAACACCTGGGAATAGTGGGCGAAGGCCAGGCGCCAACCCTCTGGATTCTCTGTCCCCAGCGGGGCGCCCAAGATTTCGCCGAGCTGGCAGGGCAGATGAAACAGATCGTGCGGAAGATGATAGCCGGCGAAGGCGATGCATTTCGCCCGCGACAGCGTCTCCACCCCGCCTGCCAAGACAGCGCGCTCCGTCCCTTCTACGTCCATCTTGATGAGATCGAAGGACTCGCCGGCCAACAATTTGTCGAGCGACTTCGCATGGATCTCTCCGGCCTCCGATTCCTCGATCACCAACATGGCGTTAAACATCGTCCAAGCCGACAGGTTGGTGTCGTGGCTCCAGGCGGCGCCAACGAAGTTCGTGTTGGTCACGCCCAGCCGCTCGGCCACAGCGGCGATGGCTGGCGCCATATCCGGATTGGGCTCTATGGTGAAGCTGCGAGTCAACGCTGGATAGGTGGCCTTAGTCGCCGCCAAGCTATCGCCGTCATAGGCACCAACGTCGCAGAACGAACGAATATCTAAACCGTCCACGGGCGGGCGCCACATCTCACCGACGGGGCGACGGCTGACAAGCCGACGAGGATCGAGCGAAAGTCGGTAGTCAAGAACCTCCAGAAATGTTGCTGCGCTTCGCTCGTCTAGCCTACGGTAGACGTCGAATAGTGCATCCGAATCGTCTAAAATCGCCTGCGCGAAATCCCGCGCCGGTCCGAATGCGGCGGGGAGGTCGTAGGCGTAAAGCGCTTCGGCAAGCGAGTAAGCATCGCGCCCGAGGCTAGACAATATCTCGATCTGGTTTTGGCCGGCCGCGACCACCAGCGGCAGGTCAAGATCGATCCGGTCGGTGAGCGAAAATCCGTCGAGACGAGCTCGGGCTCGCGAAGTCTCACTGTTGTCGAAGATTAGACACTCCGTATTCTTCGAGCCGAGCAAGAGGGCGAGTTCCTTTCCCTTCGCCCCGTATGAATAGACGATCACTGTGCGCTCGCCCTCTAGAGCCTTTAGCCTCGGAAGTCGGGCCTGCAATTCTCCAGCTGCCACATGAAGCACGTGGGCAAAGCGTTCTCGGGTCAGTTGCAGCTCGGCGGTCATGCGTCATCCCCTGGAAGGCAGAAGCTTGCCACGTTCTGCATTGCAATCCGGCTAGCGGCAATTAGATCAAGGTGCCAGACCTCGCCATAGTCGGAAATATTCAGTCGGCCCGACCGGCCCGGACCATCACCCTCACGAGATATAGTCTGGATGATTTCTGCGCCCTCACTGAGACCGCCTGACACTGCGTCCGCGTGTGCTGCGACTCTGGATTGTGGCCACCCGTGGCGCAGCATTGCGAGACTCGCGGCTATGCGCGACGTCCAAGCCTAAGCCCCGCAAGCAGGCGCTAACCCGTCATAATCGTGGGCAAGGCCTGGGCTCCAGCAGCCTCCAGACGCCCGCGGCGGCGATCTGAGCCGGCGGACAACCTTTAAAGGTCCCCGGTCGGATTGGACCTTTGACAAAGATATATCGCCACCGCGCCGGATCGACCGCTCTTCCCGGCTGATTGGTCTCCGTGAAGACCGGATCATCGTAGGGCGGCGGCGGGGTATGGGCGAAGCGCACCACCTCTTGGGGAGACACGGCAAAACTAAGGTCGACGAATCCACCTTTCTCTACCGCATACCATTGCGGAAAATGCAGATAGACCAGAGGATTCACGGCGCTCTTGCTGCGCCAGTCGAACACCAAGGAGAGCGCGCGCCGACTAGGCTCGGTCCGGGCGAGAATCTGGTCGAAGTCACGCGCCTCGCGGGAGAACGCGAGCTGCTCAGTTAGATGCTCACCCAGGGCGAACGCCCCCAGGATGGCTGCGATCACGCCCATCCGAGGCGAAAGCCATCGGGCCGCGGCGGTCGCCGGCCTGGCCGTCCGTGCGAAAAGCCAAGCGTAGGCCGGCAGGACGAAGAGTGAAAATCGCGGATAAAGCTCTATCTGAATGATCGTAAAGGGCGCCAGGCAGAGGACTGCGGCGACCACGCTGGCGATGACCCACGCCTCGGGCCTCTTTGGGGCGCGGAAGCCGCACATGAAGGGCAGAAGGAACAGCGCTCCGCCGAGGGCCAGGGCCCAGGGCGCGGTCCAGTCGTCGAAACTCGCGCCGAACAGCACGGCGGCGCGCACGACAGGCGGACCCATTTGCAGGCGAAGGTCGGATTCGCCGAGGCCCTTGGCCTCACTGTTCAGTGCGTAGGAAAGCAAGGCCAGGCAAACGAGCGATGGCACAACGAACGGCCACGCCATCGGGATCAAGCGTGGCAAGGAGCGCCCGCTGAACGCCAGCAGACCGGCGCCGATGGCCATGACCAGCACGAAGACGATGCCGTTCGTGAAGAGCGTAGCGAGAGCCAGAACGGATACCAGCAGGCCCCATCCCGCGCCGCCGCCGCGGGCGTAGCGCAGGGACGTCCAAACGACCCCAAGCCCTAGCGGCGCGGCGACTAGAAACGGAAAGAAGCCGTAACTCCAAGAGAAGCCGAAGAAGCCGATGAGATAGAAGCCATCAAGGCCTTCTGGAACGTCCAGCTCACGGCCGATGGCGCGGCCGATCAGGCCGAAGGCGGCGTAGGCGGCGGTGAGCACGACCTTGATCGCCGCCAGCGGCGACATTACCAATGCCAGCGGCAGAGCCAGCGCGTAGCCGAGGAAATAGGGCGTCGTGAGGTCGATCCGCAGGTCGGCCGCCCAGGCCGAGCGCCCGAGGACCAGATCGCGCAGCATCGCCACCTGGGCCGCGTGTTGGGGAATATCGACCATCGCCGGCCGGCCGGGCGCCCAGATGATCGCCAGGCCGAGGACGAAGAGCGCCAGGGGCGGGAGCGCCTGGAGACTCAGGATGGCTCTGCGCTGTGCGGCCCCGCTCACAAGCCTTAGCCTATGCCACGATTCGGTCGCGGCAAGTCGACGCTGCGCATGATGCAGGAGAGTAGGACGACCATGGTCGCTGCTCCGATCCGATGTCCCGCAGCGAGCGTGGGAATTTCACGCACATCATCACCACCAGGCGGATCTTCGGCGAGGCGTTGAAGTGGCCGAACGGGCTTGGCGGCTTGCGAGGTCGGGCCATGACCGCCTCCTGGCCGCGCCGTCCCGACGGACGGCGCCTTTGCTGCGACACTGCCCAAGCCGACCTTCGCGTCCGGGCGTGCGCCGCTCTGCGCGCGCCGTCACCCTCAGACCCCTGTTCGTCCGCCCGCTGCGGCCGTCGCCGCGTGTTCACGCATTGTCCGCCTTCACCACCATGTTCCTCTGGTTCGAGGCTCGCCGTGCGGCGCCCTGATGCGAAATTCCAGCCGGTCGGAATTGCGCGTGCGATCGAAGCCTTTCGATAAAACTAACACTGACTGACTAACGTCGTGAGAAGGCCGCCGTGGCGTGGGCTGACTTGGCGAGTCGTGGCGGGATTCTACCTGGAGTCCCGAGCCGCGCCGGAAGCGACTTCGGCGGCATCCCGGAACGAATTTTCTCTCTGTCACACACCGTGAGTCACCGCTCTGACGCCCTATCTGATTTGAATGCAGGGCCTTTTTGGGCGCCGCCGGTTGCGGACGGAACGCGCCTCTGTTAGTAAACCGAACGTCGTATGATGTGAGCGGATCAAAACCCGCCAATCCCGACGGGAGACTCGCTATGGGAGGGATGCTTTGAGGGGTCGGATATCCATCATCGCCCCGCTGACGTTGGGGGCTTGCCTCGCGGCGCCCGCCTACGCTCAGACGGTCGCCCAACAAGGTCAGGCGGCGTCGATGACGCCCCAGGGGACGGCCGGTTCGACAACGGCCTTGTCCGAGATCGTCGTGACGGCGCAGCGCCGCTCTGAATCGATGCAGAAGGTGCCGATCTCGGTCCACGCCACCACCGCGGCGGATCTGGCCACCCATGGCCTGAACGATTCGCTCGGCCTGTCGGCGACGGTTCCCAACCTCGACATTTCGCAAAACGGGACGACGCTGTCGCTCTACATGCGCGGGGTCGGCACGAACGCGTCTGACCCGAACGACGAGCCGTCTGTCGCGCTCTATATCGACGGCGTCTATATCGCCTCGCCGCTGTCCAACATCTTCCAGTTCAACAACATCGAACGGGTCGAGGTGCTGGCGGGGCCGCAAGGCACGCTGTTCGGGCGCAACGCCACCGGCGGCGTGATCCAGGTGATCACGCGCGATCCCAGCCAGACGCCCAGCGGTCAGGCCTCGATCACCTACGGCAACTACAACACGGTCGCCGGCACGTTCTACGGAACCACCGGCCTGGCGCCCAACCTCTCGGCCGATTTCGCGGCCGTGTATCGCCAGAACTTCGATGGCTACGGCTACGACATCAATCTGCACAGGCAGATCATGAAGCGCGAAGACGTCGACTACCGCACCAAATGGCTGTGGGAGCCGACGCCCAAGACGCAAGTGCGCCTGACCGCCGACCTGGAGCTGTTGCATTCCGACGGCACGCCCTATCAGCTCGCGCCTGGGGTGATCGGGGCCGACGGCGTCACGGGCTATCCTGGCCCCTACAAGACAGACACCAACGAGCCCAACCTCAACAACACCACCAGCTGGGGCGCGTCTCTCAGGGTGGACCAGGACCTGGGGTTCGCCCGCTTCGTCAGCATCAGCGCGTTCCGCAACATCTTCGGGCAATACAACCTCGACGAAGATTCGACGCCGGCTCCGATCGTCAATTCCTACATCCATCAGCTGGCCGACAACTTCTCACAGGAAATCCAGCTGCTTTCGCCGCAGAATTCAAAGCTGCAGTGGGTCCTGGGCGGTTACTTCTTTGACGCGAAGTACGCCTATGAGCCGATCACCATCGCGGGGGCGGCGGCGGGCGCCGCCGGGGCCGAAAACATCTACGGCATTCAGCACACGCACTCCTATTCGGTCTACGGCCAGGCCACCTACGAGTTCCTGCCCAAGACGAGCCTGACGGTCGGCCTGCGCTACACCGACGAAGATCAGAACGAGCGCGCCTTCGTCACCGTCGGCGACTTCGTCGTGCTGCCGCCGATCTACGAGAGCCAGAGCTTCAACAAGCTCACCTGGCGCTTCGCTCTCAACTACCAGTTCACCGACTCGATCATGGCCTACGTGTCCGATAACCGCGGCATGAAGAGCGGCGGCTACAACATGCTTGGCCCCGGCGCGCCAGGCTATAAGCCGGAAGTCCTCGACGCCTACGAAGTCGGCCTGAAGTCCGAGTTCTTCGACCACAGGTTCAGGCTCAACCTGGCGTCCTTCTATTACAACTATCAGGACATTCAGGTTCAGAACATCGAAGCCGGCTCCGTCAACACGGTGAACGCGGCTTCGGCGGAGATCTATGGCGTCGACGGCGATTTCGCCGTGATTCCGATCCGCAACCTGACCCTGAGAGGCGCGGTCGGCTACACCTATGGCTTCTACATCAACTTCCAGAACGCCACCTTCACCCCGCCGTCTCCGCTCGACGGGCCGCAATATCCCGGCGACGCGGGCGGCCACCGCATCATCAATACGCCGCGGTGGACGGTCAGTGGCTCGGTCGACTACACGATCCCGACCGAGTACGGAGATTTTCTCTACGACCTGACCGGCTTTTACCGCAGCACAACGTTTGTGAGTGCGGACAACCGCCTCACACTGCCGGAACACACGGTCTTCAACACGAGTCTCACTTGGAATCTCGCTCATTCCAAGTACAGCGTCCAACTCTGGTGCAACAATCTCTTCAATGAGTACTACTACGCCTCGCGCGTGGAGACGTCGGTGGGCGACCTGCAATACGCAGCCCCGCCGCGGACCTACGGCGTCACTCTGGGAGCCAAGTTCTAGATGGCCCGCCGGCGACGAGTTGGCTCAGCACCACGCCGCCGGCGAGCTTGACGGGCGATAGGTTGGCGATGGTCAGGATCCGATATGTCGAGCACGGCGGGAGTGAGCATCTGGTGGACGCCAACCCCGGGATGACTCTCATGGAGGCGGCGGTGAAAAACGGCGTCGTCGCCATCGAGGGCGAATGCGGCGGCGCCTGCGCCTGCGCCACCTGTCATGTCTACATCCCGCCGGACTGGCGCCATCTTACCGGCGGCGTCTCCGAGCACGAGCAGATGATGCTCGAGTTCGGCGTCGACGTCGACGAGCGCAGCCGGCTCGGCTGCCAGATCAAGGTGGTTCCGGAGATGGACGGGATGATCGTCCTGACGCCGAGGAGCCAGAGGTGAAGCGGGGGGCGAGCGGAGGCGAGAGATGAGCGGCGATGGCTTCACGCGGACCCACTACAACCATCACGACCCCGTCGTGGCCCAGGACCCCTACACGCTCCTGGCCGAGGTCAGGGCGACGTGCCCGTTGGGCCAATCCGATCAGCTCGGCGGCTTCTTCTTCCCGACCACCTACGAGGGTGTGAAACGGGTGTTCTCGGACTTTCGCACCTTCACCTCCACGGAGGGGGCCGGACTGCCGGACCAGCTGGTGCGCCTGCTTCCCGTCGACCTCGACCCGCCGCAGCACACGCGGTGGCGGCGCGTTCTCAACCGCTACTTCACGGTCGAAGCGGCCGAGGCCGATCGTCAGAGAATCCAGGCGGTGGCCGACGGGCTGATCGACGCGTTCATCGAGCGCGGCCGCGCCGACGCGGTCAACGAGCTCACGCGGCCGTTCCTGGCCATGAGCATGCTGCCGGCGATCGGCGTGCCGGATCAGGACCGGCGGATGCTCGGGGACAAGCTCCTGTGGATGGTCCACAACCGGATGATCGACCACGAGGGCTGGGTGCGGCGCTATCAGGAGATCGACGACTACCTGACCGGCCTCTGCGCCAGGCGTCGGCAGGAACCCCGCAAGAACGATTTGCTGCAGTGCCTCATCGAGGAAGAGTTCGACGGTCGCAAGCTCACCGACCGCGAAGGCTTTCAGGTGCTCCTGCTGACCCTGTTCGGCGCGCTCGATTCGACCAGCTCGGCCATGAGCGGTTCGCTCTATCACCTCGCCCTGAATCCGGCCGACAAGCAGCGTCTGGTGTCCGGCGAGACGCCCTGGGCCGGCGCGCTCGAAGAGTTCATCCGCTTCACGACCCCGATCCAGGCGCTGCGCCGGCAAACGACGCAGCCGACCGAGCTCGACGGCGGAACTCTGGAGGCGGGAATCAATGTCCTGGCGGTCAACGGCGCCGGCAATCGCGACCCCGCCAAATTCCCGGAGCCCGACCGCTGTCTGATCGACCGCGATGCGCGCGACCACCTTTCGTTCGGGGCGGGCGCCCACGTCTGCATCGGCCGTCACTTCGCGCGCGTGATGCTGGAGACCTGTCTCAAGACCGTGCTGCGGCGGCTGCCTGATTTCGCGGTCGAGGCCGGTTTCAAACCCGAGTACACCCCGAGCGAAGCCCGGGCGCTCAAGACCTTGCCGATCACCTTCACGCCGGGGCCGCGCCTGTCCGCTTGAGGGCGCCTGGACCGCGGAACTGAGCCAACTGGGGCGACAGCCAATGCCGGTACAAGGCGCCGCCTTCGCGCAAGCCGATTATGTGATCGTCGGGGCCGGAAGCGCCGGCGCCGTGTTGGCGAACCGGCTCTCGGAAGATCCGGCTACGAGCGTCATCCTGCTCGAGGCCGGCGGCAAGGCCGACTCCTTCCTGGTTCAGCTCCCCGTCGGCTTCCTCGGCCTGCTCATGAAGGAGAAATATGACTGGGCCTATGCGGCCGAGCCTGACCCGAGTCTCGGCGGCCGCAGCTGGGTGTGGTCGGCCGGGCGTATGCTGGGCGGCGGCAGTTCGATCAACGGGCAGGTCTACATCCGCGGGGTCCGCCAGGATTTCGACGAATGGGCGGCGGCCGGCGCGACCGGCTGGGGCTTCCAGGATGTCTTTCCGTATTTTCTTCGCTCGGAACACTGGGAAGGGCCGCCCAGCCAGGCGCACGGGGCCAATGGTCCGCTCACGGTGACCGAGATCAGGGACCCGCACCCGCTCTGCTTCGCCTTCCTGAAGGGCTGCGAGGAAATCGGCCTGCCGACGCTGCCGGAATACAACGACGGCGTCGACCACGGCGCCTTTCTCAGCCAGACCAACCAGCGCGACGGCTGGCGGTGCAGCACGGAGAAGGCTTACCTGCGCCCGATCCGCCGGCGACCCAATCTACGGATCATCACCGACGCCGAAGCGGAGTCGGTCCAGTTCAGCGGCGGCCGGGCGACCGCCGTTCAGGCCCGGATCGCCGGCCAGAGCCAGACCATCGTCGCACGCCGCGAGGTCCTGGTTTGCGCCGGCGCCATGGGTTCGCCGGCGCTGTTGATGCGCTCCGGGCTCGGCCCCGCGGCCGAGCTCGCCGGGCGAGGAATCGCCGTCGTCAGGGACTGCCCCGGCGTCGGCGAAAACCTCCGGGAGCACTCCGCCAGCGCCACCAGCCGGTTCGTGAACACGCCGACCCTCAACGACGAGACCGGCCCTCTCGACATGGCGCGGCACTTCGCGCGTTTCTTCTGGAACCGGAAAGGCCCGCTCGGGGCGCCGGCGGTCCAGGCCATGGCCTACGCAAGGACGCGGGCGGATCTCACGCGGCCGGATGTGCAGCTCCACTTCATGCCGCTGGTCTACGCCGCGGTGGGGGTTGCCGGTTCCGTGCCGGTGCGCATGGGCATGCCGGTCTGTTCGGCCGTGACGGTGAGCGTGTCCCTGTGCAAGCCCAAGGGGCGGGGTCGGGTCGTATTGGACGAGCAGTTGAAGGCCAAGGTGCGGCACCAGGCGCTTGGCGATCCCGACGATGTCCGAACTCTGATCGATGGCCTGCGGCTGGTGGACCGTCTTTTCGACTCTCCAGCGCTCGCCTCGATCGTCACCGGCCGGATGTCGCCGGCGAAGCCGCTGGAGACCGACGAGGCCTGGACCGACTATCTGCGCGAGACCCTCAACATCACCTGGCATGCGGTGGGGACCTGCCGGATGGGGTCGGACGAGGCCGCGGTCGTCGATCCTCAACTCAGGGTGCGGGGCGTCGAAGGACTACGGGTCGTGGACGCCTCGGTCATGCCGACCCCCACCAGCGGCAACACCAACGCCGCCTCGATCATGATCGGTGAAAAAGCCGCCGAAATGATCCGCGCCGGCTGAGGGGCTTAGGCGACCGCGGCCAGGGGGGCGTAGGTCGACGCCGCGCCGGCCGGCCAATCGCGAAGCACCGCCTGCGCCACCTGACGTCCGACGGTGGCGAGTTGCTCCATCACCTCGGGCTCGGTTGTCCCGGTCGCGTGATCGAAGCGGGAGAGCTTGCAGTTGACCGCGGCGGCGAAGGGCGTCGGCCAGCCGCGGAAGGCGTGGACGATCGACCGCAGGGCGGCGGTTGCGCCGCCGGTCGCTTGCCAGCCGTAGGCGGTGGCGATCAGCCCCACCGGCATGTCGGTCAGGTAGGGGCGCTCAGGGTCCTCCGCGGTGTCCTCGAGAAGATCGAGGGCGTTCTTCACCAGACCCGAAACACTGCCATGATAGCCCGGGCTGGCGACGATGAGCCCCTTGGCTTCGCGAACGGCGTCGACCAGCGTCTGCTCGTCCTCTGTCCTCTCCGATGACTTGGGATTGTAATGCGGCAAGCGGGCAAGAGCGTCGCCGCCGAACAGCAGGGTTCGCGCACCCATCGCCTCGGCGACGCCCAGGGCGATGCGCAAGGCGGACTCGGTGGACGAAGGCCCGCCGGTCGTGCCGCCGATTCCGACGATGAGCGGCGTCGGATTTTCCATCTCCAGACCCCATAAAACAAACGATGTTTGTTTTATGGGGATATGCGCGGCGTTTGTCAACCGCGCCTAGTCGGCACTGGCCGGCGGAGTCATGGCGCTGGAGACCCCCTGATCGGCCAGCACGAAGGAACCATGCAACCCCCGGGCCGCGTCGGAGACCAGGAACAGGGCGACTTCGGCGATGTCTTCGGGCGCCATGATCGGATTGCCGTAGGGGCTCATCGAGCGCGCCTCGCGCCGGACCATGCCGGCCTGCTGCTCGGGCGTGAGCTCTTCGCTCACGAAGCCCAGCATGGGCGTGCGCACCGAACCGGGGCCGATCGAGTTGATCCGGATGTTTGTCCGCCTGAGTTCAGGCGCGAGGGTGCGGGTGAAGTGGGCGATGGCGGCCTTGGTGGCGGAATAGACGGCGAATTCGCTTACGCCGAGGACGGCCGCGCCCGAGGCGATATTGACGATCGCGCCGCCTCCCGTGCGCTTCATCAGCGGCAAGGCGGCCTGGATCATCGAGATCGGCCCGATCACGTTGACCCCGAACATCAGGTCGATCTTGGCCGCCGAGAGCTGTTCGATCGGCTCCCAGAAGCACACGCCGGCGCTCTGGATGAGGATGTCCAGGCGGCCATGATCCCGCTCCACGTCGGCCACGAGGCGGGCAATGGCGGCGCGGTCGGTGACATCGCAGGTTTTGGCCTCGGCCTTGCCGCCAGCGGCGAGGATCCGAGCCACCGCGGGGCGCATCGCCGCCTCGGGAAGTTCGGAGGTGACGATGACGTGGGCGCCCTTTTCGGCGAGCAGGGTTGCGGTGGCCGCGCCGATGCCGGTGCCCCCGCCGGTGACGACGGCAATCTTGCCCTCAAGCATGCTGCGCTTCTCCGATGCGGCCAGCCATGTGGCCTTCCCTGATCGCCATCAGCAGATCGCGTGGCGCGTTGGCGTCGCCAATAAGATGCAATTCGTAGGGTTTGGTAGCCCGCGTCCCACCGCCAAGCGCCCGATAAAGGTCGGACTGGGCCTCGTTGAAGGAGACGAAGACGATGCTATCGGCCGGGACCTCCCAGATCTGCTCGCCATCGAGATAGCCGAGGGTGCAGACCCCATCGCCGATCTCGACCAGGCGGCCACCCACCACCAAGCTGAAGTCGCCCTGGCGCAGCCGGCGAAGCGCCGGGCTGGTCCGCACGATCACCTCGATCTGCGGCGCGAAGGATGAATGCCGGGCGACGAAGGTCACTTTGAGCCCATGAACGATCAGCTGTTCGGCGGCGGCGATCGCCTCGTAATGGCCGACGTCGTCGAAGACCACCGCCGAACGGCCGAAACGTTCCGGCGGCGACAGCAACACCTCGTGCGACGAGAAAACATGCGGCTTGTCGAAGCCGGGCGTCGGAGCCTCGGGACGCGCTGCCTGGAGGCCGTCCATGCGCGGCAGGGAGCCCGTGGCCACGATCACCACATCGGGCTTCTCCGCCAGGACGTCGTCGGCCTCGGCAAAGGTCGACAGGCGGATCTCGACGCCGAGATGGCGTAGCTCCTGCTCCTGCCAGAAGGTGATGTCGCCGATGGTCGCCAGCTTGGGCGCGCGCCTGGCGATGTTTATCGCCCCGCCGAGCGATGGCTGCGCCTCCATCAGGACGACCTTGTGGCCGTGCAAGGCGGCGAGGCGCGCCGCCTCCATGCCGGCCGGCCCGCCGCCGATTACCACCACCTTCCGCGGTGTCTCCACCGGCCGGATAAGCTCCTCCGACAAGGTGCGCTCGTAACCAACGGCCGGATTGACCGTGCAGGCCATCCGCTGCTGCGCCGTGCGGATGCCGCCGATGCAGCCCTGGTTGCAGGCGATGCACGGGCGCACCCGCTCGACCTCGCCGCGCGCCGTCTTGGCCACCAGATCGGCGTCGGCGATCATCGGCCGCACGAAGCTGACCATGTCGGCCAGGCCTTCCCGGATCGCCTGGGCGCCCTCCTCGAGCGTGCGGTAGCGACCGGCGATCATGGTCGGAACGTCCGCCCGCGCCACGATCGGCTCGGCCGAACTCAGCATGTACCCCGCCGGCTGGTCCATCGCCCCAAGCATGGTGGCTATGCTGTAGGGGCTGCCCATCGAGCCGCTGACGCAGTCGACCATCTTGTCGGCGCACAGGCGCGCGATCACCTCGCCGGCCTCCTCGGGCGTCAGGCCGCCGGGGACATTGTAGTCGGAAAGCCGCACGCCGACCGGGAAGTCGGCGCCCACCCGGTCGCGGATGGCGCGCAGCACGTCTCGTCCAAAGCGCATCCGGCCGTCGAGGTCGCCGCCGAAGTCGTCATCGCGGCGGTTGGTCAGGGGACACAGAAATTGGTGGATGAGGTAGCCGTGGCCGAAATGGACCTCGACGCCGTGCAAGCCGCCCTTTTGAACCCGCACGGCCGCGTCGGCATAGGCTTCGGTGATCTCCTCGATCTGATCGAGCGTCATTGCAAAAGGGGTGTTCACCAGGCCGAGCGGACAGGGGACGTTGGAAGCTGACAGCGGCGCCTGGCCGCTCGCGGGAGCCCAGCGGTGTCCGCCGTGCCAGAGCTGCACGAAGGTGCGCATTCCGAACTTGTCGGATGAGCGAGCCAGGGCTTCGAAGCCCGGAATGACGCTGTCGTCCACCGCATCGACGGTGTGGTTGGCGGTGGAGCGGTGAATCACCGTCGCCTCCAGGATGTTCAGTCCCACCCCCGACTTGGCGCGCGCCTCGTGGTAGGCAATGAGGTCATCGCTGACGATACCGCGACCGTAGCTGGTGCCGTGGCTGGCGCGCGCGATACGATTCTTGACGACAAGGCCGTTGATCGTGATCGGCTTGAAAATGGCGTCGAGCGACACTGGCTCCTCCCAATACGGCGGCCGTTCAGGCCTGCCGAAGTCACACCGTCCGGACGATCCCCTGCTCGATCAGCCCTTCGATTTCCGGCCCCGAGAATCCTGCCGCGGCGAGCACGGTCTTTGCGTCTTCGCTTCGTCTCGCCGTGATCTCCGTCGTCAGCTCGGGATGGGCGGAGAGACGCGGCGCAGGGGCCGCCGTCAGCACACCCGCCGCATCGGCGGTGACCGAGCCACGGGCGGCGATGTGCGGATCGACGGCGAGTTCCTCGAGCGTCAGCACTGGCGCGCCGCAGGAATCGACCTCGGCGAACCGCGCCTCCCACTCGGCCTGGCGTCGGGTCCGGAAGGCCGCCGCGATGCGCTCGCGCAGCTGGGGCCACTGGGTGCGATCCATCTGCGCTTCGGCCGTGGAGTCGACATCGTCCAGGCCGAGGATCGCCAGCATGGCCGCGTAGAACTTCTGCTCGATCGCCCCCACCGAGAACCATTTGCCGTCGGCGCAGGCATAGACGCCGTAGAAGGGCGCCTTGCCGCCGAGGAGCGAATGCGCGGGCTCGCCATCCCAGAGGCCCAACTCCAGCTCGCCGAACATCGGCCCCAGCATGTAGGCGGCGCCATCGACAATCGCCGCGTCGATCACCTGGCCTCGGCCCGTCCGCGCCCGCTCGACCAGCGCCAGGAGGAGGCCGATCACCAGAGTGTAGGAGCCGTTGGCCAGGTCGCCCAGCAATCCCGGCGGCGCGGTCGGCTTATCCTCGCCGATCACATTGAGCGCGCCGGAGATGGCAAGATAGTTGATGTCGTGACCCGCGCGCCGGGCGTACGGGCCGTCCTGCCCCCAGCCCGTCAGCCGGCCGTAGATCAGCCGGGGGTTGTCGGCCATGAGCGTGTCTGGACCCAGGCCCAGTCGCTCCATCACGCCAGGCCTGAACCCCTCGACGAGAATGTCCGCCGACCCGGCGAGGCGGCGGGCGACGGCCTGGCCTTCCGGCCGGCGCAGGTCGAGCCCGATCGACGTCTTGCCCCGTGACATGGCCGCGCTTGGATCGAAGGGAAGCGGATCGGGGCGGCGGACGCTGAGCACCTCGCCGCCAAAATCGGCCAGCATCATGGTTGCGAATGGCGCCGGCCCCAGCCCGCTCAGGTCGAGGATGCGAACGCCCGCGAGAGGACCACGCGCCGCTGTGCGGCCAGCCGCCATCTCAGCCGTTGACGGCGCGCGCAGGCACGCAGACGAATCCGTCGAGCTGAGGCAGGACGTCGGCGCCGAGCATTTCCACCATCTCAAGGTATTCTTCGCGGCCCACGCCACCCATGTCCATCTTGATCAGGTTGAGGTCGGCGCCAACCAGCTGGCTCAGCTCCGACAACCTATCGGCGAACTTCGCCGGACCGCCGACGATCGCCGGCCCCTTGGTGGCGAGCACCTCATAGTCGAACGGACTGTTCACGAAGGCCGGCGGATCGGGATTCACGCTCTTGATCACCGCCAGGTTGAAGGCGTGATAGGCGCGATAGCGCGGTTCGTAGCGCTCCCTGGCGGCGGCGTCGGTCTTGCCGACCCAGCCGTGCCAGCAGGCGCCGACGGCCGCGGCGTGTTTGTGGCCAGCCTTGGCGAACGCCTCGCGATAGATGTCGGCAACCTCGATGAACCTGTCCGGGCGACCAAAGGCGCTCGGGAGCATGAGCTTGACGCCGAGCTCCCCAGCTAGCCTGGCGGTTTCCGGGGAGCTTCCGCCGCCGATCCAGAACGGCGGGCGCTCGATCTGTACGGGAGCAGGCTCCAGATTCTGGCCGGTGATCGGGGCCCGGAACTGGCCTTCCCAATGGACCGGCTTGCCCGGCCAAAGGGCGCAGGCGAGCTTCATCGCCTCGGCGAACCGCGCCGCCGATTCTTCGGCCTTCTGACCGAACAGGTCGAACGTCTTGACGAAGAAATTGCCCCGGCCGGTCACCAGCTCGAGCCGGCCGCCCGAGATCAGGTCCACGGTCGCGTAGTCCTCCACCATGCGCAGTGGATCGAGATTGGCGGCCAGCGCCACCGAGGTGCCCAAACGGAGGCGCTTGGTTCTGGCGGCGATGGCCGCGAGGACGACCGCCGGCGAGGAGAAGGTGTAGCTGATCCCGTGGTGCTCGCCGATGTAGTAGCCCTGCAGGCCAACCCGGTCAGCGATGTCGGCGGCGTCCAGAGTCATCGCATAGCGCTCTGCAGCCGAGAAACGACGCCCCGTGACGGGATCATCCGTCTTGTCGCCCAACGACATCAACGCGACCTGCATTCGGCCCTCCGGCATTTCCAAGCCCAAGGCCTATCATACGGTGTCTGTTTTGGATCGCAATTGGATTTTCGCACACCGACCATAAGTCGTTGGCGTGTCAGGGGATTGGGCAGGGCGCTCGATGAGCGGGTTCGGCCCAGGGGCGAGCGCTTGCCGCTGTTTTCGATCAATGTTAGATAAGACGGCGAAGGCGCCGACGGTTGGTGGCGGTCAAGGGGGATCGGAGGAAGCCAAGATGCCCGTTCATCATTTCGCGATTGCGACCAAGAATTTCGAAATGGCGCACCACTTCTACACCAAGGTGATGGGGTTCCCCCTCGTGGCGGGGGTGAAGCGTCAGGCCACGGGGGGCGGCTGGACGAAGCACATGTTCTACGACATCGGCGATGGGGAGACGATGGCGCTCTGGGACCTGCGCGGCCTCGAGGGGGTCCAGCTCGACCCGGATCAGTGGAGGAGCGCGATCTCCACCGGGCTGGGGCTGCCGCGCTGGGTCAACCACTTCGCCTTCACCTGCAAAGGCGGCGAGGAGGAACTCCAGCAGCGCAAACAGAACTGGCTGGACAACGGCTACCACGTGTCCTTGACGGATCACGAATTCATCCGCTCGATCTACACCTTCGATCCGGACAAGAACCTGATCGAGTGGACCTACTACACCCGCCCGATCAACGAAGAAGACACCCGGTACGCCCACGAGATCCTCGCCGATGACACGCCGGCGACCCAAGGCGAATACGACGGACCGTTCGTCCGTTCGACCGTGGAGCGTTATCAGCCGGCGCCCAAGCCCCTGCCCCAGCTGACCCCCGAACCCGTCGCCTGAACCGCCTTTCGACGCCGATCTATCGGTGATCGGTGGTGCGTGACTGCGACGTTCTCGTCGTCGGCGCGGGAGGCGCGGGCCTGGCTGCGGCCATCGAGGCCGCCGACGCTGGCGCATCGGTTGTGGTGCTCGAAGCTGGCAAGCGGCCGGGAGGGTCGACGGCGCTCTCTGGCGGCGTGATCTATGCGGCCGGCACCAGCGTCCAGCAGGCGGCCGGCGTCATCGACAGCGCCGAGGCCATGTATCGCTACTACATGACCTTCAACCGCTGGAATCTGGAGCCGTGGCTGATCCGGCGTCTTTGCGAACAGGCTGCGCCCACGCTGGAGTGGCTGGTCGACCTGGGCGCCGAGGTCCCGGTAGAGGGGCTATACGTCTCTGGCGTCGATGACACGCCTCGCGGCCATCACGTGCGCGGCTCCGGAAGCGCCCTGTTCGATCACCTTCTGGGCGCTGCCTCGGCCCGTCAGGTCGAGATCCATGCCGGTATTCGGGTCGAAGGCTTGGCGACTGACGATGGGGCCGTCACCGGGGTGAGTGCGCAAGGCGTTGAGATTCATGCCGGGGCGGTGGTGCTGGCGAGCGGCGGCTATGGCGCCAACCGGGCGCTGCTGACCGAATTCAATCCGGATGTCGCCGAACAGGACGAGCGCTGGTCGTTCTATTTCGGATCGGCCACGAGTCGGGGCGATGGCATCCTGATGGCCCGTTTGCTCGGGGCCGACGTGGTTGGGAAGAACCGTCTGCTGGTCAACGCCTCGCCCGGATTCTCGCGCGACGTGGCGGACTTTCATCCCCCGTGGCTGGTCTTCGTCAATCGCGCCGGCCAGAGGTTCATGGACGAAACCTGGCCCTACTGCATCGCCGGGCATCGCATCGAAGATCAGCCCGGCAAGCTGTGCTTCGCCATCTACGACGAACCGACCCGCGCCGCCTCGCCATCACGACACCCCTTCGCCGACAAGCTCGGGGTGGGCGATTTCGCCTATTCCAGCGATCGTCTGGCCGAAGAGGCGGCGAAGGGAGGGGTGCTGCAGGCAAACACGCTGCAGGATCTGGCGCTCAAGGCGGGGATCGACCCGTTCGGCCTCATCGGCGCGATCGAGGCTTACAACGCCGACGTTCGCGCCGGCGGGGATCGCCAGTTTCTCAAAAGCGGTCCGCTCTCAGCCGTCGAGACGGCGCCCTTCTATGCGGCCGAAGTTCACGCGGCGAGCTTTGGGGCGACGTCGGCGGGCCTGCGCATCGACCCGGACGCCCGCGTGCTTGGGGCTGACGCTCGCCCCATCGCGGGGCTCTATGCGGCGGGCGAGACGGCCGGCGGCGTGTTGGGCGAGAGATACGTCGGCGGCGGCAACTACATCGCCAACGCTCTGGTCTTCGGGCGGATCGCCGGCCAGCAGGCCGCCAAATTCGCCGCTCAGGTCTCGTAGCGGACGACCTGTTCGAGGCTCGCGCGGTTGGTCCGAAAGCTGTTGGCGGGGTGAGCGGGGTCGGCATAGCCGAGGGAAATGCCGCAGACGATCCGGCGCGCCGGCGGCAAGGCGAAATAGTCCCGCACGAAGTCGGCGACCCCGGCCAGGGCGGCCTGCGCGATGGTCGCTACGCCCAGGCTCTGGGCTGCGAGCATGACGTGGGCGACATAGGCGCCGCAATCGATCGCGCCATAGACCCCAAGGTCGGCCTCGGTGGTCACGATCATCACATGTGGCGCGCCGAACAGCCGGAAGTTCTCGAGCATCTGCCGTCCCGAGGCCTCACGGTCGCCGTGAGCCACGCCCACGCTCTTATAGAGCGCCCAACCGGTCTCCCGCTGCCGATCCTTATAGACGCCGACATAGCGTTCCGGGAATGCGAAGTCGGGCCGATCAGCCGTCTGTCGGCCGCGGGCATAAGCGAAGAGAGCATCGCGGAACCGCTCGGTGGCCGCGCCTTCGGTGACCACGACCTGCCAGGGCTGAGAATTGCACCAGGACGCGGCCCCCTGGGCGATGTTCAGGATGGTCTCGATCGTTGTCCGCGGCACGGGGGTGGGGAGAAAGCCGCGACAGCTGTGTCTATCGCTGATCAGGTTGGCGAGCGTCCGCGCCGCCGTCGGCATATCCCCTTGGACCGCGAGGGCCGGCATCAGGAGCCTCCGTTGACACCAAACATCGTTAGTTTACGTGTTAGCTCAGCCTGCGAGGAGACGATAGTCCGTCAGGCGCCGCCGATAGGGAGGCCGACATAGCCAATATAAATCTACGTCTGTCCTGGTGGACACCGCGATCGTGGCCGGAATAACCGACGCGCTGCTCGGACGGACGCGAGGCGAGCGAACGGCGGTGCTGCGCCGCCTGATCGACCGCCTCGCCGGCATCGAGGCTATCGGCGACGACCGCTTCGCCGCCACGCAAACCGCGGGCGCGTTCGACCGCATATACGGCGGGCAAAGCCTGGCCGAAGCGTCGATTGCGGCGGCCAAGACCGTCGATCCCGGCCGGCGCCTTCATTCCACACACGGCTACTTCCTCCGTCTCGGCGATCCCGGCCGGGAAGTTACCCACGTCGTGGATCGCCTCCGGGACACGCGCAGCTTCTCCGTCCGCCAGGTGCGGGCCGAGCAGGACGGCGAGGCGATAATCAGCTTCATGTTCTCCTTCGCCGCGCCCACCCAGGGTATCGCGCATCAGTCGCCGGCCCCGGAGGCGCCGCCGCCGGACACGATCCCGCCGCGCGATGCGCTGCTGATCGCCATGCACGGCGCCGACTTGCCCGCGAATGCCGGTGTGCCCTGGCCGATCGACCTGCGCCACGTGGATCAACCGCCGTGGGAGCAGCGGATCGGCGATGGCCGCCAACGCGTCTGGATGCGGGTCGACGAGGAACTGCCTGACGATCCTGTCCTGCGCACGGCTCTGCTGCTCTTCGCCAGCGATCTGACCCTGAGCGATGCGGTGACCAACCAGCATCCCATCGTCTGGGAAGACCTGATCGCCGCCCGCGGCCTGTTCGGCGCCTCGCTTGACCACGCCGTCTGGCTGCACACACCGGCTCGCCTCGATCGCTGGCTGTTGCATGTTCAGGAGTCCACCCGCGCGGCCGACGGCCGCGGGTTCGCCACTGGCCGTTTCTACGATGAGGCCGGCGCGCTCGTCGCTTCGGTGGCGCAGGAGATCTTCATCAAGGAAACAGGAGGCGGATGACCATGCCCTGGGTCCGCGATTGGGTCGCCTATCACGGCGTGCGCCAGCCGGACGCGCCGGCGGTGACCTGTGTCGAGCGCAAGCTGACGGTCAGCTGGGGCGAACTCGACCGGCGGGTGGGGCGCCTGGCGCACCGGCTGCGGCATGGCCTCGGGCTTGGGCCGGGCGAACGCGTGGCCCTGATCGCCGAAAACGACACCCGGGTGTTCGAACTGCAGTTCGCCTGCATGCGCGCGGGCCTGATCTTCACCCCTTTCAGTTGGCGTCTGGCAGTAGGCGAGATGGCGGCGCTGGCCAAGGACGCCGAGCCTGGCGTCCTCATCTATGACGAAACCTGGCGGGAAAGAGGCGACGAGCTGGCTGGGGCCGCCGGGATCGAGCAGCGCCTGCTGTGGTGCGACGAGATCGGCGGGAGCCCCTACGACCAGCTGATCGAGAACGATGCGGCGGCGTTGCCGGGCGGGATCCACGACGAGGCCGAGATCACCCATCTCCTGTACACCTCAGGCACCACCGGCCTGCCCAAGGGCGCCCTGTGCAGCCAGGGCACGCTCAAGCATCAGGCGATCAACAGCGCCCAGACCTCGCGGACCGGCGAGCGAGGCGTCCATCACCTCAACATCGTGCCCCTGTTCCACGCTGGCGGCCTCAACACTTTCTCGAACCCGGTGCTCTATTGGGGCGGCCACGTCACCACCACGCGCCGCTTCGACCCGGAGGTCACCCTGCGCCTGCTGGCCGACCCGGCGGTGGGGATCACTCACCTCTGCGGCGTTCTGCAGATGTACGAGTTGATCACCGCCCTCCCGTCGTTCGGCGAGACCCAGTTTCCGACCCTCCGCACCGGTCTGTTCGGGGGCTGGGGCCCGAAGACCGTCTGGGTTCATCAAGCCTGGCAGGATCGAGGGATCTTCCTGCAGCTGGCCTATGGTTCGACCGAACAAGGGCCGAACGTCTCAGTGCTGGAAAGCGGTCGCGAGTTGGCGCTGCGCAACTGCTCGGGATTGGTGAACCCCGGCACGGATCTGCGCTTGGTCGATGCCAGCGGCGCCGACGTCGGTCCGGGCGAGGTTGGCGAGATCTGGACCCGCGGCCCGGCGATCACGCCCGGATACTGGCGCCGGCCCCGTGACGATTATTTTACCGGCGACTGGTTTCGCACCGGCGACTGCGGCCGCCTGGACGAAGCCGGCCGCCTCTACATCGTCGACCGCCTGCGCGAGGTCTATCGCTCGGGCGGCGAGAACATCTATCCGGCCGAGGTTGAACTCATCCTTTCGAGCGCGCCGGGCGTTCAGGAAGTGGCCGTGATCGCCGTGCCCGACGATCGTTGGGGCGAGGTCGGGATGGCGATCGTCGAACCCGCGCCAGGCGGCGACGTCACGCTCGACGGACTCCTGGCTCACGCCGAGGGCAAGCTCGCCCGTTTCAAGCTGCCCAAGCACTTCGCCACTGTCGATGTCATGCCCCGCAACGCGACGCTCAAGATCGACCGTCCCGCCCTGAAGAAGGCCTTCGGCGCGGCGCCAGCTGTGTAGAAGCCTCCGGCGACGTCCTCACCAGAAAGTCGCTGATCGCATTGCCAAAGGCGTCGTTGCGGTCGCCGGCCACCATGTGGCCGGCCCGCGCGACGGCGATCGTTTCAGCCTGGGGCGCTTGGTGGCGGAAGGTCGCGATCGCTTCGAGATCGACCACGTCGCTTTGCAACCCCGAAACCAACAGCAGGGGCAGAGTCGGCGGCAGCGACGCCAGGCGCTCGCTCAGCATGGCGGCCAGGGTCTCGTCCGGCGGAGCGCCGACCACGGCGGGATCCCAGTGCCAGTGCAGCCTGCCGTTGCGCTCGCGCAGGCTGCGCAGCAGTCCCTGAGGGGTCTTCGGCGGCGGGCGGTTGGGATTGTAGGCGCGCACCGCCGCGGCCGCCTCCTCGAGGGTGGCGAAGCCATCGGGATGGGCGGTCATGAACGCTCGGATGCGCTCGACCCCGGCCGGGGCGAAGCGTGGCACAATGTCCACCAGCGCCAGCGCCCATACCTGGGCGGGGGCCGCGGCGGCGGCGATCAGCGCCGCCACGCCGCCCATCGACGCGCCGACCAGGGCGGCGGGGCGGCCCAGCGCACGCAGCACACCGATCAGGTCGCGGGCATGGGTCTCCATGCGGTAGTCGCCGTCCGGCGCCCAGTCGCTGTCGCCGTGCCCCCGCGCGTCGTAGCGGGCGACGTCGAACCCGTCGCCTGCCAGCCGGTCGGCGGTTTCGGTCCAGGCGTGGCGCGTCTGGCCGCCGCCGTGCAGCAGGAGCACCAGCGGCCCGGCCCCCGCGCCGTCCATCTGTCCAACCAGCCCCAGGCCCTCGTCCGTCGAGAAACGCAACGCTTGCTCCATTCGGCCACCCCCCGCCGCAACGCCGACTCCGCCGGCGCGTTGACGACGCAAACAATACACTGTTAGTTAATTTCCGCGAGGGAGCCGTCGATGGCGCAAAGCGCCGTGACCTATGCCGATGTCCGGGTGACGCTCGACCATTCCGCGGAGGCCGTCTGGACGGCCGTCGCGGCCTTCGGGCGGATCGATCTGTGGGCGGCCGGCATTTCCGGTTGCGTGGCGGAAGGCGAGGGGCCGGGAACCGTCCGCACAGTTTCGCTCGGCGGGCGCGAGGTGCGGGAGCGGCTGGAGACGATCGACCCCGCCGCTCATAGCCTCCGCTATCTGGTTCTGCCGCCCCACGGACTGCCGGCGCAAAATGTCCGCGGCGAGATCAGGCTCACGCCGCTCGACGGCGGCGGCGTCGAGATCCGCTGGAGATCGGAGGCGAGCGATTTCGAGGTTCCGCCCGAACACCTGGCCGCGCGGATCGAAGACTTCTACCGCCGGTCGATCGAGGGGCTCGATCGGATGCTGCGAGTCGGCCAGGTCAACGATCGCGGATGACGAATCCGCCATCGACCCGCAGGGTGGCGCCGGTGATGAAACTCGCTTCGTCCGACGCGAGAAAAGCGACGGCGGCCGCGACCTCGCCGGGCGTGCCGAGACGGCCGTTGACCTGGAGCGCCGCCATCGCGCCTACTGCCTGGGCTCCACCCAAAGCTTCTGCGTGCCGGCGCATGAGCGGCGTGTCGATTACGCCCGGGCATATGGCGTTGCAGCGAATCGGCAGTCCCGTTTCCCCGCAGTGCAGGGCGACGCTCTCGGTCAGGCTGAGCACGGCGGCCTTGGAGGCCGAATAGGCGCACTGGGTCGATCCGGCCCGTAGGCCACGCGCCGAGGCGATGTTGATGATCGCGCCGCCGCGGTCCGCCATCGCGACCACGGCATGGCGGCAGCCAAGGAAGACGCTGAAGGCGTTGGTCTCCATCACGAACCGCCAATCCGCGTCGGAGGTGTCGACGATCGTTCCAGCCCGGCTGGCGCCGGCATTGTTGACGAGGATGTCCAGCCGACCGAACCGCCGCTCGATCTTGGCAAGGACGGCGGTCCAGCCGGCGCTATCGGTCACATCCAGCCGTGCGTAGGCGACGCGGTCGTCCGCCGGGAGATCGGCCGCCTGGTCATCGAGATCGACGACGACCACCTGGGCGCCTTCCTCGACAAATCGTTCGACAATCGCCCTGCCGATGCCGCGCAGGCCGCCCGTGACAAGGGCGATCTTGTCTTCCAGCCGCATCAGCCGTGGCGCGGCGTGAAGCGCACCTTCAGCTCTCGGAAGCCATAGAAGATGTAGCTGGGCACCATCTCGATTCGCTCCTGCAGAATCTCGATGTCGAAGCGAGCGAACGCCCGCGTCAGGAAGGCGGTCAGTTCCGTGCGCGCCAGGATATGACCGACGCAGAAGTGCAGCCCCGGGCCGAAGGCCATGGAGTCCCGCAGGTTGGCGCGCTCGAAGTCGGTTTCGAACGCGTCGTCCCACACCCTCGGATCGACATTCGCGCCGGCATGCATGATCCAGACCAGATCGCCCTTGGCGATCTGCTGGCCGTGCAACTCGATGTCCTCGCGGGCGAAGCGGGTCATGCATTTCACCGTGCCCGGATAGCGAAGCAGCTCGGTGGTGAGGTCGAAGGCCCGCTCCGGCGTTTCCCGCAGCACCGTCTGCAGCCTGGGCTGCCTGGCAATCCGATGGGTTTGAGTGGCCAGGGTATGCGCAGTGGTCTCGGCGCCGGCCACCACCATGCCGTGGATCTGAGCCAGCATCTCATCGTTGGTGAGGCGATTGAGACCATCCCTGGCATGCACCATCAGGGAGACTAGGTCGTCGCCCGGATTCACCTCCCGTTCCGGAATGAAGCGGTTGAAGACCTCGTTCATGGTCCGGATCGACTTGTCGAGCTGCAGCAGGAGTTCGGGGGTGACGGTCGCCGCGGCGCTGGCGGCGGTGAAGTTGGAGGCCATCTCGAACAACAGCGGCTGGTATTCGAGCGGCAGGCCGAACAGACGCACCATCACCCGTGTCGGCAGGACAGCGCTCACCACCTTGAGGAAATCGAACTCGCCAAGTCGTTCACACTCATCGAGGACTTCGTCGACCACCTCGCCGATGAAGGTCTCCACCTTCTTCACCGCCCCGCGGTCGAAGGCCCTGACCATCAGCGAGCGGACGCGAGTGTGGTCGAGATCGTCGAGCCTGTTGACCATCAGCCCGGTGTAGAGGCGCACCGCCTCCAGCTGTTTCTGAATCTCGGGCGGCATGCCGCGGAAGAGCTGTTCGACTCGGGAGGCTGAGAAGCGTCGGTCGGCAAAGGCGGCGCGCACGTCCTCGTGCCGCGACAGAATCCAGCCGCCCTGGTTCTTGCTGAAGAAGACGGGAGCTTCCTCTTGAAGCCTGAGCATGGCCGACCAAGGGTCGGCGAGAAAGGCTGGATCGGCGAAGCTCACGTCTGCCGGCTGGGATGGCAACTCACTGACGGCGCTATGCCCGCTCATCGTTCGCTCCCAGGCCCTGCCTCAGACGGCAATATCCCGCAGGCAGTTTGTCAGACACTGATTGATAAGTCTCCGCGCGGCCTCTGGCAATCGAAGTTTGGATCTGACGCTGATCAGGCGTTTGTCCCTCGGGGGTGCAGCCGATAGAGCGGGTCATGCGGCTTCGGCGCACCGCGGTTTTCCAGGCCTGTGTAGCGGCCGCTGTCCCAGACCGAGTTGGCCGGTCGTTCGTGATACCAGTCGATCGCCAGGGTGCGGGCGATGATCCGCCATTCCTCGCCGCGCTTCTCATGCCGGTCGAGGTAGCGGCCACCTACGGTTCGCTCCAGGCGTGGGCCCTCGGGCGACGGAAAATCATGGAAGGCCTGGAAATAGCACTCGGAGAACGCCTCCGACGGTCCGGTCAGGTCGACCCAGATATTGCTGATGGTGTGAGCGGTGACGACGCCCTCGAGGAACGGAAAGCTGTAGCGGATGAAGGCCTCGACATCACCCTTGAAGACCGCGTGATCGTCGACGGCGTCTGGCCAATAGACCTTGCGCATGAGGTCGGCGTCGCGCCGGTCGACCGCACGGCAATAGCCAAGCAGTGTCTCCGTCACGGCCTGTTTGTCCAGCAGCGCTGACAGAGCCTCCGGATAGGGCTGAGCCACCGTAATCCTCCCGCCGTCGAACCGCGCTTGACCTGGCGCTTACGCGAGCGATTAAATCATGCACTGTTAGAGAAACAAGGGCGTTGCGGCGGCGCGCCGCGGGAGAAGCGCATGAGTCCCGAAGAGACGGTGAAGGCCTTCGTGGCGGCCTGGAGCGCCCTCGACGAGGCGCGCATCCATGGCCTGCTGGCCGAGGACGTCGTCTACCACAACATGCCCCTGGCGCCGGTGACCGGCCGCGCGGCGGTCCGCGCCCATCTCGCCGCCTGGCCGGTGGACGAATGCGAGTGGGAACTCCTCAACATCGCCGCTAGCGGGAACGTGGTGCTGACTGAACGCGTCGATCGCTTTCGGCGCGGCGATGATCGGATCGTCGTGCCGGTCATGGGCGCCTTCGAGGTCAAAGACGGCCGCATCGCCCAGTGGCGAGACTACTTCGACCTCGGCGCCCTCAAGCCGCAAAAGGCGTGACCTTGCGGCGGCCGACCGCCGCGGAGCCGCGAACCGGCGGCTACAAATGGTACGTGGCGGCGGTGCTCTGCTGCGCGCAGACGGTGGCGATCATCGATCGTTTCGTGATGGTGCTGGTCTCCGAGCCGGTGCGAGCGGATCTTCGCCTCAACGATACCCAGCTCGGCCTGCTTCAGGGAACGGGCTTCGCCGCCCTCTATTGCGGTTTCGCGATCCCGCTCGGCGCGCTGGCCGACGCAGTCAACCGCCGCAACCTGATCATCCTTGGTCTGGTGGTCTGGAGCCTCTCCACCGCCATGGCGGCCGCCTCCACGTCTTTCGCAACGCTGTTTATGGCGCGGATCTTCGTTGGCATGGGCGAAGCCTGCCTGATCCCGGCGGGGATGTCGCTGCTGGCGACCTATTTCGGGCCGTCGGAATTGGGGCGCGGCACGGCCATCATGGGGCTGGGGGCCAACTTCGGCTACGGCCTGGCCTTCCTGGCCGGGGGCGGCGTCCTGGCGGCGCTAGAGCGAGCGGGCGGCCTGCATGTCCCAGGGATTGGCCTCCTCGCGCCATGGAAGGCCGCGTTCGTCTTCGCGGGGGTCCTGGCAGCGCCTGTCCTCATCCTGCTCGGTTTTGTGAGGGAGACGCGGCGAGCCGAACCGGCCAAGAACAGGCTCTCGGTCAGCCTCGCGGCGACCGGCCAAGGGCTCGCCTACCTGGCGCGGAATCTCGGCGGCTACGCCCCCTTTCTGCTGGCCGCCGCCATGACGGCGGTGACCGGCTACGCTATGACCAGCTGGTCATCCAGCCTGATGGTCCGGGCTCACGGGCTCTCGCCGGCTGCAGCCGGTGAGCTGATTGGCCTCGTCGGCGTTACGGCCGGCCCACTTGGTACGCTGAGCGGCGGCCTTCTCCTCGACCGGTTGCGGCGCTGGGGTGTCGAGGGGGCGCCGTTGGTGATCATGGCCGGCGGCAGCCTCGTCGCGCTGCTCACGGTGGCCGGGGTAGGTTATGTGGCCAGCCTGCCGCTCGCCATCGCCCTCTTCAGCCTGTTCGTGTTCGAATCGACTTTCACCCTGCCATCCGCTTACGCCGGGATGCAGTTCCTCACGGCGGATGGATTCCGCGGCGTGGCGGCCTCTTTCAACATGATGGTCTACACCCTCGCGGGTCTTGGGGTCGGACCTACGGCCGTAGGCATGATCAGCGATCGTCTCCAGGGCCCCCGCAGCCTCGCCGGGGGCCTGACCCTGGTGGAGGCGGCGATGGTGACGGTCATCGTTCCGACCGCGCTCCTGGCCCGCAGGTCCTATGAGAGGCGTGCGATCGGGGTTGCGGCCGAGAACACACGGTCGATCTGAGCGGTCCTGTCCGCACCAGCACTTGCCACTCAGATCACCTCCTCTCGCCGGAGTTCGGCGATCAGCGCGTCGTCGTAGCCCGCCAGTTCCCGCAGCACCTCGTCCGTGTGCGCGCCCAGGGCCGGGCCAGGCCAGCGGATTTCACCTGGCGTCTCAACCATGTGCGGGACGATCCCAGCTTGCAGGATGTCGGCGCCGAGGCCCGGATCGGGGACGGGCCTGATCATGCCGCGATCTCGATACTGCGGATCGGCCGCGATGTCGGCGGCGGTGTAGACCTTTGAATTGGGGATATCGGCCTCGGTCAACAGGGCTTCCAACGCCTCGGCGCTATGCCGCCCCGTCCAGTCGTTGATGATCGAATCCAGCGCGGCGGCGTTGGCGACGCGCTTCTGGTTGCCGGCGTAGTCCGGGGCGCCGATCAGGTCCGAGCGCTCGATCAGCGACATCAGCTTGGCGAATAGAGGCTCGGAATTGGCCGCTATCAACATCCACTGGCCATCGGCGGTCGGATAGGCGTTGGTGGGCGCCGCCGTGGCGATGCCTCCGCCCGTCGGCTGCTTGACCCGGCCGAGCGCGCCATACTCCGGCAGCATCCCTTCCATGAGCGTGAGGACGCTCTCCGTCAGGGCCACGTCCGCCGTCCGGCCAAGACCATCGCCGCCGGCGCGGTCGCGCGCCCAGAGCGCCGCCAGCAGGCCGATGACCGCGTAGAGCCCGGATATCGAGTCGCCGATGCTCACCCCCACGCGGACTGGCGGCAGGTTGCGTTCGCCCGGCGGATGATTGGTCAGGTAACGCAGGCCGCCGATTGCCTCGCCGATGACGCCGAAGGCGGCGCGGTCGCGATAGGGACCGGTCTGCCCAAAACCGGAGATGTGGGCGATGACGAGGTCCTGCCTGACCGACCGCAAGGTCTCTGGCGCCAGACCCAGCTTGGCCAGCTGCCCGGGACGGAAGTTTTCGATCACCGCGTCGCAGTGCGGGATCAGCGACAGGACCACGGCGCGAGCCCGCGGGTGTTTGAGGTTCAGGGTTACGCTGCGCTTGTTGCGGCCGTGCATTGACCACCAGAGCGAGCGGCCATTCACCTGTTCGCCCCACTGCCGGGCCGGGTCGCCGCCTGGCGGCTCGATCTTGATGATGTCGGCCCCCAGATCGCCGAGAATGCGGGCCGCGAACGGCGCGGCCACGAAGTGGCCGATCTCCAGCACTCGCAGCCCGCTCAAGGGCGGCCGCGCCGCCGGCGAGTCTCCCATCCCAATCACCCGCTCGTCGCTTTGCTTGAGTAACTAACACTGTTTGATATAACTGTGAAAGCGGAGGACCGGCGATGTACGAACGCGCCTTGAGCCCGATTCGGATCGGCAAGCTGACGGTCAAGAACCGGATCGCCCGCGCCGCCCACGCCACCATGATGGCCAAGGGCGGCCAGATCACCGACGAGTTGATCGCCTATCACCTGGCTCGGGCCGAAGGCGGCGTCGGCCTCACCATCCTCGAGGCCGCCGGCGTCCATCCGTCATCCGTGCTGTCGCTCGCCAATCTCGACGACTCCGTCGTCGATGGCTACCAGCGCCTTGCCAAGGCGATCGCGCCGACCGGGATGCGCCTCTTCCAGCAGCTCTGGCACGGCGGCCACATCTATATGCAGCCGGACGGCTCGCCGCCGTGGGCGCCCTCCACGGTTCCCAACCCCATCGCCGGGGTGGCGCCGCAGCCGATGACGCCGCTCGATATCGAGGCCCTCGTCGCCGCCTATGCGGCGGCGGCGCGGCGAACAGAACGCGGCGGTCTCGACGGGGTCGAGATCCACGCCGGCCACGGCTATTTGTTGGCTCAGTTTCTGTCACCCGTGCTCAACGAACGAACCGACGCGTACGGCGGTTCGCTGGAAAACCGCATGCGGCTGCTGCGGCGGGTGCTGAGAGCCGTGCGCGATACGGTGTCGCCCAGCTTCGTGGTCGGGGTCCGCCTCAGTGACAGCGCCGACGCCCGGATCCTAGGCATGGCTGACGTCGGCCTGGTGGCCCACCGCCTGCAGGACGACGGTCTCGTGGACTACGTCAACATGTCATACGGCGACTACTACGCGCTGCACCGCCAGGTTGGCGGCATGGATACGTCGACCGGCTTCCAGATCCCCTACACGGCTCCGCCCGTGGCCGACCTGAAGCTGCCGCGACTGCTCAACGGCCGCTTCCGCACCCTCGAGGAGGTCGAGCAGGTCCTGCGCGCGGGCGAGGCGGACATCATCTCCATGGTGCGCGCCCACATCGCCGATCCTGACATCGTCGCCAAGACGACGGCCGGCCACCCGGAACAGGTTCGCCCCTGCATCGCCTGCAACCAGGGTTGCATTGGGCGGGTCGCCACCGTCGGCAGGCTTGGCTGCGTGGTGAACACCGCAGCCGGCGATGAGACACGCCTGGCCGAGGGCATGATCCGCGCCGCCTCCGCCCCGCGTCGTGTGCTGATCGTCGGCGGTGGACCGGGCGGAATGGAAGCGGCGCGCATCGCCGCTCTGGCCGGCCACAGAGTGACACTGGCCGAGGCGACGCCGGCCCTCGGCGGGCTAATGAACCTCTATCGAAGAGCCCCGCGCATGGGCACGATCGCCGATATCGCCGGCTGGCTGGAGGATGAGGTCTATCGACTCGGAGTTGACGTCCGCCTCTCGACCTACATGGACGCCGAAGACATAGCGGCCGAAGGCGCGCACCTGGTCATCCTGGCCATCGGGGCGTCGCACGAGGCTCCGCTCCGCCAGGTGCTGTTCCCCGCCGAGCCGATCCCTATCGAGCCCGGCGCTTTGATCACGACCTCCATCGGCCTCTTCGCCGACCCGCCCAAGCCGCCCCCGCGCAGCGCCCTGGTGGTCGACGAGGTCGGCCACTACGAAGCGATCGCCTGCGCCGAACTTCTGCTCGAACAGGGCGCAAAGGTAACTTTCATCACCCGCCACAAGCTGTTCGCCCCGCAGATCGACATCACGCTGCGCACCCAGTCGGCGCTGGAGCGGCTGCACGCCAAAGGGGACTTCGATCTACGCGTAGGGACGCGGCTCGTGGCCGTGCGCGCCGGCGCTGCCGACATCGCCCCCAACTTCGGCGCCAGGGTTGAAAGCGTTGACGCCGATATCCTGGTCTGGGCCGGGATCAGACCCGGCCAGCCCGAGGCGCTGGCAGACTTGGCGGCGCGCGGCATCCGCGCTGTCCCGATCGGCGACGTCGTCAGCGCCCGAAATCTTCAGACAGCTATCCGCGAGGGACATCTGGCGGCGCGCGCCATCCCGGCCGATGCGGCGGCAGCCTCGGCGGCGGCGTGATAGACTGTGACCCATCCTTAGGCGAGAGGCGCATGTTCAACGAAACCATGCACGACGACGGCGTCCTCGAGCTGGTCATCGACCAGCCACCCGTCAACGCCTTTGGCATCGGGCTTCTCCGGGATCTGGCGGAACGGATCGAGGCCGTGGCCGGAGAGGCCGCGGTCAAAGCGGTGGTGCTGCGGGCGGACGGGCGCGGATTCTGCGCCGGCGGCGACGTCAAGGAGGTGGAGGGCCTGGACGGCTTCGAGGGGATCCTCGGTCAATCGGCGGGCTCTTTGCGGCTCAGCCTGGCGGTGCTGGAGTGCGCGACGCCTGTGATCTGCGGCGTGCATGCCTATTGCATCGGGGTCGGCGTCCTGGCGGCGGCCAGCGCCGACATCCTGGTCGCCTCTCGCGACACGCGCTTTGTCCTGGCGGAGATCGACAATGGCGCCACGGCAGGCGCCGTCCAGGCGTTGAGGTTCATGCCCGAAAAGCGTGTGCGAGCGGCGATGATGACGGCCGATCCGGTTCTAGCTCAGGATTTGCACGCGCTCGGTGGCGTGTATGAGCTGACGGCGAGCCATGACCTGGTCGCCGACCGAGCTCGCGCGCTCGCCGCGCGGATCGCCGCCAAGAATCCGGAAGCGATGCGCCGGCTCAAGCTGTCCCTGAACAACACCACCAAGGCGCACGAACTGCGCACGCTTTACAGGGCCGAGATGAGCTACACCTATGAGCTCAATATCCTGGGCGACGCGAGCGCCGGAAGAAGCGCTTTCATCGAAGGCCGCAGGAAGAGCTATTCGGCCTGAGGCCCCGCCGTCGCGGTCACCCCGCCTTGGCAGGCGCGGCCTCGTTGGCCCGACAGGCGCCCAGGATCGCGTCCACCGCCACCTGGGCCAGGGCCTCGAACTCCGCCGCATAGGGAACCGCCGCATTGCGCCGGACATGGAAGAGGAAGGGATAGGCCTCCTCCCAATCGTCGGTGTTGGTGTCGGCGATCACCGCCGACTGATAGGCGGCGCAGCCCAGCGCGATGGATTCGAGACTGTCCATCAGCGGCATGATCGCCCCGACCGGCACGCCTTGGACAGCCAGCAGACCGGCGGTGGAGTTGTGCTCGCTGAGACCGATGCGGAGAGGGTGGCGCCGCATCAGGATTGGGATCAAGTTGGGGTGAGCAAGCAGCGCCTGATAATATTTTCGCGCATTGTCCACGAGCCATTCGCGCCAATCGATGTTCGGAGTGAGCGGCGTCCTGACCTCTGCGAGCGCGAGCTCGCAGGCGCCGACCAGGATGTGCTCTTTACTGTCGAAGTGATAGTAGAGCGAAATTCCCCGAATCTTCAGCTCGTGACCAAGACGGCGGATGCTCAGAGCGTCCAGACCTTCCTCGTCGATGATCCTCAGCGCCACCTCGAGCGTCTTGCGGCGTGATATAAGCGCTTTCTTGGGCCGACCCACCTACTCGATTCCCTTGCTTTCGGCGCAACGGCTCTTGTGTAGCGCCCGAACGCGCGGAGAGCGACCTCTATTCGTTTTTCCGCGCGGCGCGGACGTTGCGCCAGTAATCAATCAGTGTTAGTTGAAACACCCAGATCGGTGACCGCTCAGCGGGCCGGCAGGGAGGAGAGATTGGCCGCATGAAGTATGCGTCCTGTGATTGGGTCGCCGATTTCGCCGTCACCCAGCCCGACGCGCTCGCCCTGGACAACTTCGACACCGGCGAACAGCGCACATGGCGCGAGCTTGATCGGCGCGTGGGCCAGATCGCCTACTTCCTCCGTCATGGCCTGCGCCTCAAGCCGGGCGACCGGATCGTCAACATTTCCGATGGTGATCTGCGGCACTTCGAACTGCAGTTCGCCTGCGCCAGGGCGAACCTCGTCTGGGCGCCGCTGAATTTTAGACATACACTGTTTGAATTAACTCGCGCCTGCCGTGAATTGCGGCCGGCGCTGATGGTTACCGACGCCGTCTGGAAAGGCGTGGCCGAGGAAGTTGCCGCCGAAACAGGCATTCCAACGGCGCTTGATTGGGGCCTGGACGGCGCCATGGACCGAGCGCTCGACCCCGGCGGTCATCTGGCTGCCAGCGGCGACATCGATCCCGAAGCGCCGCTGCAGGTTCTCTACACCTCGGGCACGACAGGAATCCCCAAAGCGGCGATCGTCACGCTGGGCGCGATGGAGCAGCACGCCCTCCAGCAGGTGGAGTTCTGCGCCAACGCCGAAAGGAACTCTCACCTCTTTCAGCCAATGCCGCTGTTCCATTTCGGCGGCCTCAACACGGCGAGCAATCCCATCCTCTATTTCGGTGGCCGGGTAACGGTGACGAAGCGTTTCGACGCCGAGGCCACGACGGCCTACTGCGGCGATCCGGCCAACGGCGTCACCCATCTCTGTCTGCCGCCGGTCATGTACCAGATGATGGCCGACAGCGCGGCCTTTCCGCGCGCCGACTTCTCCCGCATGCGGCGCTTCATCTGCGGCGGTGGCCGGGTTTCAGAACGGCTGCGCGCCGCCTACGAGCCCAAGGGCGCGCGCTTCGTGCCCCAGTATGGGGGCACCGAGATCGGCCCGGTGACCTCCATGAACCCGGACCGGATCGACAAGATCATGGCCGGCTCCTGCGGTCAGAAGACGAAATATATCGACATCCGCATCGTCGATGAGCACGGCGAAGATGCACAGCCAGGAACGCCCGGCGAAGTCTGGGTGCGGGGACCAGGAGTCACTATCGGCTATCTGGGCGCCGAGGCCGCCTTGGTCCGTGGTGACGACTGGCACCGCACCGGCGACGTGCTTTGGTGCGACGACGAGGGCTTCTACTACGTCGTCGACCGCGTGAAGGACATGTACAAGTCCGGCGGCGAAAACGTCTTTTCGGCCGAGGTCGAGGGGGTGCTGCTCGCCCATCCCGCCGTGGCCGAATGCGCGGTGATCGGCGTCGCCGACGAGCGGTGGGGCGAAGTCGGCCTTGCCATCGTCGTGCCGGTGGATGGCGAGACGGTCACGCTGGAGTCTCTGCAGGCCGCCTGCGAAGGCAAGTTGGCGCGCTACAAACACCCCAAGCGCCTGCAAGTCGTCGACTTCTTCCCGCGCAACGTCACCGGCAAGATCTCCAAGCCCGCCCTTCGCGCCGAATACGGCGGCAGTCGGAGCGCCTGACTCTCAGCTCGAGGAACCCGCCATGGCCGATTCTGCCCGCTACGCCCGCACGCCGTATCTCATCGTCCATCGCGAGGAGCGGGTCCGCAAAGACGTCTATGGCGCCATTGACGACGCCGTCGTCCTGCAGGCGCAGCTGATCCGGGGGAGCAACCCTTCCGACACGGCCCTGATCGTCATGCATCCCATCGGCGCGCCGGCTTACCTGCCGGTGTTCGCGCAGCTGGCGCGGGCCGGGCATCACATCATCGCCTGCGCCTCGCGCTATTCGACTGGCGACGCGCCGCTCGAGATGGAGAACGTCGTTCTCGATCTCGGCGCCTGCATCAGGGACGCCAAGGAGCGCCAGGGCTACGAGAAGATCGTCCTCCTGGGCTGGAGCGGGGGCGGCTCGCTCATGGCCGGCTATCAGGCCGAAGCTGAAAAGCCGGTCGTCCAGCTCACCGCCTCGGGCGAGGAGACGCCGTTGGCCGGCGCCAAGCTGATTTCCGGCGACGCCATCATGCTGGTCGCCTCCCATCGCAGCCGGCATCAACTGCTCACCGGCCAGATCGACCCATCGGTGCTCAACGAGATCGAACCCGACCAACGCGATCCGTCACTCGACATCTACGATACGGCCAATCCCGCTCAACCGCCCTATTCGGCCGAGTTCGTTCGGCGCTATCGGGCTGCCCAGATCGCCCGCAACCGCAAGATCAGCGAGTGGGCCAAGGACAGGCTGGCGAGCCTGAAAGCCAAGGGGCTCGAGCACGACGAGTTCTGCTTCGTCACTCATCGCACCATGGCCGATCTCCGTTGGGTGGACCCGACGGTCGACCCCAATCAGCGCCGGCCGAACTGGACCTACCTGGGCGATCCGCGGGTGGTGAACAACAGCGCCTCGGCCCTCGCACGTTTCAGTTCCCTGCGCGGCTGGCTCTCGCAGTGGAGCTACGACTATGCGCAGTTCGACTCCGTGGTCTCAGGACCGCGGATCACCATCCCAGGCGCAGTGATCACGGCCGGAGCCGACGATGCTTGCCCGCCGGAACACACCGACCTGATGTTCGAGGCGCTTGGGTCGCGCGACAAGGCCAAGGTGACCATCGACCAGGCCAACCACTACTTCACCGGCGCGGACGGCAAGTCGCAACTCTCCGAGGCGGTGACGATCATCTCCCGCTGGCTCGCCGACCGGGGCCTGGCCAACGATGCAGTGCTTTCCGGCCTGCCAGCTGCGGCCTGACCGTGAAGGTCGCCCTGATTGGCGCCAGCGGCAAGGTCGGGCGTCGCCTGGCAACCGAGCTTGTCTCCCGCGGGCATGAGGTCATGGGCGTGGCCCGACGCGCCGCCGAGCCAGGGACGACGCCGTTGCGCCTGGTCGACGCCACCGATCCCACTGCACTGGGCGAGGCTCTGACGGGGTGCGACGCGGTCTTCCACGCAGCCAACTTCCGCTCCAGCGATCCGGCCGCGGTTCTACAGGCGATGAGGATCGCTGGCGCCAGCCGCCTGCTGGTGGTCGGCGGAGCGGGCAGCCTCTACGTCTCACCGGGGGTGCAGTTCATCGACTCGCCGGACTTCCCCGAGGTCTTTCGCCCGGAAGCGGCGGCCGGGCGGGACTTCCTGCGTGCTTTGCAGCGCAGCGACGCCGACTGGACCTTTCTATCGCCGGCGCTGGTCTTCGCCTCGGGCGAGCGCACCGGCGTCTATCGGCTTGGCGGCGACGATCTCATGCACGATGGCGCCGGCGAAAGCCGGATCTCGTACGAGGACTTCGCCAAGGCCCTTGTCGACGAACTCGAGACGCCGCGGCACACGCGCCAGCGTTTCTCCATCGCCTACTGAACGCCGAGCGGGTCCTCAGGTGTACGATGCCGGCGCCTCATCCATGACCACGGTCTTGGCTTCGAGATAAGGCTGCAGCCCCAGTCGTCCGCCCTCGCGGCCAATGCCGGACTTCTTGAAGCCCCCGAATGCGATGCCGAAGTCGCTGCGGAAGGCGTTGTGTCCCACCGTACCCGAGCGAAGCTGACGCGCCACGGCGAGCGCCCGATCTGTATCGGCGGTAAACACAGAGTTATTGAGGCCAAAGTCGCTGTCGTTGGCGAAACGGATCGCCTCTTCCTCGTCGCGCGCCGGAATAACGCAGATGACCGGCCCGAAAATCTCCTCCCGGGCGATCTTCGCGTCATTGGAGACGTTCGCGAACAGGGTCGGCTCCAGATAGTAGCCGCGATTCAGATCGGCTGGCCGGCCGCCGCCCGCCGCGAGCGTGAAGCCATCGGCCTTGCCGCTGGCAATATAGCCTTCCGCCCGCTCCAACTGCCGCTTCATCGCCATCGGGCCCATCTGGGTCGCCGGGTCGAAGGGATCGCCGACCTTGATCTGTTTCATCGCCTCGGCGAGGCCTTCGACGAGGGCGTCGTGGCGGGGCCGTGGCACGATGACCCGGCTGAGGGCGGAGCAGAATTGCATGCTGAGCATGCTCAGCTGTGGGGCGACGGCGTTTACCACGGTCTCGATCGGAGAGTCGTCGAGCACCACGGCGGCCGATTTGCCGCCCAGCTCCAGGGTGGCGCGCGCCATTCGTGCGCCGCAGATCGAGGCCACGTGCTGGCCGACGGCGCTGGAGCCGGTGAAACTGATCTTGTCGACCTGCGGATGCCGCACCAGGCGTTCTGACTCCTCTCGGTCGGCCATCAGAATGTTGACGACGCCTGGCGGCAGGCCAAGGCTTTGCAAAATCTCGCCGAGCAGCACCGCTTCGACGGCCGCTTCCGGAGAGGATTTCACCACCACCGTGCAGCCGGCGAGCAGAGCGGGCGCGAGCTTGGAGGCAAGCATCAGGATCGGGGCGTTCCACGGCACGATCGCCCCGACCACGCCGACCGGCTCGTGGATCAGCAGACCGAACGCGCCGCCAGCGGTGGGAGCGTGGCGCTCAACGAAGGCGAACTCGGTTGCGAGGCGCGCGTAGTCGCGCAGGATCGCCGTCGCGCTTGCCACCATGTGCGGGGCATAGGTGGCGAGACCTCCGACCTCCGAGGACCAGATCCTGGAGAACAGATCGTTGTGAGCGTCGATGGCGTCGGCCAGGCGGCCGAGAAAAGCGCCCCGTTCGGCCGGAGAAAGCTTGGGCCAGGGCCCGTTGTCGAACGCCGCTCGCGCCGCTGCGACAGCGGCGTCGATATCCTCAACCTCGCCGAGCGGGACGGACGCGAAGACGGATTCGTCTGACGGGGTGACGATCTCGAACCTTCGTCGCGCGCCGGGTTCGATCCAGGCGCCGTCGATCAGGAAACGGCCGCGCTGGACGCGGTCCAGCAATTCATCCCGCTCAGACATCACGCCTCCCGAGGCTTTGATTTATCTAACGATGATCTATAAATCTCGCAAGCCGGTCGAGCGCCTCCGCAACGGTGACACTCCCTCATTCGCCCGGCTCGACTTTCGCTCGAGAGTGGCACGCTTGTTATCAAACAACGAGTGTTTTAGTCTCCCGCGAAACGGGAGGCCTCGCATGGCGCTGATGAGCGTGAGAGACGCCGGGTCGATCCAGTGGGACCGGGAGGCGGACGTCGTCGTCGTCGGTTTCGGCGGGGCCGGCGCCTGCGCGGCCCTGCAGGCGCGGGAGGACGGCGCGGACGTTGTCCTCATTGACCGCTTCGGCGGCGGTGGCACCACCGGCTACAGCGGCGGGGTGATCTACGCCGGCGCGACCCGCTTCCAGAAGGCGGCGGGCTTCGACGACACCGTCGACAACATGTACGACTATCTAGCGATGGAGGTGGGCGACGCTGTCCGTCCCGAGACCCTGCGCCGGTTCTGCGAGGGCAGCGCCGCGGACCTCGAGTGGCTCATCGGCCATGGCGTGAAATACGACTCGGCCGCCTATCTCGACAAGGTCACCTATCCGCCCGAGGGCAAGTATCTCTATTACTCGGGCAACGAGAAATCGCCCGTCTTCGCCGAGCGGTCGCCGCCGGCGCCGCGCGGCCATCGGGCCGTCGGGCCAGGCTTCGGCGGCGCGCACTACATCGCCGCGCTTCGCCAGGCGATCGGGGGTGAGGGGATCGAGCTCATCACCCATGCGAGGATGAGCGATCTGATCGTTGACCACGCCGGGACTGTGGTCGGGGTGCAGGTGATCGAACTGCCTCCGGAGACGCATGCGACCCAGCAAAGACTCTATGAGAAGGTCAGCCCGTATGTGCCGCACAATCACGGGCGGACGCGGCGTGCGCTCAAGGCCATCGCCGCCATGGAGAAACGTGACGGCCGCCGCAAGCTCGTCCGGGCGCGGGTCGGCGTCATCCTCAGCACCGGCGGGTTCGCCTATGATCGCACGCTGATCGGGCGGCACGATCCCGAGTTCGCCCGCCACTACGATGTGATGCAACGGCTGTCGACCATGGGCAGTGACGGCTCTGGTCTGAACATGGCGGTCTCGGCCGGCGCCGCCGTGGGCTGGATGGACTCCTTCTACATTGCTCGCAACATCGCCCCGCCAGAGGCCCTGCTCACCGGCGTCCTGGTCAACCGCCGTGGCGAGCGGTTCGTGCCCGAGGACGCCTATGTGAGTCTGATCGGCGGTGAGATCGCGCGTCAGCCGGAGGGCGACGCCTGGCTGCTGGTCACCGGACCCTGCTTCCGGCGCTCGGTCGTCGAAGCGCTCACCTGTGGCTGGCAACGCTTTACCTATTTCGGCCTGCCCATGCTGATCAACTTCGCGCTCGGCGGCACGCGACGCGGTCGAAACGTCGCCAGCCTGGCGCGAAAGCTCGGCGTTCCGGTCGACCGCCTGGTCGCCACGCTCAGCGGTCACGACGCCGACATCGCGGCCGGGCGGCCGGATGCGGTTGGCAAGACCGAGGTTCTTCGCAAGCCCTTGGGCAAGGGGCCGATCTGGGCGATCAATATGTCGATGAGCAACCGGCACGCCCTGACCAAGTTCATGACCCTGGGGGGCCTCAAGGTGGACGAATCGACTGGCGCGGTGACCCGCGACGACGGCGCACCAATCCATGGCCTCTACGCCGCCGGGATGAGCGCTGTCGGACTGCATTCCAACGGCTACATCAGCGGCTTGTCGATCGCCGACGGAGTCTTCTCCGGTCGTCGGGCTGGGCGCTCCGCGGCGAGGCTGCGGACCGCATCCGCTCAGGGTCTGAAGCGGACGGGAACGGCCTGAAGCATGACCGCGCGGACCTTGCAGATCGTCGAGGTGGGTCCGCGCGATGGTCTGCAGAACGAAAGCCGGATGGTCGACACGGCGGACAAGCTGCGCCTGATCGCGCGCATGATCGAGGCCGGCGTTCGCCGCCTGGAGGTGGGCAGCTTTGTCGATCCCCGGCGCGTGCCGCAGATGGCCGACACCCCGGAGGTGGTCGCCGCCCTGCCCGACCGCCCGGACGTCAGCTACATCGGCCTCTGTCTCAACGGGCGGGGCGTCGAACGGGCCGCACGGTCCCGGGATGGCAACAAACGCGGCGTGGATGAAGCCGGATGCGTGGCGGCGGCCACCGACGCCTTTGGCGTCGCCAATCAGGGTCAGACCTGGAGCCAATCCACGGCCGAAAACCAGGCCATGTTGGCCCTGGCGCGGCGTGAGGGCCTGACGCCGCAGGTCACCATCGCTGTGGCATTCGGTTGCCCGTTCGAGGGACCCGTGCCGCCCGACCGGGTGGTGGACATGGCCAGGCGCCTGGCGGACGCCGAACCGGACGAGATCGCGGTGGCCGATACGATCGGTGTCGCGACGCCGGCGCGGGTGCGCGACCTCGTCGGCCGGCTACGCGAAGCCTTGCCGCCTTCGATCCGACTTCGCGGGCATTTCCATGACACCCGGGCCACGGGCGTCGCCAACGCCTGGGCGGCCTGGGAGGCGGGCGCGGTCGTCCTCGATAGCGCCCTCGGCGGGCTGGGCGGTTGCCCCTTCGCCCCCGGCGCGACCGGCAACGTCGCCACCGAGGATCTGATCTATTTGTTTGAGCGCTCGGGCGTTCCCACCGGCATCGACCTGCGCCAGGCGATCGCGGTCAATCAATGGTTCGCTGAAGTGATGGGCAAACCTCTGCCATCGAGCGTCGGCCTGGCCGGCCCCGGCCCCTTGAGTTAGTCGCCCGGCGCGCGGTCGCCTGGGTCGTCGCCGCTGGCCTCTCTGTCAGGCAGGCGCATTCTAGCGCGTCGCGAAGGCGGCGAAGGCTGTGGAAGCCTCTGGCGACGCCAGCTGAATGAGGAGCGCTTCACGATCGGCGGCGATCGCCGTCTGGATCGCGCCGGCGTCGCGCATCAGTCTTTTGGTCGCCGCTAAAGCGGATGGCGACTTGCCGGCAAGCGTGCGCGCCGCCGCCATCCCCGCCGGCCCCACGTCTGCAGCAGGGAGCGCCATGTTCGCCAGCCCCAGGCTCGCTGCGGCTTCCCCACTCAGCCGCTCGCCCAACGCCATCACGGCGAAGGCGCGGACATGGCCAATCCGTTGAGGAAGCAGCCACGCCGACCCCGCTTCAGGCGTCAGGCCGAGGTTGACAAAGGGAAGGATCAACTGAGCGTCGGAGGCGACGTAGACCAGATCGCAATGAAGCAGCATGGTCGCGCCAACACCGATCGCCCGGCCGGTGACGATCGCCACCAGTGGCTTTGGAAAAGTGCTGAGCGCGGTCAGGAACGGACCGACATTGGACGTCTCGATGTCCGGCCCCCCGGCTGCAGCGTCGGTGAACATCGAGATGTCGTTGCCGGCGCAGAAGTCCGGTCCGTCGCCCGCCAGCACCACCACGCGCACATCGTCGTCGGCGGCGGCCTGGTCGAGCGCGCACGCGATCTCGCCATACATCTCGTCCGTGATAGCGTTCTTCTTGCTGGCCCGGTCCAGAGTGACGACCATCACCCGATCGGCTGTCTCGATACGCACGCCCGGCATCGTCTGCTCCTGCAATATGTCGGACGCTAGGCCCGTGGCGGGATCGTCGCAGGCGCGACGGCGCCGCCCCCGGCGAGAGAGAAACCACCATCGCAATCGAGTATGGCCCCGGTGATGTACTTGGCGCTGTCACTGCACAGGTAGACGGCGAGGTCGGCGATATCGCGCTTCTCGCCATAATCTCCGAGCGGGATCACGCGTTTGAGCGCTGCCTCGGATTCCGGACTGGGCGTCAAACGCGCCATGCCCTCGGTATCGCGGATCGGGCCTGGCGAGATCGCGTTGACGCGCACGCCGGCCGCTCCCCACTCCATCGCCAGACATTTGGTCAGCATGTTGATCCCGGCCTTCCCGGCGCAGACGTGCGACTGGAACATGGTTGGATTCACCGCCTGACCCGCGCTTATCGAGATCACCGAGGCGCCCGGTTTGCGCAGGAATTCGTAGCTCGCGCGCAGCACGTGGAACGTGCCCATCAGATCGATATCGATCACGGTCTTGAACGCGTTGGCCGACATGCCAATCGCCGGCGCGAGGAAGTTGCCGGCGGCCCCGGAGACGACGATATCGATGGGTCCGTGCGCGGCGTGCACGTCCCGCAGCGCCTGCTCGACACCGGCATAGTCGCGCACATCGACCGCATACCCGGAGGCTTCGTATCCGTTCGCCTTGAGCTCGGCGACCGCGGCTTCCACTTTCTCGATCTTCCGGCTGATCAGCGCGATGCTGGCGCCGGCCTCAGCCAAGCCGTGGGCGACGCCTAGATTTATGCCGCTCGATCCACCGGCGATGAAGGCGGTCTTCCCCTTCAGCAACTGTGCCGCAAATGTCCCCATGGTGCTCCCTCGATCCGCCTCCAAGTCGGCGCCTCGGCCCACGCACGTCGCGCTGATCGCCGGCCGTATTGCGGATCATAATAGATCGCTGTTAGATTCTTGTCGCGGCAAACGATCCTTATGGCAACAGCTGACAATAGGATCGAATAAGCCCGCGTATGGGCCGCTCTTGGTCATTCGATGGCGCAGGACCAGTCGCGCGTAGAGCGATCTCTCAGCCCTCCACCAATCACTGTTAGTTAAATCAAAGACTGCTGCCCAACCGCTGCGAAGAGCGTCCGGCGCCCGATCGAGCTGAGGATGACCGACCGGCGCGACATAAGACCCTTCGAAGCCGGGTCTCTGGATTCTGAAAAAGGAGAGGAATCAGCCACTTGTGGTGGCGGTGCTGTCAGTCCAAAGGCAACTTGTCGCCGGTCCGATTGCGAAACCGGCTTCCCCTTTTGCGGCGGGCGCTCTAGGCGCTCTCAATGCTCAACATCACCGGCATCACAGTTCGCCTTGGCGGACGGACGATCATCGACGAGGCGACGGCGGCGCTGCCGCCGCGCGGCCGGATCGGGCTGATTGGCCGCAACGGGGCCGGCAAGTCGACGCTGGTGCGGGTGGTCGCCGGACTGCTTGAGGCGGACAGCGGCGTCGTCGCCATGCCGCGCGGCAGCCGGCTGGGCTATATCGCCCAGGAGGCGCCGGGCGGCGACGCCACGCCGATCGAGACGGTGCTCGCCGCCGACAGCGAGCGCGCGGCGCTGATCGCCGAAGGCGAGGCTTGTCACGACGCCCACCGTGTCGCCGACATCCATGACCGGCTGTTCGCCATCGACGCCCATACCGCGCCGGCGCGGGCGGCGCGCATCCTGGCCGGGCTCGGCTTCGACGAAGCGGCGCAGCATCGGCCGCTGGAGAGTTTCTCGGGCGGGTGGCGAATGCGCGTCGCGCTCGCCGCCCTGCTGTTCTCGCAGCCCGACCTGCTGCTGCTCGACGAGCCCTCGAACCACCTGGACCTGGAAGCGGTGCTGTGGCTCGAAGATTTCCTGCGCTCATATCCGGCGACGATCCTGCTGGTCAGCCACGAGCGCGATTTCCTCAACAATGTCGTCGACCACATTCTGCATCTCTCAGGCGGCAAGCTGACGCTCTATCCGGGCGGCTACGACGCCTTCGAGCGGCAGCGCGCCGAGCGGCAAGCGCAGATCGCCTCGGCCCGGTCCAAGCAACTGGCCGTGCGCGAGCGCCTGGCGGATTACATCGCCCGCAATTCGGCCCGCGCCTCGACCGCCAAGCAGGCGCAGTCGCGCGCCAAGGCGCTGGCGAGGATGCAGCCGATCGCCGAGATGATCGACGACCCTTCGCTCAGTTTCGAGTTTCCCAATCCTGACGCCTTGCGCCCGCCGCTGGTGACGCTCGACCTGGCGGCGGTGGGGTATGGTGAGACGCCGGTGCTGCAGCGGCTGAACCTGAGGCTCGATCCCGATGACCGCGTGGCTCTGCTGGGCCGCAACGGCAACGGCAAGACGACGCTGGCGCGGCTGCTGGCGGCGCAACTGGCCCCGATGGCCGGGACCATGAAGGCCTCAGGCAAGATGCGGGTCGGCTATTTCACCCAATACCAGGTGGAGGAACTGGACCGTTCGGAAACGCCGCTGGCGCACATGGCCCGGATGATGAAGGACGCGAGCCCCGCCGCGGTGCGGGCGCAACTCGGCCGCTTCGGATTCTCCGGCGCCAAGGCGACGACCGAGGTCGGCAAGCTTTCGGGCGGCGAGCGGGCGCGGCTGGCGCTGGCGCTGATCACCCGCGAAGCGCCGCATATGCTGATCCTCGACGAGCCAACCAACCACCTCGATGTCGACGCCCGCGAGGCCCTGACCCAGGCGCTCAACGCCTATAGCGGCGCGGTGGTCATTGTCACGCACGACCGGCACATGCTGGAAATGACCGCCGACCGGCTGGTGCTGGTCGATGGCGGCACGGCGCGGGAATTCGACGGCTCGATCGACGACTACATCGCCTTAGTGCTGGCCAAGGCGCCCGCCTCCGGAGGCAAAGGCGCCGGCGAACGGACGGGGGGCGCCCGCAAGGACCAGCGCAAGGCGGCCGCCGAGGCGCGCGTCAGGGGCCAGGAACTGCGCAAGCGCTCCCGGCAGGCCGAGCTTGATCTCGAAAAGCTGACAGCCCAGCGCAACGCCATCGATCAGGCCATGTTCGATCCGGGATCGGCGCAGGCGCCTCTGGCGAAGCTGACGATGACGGAGCTGATGAAGCGGCGGGCTGAGCTCGAAACCCGCATCGGCCTGGCCGAAGCCGCGTGGCTCGAGGCCAGTGAGGCGCTGGAAGCCATTCCCGCCTGAGCTTCGCCTGCGGCGTTGCGGGGAGCCTGGTCTGGCGCCTTGGCGGTGGGGGCCGTCGCACGACAACGTGTCTGCACCTGAAATGGCGCAATCCGCCGCCAGGTTTTGCTTTCGGGTCCGCCGGTCAGTGGGCGTCCAGTTGCAGATCGAGCCGGCTCTCTTTCAGGCCGCCCGCCGTCGCCCCTTCTCCGGTCGTTCGCGCCTCACCGCGCCAGATACTCGTCCAGCACTCTGTGGAAACCGCGAATTCGAATCTCCTGATCGCTGGCGAGCCTGATGCCCGGCTTTCGAGTCGCCCGTAGCCCGCGCTGGAGTCGGGCGAAATCGGGCGTGTCCGGGTCGATAATCCCCGCGGCGTCGTGACGCCTTGCGCGGTGTTACGATGGCGTGACGATGCGGGCGGTAGCGACGAAGGGCGACGGCCGAGGATCATGGCGAGCGAAGAAATCTTTCCCCTGTCGGGCCGACGGGTTTGGGTGGCGGGTCACAACGGCATGGTCGGCTCGGCCCTGGTCAGGCGCCTGGCCTCAGAGGGCTGCCAGATCCTCTCCGCGTCCAAGGCCGAACTCGACCTCACCAGACAGGCGGAGACCGAGGCATGGATCGCCAAGAACCGGCCTGAGGCGATCTTCGTTGCGGCGGCCAAGGTGGGCGGGATCCTCGCCAACAGCACGGCTCCGGCCGACTTCATCTACAACAACCTGATCATCGAAGCGAACGTGCTGCAGGCGGCCGCCGACTACGGCGTGGCCAAGCTGCTGTTCCTGGGCTCCAGCTGCATCTACCCGCGCGACGCGGCCCAGCCGATGGCCGAAGAGGCCCTGCTGACCGGGCCGCTGGAGCCTACCAACGAGGCCTACGCCATCGCCAAGATTGCCGGGATCAAGTTCGCAGGAGCCCTGCGGTCGCAGTACGGCTGCGACTTCATCAGCGCCATGCCGACCAACCTCTATGGCCCCGGCGACAATTATGACCTGAACACGAGCCACGTCCTGCCGGCGATGATCCGCAAGGCGCACGAAGCCAAGCTCGCGAGCGCCGACCGGCTGACGATCTGGGGCACCGGGACGCCCCGACGCGAATTTCTCCACGTGGACGACTGCGCAGACGCGCTGGTGCATATGATGAAGGTCTATTCCGACGCGGGGCATATCAACATCGGCTGCGGCGATGACATCGCCATACTGGACCTCGCGAAGCTGGTCGCTGAGGTGGTGGGCTTCGAGGGCCAGGTCGAGACCGACCCCTCAAAGCCTGATGGGATGCCGCGCAAGCTCTTGGACGTGGGCCGGCTGGCGACGCTCGGCTGGCGCAGCCGCATCGGCCTCAGGGATGGCGTCGCGGCGACATACGCCGCTTGGCTTGAGAAGGTCTGACAGCGCGGCGCCAGGACGCATTGCTGGCTGGGAAGCCGGCTGCGATGGACGGCGCGCAGGTTAGGCGCGATTCTGGGACAATGTGCGGAATCAACGGAATCTACGCCTATCATGGGGCGGCCAACGCGCCGGCGTCGGACGAACTCCTTCGCACGCGTGATCACATGGCGGCGCGGGGTCCGGACGGCGCCGGCGAGTGGTGGGGCGCGGAGGGCCGGCTGGCCCTCGGCCATCGGCGGCTGGCGATCATCGACCTCGATCCGCGGGCGAACCAGCCGATGGTCGCGGAGGATGGCGCCCTCGCGGTGACGTTCAACGGCGAGATCTACAACTTTCCCGAGCTCAAGGCGGAGCTCGAGGCGACCGGCCGAGTGTTCCGCACCACGTCCGACACAGAAGTTCTGCTCCACCTCTACGCCACCGAGGGCCCGGCCATGGTCGAGCGCCTGCGCGGCATGTACGCCCTGGCCATCTGGGACGAGAGGCGCCGCGGCCTGTTCCTGGCGCGGGACCCCTACGGCATCAAACCGCTCTACATCTGCGACGATGGCTGGACCTTCCGCTTCGCCAGCCAGGTCAAGGCCCTGCTGGCCGGCGGCAGGGTCTCGCGCGATCCGGAGGCCGCCGGCCTCGTCGGCTTTCACCTCTATGGCAGCGTGCCCGAGCCGTTCACGCTCTACCGGGATATCCGCGCCCTGCCGGCCGGTTGCCACCAGTGGATCGATGAAGCCGGACCGCGCGAACCGCGCCCCTTCGCCAATCTCTCCGCCATCCTGGCCGAGGGCGCCCGCGCGCCGACGCCGCCGCAAGAGGTCGGGGAGCGGCTCCGTGCGGCCGCGCTTGCCAGCGTCAAAGCGCATTGCCTGGCCGATGTTGAGGTGGGTCTGTTCCTGTCGGCTGGCGTCGACTCCGGCGCCCTGCTGGGCCTGATGCGCGATGGCGGCCAGAGTCGCGTCCGCGCCATCACCTTGGCCTTCGAGGAGTTCCGCGGCTTGGCCGACGATGAGGCGCCCATGGCCGCCGAGACCGCCGCCCTCTACGGCGCCGAACACATCGTTCGGGAGGTCGGCGAGGCTGAATTCCGCGCCGACCTGCCGGCGCTCGTCGAAGCCATGGACCAACCCTCCATCGACGGGGTCAACACCTGGTTCGTGGCCAAGGCCGCGAAGGAGGCGGGACTCAAGGTGGCGCTCTCGGGTTTGGGCGGCGACGAATTGCTGGCCGGCTATCCGAGCTTCCGGGACATTCCCCGTTGGACCCGGCAGATGGCCTTGCCGGCGCGGATTCCCGGCCTTGGCGCTGGGCTGCGCCTGCTGGGACAGGGGATCGGCCTGGCGCGACAGGCGCCCAAGGCGCTGGGCATGCTGGAATACGGCGGCGACTACGCGGGCGCCTACTTGCTGCGTCGCGGCCTCTTCCTGCCCTTCGAGCTGCCGGCAATCCTGGGCGCGGACGTGACGCGCGAGGGCCTGAGGCGGCTGCGGCCGTTGGCCCGGCTCCGCGCATCGATGAGCCCGACGCCAGCCTCGCCGATCTCGCGCGTCTGCGCGCTGGAATCGGCCAACTACCTGCGCCACCAACTGCTGCGCGACGCCGACTGGGCGGGTATGGCCCATTCCGTGGAGATTCGCTGTCCCCTGGTGGACTTCCGGCTGCTGCAGGAGATCGCCCCGGCGACGCCGACTCTTGCAGCCGACGCTGGCAAGCGGGCGCTCGCGGCGGCGCCCTCGGTCTCCCTGCCGATCTCTTATGTCGATCGGAGCAAGACCGGATTCTCCGTACCCACCGAGCGGTGGATTGCCGATCGCGCCCGCTCCGGACGCCCGCGCGGCCGGGGTCTCACCTCGCGGGCCTGGGGCCTCGAGCTGTTGGCGGCGCATCTCGCCCCGGCTGCCGCCTGATGGCCGGCGCCGTCCTGGCTCTGGTGACGGACGCCTTCGGCGGCCACGGCGGGATCGCGCAATATAACCGCGATTTCGTTACGGCCGTGGCAAGGACACCGGACGTGGGGCGCGTTGACCTGCTGCCGCGGCTGTCGCCGGACCTTCCCGGCGCGCTTCCACCAAAGGTCACCCAACATGCGCCGAGGCGGGGTCGCGCCGCCTATGCGGTGGCGGCCTGGCGCCTAGCCACGCGCCTCCAGCCGCAGTGCGTTGTCTGTGGGCACATCTTCATGGCTCCCCTGGCCTGGCTGATCGCCCGGGCGACGGGCGCGCGCTTGGTTGTCCAGACTCACGGTGTCGAAGCGTGGCCGCGTCCGCCGTTCCTCACCCGACGGGCGGTCGAGAGCGCGGACCTCATCATGGCGGTCAGCCGCGACACCCGGGCCCGGGTTCTGGACTGGGCGCGGATCGCGCCGGAACGGGTGAGAGTGGTCAGCAACACGGTGGCGGAGGAATTCACACCAGGAGATCGCCGCGCCGCGCGGGCGCAGCTCGGCCTGGCGGATACGTTCATGCTCCTAACGGTGGGACGGCTTGATCGGCGGGAGCGCTACAAGGGCCACGACCGCATAATCGAGCTGCTGGGGGACCTGGCGCGGGACGGCCTGAATCCCCGCTACGTCATCGCCGGCGACGGTGATGATCGCGGCAGGCTGGAGGCCCTAGCGACTCGCTTGGGCGTGGGCGGGCGGGTGGGGTTCCTGGGCCGCACGCCCTCCGCGGACCTGCCGGCGCTTTATCGCGCCGCGGACCTGTTTGTGCTGGCCTCCACGGGCGAGGGATTCGGCATCGTCCTGCTTGAGGCCTTGGCCAGCGGCACGCCGGCCTTGGCCCTGGCTGCCGGTGGCGCGCCCGATCCGCTGGCGGACGGCGAACTCGGCCGCCTCGCGCCCAAGGCGGCGCTTCAACCTGTCTTGGAGCAGGCCTGTCGTGACCGCCTCGCCGACCGGATGCCGTCTGGAGAGGTCCTGAGTGGCGAAGTGCGGCGACGTTTCGGCCGTGCGGCCTTCGACCGGCGCGTGCAGCTCTGCCTCGAGCAGCTGGAGGCGGCCTGATGCGGGTCCTGGCCCTGGTGAGCGAGGCGTTCGGCGGCTACGGGGGAATCGCCCAGTACAACCGTGACCTGTTCACCGCCATGTCGGCCTTCGCCGCCAAACCCGTCGTCGAAGTACTGCCGCGCTACGCCCGCGAGCGCGCCGGCCCTCTTCCGGACCGAGTGCGTCAGTATGCGGCGGTTGGCGATCGGCAGCTCCTGGCCCTGACCGCGCTGGCCCTGGCCGAGCGCCGGCGGCCCGATGTCGTGTTCAGCGGTCATCTGCACCTGAGCCCGCTGGCGGCGTGGATCGCCCGCCGTCACCACGCGCCCCTGGTGCAGCAGGCCCACGGCGTTGAGGTCTGGAGTCGTCCTGGCGAGGTCCGTCGACGCAGCGTCGAGGCGGCGGAGCTGGTGCTGTGCGTCAGCCGCGACACCCGGGCCCGCGTGCTCAGTTGGGCCGATCTCCCGCCGGAGCGCGTGCGGGTGGCGCCCAACACCGTCTCAGACCGCTTTGCGCCGGGATCGCGCAGCGAGGCGCGCGCGCGTCTGGGTCTTGCGGGTCAGAAGGTGATCCTGAGTGTCAGCCGCCTGGACGCCGGCCAGCGTCACAAGGGTCAGGAAAGGATCATCGGTCTCCTGCCGGCGCTCGTCGCACGCGGTTTGGACGTGCTCTATCTCATCGCCGGCGAGGGGGACGATGCGGCGCGCCTTGCGGCGTTGGCGACTGCGACCGGAGTCAGCGAGCGGGTGCGCCTGTTGGGTCGCGTGCCGGCCGGCGAACTGGCCGATCTCTATCGCGCCGCCGACCTCTTCGCCCTGCCGTCCACCGGCGACGGCTTCGGCATCGTCTTTCTCGAGGCCATCGCCTGCGGCACGCCCGCCCTGGGCCTGGCGGTCGGCGGCGCGGCGGACGCCTTCGCCGACGGCGCGCTCGGGATGTTGGCGAGCGAGGCGAACCTGGGCGAAGCCATGGTGCAAGCTTTGGCCGAGGGCCGGCCGGCCGCGGCGGTCGCCGACGCCGTGCACGCCAGGTTCGGCTCTGGCGCCTTTCGGGCGCGCCTCGAGCGCGCCTTCGCCGGCGTCTTCGAAACGGCGGCATTGGCATGACGGCGGAGTCGGGGTCCGAACGGGTGCTGGTGCTGGAAGCCGGTCGCGCCGAGCGCCACTACTGGCGCGACCTCTGGGCGTATCGCGAGCTGTTCGCCATTCTCGCCTGGCGCGACCTGGCGGTCCGCTACAAGCAGACGGTGATCGGCGCGGCCTGGGCCGTGGTCCGGCCGGTGATCACCATGATCATCTTCACCGTGGTCTTCGGGCGGTTGGCCAAGATGCCCACCGACGGCGCCACGCCCTACCCGGTGATGGTTTTCGCGGGCATGCTGCCCTGGTTCCTGTTCTCGACCATCCTGTCCGACGCCTCGGCCAGCCTGGTGGGCAACGCCAACCTGATCGGCAAAGTCTACTTTCCGCGCCTGATCGTGCCAGCGGCGACCATCGCCGTGGCCCTGGTCGACTTTGCGATCAGCTTCGTCCTGATGCTGGCGATGATGGTCTGGTTCCGCTTCATGCCGGACTGGCGGATCCTGCTGCTGCCAGCCTTTGTCCTCTTGGCCGTCCTCGCCAGCCTCGGGCCTTCGCTGCTGATGACCGCCCTCAACGTGAAGTACCGCGACTTCCGCTACATCATCCCGTTCGTCCTGCAGTTCGGGCTCTACGTCTCGCCGGTCGGGTTCTCCAGCCAGGCCGTGCCGGCCCAATGGCGTCTGCTCTACAGCCTCAATCCGGCCGTCGGCGTCATCGACGGCTTCCGCTGGTGCCTGCTGGGCGGCCAGGCCCATCTCTACATACCGGGGTTTCTCGCCAGCCTTGGCGTGGTGGCGCTCTCCCTATGGTGGGGTGTCGCCTACTTCCGGCGCACCGAACGCACCTTTGCGGACCTCCTCTAATGGCCGGCGACGTCGTCATCCGCGCCGAAGGGCTCGGCAAGAAGTACATGATCGGCCACCAGGCGGAGCGCGAGCGCTACGTGGCTCTGCGCGACGTGATCGCTCGCAACGCCCGCAACCTCTGGCGCACGGCCGGCGACCTGGCCCGCGGCCGCCCGAACGTGGTCGGCGACGAGGTGGAGGAATTCTGGGCCCTGCGCGGTCTCGACTTCGAGGTGACCCGCGGCGAGGTGGTCGGGGTGATCGGACGCAATGGCGCCGGCAAGTCCACCCTGCTCAAGGTGCTGTCGCGCATCACCGAGCCGACCGAAGGCCGGGTTGAAATCCACGGTCGGGTGGCGAGCCTGCTGGAAGTCGGCACCGGCTTCCATCCGGAGCTGACGGGCCGCGAGAACATCTATCTGAATGGCGCGGTGCTCGGCATGACCCACGCCGAGATACGACGTAAGTTCGACGAGATCGTCGCCTTCGCCGAGGTCGAACGCTTCCTGGACACGCCGGTGAAGCGCTATTCCAGCGGCATGTACGTCCGCCTGGCCTTCGCCGTGGCGGCGCATCTCGAGCCGGAGATCCTGATCGTCGACGAGGTTCTGGCGGTCGGCGACGCCGAATTCCAGAAGAAGTGCCTTGGCAAGATGGGTGAGGTCGCCGGTCACGGCCGCACCGTGCTGTTCGTGAGCCACAACATGGCCAGCATTGCCCAGCTCTGCGGTACGGGGATGCTCTTGGCCGGCGGCCGGCTGGTGATGGCCGACAAGGTGGGACCGGTGATCGACGCCTACGTCGCCGCGCCGGCGGCGAAGCCGCGCGCGCGGGGCCCGATCGTGATCCAGCCAGGCCTCATTCTGAGCAGCGTCACGACCGAGCCCGGTTCAGTCGAATCCGGCGCCCCGCTGCGGATCGATCTCGACTTCGAAGCCACCGAGCGAGGCGTGTTCTTCGAATGCGTCGTCCTCATCTGCACGCTGCGGGGCGAGCGGGTGGCGGCCATCGACGTCCGTGACGGCGTCAGCCTGCCCTACGCCTTCCAGCCCGGACCCTTTCGGATCAGCGCCGAGATCGCCGCCCTGCCTCTGGTCGAGGGCGTCTACAGTGTCCACCTGGCGCTGCGGGCCGACGTCGCCTGGGTGGATTTGCCGGAGTTGGTCGACCTAACCGTGACGCCGCGGTTTCCGCCCTCGACCATCCCGCCCGAAGCCCGCGGGGTGGTGACGCTTCAAGTCGCCTGCAGCGTGGACGCGCCGCAATGCGTCTCCTGATCCTGACGCCGGAGTTCGGTGAGGCCCGTGGCGGCCTCGCCGCGTTCTACCGTCACCTGGTCCCTCCGCTTGCCGGCCTCGGCGTCGAGATCCACGTGATCGAGGGCAGCGCGGCGCACGCCGGCGACGCGGCGCCCCGCTCGGTCGATGGCGCGCAGGTCGAGACGCTGGAGCTCGGCCGGCTGACGCGCTGGAACGATCGCTTCGCCGCGCTCGCCGCCGCACCGGGCCTGCGCCGTCATCTCGCCGCCGCCTGGGCGATGTGGGAGCAAGCCGGCGAAGGCGCCTGGGCTGACGTCATCGAGGCCGCGGACTGGGGACTGGCCTATGTTCCGCCCGCCGTGGCGGCGACCCGGCCGCTCGTGGTTCAGGGCCATGGCAGCATCGGCCAGATCTCAGTCCACGACCCATTGAGCGGCGAGGAAGTTCAGAGCGCGCTCTGCCGTCTCCTCGAGGTCGCGGTGCTGGCTCGTGTGCCCGTGCTCCAGACCTACAGCCACCTCAACGCCGACTTCTGGGCGGCCGAAACCGGCCGGACGGTGACGATGATCCGTCCGGCTGTCCCCATGCCGGCGTTGACGGCGCCGGCGGAGATTTCCGATCGCGGCCTGGTGGCCGGGCGCATCCAACGCTGGAAAGGGCCGGATGTCCTCTGCCAGGCGCTCGCCCTGATGGGCGCGGGCGCCCCCGCGGTCGACTGGCTGGGGCGGGACACGCCCTATGGCCGGCGCGACGCCTCGACCGCGGCCGTGATGGCGCGCGCCTATCCGGACATCTGGGGTCGCCGCGTCCTTCCCGCCCCCTCGGTGGCGCCTGCCGAAGTGACCGCTCGGCAGGCCGTTGCGCGTTTCAACCTCGTGCCCTCAGCGTGGGATGTCTTCAACTTCACGGCGGTCGAGGCCATGGCCTCGGGACGCCCGGCGGTGGTGTCGACGGGCGCCGGCGCCAGCGAGCTGGTGGTCGAGGGCGAGACAGGTTTCCTTTTCGAGAACGGGAACGCCGCCTCCCTGGCGTCGGCCCTCGATCGGGTGATGGGGGCGTCAGACACCGACCTCACCGCCATCGGCGCGGCGGCGCGCGAGACCGTGCGACGCGAGCTCGATCCGATGCGGATCGCCGAGGCGCGGCTGGCCGCCTACCAGGCGGTGATCGCCGACTTCGCGCAAACCCCGCCGGCGCCGATCGGCGGCTGGCTCGGCGACATCTGCCGCCCCGACGCGGCGACGGCTGACGCGGGGGCGTTCCTCGATCAGTTCCCGATCCGCACCGTCGCTTCGCACCTGGCTTCCCGCCTGGGAGAGAAGCTGGGCGCCCGCCGGTCATGACCCTGGCGCTGCTGATTCCGGCCTGGAACGCCGCCGCCTGGCTGCCACGCCTGCTGGCGTCGGCCGCGGCCCAGACCGAGCCCTTCGACGAGATCTGGGTCTACGACGACGCCTCGACCGACGACACCGCCGAGCTGGCCGAGCGTCTGGGCGCGAACGTCGTGAGGGGCGCGGTCAATGTCGGCTGCAGCGCCGGCAAGAACGCCCTGGCGGCGCAAACGGGCGCCGACTGGGTCCACTTCCACGACGCCGACGACGAGCTGAGGCCCAACTTCGCCGCGCTCGCCCGGCGTTGGATGGCGCGGGGAACGGCCGATGTCGTGCTGTTCGCCTACGAGGAGCGGGATGAGAGCGGCGCCGTGCTGGGGGTCCGCCGCTTCGAGCCCGCCGAGTTGTCGCGCGACGCTCGCGCCTATGCGATCAGCCATCAGATCAACCCGTTCTGCGGCCTCTATCGTCGCGAGGCGTTCCTCGCCGCCGGCGGCTACGACACCGATCCGGCCGTGCTCTACAACGAGGACGTCGCCATGCACATCGGCCTCGCCTTCGCCGGACTTTCGTTCGCCGCCGAGACCGAGGTTTCGATCATCAACCACCGGCGGGGCGGCTCGATGTCGGCGGCCAACGCCCTGGCCTGCGCGAGGGCCCATCTCGCCGTGCTGCGCAAGACCGCCGCGCGGCCCGGCGCCGACGCCTACGCCCGCCAGATCGCCGCCAAGCTGTGGGCCGTGGCCGGCGTGCTGGCGGCGTGGCTGGACTGGCCAAACGCGGACGCCGCCCAGGCGCTGGCGCGGCGCCTGGATCCCTTGTGGACGGGCGGCTCGGCGAGCTATCGGGCCTTGGCCGCCATCTCTCCGGCCCTGGCGCTGCGGGCGCGCGAACGCCTCGTGCGCACGCTCAAACCGGCGCTTCGCCTCGGTTATCCTCGAGCCGCGCCATCATGACCGCCAAGGTCTCGGTGATCATCCCCTGCTACAACGCCGCGCCCTGGATCGGCCAGACCCTGGAAAGCTTGCGGCGGCAGACCTGGCCGAACCTGGAGATCATCGTCGTCGACGACGGATCGACCGACGGGAGCGCCGCGATCGTCGAGGCCTTCGGGGGGGCCACCCTCGTCCGGCAGCCCAACCGCGGACAGACCGCGGCGCTCAATGCCGGACTGGCGCGGGCGTCGGGCGACTTCGTCCAATACCTGGACGCCGACGACCTGATCGATACCGAAAAAATCGCGATCCAGATGGCCAGATTGGCCGCCGCGCCGGACTGCGTCGCCTCCAGCTGCTGGGGCCGCTTCTATGGTCGGCCGGAAGACACCCGCTTCGAGACCGAAACCGTGTCGCGCGACCTGGACGGCCTGGAATGGCTGGTGGAATCCCGCGCCGAGGGCCTCGGCATGATGTTTCCGGCCCTGTGGCTCATTCCCATGCCGATCGTTCGCGCCGCCGGACCCTGGCGGGAGGACCTGACGCTCAACAACGACGCGGAATATTTCACGCGCGTTCTGCTCTCCGCCCGCCGCGTGCTTTACTGCCCTGAGGCGCGCTGCCGCTACCGCTCTGGCGTCGCCGGCTCGCTGTCGGGAGGCAAGACGGCGGCCCACTTCGCCTCCCAGGCCAAGGTAATCGAGCTCTGCGAGCAGCGGGTGCTGGAGAGAGATGGCGGCGAGCGCGCTCGGCGCGGCTTCGCCCTGTCGTGGCAGATCCTGGCCCACGCCTGCTATCCCTATGATCCGGCGCTGGCCAATTCCGCGCTGGCCAGAGCCCGGGCCCTGCATCCAGCCCAGACCCGGCCAGGCGGCGGACCGGCCTTTCGGGCGCTCAGCCGCCTGATCGGCTGGCGCGCGGCGCGCCGGCTGCAGGTCGCCAGCGGCAGGCCCTGACCACAAAGTGCGCATCGCCCTTACCGCTGACCCGGAACTGCCGGTTCCCCCCAAGCTCTACGGCGGCATCGAGCGCATCGTCGACATGCTGGCCAACGGCCTTGTCCAGCGCGGCTGCGAGGTCACCCTGTTTGCCCACCCGGACTCGGTCACCGCCGGACGTCTGGTTCCCTGGCCGGGCCGGAACAGCCGCTCGCGGCTCGACACGCTTCAGAACGCCGCCGTCCTCGCCCGCGAGGTCGCCGGTGGACGCTTTGACCTCGTGCACAGCTTCTCGCGCATCGCCTATCTGACCCCGATCCTGCCGCTATCGATCCCAAAGCTGATGACCTACCAGCGAGAAATCAGCCTACGGACGATCAGGGCCGGATACACGCTCTCGCGCGGCACGCTGTCGTTTTCGGCGATCAGTTGCTGGATGATGGCCGACGCGAGCCGGGTCGGCTGCTGGACGATGATTCCCAACGGCGTGCCGCTGACGACCTACGACTTCAGGCCCGAAGTCGCGCCAGATGCGCCGCTGGTCTTCCTGGGGCGGATCGAGGAGATCAAAGGCCCGCACCTGGCGATCGAGATCGCCCGCCGCGCCGGCCGGCGGCTCATCATCGCCGGCAACGTGCCCGAAGCCCATCGCGGCTGGTTCGAAGCCCACGTGGCGCCGCATCTGGGCGGCGAGCAGGTGCGCTGGATCGGCGCGGTGGACGATGCGGCGAAGAACACCCTGCTCGGCGACGCGGCCGCCTTGCTGATGCCGATCCTGTGGGAGGAGCCGTTCGGGATCGTCATGGCCGAGGCCATGGCCTGCGGGACACCGGTCCTGGGCCTTGCCCGCGGCGCCGTGCCGGAGGTGGTGGAGGACGGGATCACCGGATTCGTGCGTTCCGACGTCGACGGCCTCGCGACTGCGGTCGGACGGCTCGCGGAGATCGACCGGGCCGCCTGCCGGGCCCGCGTCGAGCGGCTCTATTCCGATGACGCCGTGGTCGAGGCCTATCTGGCGCTCTATCGGACAATGATCGCCGCGCGCGGCCGGCAAGGAGCCGCGGCGTGCGCATCTGCCTGATCACCCCTGGCCACCTCTCGACCAACCCACGGCTGGTGAAGGAGGCCGACGCCCTGGCCGAGGCCGGCCACGAGGTGACTGTCCTGGCCGCGACCTACCTGGATTGGGGGCGCGAGACCGACCCGGTCTTTGCGGGTCGTCCCTGGCGGCGGGCGCCGCCGGTTCCCTTCGGTCCGGACGCGCCGATCGGCCCGCGCATCGTCCAGGTCGTCCGCCAGAGAGCCGCGCGCACCTTGTTCGCCGCCGGAGCGCGGACCCCGGCGATCGCCAACGCCGCCGCCCATCCCGCCGCCCCGGACCTGGCGGCCGCCGCCGTCAGGATCGCGGCGGACCTCTATATCGCCCACTACATAGCCGCCCTGCCCGCGGCCGCGCGCGCCGCGCAAGCCCACGGCGGCGCCTATGCTTTCGATGCGGAGGACTTTCATTCGGGCGAGCAGCCGGACGGTGTCACGGGCGACAATCCGATGATCGAGCTCATCGAGCGCACCTTCCTGCCGGGCGCAGCCTGGCTGACCGCCGACTCCCCCGGCGTCGCCGACGCCTACGCCGCGGCCTATGGCCTCCGGCGGCCGGCGGTGCTGCTCAACGTCTTTCCGCGCGACGAGGCTCCGCCGGAGCCCACGGCGCGGGGCGCCTTCGAGCCTGGGCCATCGGTTTACTGGTTCTCGCAGACCCTCGGGCCGGATCGCGGCCTGGAGGCCGCGATCGGCGCCATCGCCCGCGCCCGCAGCCGGCCCCACCTCGTCCTCCGCGGCCGGCCGTTCCGGGACTATCGCGCCGTGCTGGAGCGGCTCGCCCATCGGGAAGGCGTCGCTGACCGCCTGCACTTCCGCCCGCTGGCGCCGCCGCGCGAAATGGCCCGCCTCGCGGCCGAGCACGATCTGGGCCTCGGGGCCGAGAACGGACACACGCTCAATCACCGGATCTGCCTCGGCAACAAGATCTTCACCTACCTGCTGGCCGGGGTTCCGACCCTGCTCTCCGACGTCGAGGCGCACCGCCGCCTCGCCGGCGAGCTGGGGGATGTGGCGCGCCTCTATCGGATCGATGATCCCGAGACGCTCGCCGTGGCGATGGACGCCTACCTGCTCGACCCTGAGCGCCTGGCCAAGGCCCGCGCCGAGGCGTTTCAGCTCGGCCAGAGCCGCTACAATTGGGAAGTCGAGAAACAGACGCTCCTCGATCTCGTGAACGCCCTCAGCCCACGCCGTCGCCGGGAACCTCTCGCCCGACGTTCCGCCCTCAATCCTGACGGGAACCCGCCCGGCGTGCTGCGTGGCCAGACGCCCGTCGGCGCACGACTGGCGGCAAAAGGCGGTTTGCGCATCTGCCTGATCACGCCCGGTCACCTGTCGACCAATCCACGGCTCGTGAAAGAGGCCGACGCCCTGGCCGAGGCCGGTCATGACGTGACCGTGCTGGCGGCGAGCTATCAGGCGTGGGGGCGCGAGATGGATCAGGCCTTCGCCGAACATCCCTGGCGGCGGGCTCCGCCGGTCGCCTTTGGCCCGGATGCGCAAGCCTGGCCGCGGATCCTGCAGGTGGGCCGCCAGAGAGCCGCGCGCGCCCTGTTCGCCGTCGGTGCGCGCACGCCGATGATCGCGAGCGCCGCGGCGCATCCCGCCGCCCCGGACCTGGCCGCCGCCGCCGTCAGGATCCCGGCGGACCTCTATATCGCTCATTACATCGCGGCCCTGCCCGCCGCCGCAGGCGCAGCGCAAGCCCACGGCGCGGCCTATGCCTTCGACGCCGAGGATTTTCACACGGGCGAGCAGCCGAACGGCGTCGTCGGGGACAATCCGCTCATTGAAACCATCGAACGCGCCTTCCTTCCTCGCGCTGCCTGGATGACCGCCGCCTCGCCAGGTATCGCCGACGCCTATGCCGAGACCTATGGCGTCGCTCGACCGACCGTGCTGCTGAATGTATTTCGGCGTGACGAAGCCCCAGCCGGACTCACCGTGCGCGGCGTGTTTGAGCCCCGCCCTTCGGTCTACTGGTTTTCCCAGACCATCGGACCTGGCCGCGGTCTGGAGGCCGCCGTCGAAGCTCTCGCTCGCGCTCGCAGCCGGCCGCACCTCGTCCTGCGTGGCCGACTGGCCAGGGGCTATCGCGCGGAATTGGAACAGCTTGCGCATCAGGCCGGCGTAGCGGACCACCTGCACTTCCGTCCGCTGGCCGCGCCGCCCGAGATGGCGCGCCTGGCGGCCGAGCACGATCTAGGCTTGGCGGCCGAAGGCGATCGCACGCGCAATCGCCAGATCGCCCTTACCAACAAACTCTTCACCTACCTGCTCGCCGGTGTTCCGACCTTGCTCTCTGACATCGAGGCGCATCGCCGCATCGTCGGCGAAGTCGAAGGCGCGGCGCGCCTCTATCGTATCGACGATCCCGAAGCGCTCGCCGCCGCGATGGACGCCTACCTGCTCGACGAGGCAGGGTTGGCCCAGGCGCGCGCCGAGGCTTTCCGGCTCGGCCAAGCGCGGTTCAACTGGGAAATCGAGAAGCAGACCCTCCTCGACCTCGTGGCAATGCTCGGGCCTGCGTCATGACCCGGACGGCGGTCATCCTCTCGCCCTACTTTCCGCCCTCGACGGTGGCGGGCGTCCATCGGGCGCGCCACCTGGCGAGAGGACTGCCAGCGCACGGCTGGCGCCCGATCGTGATCCGCGCCGACGAACGTTTCTACGCCGAGCCCGGCGACCCCGCCCTAGCTGCGTTGGTTCCCGCCGATCTCGAACAGGTGCGCACCGGCGCCCTGCCGGCCGGACTGACCCGCCTCTTCGGGGTCGGCGACATCGGCCTGCGCGCTCTGCCGCACTTTTCGTGGGCCCTGGCAAAGACGATCGAGCGCGAACAACCCGATGCGATCCTGATCACAGGGTCACCCTTTTACCCCATGCGGCTCGCGCCCTGGCTGCGGCGCCGCTTCGACATTCCCGTGATCCTCGACTTTCAGGACCCCTGGGTCTCGGCCCACGGGGCGCGGCGGCCGTTCGGCTCCAAAGGCTGGGCGGCGCATCGCCTGGCGGCGTGGCTGGAGCCCGGCGCGGTGCGCGCGGCCGCCTGGGTGACGTCGGTGTCAGAGGTCCAGAACCGCGAGATGGCCGCCCGCTATCCGTGGCTGGACGGAACGCGGATGTCCGCCATCCCGATCGGTGGCGATGCGGCGGACTTCGCGGCCCTGCGCGCCGGCGCTCCGCGGCCCAGCCTCATCGATCCGGCCCGGATCAACTTCAGCTACGTGGGTACGTTCCTGCCGCGGGCCGAGCCTGTGGCGCGCCGTCTGTTCGAGGCCCTGGCTCTGCTGCGCAGCCGCAGCCCGGAGATCGCCGCGCGCCTTCGCTTCAATTTCGTCGGCACGAGCAACCAGCCAAACGGCGTCGGTGGCGAGCGCGTCCGGCCGCTGGCCGAAGCCGCCGGCGTCGCCGATCTGACCGCGGAGACGCCGCACCGCGTCCCCTACCTCGACGCCTTGAACGTGCTGGCTCACTCCCAGGCCCTGCTGCTCCTCGGCTCGGACGAGCCGCACTACACGGCCTCGAAGATCTACCCGGCGCTGATCTCGGGCCGCCCGTGGCTGTCGCTGTTTCACCAGGCCTCCAGCGCCCACGCCATCCTGCAATCCGCCGGCGGCGGCCTGGCGCACGCCTTCGCCGATCCGGCCGGGCTGGAGGCGCTGACGCCGGCTCTGGCCGAGGCGCTGCAGCGCCTGGCGACGGCGCCGGAGAGCTTGGGCGCGCCGAATCCCGCGGCGATCGCGCCGTACACGGCCGACGCCGTGGCCGCTCGCTTCGCCGAGGTGTTCGAGAAGGCGGCCCGCCCGTGAGCCGCCTCGCCATCGTCGTCTCGCACCCGATCCAGTACTACGCGCCGCTGTTCCGCGAGCTGGCCGGCCGCATCGAGCTCAAGGTCTACTTTGCCCAAAAAGTTACGGCCGCGCAGCAGGGGGCCGCCGGCTTCGGCACGGCCTTCGACTGGGACGTCGACCTGCTGTCCGGCTATGACTCCGAATTCCTGGAGAACGTCTCTACACGCCCGGGTCCATCACGCTTCAATGGGGCCGACACGCCCGCGATCGGCCGCCGCCTTGCCGGAGGTGGTTTCGACGCCGTCCTGGTGCTCGGTTGGTACCTGAGGAGCTTCGCCCAGGCGATCCTGGCGGCCAGGCGCCTCGGCCTGCCGGTGATGGTTCGCGGCGACAGCCAGCTCGGCCCGCCCGGCCCCAGGGCGCTCGCCAAGGCCATCGCCTATCCCGGCCTGCTGCGCGTCTTCGATGCCGCGCTCTACGTCGGCGCCCGTTCGCGGGCGTTCTACGAGCGCTATCACTATCCCGCCGATCGCCTGTTCCATTCGCCTCATTGCGTCGACACCGAATGGTTCGGGGCCCGGGCGACGGCCGAGAGCGGTCAGGCGCTGCGCGGGCGGCTTGGGATCGGCGTCGAGGAGAAGGTCGTTCTGTTCGCCGGCAAGCTGCTCCCCTTCAAGCGTCCGCTCGACATCATCGACGCCTGGCCGCTCACCGAAACCCGGCCGCGCCTGCTTTTCGCCGGCTCAGGCGAACTGGAAGGCGCCCTCGCGGCCCGCGCCGGCGACCTTGGCGCTCCACTGCACCAGCTCGGCTTCCTCAACCAGACCGAGATGCCAGCCGCCTACGCTGCAGCCGACCTCCTTGTCCTGCCATCGACCGCCCGCGAGACCTGGGGGCTGGTGGCCAACGAGGCCCTGGCCTGCGGCGTTCCCGTGGTCGTCTCGGACGCCTCCGGCTGCGCGCCGGACCTGGCCGGAGACGGCGCCGCCGGCCGAGTCTTTCCCATGGGCGACGTCCGGGCGCTGGCGGCGGCGATCGAGGCGGTGCTGATGAGCCCTCCCGCCTGCGACGTCGTAGCGGCGCGCTCGAAGACCCACAGCCTCGCCGCCGCCGCGGACGGCATCGAGACCGGGCTGGCGGCCGTCGTCGCCAGTCGGCGCTCGGGGAGGCGAAATCCATGAGCGAGGCCGGCCTCGGCATCACCATTTCCTGCTATCGCGGCGACGTGCCGCTGCTCCGCGGCTGCCTGGCCAGCTTGCGCGAACACCTGCCGGACATTCCCGTTTGCCTGATCAAGCACGGCGTCTTCGATACCTCCGACGTTGGCCGGGCCTATGGCGTCACCACTCTGGAGCAGGCTGATGTTCATCCCGAGCTGAGCCGCCTCAGCTATGGCTACGGCCTGACCAAGATGGTCGCCTTCTGGCATGCGCCGTTCGATCGCTTCATCCACGTCGACCCCGACACGGTCGTCTGGGGCGACCCCTTCCAGGGACTGCCGGTCGCCGACTATGACCTGATCTACAACGAGCCTCACGAGGAGATCACGCCGGCCATCCAGCGCGACCAGTACTTCGACCCCGAGAAGGTGTTCCCGGCCTTGCCCGATTTCGGATGGCGGGGCCGTCCCTATTTTAACACCGGTGTGTTCACCGCCCGCCGGGGCCTATTCGACCTCGAAGAGTATCTCGCACTCTTAAGATTCGGGCGGGACCACCCGGGCGCGTTCTTCGCGGATCAGGGCCCTCTCAACTTCATGGCCTTCAAGGGCATTGCCGAGGGGCGCATTCGGGCACGGGACTGGCCCTTTCAGATAATCGTGCCCGTGCATACCGCGGAGGCGCTGGCCGCCCGCTTCCATTTCCGGCGGGTCGTGCCGCAGATCAACCCGGAAGACCGGCGAATCATTCACTGGGCCGGCCCCAAGCCCCTGATGCGGCGTCCGATGGGTTTCGACGCGCCGATGACTCATTACCGCCTCGCACACCTTGCCAGGACTCGGCCTCTGGCCCGCCTGCTGGGCCGCAGCGCGCTGCTGCTCGAGGAGATCTGGACCAGGGTGGAAATGCGCTACGGCGGCGATCCGTGGCGGGCCGCGGCCTCGAAGCTGCGCTTCTGGGCCAAGCGCGCACGTCGGGCGAGCGCTGCGGAGGGCGCACGATGAGCTTGCACGGGAGACTGCGCGGCCTTGCTCACGCGGCGATGCGCGGCGTCGTCCTGCGGCGTCGGCTTCCCGCCAGTGTCGGCGGCGCGACCGTGTTCCTGGCCCCCGAGAGCCAGCTCAAGTACCTGCGGCCCGGCGTCGCCGGCTTCGATGCGCAGCTGATCGGCTGGGCCCAGCGCTTCACGCCGCCCGGGGGAACGGTCTGGGACATCGGCGCCAACTGCGGGGTCTTCGCCCTGGCTGCGGCCGGATTGGGAGCCGAGGTTCTGGCCGTCGAGCCCGATCCCTGCCTCTCCGCCCTGCTGCTGCGCGCCCGCGCCGTCAATCCGCAGGTGAAACTGGAGGTTCTGACCGCCGCGATCTCCGACCGACAGGGCGTGGCGACCCTGGTCATCGCCAGCGGCGGTCGGGCGGGCAACGCGCTCTCGCCGTTCGCGGGGGCCTATGTCCCGTTCGGACATGGCGAAGCGCAAGTATTGGCGCCGACCTTGCGGCTCGACGACCTCCTAGCCGTTTCGACGCCGTCGCTGGTCAAGATCGATGTCGAGGGGGCGGAAATCCTCGTCTTGCGCGGCGCGGCGCGACTCCTGGCCGAGGTCCGGCCCGTCATTCTGATGGAGGTCGCCTCCGAGGTCTGGGACGAAGCGAAGGGCATCCTGGGCGCCGCCGGCTACCGTCTCTTCGACCCGGACGAGCCCGGCCGCGAGGTGAGCGAGCCGCTGTTCAACGTCCTGGCGCGGCCAGGGTAAGGCTGCCGGTAGGCCGCTTCAGAGCCTTTGCAGCACACTGAGAGAGTCGACCTGCTCGACCAGCGCGAAACGCGGGTCATGCCTGATCTCGGATTCGAAATACTGATGAGAGCCGAGGCTTGCCACGGATGGGTCGTGGTCCGGTATGCGGGTGTCGTGAAGGGCGATGATCCCACCCGCGACGATCTTTTCCGACCAATCGTGCCAGTCTCGGGTGATGCCGCCCAGGCTGTGGTCGCCATCGACGAAGATGAAATCGAACGGCCCCTGCAGCTCGGTCGCCGCGTCGAAGCTGAACTTTCTCACAAACTCGACCTTTTTTGCGCCGGCGGATTTCGCCACCTCTCGCAAGGCGACGGGTCGGGTCCAGCAGACACCCAGGCGCCCGGGAATGAACGGGTCGATCGCGAAAACGCGGCCATTCGGCGCCGCGGCGTCGGCGAGAACCCGGGTTCCTGCCCCTTCATAGACGCCAATTTCCACCAATCTCGATTTCTCTTGGGCGAGTCGGCCAAGGCATTCGCGCTCGGCAGCCGTGGTTTGGGTGTGCGCGGCCTCTAAGTTCAAACTGTGCAGGACGAAGTGAACGAACGACTTTCCGACGGTCATCAAAACGATCCTCCGGGACAGCGATCAACCAATGGGCCACCTACCGGCCGGATGAGGTTTCGGGAATATCGGACACTCGCCACAGACCGAGGTGCTTGTCGTGCGCGGCCGGATTATCCGACCGATCGGCGATCAGCAGTAGTGGGTCGGGCAAGAAGAAGGGGGCGACCTGAAGATTCAAACCGCGCCACTCACCGGTCACGATGTCCTTGTTTCGCTCGATCTGGGTGTGCGTCGTTGTGAGGAGGAATCCGGCCGGGCTTTGCCTGATGTTGGCCAGTGCGGCATGGATGTGTTCGAAGGAGAGGTGGACCAGGCAGTCACGGCAAAGGATGAGATCGGCCGGCGGCAGATCGTCGGCAGCCAGATCGAGCTGAAGAAACGATCGCGACTCCGACGCATGCAGCTGGCGATTCCTGGCGACGATCTCGGCGACGATATCCGCGCCGATGTAGCGGACCGGCAGGTCGAGCCGACTCATCCAGTTGAAGTCACCGCACGGAATATCGAGCACCGTGGCGATATCGTAGTCGGAGATCAGCTTGGGCAAGGCGGCGCGGACCGCTTCGGTGGCCTGCAACGTCGAGCCCTCGCCCGAGCGCGATTCTGGGTTGCCCCAGCCGTTGGCCGTGTAGTGATCGCTGAACACGCCGGCCATTCCCCGACGACGCATTCGCGGACGGATCGACAGATTCCAGCAAAGAAAGCCGTAGGTCGATATCACCCATCCCGGCGACATCCGTTTTACGGTTTGCTTCAGAGTCATCCGCTCACTCGATTCGTCTGTGGCGGCGTGCGCTCGTCGATTGCCGCGACGGTCCCTTTGGATGCCGGAGGCCTGATGCTGAGGGAGTCTTGGAACCGTCTCGGATTGTCAAGGCAGCCCGCCCGTGACTGATCGACCGCGCATCCTGGCCCTGTTCGGCGCGCGGGTGATTTTTGGCCAAGAGCGGGCCAACATCACCGCGCTGGCGGCCTTGCGGAGCGAGGGCTGCGACGTGCTCTGCGTCGTCCGTCCCGAGACTTGGCCAGAGCTCCTGGAGCTGCGCGCCAGGCTCGAGGCCGAAGGCCTAGCCTGGACCACGGCGCCTTACGTCGACTATCCGCTGCGTGGCTGGCTCCTCCGCGTCGCCATCCACAATCCCGGCGCCTATCTCTCCGGCAACGCCGCCCTGAGGCGGATCGCGCGCGACTTCGGCGCGACCCATATCCACGCCTTCAACCCGCTCCACGTGGTGGCGTTTTACGGCGCGCTGCGGGCGTTGAAGATTCCACTGGTCTATCGCGCCGGCGACAAGCCGATTGGGCACAACGCCTTCTATCGCTGGATCTGGCGCTTCATCGTCGGCCGCACCGCCCACTTCGTCGCCGACAGCCAGTTTATACGACGCGAATTGGAGGCGTCCGGGGCGCCACCCGAACGCATTTCAGTGCTTTATGCGCCGCCACCGCGCCGATCGAGTCCGCTGCCGGTCCCGTATGACGACTCGCTGGAGGGCCAGGACGGCGTCCGGTTTGTTTTCGTCGGCCAGGTCGTGCCGGAGAAAGGCGTGGACCTGCTGGTCGCCGCGTTCGAGCGGCTCGCGCATGCCCACGCCCAATGCGAACTCCTGATCGCCGGTCGCATTTCAGATTGGGCTGGCGACGCCTGGGCGCGGGCCCTGAGGGACAGGACAGCGGCGAACCCGGCGATCCGCGATCGCGTGCGCTTCCTGGGGCACGTCGAAAACGCCCCTGAGCTCATCGAGCGCTGTCACGTGCATGTCGCCCCGTCGGTGAAGGAGGAGCCATACGGACTGGTGGTTGTCGAGGCCAAGAGTGTCGGCCGGCCCTCGATCATCTTCGCCAGCGGCGGGATGGCCGAGCTGGTCGAGCCCGGCGTGGACGGGACGGTCGTCACCGACCGCACCGCGGATGGCTTGTCGAAGGCAATGGAGCTCTATGCCGCCAGTCCGGATCTCGCCGTGCGGCAGGGCGCCAAGGCCCAGTCGTCGCTGGCGAAGCTGAACCTTGACCTGTTCGCGACCACCTGGCGCCAAGTCTACGATGATGCCGCCGGACATGGCTGACTTCACGATCAAGAGGTAGAGGCTGGTTTGATCGCCTCCATCGCCACCTCAACGATTCCTGTATCTGTATCCGTGAAACGGTCGGCGGATTCGACTAGAGCGAAGGCCGGATCTGTGGCGTCGCCGAAGCTGCATCGACGTACTTCGGCAAAGCCCACGCGGCGCAGTGCGTCGGCGATTGACGCCTCGTCCCACATCCAAAGGTGGTCCGAGTTTCCCAGTATGCCCCGGATCATCTGTGGCAACGTGCGTGCCCGCGATTGGCGGCCCAAACAGGCCTCTCGCATAAAGCGAGACGCGGCCTCCGGGTCATCCAGGGCAGCGCCAGAAATATATCGGCTCGCTCGCGCCTGCAGATCAGGAACGATCAGGCGAAAAACGCCTCCGGGCGCCAACATTATATATGTGTTGCGAAGTGCCTGCCAAAAATCGTCGTAGCTCAAATGCTCCAGTATATGACTTGCATACGCCGCGGTTACAGAGCCAGCGGCCACCGGCAATCCAGTAACGATATCTCCATACAGAATATTTTCCGGGAATCGATGTTCATTTATTCTAATTAACTTGCCTATTGCGGGGAGCCGCTCCAGCCACACCGACGGCGAAGCGTCGTAATTGAGCCAGCCAGGCGCGGCGGTCCGCCCAGCGCCATATTGAACACGAAGCTCGGTCATCGTTACGACATCTCGGGTGATAGTGACTTAAGATCAATTCTCCGAAACGCGTGGCTTGCCGACTTTAGCCGTCGAGCATTGGCGCCACGAGAATGGGTAACGGCGAGGTGAATCGAAGCGTCCCGAATAGAGCCGGGTTAACAGAAGCAGCCACGAACGGCGAATCGGCAACGCCGCGTTCTGGAATTCACCTCTAGTTAGCCCCGCTGGGATCGGCGCGCCGCTCGCCGACTCTAGTTGTGACCTAACGTCCCACCCAGCGGGCGGGCGCTGACACGGCCATCCGAAATCCCCTACTATCCGGAACGTCCACGGGGTCGAGCCGTCTGTGCATACCGCCAAGTCTGTCGCCATCTGCGTGGCGCTGATTACGCTGGTGGCCGCGTTCGCCAGTCCTGACCATCTTCTCGTCCTCTGCGACGGGCTGGTGCTGGTAGGCGCGCTCCTGCTGCTCTGGCCTGAACGGGACGCGCCGATCCTGCTCCTGCCGTTCGGCCTGCAATGGCTTTGTGTGGCGATGAAGCCGATCGAGACGGCGCTGACCGGTCAGCCGCTGGACAACTTCGCCGACTTCGGCGAACCGCTGATCGGCGGCGCCTGGTTTGCCCTCGGCGGCGTCACGGCGCTGGGCCTCGGCATGTGGCTGGGGGCTCGCGAGACGCGCACCAATTGGGCGGCCATGCTCGCCCGCGACGCCGACAACTGGAGCCAGGGGCTGGTCATCCAGATCTCCCTCGCCCTGATCGTCGTGGGAACCTTGCTGCAGGCCGCGGCGCCCCACGCCGGTGGGGCGAACCAGATCCTGCTCGCCCTCGGCGGCGCGCGGAACGCGGGGCTGTTCGTGCTGGCCTATTGGTGCCTAAGGGAGGGCAAGGCGCTCTGGGTGCTCGCCGCCGTGACCGCCTTCGAGGTGGTCTGGGGCATGACGGGCTACTTCGCCGGCTTTCGCGAGACCTTTCTTGTCCTCATCATCGCCGCCGCGTCCGCCCGACCGCGCCTGGGCGTGCGCGGCCTCCTCGCCGTCGGCGGCATTTTCGCCGTCATGCTGGTGGTCACCGTCTTCTGGACCTCGATCAAGACCGACTATCGCGACTACCTCAATCAGGGCAGCCAGCAGCAGGTCGTGACGCGCAGCATTTCGGAACGACTGAGCTATGTCGGCCAGGCGGCCGACCAGTTCGACAACGACGCCTTCCGCGACGGCTTGCGCAAACTCGCCTCACGGATCAGCTACATCGACTTCCTGGCCTGCACGACCAGGTATGTGCCCGAGGTGCGGCCGCACGAGGACGGCAGGCGCCTGGGCGACGCCCTCGCCAACATCTTCGAGCCGCGGATCCTGTTCCCGGACAAGCCCGCGACCCCCGACGACTCGGTGATCACCGCCCGCTACACGGGGCTTCAGCTCGACACCAGCGGCGGCACCTCGATCAGCATCGGCTACCTCGGCGAGCTCTACGTCGACTTCGGATACGTCGGCGCGATCATCGGCGCCTTCGCGATCGGCGGCTTCGCCGGTCTCGCCTACCGACTGATCCGGGGCTTTCGCGGCATTCCCCTGTTCTTCACCTACGGGATCGCGGCCATGACCCTGCTGATCTTTTCGATCTTCGAGACCGATCTGGTCCGCTTCCTTGGTTCGGCCATCACCTTCTGCCTGGCGGGGCTGCTGCTGCAGCGCGCCGTCGCCCCGCAGGTCCTGCTGGCGCTGGCCAACCGCGACGTGCGGACGCGGGCCGCATGACCGGCCTGCCGGCCAGCGAGCAGGTCGTCGCCTCCATCGCCGATCAGGGAGCCGGTCCTTCCTACAGCGTGCGGGCTCTGGCCAACGCCATGGCCGCGCGGAGCGCGAGCGTGCGGCTGCATTCCGTGCGCGGTTGGCGCGACGCCGGCGTCGCCGCCCAAACCTGCGTGACGCACCTGGCCCATCGCCAGGATTTCCGCGGCGTGCCCGCACTTGGCGCCATCTGCCTCTCGCGTGAGCTCGCCGACGCCCTGGCGGCGTCTGACGCCGAGGTGCTGCACAGCCACGGCCTGTGGCTGATGCCCAACGTCTACCCCTCCTGGGCGGCCAAGCGCGGACGGGCCAAGCTGGTGGTGTCACCCCGTGGGATGCTGGCGCCTGAGGCTATGGCTTTCTCGTCGGCCAAGAAGCAGGCCTTCTGGCGGCTGTTTCAGCGCCGCGCGCTGACGACGGCTTCGTTCATCCACGCCACCGGCGAGGGCGAGCTGGCCGACATCCGCGCCGCCGGCCTCGCCAATCCGGTCGCGGTTATCCCCAACGGCGTCGACCTGCCGCCCGAGGTCGCCGGTCCGAGAACGGGGCCGCTCACGATCCTCTCGCTGGGCCGCATCCATCCGAAGAAGGGGCTCGAGAGTCTGGTGCGCGCCTGGGAGCGTCTTGAAGCCGCCTGGCCCGATTGGCGCCTGCGCATCGTCGGGCCGGCCGAACTCGGCCACGACCGCGAACTGGCGGCGCTCGCAGGGAGCCTCGGGCTGGCGCGCCTCTCGGTCGAGGGGCCACTCTACGGCGGGGAGCGGCTGGAAGCCCTCCGCGGCGCCGATCTCTTCGTCCTGCCGACCCTGAGCGACAACTTCGCCATGACCGTCGCCGAGGCGCTCGCCGCCGGGACGCCGGTGATCTCCACCCGCGGTGCGCCGTGGGCCGGGCTGGAGCGTGAAGGTTGCGGCTGGTGGGTCGACCACGGTCCGGAGCCGCTCGCCGCGGCGATGGAGCAGGCGATGAGCCTCGGCCGGCCGGCGTTGGCCGCCATGGGCGCGCGCGGCCGGGCCTGGATGGCCCGCGACTTCGCCTGGGACCGGATCGCCGGCGACATGCTGGAAGCCTATGCCTGGGCCGTGCGTGGCGGCGAGGCGCCGCGGTCGGTGAGGCTCGACTAGATGAGCGGCCCGGGCCTGGATATCGCCGCCAACCGGGCGGCGCGCAAATGGTCGGCGGCCGAGCTGGCCGGCCGCGCCCTGTGGGAATGTCTCGGCTTCGCCTTCGCCTGGAGTCCGCGCCAGCTGTGGGCGTGGCGCAACCTCATGCTGCGCGCTTTCGGGGCCCAGATCGGCCCAGGCGTCCGCATCCACCCCAGCGTGCGCATCGCCGTGCCGTGGAATTTGGCGGCGGGGCGCAACAGCGCCGTCGGCGATCGTGCGGTGCTCTATAACCTCGGCCGGATCACGCTCGGGGCCAACGTCACGGTCTCGCAGCACGCCCATCTCTGCGCCGGCACCCACGACCATCGCCGCGCCGACCTGCCGCTGGTCAAGGCTGAGATCCGGGTCGGTGACGGAGCCTGGATCTGCGCCGACGCCTTCGTCGGGCCGGATGTCAGCATTGGCGACCACGCCATCGTCGCCGCCCGCGCGGTCGCCGTGCGCAACGTCGAGCCCTGGACCATCGTCGCCGGTAATCCCGCCCGCCTCGTCGGTCCCCGCCCACCCCTGGACGCGCCGTGAGCCTGCCGCTCACCGTCGTCGTGCCGGTCAGGAACGAGGCGCGCAATCTGCCCGCCTGCCTGGCGTCGATTCCGGCCGGCGTCGCCGTCGTGGTGGTGGATTCCGGCAGCCAGGACGAGACGGCGACCATCGCGCGCGGCGCGGGCGCGGAGGTGCTCGACTTCCGCTGGCCAGGTGGCTTCCCCAAGAAGCGCAGCTGGGTCCTGATGACCCATAGCTTCGCCACGCCCTGGGTGCTGTTCCTCGACGCCGACGAGCGGCTGACGCCGGCCTTTGTCGCCGCCCTGCCGGCCGCTCTGGCGAGACCCGACATCGCCGGCTTCTGGCTGAACTATCACAACCACTTCATGGGCCGCGTGCTCCGCCACGGGGTGCCGCAGCGCAAGCTGGCCCTCATCCGCGTCGGCGCCGGCCTCTTCGAGCGCATTGACGACGATCGCTGGAGCGGGCTCGACATGGAGGTGCATGAGCACCCGGTTTTGAACGGCACTGCGGGCGAGATCGGCCCGGCCCTCGAGCACGAGGACTTTCGCGGCCTGGCCAAGCACATCGACCGGCACAACGACTATTCGAGCTGGGAAGCCCGCCGCTGGGAAGCGCTGGGCGCCGATCCGGCGGCATGGGCCGCGCTCACGCCCCGGCAACGGCTGAAGTACCGCAACCTGCCGCACTGGTGGTTCGCGCCGGCTTATTTCCTGGCCGCCTTCATCGTCCGCGGCGGGTTTCTGGATGGTGGCGCGGGCTTGGCCTACGCCTTCCTGAAGTTTGTCTATTTCGCCGAGGTGCGGCTCAAGATCCTCGAGTTCAAGGCCGGCCGCGCAGGCGACGGCGGCCGATGACCGAGGCGCGCGGCCCGGCGGTGATCTTCGTCAACCGCTTCTTCCATCCCGACCATTCGGCCACCAGCCAGATCCTCAGCGACCTGGCGTTCGACCTGGCGGGGTCAGGCCGGCGCGTGGTCGTGATCACAAGCCGACTTCGCTACGACGATCCGGCCGCCCGCCTGCCGGCGCGCGAACGGGTGCGCGGGGTCGAGGTGCGCCGCGTGGCGACGACCGGCTTCGGCCGCGCCGGTCTGGCCGGGCGCGCGCTCGACCTGCTGTCGTTTCACGCCTCGGCCGCCCTGGCCTTGCTGGCCGTCGCCCAGCGCGGGGACGTGATCGTGGCCAAGACCGACCCGCCGCTGATCTCCGTGGTCGCCGGCTGGGCGGCGGCGCTCAAGGGCGCTCGCCTCGTGAACTGGCTGCAGGACGTCTATCCGGAGGTGGCGGCGGCGCTGGGCGTGGGCGGCGGCGCGGTGGCTGGCGTGCTGACGGCGCTGCGCGACGCCTCGCTCCGACGAGCACGGATCAATGTCGTGCTTGGCCGGCGCATGGCCGAGCGGCTCACGGCCGCGCCGAAGGAGCGGGTCCGGATCATCGCCAACTGGGTGGACGAGACGGCCATCACGCCGGTCGCCCCGGCGGACAATCCGCTGCGCCGCGCCTGGGGCCTCGAGGACGCGTTCGTGGTCGGCTACTCGGGCAATCTCGGCCGGGCGCACGAGCACGCCGCGATGCTGGGCGCGGCCCGGGCTCTGGCGCATGACCCGCGCATCGTCTTCCTGATGATCGGCGGCGGCCACCAGATGGAGGCCCTGCGCGCCGAGGCGCCACCGAATCTGCGCTTCCAGCCCTACCAGGACGCCGCCGACCTCTCGCAATCCCTGAGCGCGCCGGACGTCCACTGGATCTCGTTGCGGCCGGAGCTCGAGGGCCTGATCGTGCCCAGCAAGGCCTATGGCGTCCTGGCGGCAGGCCGGCCGATCCTGGCGGTGACCGCCGCCGACGGGGAGATCGCCCGCCTGGTCGCCGAACACGGCTGCGGCCTGCAGTGCGAACCGGGTGACGCCGGGGGCTTCGCGCTGGCCGTGCGCAGCCTGGCCGACGATCCGGATCTGGTCCGGCGCCTGGGAGCGGCCGCCCGACGCGCCTCCGAGACCGCCTTCTCGCGTCAGGCGGCGTTGGCGGCCTGGCGGGCGGCGCTGGCGGCGGCCGCCGGAACCTGAAGCGGCTGGACGGCGAGGCCGCGCCAGGTCGCTTCGCCCGGCTCGAAGCCTTCGTGCGCCAGGCCGTCAAGGCGCAGCCACACCGCGGGGCAGCCGGCGGGGGCCTGGAAATCTGTCGCGAAGCCGCGCCAGCCGGCGGGTTCGGCGGCCACGCGCGCCTCGCCGAGAGTCTGGCCGCTGGCGCAGACGATCCGCCACGCAAAGAGGTCGCCGGATAGCCCCGGCTCGATCCGCACGCGGCCCGCGAGCCGCCAGGCGCCCGGCGGCAGCAGCAGCAACTGCTCGGCTAGCGGATGGGTTTCCTGCGCCGGACTGCGGACGTAGAGGGCGGGAAGGTCATCCCCCGCCGGGCTCTCCTGGGCGATCGCCCCGTCGGCGGCCGGAAAGCGCCAGTTGAACGGCGCCGCGCCCGGCGCGGGCGCGAAGTCGCCGTCGTAGACCCCGCTCGCCGCCGGGCGGACGCTCCGCGGCAACAGGCGCAGCCAGGCCGCGTGGGCCCCGGCGATATCGCCGGCCTCGACCATGCGCCCGATCAGGGCCGAACTTTCGGCGTCGGTCGGCGGCGCCGACGTGGCCGCCAACGCCTCGAAGACCCCGGCGGCGGTGGCGGGGGCAGGCGCATGTTGGGCCAGGGCCGCCAGGAAGGGGCGGCGCCAGTCCGGCTGGGCCTGCAGCTGGCGGACGGTGGCCGCCGCCGCCGCCGGATCGGCCGCGGCCGAGATCATGGCCGGAAACAGCAGGTCGCTCAGACGCCAGTCCAGTCTCAGGGCGGCGTCGGCGTGGGGCAGCGCGGCGGCGAAATCCCGGCGCGAAAGGCTGTTGGCGAACAGCCACATCTCCGCCATGGCGTCGCGGCGCGACCGCTGGTCGGCAAGGCCCATCAAAACCCGCGCCCGATCGAGGTCTCCGTCGCCTTCCGCCTCCAGGGCCAGGACCCGCACGGCCTCCACGTCCAGCGGCGCGGCGAGGAGCGCGGCGCGGGCGTCGGCCTTGGCCTCGCGGTCATGACTGGCCTGCGACGTGTCGGCGAAGTTCTGGCCGGCAAGGCTGGAGAGGGCCTCTGGCGTCGCGACGCCAAGACGTTGGGCGGCGGCCGGGTCGACCCGGCCCAGCCAGGTTGTCCAGGCCTGGGCGCCACAGACGCCGGCCAGCAGGACCGCGGCGGCGGCCGCCGCGACCGTCCCGCCCGTCCCCGCCATCAGCTCGACTTGCGGCGATCGGGCGGCGCGAGGCGGAGCAGGCGGGCGACCAGCCCCGGTTTCGGAGCCGACTGGCCGTATTCGAACCCGTAGCCACGGCCATAACCGTAGCTGTAGGCGTAGCCATAGGCGTAGCCCGCCTTGCGGATGTCGAACTTGGTGAACAGCACCCCGACGATGCGGCCGTGGGTGGCGCGCAGGCGTCGCAGGGCGGCCTTGGCGATGTCACGCTTGGTGGCGTTGGCCTCGACCACCATCAGCACCCCCTGAGCGATGTTGGCGAGCTGTGGGGCGTCGGCGAGGCCCATGACCGGCGGCGCGTCCAGGACGATGAGGTCGAAGTGCTCACGCGCCGATTCCAGGAACGACAGCATCTTGCCGCCGGCCAGGAGCTCGGAGGGATTGGGCGGCGGCCGGCCGGCGGCCAGGAAGGTGAGGTTGGGGTAGGAGGTCGGCTGCAGGGCCGGTCGCACGTCGTGACCGCCGGCCAGCAGGTTGGAAAGGCCGATGGCGTTGTCGCGGCCGAGCAGGCGGTGCTGCACCGGATTGCGCATGTCGGCGTCGACCAGCAGCACCCGCATGCCGAGGCGTCCGAAGGCGCTCGCCAGGGCCAGGGCGCTGGTCGACTTGCCCTCGCCCATCATCGAGCTGGTGACCAGCAGGGTGGAGGGAACCCCCTCGGGGGTGGAGAGCTGCAGCGCGGCGCGGGCCGAATAGTAGCCTTCGGACAGCTGCGACCGCGGGTTCTCCAGCGCCTTGGCCGCCGAGAGGTTGGCGGTCAGCACCGGGATGGTGGCCAGCACAGGCACGCCCAGTTCACGTTCGACGTCCTCCGGCACCTTGATCGACAGGTCGAACTGTTCGAGCAGGAAGGCCAGCAGGATGCCCAGCGCCAGGCCGACGGAACCGAACACCGCCAGGTTGTGCAGCGGCTGGGGCTCGACCGGCGCGTGTGGCGTCAGGGCCTTGTCGACGAACGAGATGTTGTTGTCCTGGATGGCGTCGGAAATGCCGATCTGTTTGTAGGACGCCAGCATGCTGTCGTAGAGCGTCTGGCTGGTGCTGATGTCGGTGTTGATGAAGCCCTGGTCGACACGCTTGGCCTGAGAGGCCAGCAGCCCCGACTTGCGCTTGGCGACCTCGCCCTGAAGCTGCTGTTCGTTGCGCAGCGCCACTTGGTATTGCGTCTGCAGCGCGGCGCGGATCGACGCCGCGACGGCGGCCAATTGCTTGTCCAGCGCGTCGATCTTGGCCTTGGCGTCGACCATGACCGGGAAGCCGGGCCGATAAAGCCGCAGGTTCTGCTGATAGTCCGCCTGGGCGGCGTCGCGTTGGGTTCGGACCGCCTGATAGGCGGCGTCGGTGAGGATCTCGGGCAGGGCCGAATCCGGCGTGGTTTGCGACGCCCGCCAATGTTGCTCCGCCTGGATCCGCGAGGCCGTGGCGCTCGACAGCGCCGCATCCATGGCGGTCAGGTCGGCGGCGTCGATCGACTCGCCCGTTTCGGCGGCGGGGTGGGTGGGGTCGGGTGAATTGGATCCGGTGACGGTGATCAGGCGGTTGGCCTGGGCGTAGGCCTCGCCCCGCTTCTGCGAGGTTTCCAGAGCCGCGCGCGTCTGGTTCAGCCGGTCTTCGAGGAACTTGCGGGCCTCGGCGCTGGCCTGGTAGCGGCGCTCCAGGTTCCAGGCGATGAAGCTGGCGGCGGTGGCGTTGGCGATCCGTGCGGCGGTGGCCGGGTCCGGGCTCTGGTAGCTGATCTTGACCAGGCGCGAGGCGCGAATGGGATCGATGGTCAGGCCGCCCTGGACCATGCTGGCGGCCGATTTGGCGCGCGCCTGATAGCTGGAGGGCGGCGGGGGCGGGGGCGCCTTGCGCCAGAACGGCCGGGTCTCGCGCGGATGGAGGAACGACTGGTCGTCGGCCAGATCCTCGCTCTGGGCCACCCGCTCGGCCAGCGAGCGGCTCTTCAGCAGCTCATACTGGGTGAGATAGTACTTCTCCGGATCGTCGTAGGCGAAAAACGGCTGGTTGGGATTGGTCTGGACCTTGGCCGGCTCCATGTCGATCTGGACGGTCGTGGTGGCCCGGTAGATCGGCGTCGTCGTCACCGTCGCCACGACCCCGCCGGCCAGACCCAGCACCGTCACCGCGGCGATCGGCCAGCGCCATTTGACGAGGATGTTCCAGACGTGGAGCAGGTTGGCCGACATGGCCGTGCGGTCCCGCGAGTCGGTCCCCGTCTCGATCGGCGCGGTGGCGATGGACGGCGCCCTGGGCTTGGCGAGCGGGCCGGATGCGGCGTCGACGGTCGCCGGAGTCCCCCGGGACAAGTCCGGGAGGTCGCTTTCGGCGGGTGGTTCGGGCGGGGTCATGACGGCGTTCGGCCCCTCAGGGATGCAGGAAGAACAGAATTGGGGTCGCGGCGATCAGGTCCTTCATGAACCGCCGCGAAGCGGAGGTCGGCACGACGATCACGTCGCCGGCGTAGATCGGCGGATCGTCGATCTTGCCCTTGCCGACGGCGCCCAGGTCGACAACCCCGGCGACGCGCTTGTGGTCGACGGTGCGAAAGATGACCACGTCCTTCTGTTTGGCAGTCTCAATGTCGACGCCCTGGGCGACGGCGATGGCCTTCAAAAGGGTCATGTGGCCCTGAAGCGGGAAGACACCCGAGCCCTTCACCGCGCCCTCGACGGTGAACTTCTGGCTTGCCGAATCCTTGAGCACCACGGTGACCTGCGGCGAGCGCACATAGTTCTGGTCCAGCTTGGCGGCGATCTCGTCGGCGACCTGGCGGGTGGTCTTACCGGCGACCGTCAGATCGCCGATCATCGGGAACTGGATGTGGCCGCTGGCGTCCACCTGCACGGTGCGGCTGAGGAGGTCGACCTGGAACACCGAGATGTCGAGGGTGTCGTAGGCGCCGATCCGGTAGTCCTCGTCCTGGCCGATCGCGAAGGCGGCGGAGTCGGCGGCCGGCAGGGACGACACCGGTACGATCGGCCCGGCCTGGGCCGCCCAGGCAAGCAATGCCGCCGCCACGGCGCCCGCCGTCGCGCTGCGGATCGAGCATTTCAACACTGCGCCAGGCTCCGTCCCGAGGGCTGCCGGGGACTTACCGCAAGGGTCTAAACGCACCAAGGCGCATAATGCCGCGCCCGCGATCGGAATTGTCGTCCGTCGGCGCGCGAGTGACCAGCCCGATGGCGAAGGCGAACAGGGTGGCCAGGGCCGGGGTGCGCAGGGGGTAGTCCACCAGCGAGTGGACCAGCAGCAAGCCGGCCGTCATCGCGCCGGCCAGGGCCAGAGCCGCTCCGACCCGCCGGCGCTCGGACATCGCCGTCCAGCTCGCCCAGACCCACCAGGCGACCAGGGCAGCGAGGAGCAGGACGCCCGGCACGCCCGCCTCCAGCCAGACCTCGGCCAGGTCGTCGTGGGCGTGGTTAATGAAGGCCGGACCCATCTCGGCGAGCGGCTCGACCATCGGATAGATGTCGGCGAAGGCGCCGGCGCCGGCGCCGAGCGGCGCGAACCGCGCCCCGGCGGCGAAGGTGGTCGGGGTCAGGGAAAAGCGCAGGTCGCCGCCGAGCTGCGCCTGCGCCTCGCGCGCCAGCCGAGGATCGATCGACAGGGCGGCGACGCCGGCGACGCAGAGCGCCAGCAAAGCCGGCCAGGCCAGGGCCGCCAGACGCCAGGCCGGGCCCGGCCGCCGCACCCGCGCCCGCGCCGCGACCACCAGGGCTCCGACCGCGCCGAGCACGCCCAGCACCAGGCCGGCGCGTGAGCCGGACGCCGCCGCCCCGACGGCGACGACCAGGGTGTAGGCCGCCGCGGCGCTCAGCCAGAAAGCGGTGCGCCCGCCGCCGTGACCGGCCCGGCGCATGGCCAGATAGCCCGCCAGAGGCAAGGTGGCGGCGAGGAAGATCGCGTGATGGTTGCGGTTGGCGAAGAATCCGACCGCCGAATTGCGGTTGGTGATCGACCACAGGCGCAGCGGGCTCGCCTCGCCGCCGCGAAGTTGGACCATGCCGAGGACGGCGCCAGCGACACCGATGGCCAGGACCAGAAAGGCGAGGCGACGGCGGTCGGCGGCGTCCAGGGTCGGCAGGGCGGCCAGCATGGCCGCGGGCGGGACCAGGCCAAGGAGCGCGTTCCAGCCCAGCGCCGGCGTCAGGTCGACGGGCAGCCAGGGCAGCGGCAGGCCGGCGGCGGCGTAGGTGCGGACGTAGAGGTCGCGGCCCGGCAGCGCCGTCCACAGGCTTGGGGGCATGGGGATCAGCTGGGCGGCGACCACCACGGCCGCCAAGGCCGCGAGGATCAACGGCCAGAGGGCGCCGGGCGGCCAGCCGTCCCGCATCAGCCGGCGGACGCCAAAGGCCAGCACGGGCGCGGCGGCCACGCGCACAATGCCGGCCGAGATCGGGCTCGCCGAAGCGCCGCCGGCCATCAGGGCGATGGCCAGGAACGCGCCCGTCCACAGCACGAACCGGTCGGGGCCCGGCGGCTGGTCCTCGGCGTCTTCGTCGATCGTCATCGTCTCGCCCGCATGGCGCCGAGCCTGCACGGTTCGTTCGGCCGAGCAAGCGCCGGGGTCACCCGGACCGCGGGCTATCGCGTATGACCCACAACCAACCCTAACGTCATCGCCGGGCGTCAGTCCCGGCAACCCATGCACACCGAGGGTCGGGTGGCCATGCTGGCATGGCCACGGGCGCTAGTGCAGCCGCTCGAAGAGGTCGTCCCAATGCGGATTGGCCTCATCATATAGACGCTAATGAACGGTCGG
>Ga0302314_10000320_pt1 | contig 87621 bp, 78 predicted proteins | sample III_Palsa_N2_3_FD_200533 | JGI IMG/M metagenome (GOLD analysis project Ga0302314, IMG submission 200533) | Peat permafrost microbial communities from Stordalen Mire near Abisko, Sweden - III_Palsa_N2_3 | ecosystem: Environmental > Terrestrial > Soil > Palsa > Peat permafrost | place: Sweden...
CGAGTGTGATCGCGGCCATAGGAGAGGCCCGTCTTCACGGCGACCTTTCGGAAAACGCCGAATACCACGCCGCCAAGGATCGGCAGGGCTGGATCGAAGGCCGTATCGCCGAGATCGAGGACAAGATTGCGCGCGCGCAGATCATCGACGTGTCCAAACTGTCGGGCGCCCAGATCAAGTTCGGGGCGACGGTGACGGTGGTCGACGAAGATACCGAGGAAGAAGCTCGTTATAAGATCGTCGGCGAGCACGAAGCGGATGTGAGGTCCGGCAAGATTTCGCTGACCTCGCCGCTTTCGCGCGCCATGATGGGCAAGGGCGTTGGCGATGTCGTCGAGGTCAACACCCCCAGCGGCGTAAAGGCCTACGAAATCCTCAAGGTGGAGTGGGTCTAGGCGGCGACGCCGACACTCACCTCAGCTCCGATGCTGTCCGCACGGGTCGACCGGCGCAGCCTGCTTAAAGCCGCCACCACCGCCTTGTTGTCGGCGGGCGGCGGCTTCGTGGCCGTGGGGCTGTTCAAGGCTATGGGACCGGCCGCAGGCGAAGGTCCGGCGAGTCCACCCGTTCGCTATCCGGTCGCCGATCTGCGTGTGGGTCAGGCCGCGACCCTAACTTGGGGTGGGCGTCCGGTCTGCGTCCTGCATCGTTCGTCTGCCGACATCGCCTGGCTGCTCGGGCGGCCACAGCCGACCCAGCAACCCGGCGCGGCGCCCACCTCATTCCGGGCCACGCCGCTGCGGTCGCTGACGCCGGACTATTTCGTGTTCGAGCCGGTCTGCACCTTGGATGATCGCGTCGTTGTCCGAGATGACAGCGGCGTCTTCCCGACTCGTGGCCTGGTCTGTCCCCGTTGTGGAACCCGCTACGACCTCGCCGGCCGCGTCTTCAGCGGCCCCGCGCCCCGCAGCCTGACCGTGCCGCCCTATCATTTCGAGGGCCCGGCGTTGGTCGTCGTCGGCGAGGACCAAATCGCGCGCCTTGAAGACCCCAGGCGATCCGCACTTATCGGGTAGCTGATTTGGCCTCATTGTAAGCCGCCGCCTATCCCGGTTCCTCGGCTACGGAATCAAATTAGTATTGACTAATGCATTAGTGTCGGCTAATGTTTTTGCATGACCGAAACCGTCGCCATTGAGACCATCATGCGCACCCTCGCCGATCCAACCCGGCGCGCGGTGTTTGAGCGGGTCGTCCGGTCCGCAGAGATCAGCGTGGGCGAGCTGACGCGTGACAGCGGGGTGACGCAGGGCGCCATCTCTCAGCATCTCAAGTCGCTAAAGCTGGCCGGCTTGGTCGCCGAACGGCCGGAGGGCCGCAAGGTCTATTATCGCGCCGAGCCCGAGGGGCTGGCTCCGCTTGTCGACTGGATGAGCCATTACGCCGTGTTCTGGCGCGACCGCTTCGACAACCTCCAAACCCTTTTGCGGGAGATCGATCCATGAACGATGTCGCCACCCTGACCGGACACCGGAAGATCGTCGTCGACCAGGTGTTTCCCCACACCCTTGATGTGGTCTGGAAGACCCTGACGACGCCGGCATTGATGGGCCGCTGGCTGAGAATGGAGCCGAAGGGCTTCGAACCAAAGGTAGGAACGCGCTTCACCTATCAGACCACGCCAGCCGGGCAATGGGACGGCGTCATCCGTTGCGAGGTGCTGGAGGTGATCGCCCGCGAACGCCTGGCCTATGCCTGGAAGGGCGGTCATGAGGACAATGTCGGCTACGGCTCGCTATTGGACACGGTGGTGACCTTCACCCTGTCCGCGGTGGAGACGGGAACCCGCCTTCGGCTGGTCCACTCCGGCTTCCTGCTCCCAACCAACGAGTCGGCGTTCGAGAACATGAGCAAGGGTTGGACCCAGGTCGTCCAGAGCATCGACGCCCTCGCCGCCGAACAAGGCTGACAGAAAGGACGGGTGTTCCGGCGGAGCCGCCGGAATGGCCCGCCACGCCCAACACCCGTCTGAGCTATCGGAGATAGATTATGCCTACATCACCCGAGACCGCGGGGAGCCCCGCCGTGACCAGGCCGCCGATCCTGTCGCCCCAAGACTGGGCGGCGGCGCGCGAACAGTTGCTCGTGAAAGAGAAGGCCCTTACCCGCGGCCGCGACGCGCTGGCCGCCGAGCGCCGGCGGATGCCGTGGATGGCGGTGAACAGGCCTTACGAATTTGAAGGTCCCTCGGGCAAGGCGAGTCTGCTCGACCTGTTCGAGGGGCGCCATCAACTGATTGTCTACCGCGCCTTTTTCGAGCCAGGGGTCCACGGTTGGCCTGAGAATGCCTGCCGGGGCTGCTCGCTGGGGGCGGATCAGGTTTCCAACCTGGCTCATCTGAACGCGCGCGACACCACCTTGGCCTATGTCTCGCGCGCACCCCAGGCCGCCATCGCCCGCCTTAAGGCGCGGATGGGCTGGGAGATGCCCTGGTACACCCTCACCGACAGCTTCGACGCCGACTTCGACGTGAGCGAGTGGCACGGTCACAACGTCTTCTATCGCGACGGGGAGCAGGTCTATCGCACCTACTTCATCAACTCCCGCGGCGACGAGGCGATGGGGACGGTCTGGAGCTATCTCGACGCCACCCCCCTCGGACGCCAGGAGACCTGGGAAGACTCGCCGAACGGCTATCCCCAGAGCCCGCCCTACCGGTGGTGGAACTGGCACGACAACTACGAAGCCGAGGCGGCGCCGGCGCCGAAGTGGGTCGAGGTCTCGGACGCCGGAGTCGCCGCGTTCAGAAACGCCGAAGGCTAGCCGATGGCGCCGGCCCGCGGACAAGCCGAGGGTGAGGCCGTGGACAGGTCGGCCAGCGTCGCCGTCGGCCCCGACAGCGGTAAGAGAGCCGCGCTCTGCGCCGCCGATTGGCTGGGCCTCGCGGCAGCGCCGAGCTTCGCCGTCATGGCTCTGCTGACCGGCTTTTCGGGCGTCGGGACGATGGCGATAATCTGTGGGCGTGGCGCTGAGCCGTCTTGGCTGGGTGGGATGGTCCCGATGTACCTGCTTATGAGCGGGTTCCATTCGGGCTCCTGGTTGAAGCTGCTCGCCGATCGGCGATGGCGCGGTGGAAGAAAGAGCCGGTGAAAAAGCGGCGTTGTTTATGGGGCTCAAAGCCTGGCGGCGGCGGCTAAGGCGAAGGTCCTCGCCGGTGGTCTGCCGCACGATCGCGTCGCCGTTGGGTAGGGGCTCGAGGCCCTGCACCCGGTCCGTTGCGACAATGGCTCGACGGTGCACCCCGGACGAACCGCGCCGGGTCCAGCTCGGCCGAGACGATAGCTCACGCTCGCGGAGGAATCGTCCCCAGCTTTGGCTTCCAAGAGTACATGAAATTCTGCGCCCGACGCTTCTCCCTCAGCCACCGTCATCCATTACAATAAGTGGAGACAAGAGGAAGTTTGCTCATCCGCGTGGCCAGCGGGTCGCTCTCGGTCAAGGGATAAGGTCAGTCAGTCGCATTAGATGCAAAAGCAAGCGGACCCTACCCGTCTATATTCCTCACACTACCCTACGAATGCTTCCATCTACCCTAAACCGTCCCCGACGAAGGTGAAAAGCGGCCTATTCTCAAGGAAGCTTGAGGGGGGGTGAGGGATCGTCCCGGGCCCACCAGCCCACCGCCACAAGGATCCCCGCCATGTTGAAGAAATTCGCTGCGATCGGTCTCGCCACGTCGATCGGATTGACCTCGATCATTCTGGCCCCCATGGCCGCGATGGCCCAGTCATCGACGCTGACGCCGGCGCAGGTGGCGGCGGAGTTTGACAAGAAATATCCGGCGACTGCGGCGGCGAGGGCGCATCCGGTGCAGTGCCCCATTGTAGGGGATGTCGTGGAATGTCGCCCGCCGACCAGTAAGACGACGCCCGCGGCGGGAACCCCGAAGACCACCAAGACCACCAAGACCGCCAAGACCACCGTTCCGGCGGCGGCGAAGCAGACGGAGGCGCAAAGGCGCGAGGCGGCCCTCCAGAAGGGGATAGCCGCTGAGAAGAAATTATCCCCGGCGAGCTACAGGGCTCAGTTTACGGCGGCCAAGCCCGTGCACGAAGGGGTGATCAACGGTGATAACGTGGTGGTGAACGGGAAGCCGACGAATTGAGCTAAGGCGGCTGCCGCCAAAGGCTTGAATGGCAAGCCGCGCAAAAGGCTTATCACTGATTGCAAGAATGGCTGGACGTGACGGCGGCTCCGGCCGGCTTCTGGGCGACAAGGATTGGATCGCTGGTCTGGAACCCCTGAGCGGACGGACGCTGGCGCCACGCAAGCGTGGGCCCAAGCCTCGCGCTACGGTCGGTGATGAAGATGGGCTATTTAGTAAACTGTCACCGTAATTCGAAAGGCGGCCGCGATGATCCGCCGCCTCAAAGCCTGGCGATGAGCGCCTTGCGGTGGCGGCGGCTGAGGCGAAGGGCCTCGCCGGTGGTCAATCGTACGACGGCGTCGCCGTTGGGCAGGGGCTCGAGCCCTTGCACCCGGTCGGTCGCGACAATGGTCTGCCGGTGCACCCGGACGAACCGCGCCGGGTCCAGCTCGGCCGCCAGTTCCGCGGAGGTCTTGCGGATCAGGTGAACCTGATCGCCCACATGCAGGGCCTGATAGTTGCCCTGGGTTTCGATCCAGTCGACCGAGGCCAGCTCCAGAACCTCCATCCGGCCGCGCACCTTGATGGTGATCCGGCTGATCCAGGCTGGCTCGGCGCCAGCGCCCAGCGGCGAGATTCCCGCGGCTGGCCGAGCGCGCCACAGTTGGATCGCGGCCTGGAAGCCGATCAGGCAGAAGGCCACCAGCAGGGTGTTGGCGAAAAGCTCGTCGTGAACGTCGGCCGCCGAGGGCCAGGGCTTGCCCGCCAACACCCAGGCCGCCAGCAGGCAGGACAGGACGACCAGGCCGGGCGCAAGGCCGAGCGCGATCAGGCCTTGCAGGGCGGCGTTGCGCCATCGCCTCGCGCCGCGCACCGGCAGGCGATCGGCCAGGACCAGCTGCAGCGGCGTCAGCGCGGCGCCGAGAATGCCGGCGCAGACCAGGCGCAGCGCCTCGCGCCCCAGGTCCGGCCGCTCGCCATGCCCCACGGCGTCGAGCAGGTTGCCGGGCTCCAGCACGCTCATGAAGACAAACCAGTAGGCGAACGCCGCCAGCGTCCAGCCCCACAAGGGGCGGGGCGGGGAGCGCAGGCGTGGCCGGCCTGAGGTGATCGACGTCATGGCCAGCCAGTGTCGCCCGCGCCCGCGAGCGCGTCCAGGGCAGGTTTAGTGACGGGATGGCGCTGGTCTGGGACGGAGCGGTCTGGGCTTGGGCGGGCGCCGCGGGCAGGTTCGGCGTCTCCGCAACGGCTTGGCGTCCATCTGATGAGTTTCTTGAAAACCTTGCGAGCCGCCGCCTGTGTCCTCGCACTTGGCCTGGTCGCCACCTCCGTCCGGACCGAGACGGTCGTCGCGACGGACACCGGCGCGCTGGGCGGTGTCGGCGAGGGGGCCGTGACCGCCTTCCTTGGCGTGCCCTATGCGGCGCCTCCGTTAGGCCCGCTGCGTTGGCGGCCGCCACAGGCGCCGGCGCCTTGGACGGGCGTCCGGGCCGCCCGGGACTTCGCCCCGGCCTGCATGCAGAAGGGCGTGTCCATGCCGGGCGAGGCGCCGCCGCGCGTCAGCGAGGACTGCCTCTATCTGAATGTCTGGACGCCGGCGCGCCATGCTGACCGGCCCGCCGCGGTGATGGTCTTCATCCACGGCGGCGGGTTCAGCAATGGCGCCACCGCCATGCCGCTCTATTGGGGCGACCGGCTGGCGCGCAAGGGCGTGGTGGTGGTCAGCGCGGGCTATCGGCTGGGTCCGTTCGGCTATCTGGCCCATCCGGAGCTCAGCCGGGAATCCGTCGACGGCGCCTCGGGCGATTACGGGCTGATGGACCAGATCGCCGCCCTGCGCTGGGTTCAGCGCAACATCGGCGCGTTCGGCGGCGATCCCAGCAGGGTCACCATCTTTGGCCAGTCGGCGGGGGCCATGTCGGTCAGCCTGCTGGTCGCCTCGCCCCAGGCGCGGGGCCTGTTCCAGCGCGCTATCGCCCAGAGTGGCGGCATGTTCGAGCCGCTGGAGCTGGCCCCTGGCTATAGGCTGCCGCAGGCCGAGCGGGACGGGGTGGCCTATGCCACGTCGGTGGGCGCCAAGTCGCTCGCCGAGCTGCGCTCGATGCCGGCCGAGGCGCTGCTGGGCGGCAAGGCCAACGCCGTCGGTCATCCGGTGATCGGCCCGTCCGTGCTGCCCCTGTCGCCCTACCAGGCCTATGTGGAAGGGAGGCAGGCGTGGGTCCCGATCCTGATCGGCTACAACGCCGACGAGGCGCGCTCCCTGGCTGACGTCAGCCAGATCACCGCCGCCAGCTATAAGGCCGCCCTGGATCACACCTGGGGACCGTTGCCGCCAAGCATCGTCGGCGCCTATCCCTTCACCACCGACGCCGGCGCCAAGGCCGCGCGGCTGGACCTGGAGCGGGACCTGCGGTTCGGCTGGGACATGTGGGCCTGGGCGCGGCTGCAGGCGGGCGCGAGCCGGCCGGTCTGGCTCTATCGCTTCGCCCAGACGCCGCCGTTTCCGGCCGGCTCGCCGAGGGCCGGCTGGGGCGCGAGCCACTTCGCCGAGCTCTGGTATGTGTTCGACCACCTGGACCAGGAGCCCTGGGCCTGGAGCGCCGCCGACCGCCGGCTGGCGGACCTGATGTCCAGCTACTGGGTCAATTTCGCCAAGACGGGCGATCCTAACGGCCCCGGCCTGCCGGCCTGGCCCGCGTTCGACAAGGCGGCGCGCCGACTGCTGGTGCTGATCGGCCAACCGGTGGTTGGGACCGTGGCCAATCCCGACCAACTGCACGCCTTCGACGCCACCTATGACGCTGTGCGGGGAACGGCTTTCGGGGCGGCGGCGAAGCCCTAGGCGGAGCGATGTAGGTGCGCCGGCCGCAGACCGTGCAGGCTGTTGCCCAGCAGGATGGGGTGTGAGGCGAGCAACTCGACAGGCACGACTTTTTCGCTCGCCCGGCCGCTTTCGATCAGAAGCTGGCGCAGCACGCCTGGCAGCAGGCCGCTGGTGAGGGGCGGGGTTAGCAGGGTTCCATCCACTTCAACGAAGACGGAGTTGCGCGAGGCTTCGGCGACCTCGCCCCGCCTGTTCAGGAACAGGACCTCATCGAATCCCTTGGCGGCGGCCTCCTCGAAGGCCCGGTCGTAGAGGTCTCGGCGGGTCGTCTTATGCCGAAGAAAGGGGTCGCCGGGATCAAGACGGTCCGAGGCCAAGCTGACTTTCAACAAACCAGTTGAGGCGACAAGGGGCGCGTAGGTGGTCTCCAGGGCGCCCGAGCGCGCTAGTTGCAGGCGTACTCTGCGATCCTCGCTCGCCTGATCCCAGGTCGCCGCCAGTCGGCTCAGCCCGATTTCGGCCTCGGCCTGATCGAAGGCGAAGCCAAGCTGGCGCGCCGATCTGTCCATCCGGTCCAGATGAAGATCGAGGCGGACGAAACCCTCCGTGCGCGACCATCTGAAGGTCTCGATCAGACCGTAGTCCTCGGTGAGGTCGGTCAAGACTCTGGCCTTCAGGCAAGCCTCTTCGTACTCCGCGCCAGGATCGGAGTCGGCGACGATGCCGCCGCCGACATCGTATCGGCCCACCCCGTCGGCGGTGATGACGGCCGTGCGGATGGCGACGTTGAACGCCATGTCGCCGCCCGGCGCGATCGTCCCCAGCGCCCCGGTGTAGAAACCGCGAGCCGATGGCTCCAGCGCGCGAATGATTTCGCCGGCCCGGATCTTGGGCGCCCCGACGATGGAGCCGCAGGGAAACAGCCCCGCGACGCGCTCGCGCAGACCTAAGCCGGCTTCCAGCTGGCTTGTGATGGTCGAGGTCAGGGTGTGGAAGCTTGGATAGGTCTCGACCGTGAACAGGTCGGGCGCACGGACCGTGCCGGGGACCGAGATGCGCGCCAGGTCGTTGCGCAGCAGATCGACGATCATGAGGTTCTCGGCCCGCTGCTTGGGGTCGGCCGCCAGGGCGGCGCGAGCGCGTTGATCGGCGGCCGGACCCGCGCCCCGCGCTACTGTTCCCTTCATCGGGCGGGTCGTCGCCTGACCCCCCGCCACCTGGACCCAAAGCTCCGGCGATACGGACAGGACCGTCATGTCGCCCAGGGCCGCGACGCCGCCGTGGGCGACAGGCTGTCTTGACCGCAGGGCGGCGTAGAGGCTGAGCGGGTCGCCGGGGCAGTGAAAGCGCAACGGGAAGGTCAGGTTGACCTGATAAACGTCGCCCGCCTCGATCAGGCGAAGAACCTGCTCGACCTTGCCAATGTGGCTCGTCCGGTCGTTATCCGGGCGCAAATCCGTGATCGGCGGCGGCGGGCCCAGGCTGGCGAAGGCGGCGTCCAGCACCCCGGCGGCGACCAGCGTCGGCGGCTCGAATAACCCCATCCATAGAAGCGGGGTCTTGCGGTCATCCGGCATCTGGGAGGCGAGCTTCGGCTCAAGGGCGTAGCCGAGCTCATAGGCGAACAGCCCCGCCGCATGGAGTCCATCGGCCAGGCCTTGCTCGATCTGGCGAAAGGCCGCGTCGACACCCTCGATGTCATCACACCGGACGACCGCAATGGGGTTGGCGTAGAGCCGGCCTGGAGCTCCCGCGTTGAGCCTGTCTTCCAGAAGCACATAGGGCGGGGTCAGCGTGTCCGCCGAAAACTCTCTCATCAAACGCCCTTCCGCCGCGCCGTCGGCGGTTTAGCCGTCCTTGCCGCGGTCGGACAGGGCGCCGCCGAGGACCTTGTAGAGGGTGACGGTGTTGGTGTGCTCGATCAGCTGGACGGCGATCAGCGATTGCTGGGCGGCGTAGAGGGTCCGTTGAGCGGTCAGGACGTCCAGATAGCTGTCGGAGCCGCGTTTATAGAGGGCTTCGGCCAGGCGCAGGCTCTCGGCCGCGGCGGTGACCTGGGCGTGCTGGGCCCGCAGGCGCTCTGTGATCGTGCCGCGCTGAGCCAGGGCGTCGGCGACTTCGCGGAAGGCGGTCTGGATCGCCTTCTCATATTGGGCGACGTCGATCCGGTCCTCGGCCTTGGCGTAGTCGAGATTGGCCACATTGGCCCCCCCGGCGAAGATCGGCAGGGTGATGGTGGGCGCAAAGCTCCAGACGCCCGCGCCGCGCGAGAACAGGCTGGACAGGGCCACGCTCTCCGTCCCGCCCGAGGCGGTTAGGGAGATTTGCGGGAAGAAGGCCGCCCGCGCCGCGCCTATATTGGCGTTGGCGCCGCGCAGGGTGTGTTCGGCCTCCAGCACATCCGGGCGACGCAGCAGCACGGTTGAATCCAGCGCGCTGGGGGCCTCGCCCAGGCGGGTGGCGGGGTCGTCGATGCCGCTGGGCAGATTCTCGGGCGCCACCGGGGCGCCGACCACCAGGTCCAGGGCGTTCTTGTCCTGGGCGACCTGGGTAGTGTAGCGGGCGACGTCGTCCTGAGCCTGGTCGAGGATGGTCTCGGCGTTGCTGACATCCAACTGGGAGGCGATCCCGCCCTCCATCCGCTGCTTGGCCAGGTCGAAGTTGGCCTGGGCGCTGGTCACGGTGGTTCTCGACACCTGGAGCAGGGAGGCGTCGGCGGCGTAGGTCAGGTAGTCGCTGGCCACCTCGGCCACCAGGCTGATCTGGGTGCTTCGCCTGGCCTCTTCGGTGGCGAGGTAGGCTTCCAGCGCCGACTTGGTCAGGCTGCGCACGCGGCCGAACAGGTCGAGCTCGTAGGCCGTGGTCCCGACGCTGGTGGAATAGGCGGTTTCGTTTTCGTAGGCGCCGCCCAGGCTCGGTGGCAGGCCGGTGTACTGGCGGCCGGTCTGCATGCCGATCGAGGCGTTGATCTTGGGCAACAGGTCGGCGCGCTGGACATGATACTGCGCCCGCGACGCCTCGATCTGGGCGATGGCGACACGTAGGTCGCGGCTGTTGGCCAGGGCCTGGTCGATCACCGCCTGCAGCTTGGGATCGACAAAGACCTGGCGCCAGTCCGCCACGGCGAGGTCCGTGGGCGCGATATAGGCCGGGCCTGAGGGCCATTGGGTTGGGACGGGCGCGGCGGGCCGCTGATAGGCGGGCGCCAGGGTGCATCCGGCGAGGAGGGCAGAGGCCAGGACGAGGACAAAGACTGGGGCGGGGACAAGTCGGCTCATCGGATCGCCTCCGCCGACGTCGTATTCGGGTCGCCGCCATGTCTCGATCGCAAGCCGCCGCGCACGGCCACGAAGAACAAGGGCACCAGGAAGATGGCCAGGACCGTCGCGGTGAACATGCCGCCGATGACGCCGGTGCCGATGTCGTTCTGGCCGCCCGCGCCCGCGCCGGTAGAGATGGCCAGGGGCGCGACCCCGGCGATGAAGGCGATGGAGGTCATCAGGATCGGCCGCAGCCGCTGGCGCGAGGCGATGATCGCGGCTTCGATCGGCGAGGCGCCGGCCTTTTCCGCGTCGACGGCGAATTCGACGATCAGGATGGCGTTCTTGGCCGACAGCCCGATCGTGGTGAGCAGGCCGACCTGGAAGTAGACGTCATTGTAGAAGCCCCGGAAGGTCGCGGCCAGGAGTGCGCCCACAACGCCGAGCGGGATGACCAGCAGGATGGCGATCGGGATAGACCAGCTCTCGTAAAGCGCCGCCAGGCACATGAAGACCACCAGGATCGACAGGGCGTAGAGCATGGGGGCCTGCCCGCCGGACAGCTTTTCCTGGAAGGACTGGCCGGTCCATTCAAAGCCGATTCCCTTGGGCAGTTTGGCGATCAGCTTCTCCATCTCGTTCATCGAGGCGCCGGAGCTCTTGCCCGGGGCGGACTGGCCCTGGATCTCCAGGGACGACATGCCGTTGTAGCGCTGCAGCTGCGTCGGGCCGATCTCCCAGTGGCTGGTGGAGAAGGCCGAGAAGGGCGCCATCTCTCCACTGGAGGAGCGCACAAAGAAGCGGCCGAGGTCCTCCGGACTCATGCGGAAGGGCGCATCGGCCTGCATGTAGACATGCTTGACCCGGCCACGATCGCTGAAATCGTTGATGTAGACCTCGCCGGTGGCGGCGCTGGCGGTGGCGTTGACGTCGGCCAGGGACAGACCAAGGGCGCCGGCCCGGGCCTGATCCACATCCAGATCGATCTGGGGTGTGTCGGGCTGACCGTTCGGCCGCACCGCCATCAGCAGGGGATCGTGGGCGGCCATGCCTAGCAGTTGGCCCTGGGCCTGCACCAAGGCGGCGTGGCCGAGCCCGGCCTGATCCTGCAGTTCCAGGTCGAAGCCGGAAGCGTTGCCGAGGTCGCGCACCGCGGGCGGGATCAGGGCGAAGACCTGGGCGTCGTTGATCTTGGGGAAGTCCTTCATGGCCCGCCCGACGATCGCCGGCGCCCGGTTCCTGGCGGCGCCCCGGTACTTCCAGTCTCGCAGCTTAACGAAGGACATGCCGACGTTCTGGCCGAAGCCTGCGAAGCTGAATCCCTCCGCCGAGAAGATGCCCTCGACGTTGTCCTTTTCGGTTGTCAGGTAGTGTTGTTCGATCTGGTGGGACACTGAGTCGGTCCGCGACTGCACCGCGCCGGGGGGCAGGGTGTAGATGTTCAGAATCTCACCCTGGTCCTCGTCGGGCAGGAAGCCCGAGGGTAGGCTGACGAACAGGGCGGCCATCACCAGGAAGATGCCAAGGTAGGCTAGGCCAGCCAGCACCGGCGCCTTGACGATCCGCCGCAGCGCACCGTCATAGCGTTCGATATTGCGGTCGAAGTTGGTATTGAACCAGCCAAAGAAGCGGCCCAGCGGGTTTGTCGAGGTCTTGGCGGGCGCCTCGTCCTGCACTTCCTTCTTCTCGATCGGCTTGAGAAGGGTGGCGCAGAGGGCGGGGGTGAGCACGAGCGCGACGGTCACGCTGAGCACCACGGCCGAGACGATGGTCACCGAGAACTGGCGATAGATGGCCCCGGTAGAGCCGCCGAAGAAGGCCATCGGAAGCAGCACCGCCGACAGCACCGTGCCGATGCCGATCAGGGCGCCGGTGATCTCTTCCATGGACTTGACCGTGGCGTCGCGAGGCGACAGCCCCTCTTCCTCCATGATCCGCTGCACATTCTCGACCACCACGATGGCGTCGTCGACCAGCAGACCGATCGCCAGCACCATGGCGAACAGGGTCAGGACGTTGATCGAATAGCCCGCCACCGACAGCACCGCGAAGGTGCCCAGCAAGACCACCGGGACGGCGATGGCCGGGATCAGGGTGGCGCGCCAGTTCTGAAGGAACAGGAACATCACCGCCACCACCAGAGCGATGGCGATCAGCAGGGTCTGCACCACATCGGTGATGGAAAGTCTGATGAAGCTTGAGTTGTCGACCGGGAAGGTCACCTTGATCCCGGGCGGGAAGGCCGTCTCCAGCTGGGCCACGCGGGCCTTGACCAGGGCCACGGTCTTGAGCGCGTTGGCGCCGGACGCCAGTTTCACGGCAAGGCCGGCGGCCGCCCTGCCATTGTATCTGGAGGTCTGGGTGTAGCTGTCGCCGCCGATCTCGACGCGGGCGACGTCGCCCAGCCGGACGATGGAGCCATCGCTCGCGGTCTTCACGATGATGGCTCGGAACTGGTCGGCGGTTTTCAGGCGCGACTGAGCGTTGACCGTGGCGTCCAGTTCCTGGCCCGCGACAGCGGGTTGCGCGCCCAGTTCCCCGGCGGGCACCTGGACGTTCTGCGCCTGCACGGCCAGCGCCACGTCGGAGGGCATCAGTTTGTAATTGTTGAGCTTATACGGATCCAGCCAGATCCGCATGGCGTATTGGGCGCCGAACACCTGGGTGTCGCCCACGCCGTTGACCCGGGAAATCGGGTCGACCAGCTTGCTGTTCACATAGTCGCCGAGGTCGGTGATGTCGTGGTGGCCATCGGCGTCGTAGAGGGCCACGATCAGGATGAAGTCGGCGGACGCCTTGGCGACGATCAGCCCCTGTTGCTGAACCTCGGAGGGCAGCTCGGGCGTCGCCTGGGACAGTTTGTTCTGCACCTGCACCTGGGCGATGTCCGGATTGGTTCCGGGCTGGAAGGTGACCGTGATCGTGGTCACCCCGTTCGAGGCGCTGGTGGACGAGAAGTAGAGCAGGTGGTCGATGCCCTTGAGCTGCTGTTCGATCACCTGGGTGACGGAGCTTTCAAGGGTGGCGGCCGAGGCGCCCGGATAGGTCGCGGTGATGGTGACCGCGGGCGGCGCGATGGTGGGATACTGGGCGATCGGCAGGGTGAAGATGGCGATCACGCCAGCCAGCATGACCCCCATGGCCACGACCCAGGCAAAGATCGGGCGGTCGATGAAGAAGCGGGACAACATGCTCGCGCGGCCTTAGGCGCCAGCCGGGGGGGCGCCCGCCGCGGGCGCGGCGGCTGGCTGGCCGGGAACGACCTTTACGGGCTGGCCCGGCTTGGCGTTCGCGCCTCCCATGACGATCAACCGGTCGCCAGGCTTGAGGCCGCTGGTGACCCGCCACTGATTGCCAATCGAGCCGGCGACCTCCAGCATGCGCTGCTGGGCGCGGCCTTGAGGGTCGACCACCAGGGCGGTGGGGAGGCCTCGGGCGTCGCGGGTGACGCCCTGTTGTGGGACAAGGATGCCGTTGGGGTCGGTCCCCTCAGTCACCCGCGCGCGGACATACATGCCGGGCAGCAGCTCGCCGGTGGGGTTGGCGAACAAGGCGCGCAGGGTCACAGAGCCGGTGTTCTGGTCGACGGTGACGTCGGTGAACTGCAGCCGTCCCTCGATCGGATAGTCCCGGCCATCGGCTAGCTGCAGGTGGACGGGGGCGCTCGTGGCCGCCTGGCCGGAACCGCGCGCCATGGCGTCGCGCAGGGCGAGCAGGTCGGCCGCCGTCTGGGTGACGTCGACGTAGATGGGGTCGAGCTTCTGGATCGTCGTCAGGGCGTTGGCCTGGCCGTTGGTGACCAGTGCGCCGGGGGTGAAGCTTGAGACGCCGATCCGTCCGCCAATCGGGGCGGTGACCTTGGTGTAGTTCAGATTGATGCGAGCAGTTTCGACCGCCGCCTGCTGCTGCTGGACGTTGGCCGCGGCCTCGTCTGCGGCGGCGCGGGCGTCGTCGGCGTCCTGGTGGCTGACCGCGTTGATCTTGACCATGTCGGCGTAACGGTCGGCTTTGAGTTTGGCGGTGACCACGCTGGCGCGGGCATTGGCCAGCTGGGCCAGGGCCTGGTCATAGGCGGCCTGATAGGGCGCGGGGTCGATCTGATAGAGCACCTGGCCTGCGCGGACGTTGGAGCCTTCCTCGAACAGGCGAGCCTGGATGATGCCGTTGACCTGCGGCCGGACATCGGAAATCTGATAAGGGCTGGTGCGGCCGGGCAGCTCGGATTCCAGGGCCACGTTCTGGGCCTGCACCGTCACCACGCTGACCACCGCCGGTCCTTGGGGCGGGGGGCCATGCCTTGCGCCGCAAGCCGCCAGACCGAGAGAGGACAATCCCAGGCCAGCGAGTACGGCCCAGGTAGCGCCGCGCGAAAAGACGCTGCCGCGAGGCGCGCGAACAATATTTGGCATAAAAGTCTCGAGGCCTTCCCCTAAGGCGCCTTCCCCTAGGCGTTACGGGTCAAATGGCGTCGACCCAGTCGCGGCGCTAGTCCCGGCGGGCTTCCAAAGCGACCTAAGTCACACCTGTCGCCTTATTGCCTCACTGGCTGCCGCCTGGAGGGCGCCAGACGATCGGGCGTTTGCCGCCGATGTTGGCGCCAGTGGTCGTCGCCCTTGGATGGAGGTCGATCAGTTCGCCGACGAGCGGGCGGTCCGCCGCCTGCGCCGCGCGGATGTCGAGCCAAGTGATTGAGCCAAGCAGCAGGACGAGCCGCTGGGCATATTCGCCGGTCAGGTTGCGCCAGCTGAGATAGAGAAAGCGCTTGCTCGCGGGGCCGTGGGCGAAGGGCCCCAAGAAAACCGGCGCGCCAACCCCTTCGGGTTTCACTTCAAGCGCCAGATCGAAGATGCGGCCGCCGTCCGGCGCGGTCTCGCCAAGGAGCAGGCTCTCGTCCTTATCCTGCACGCCGAACTCGGTTGGCCCGCCACTCCAGAAGACCGGCCCCGCGCCGCGATAGATCAGCTGCAGCCGAACGCTTTCAAGCGGTGGTTTGGCCATGCGGGAGGCTCCGTGGGTAGGAGACTCGAAGCTAACCCTGTTGAGTGGGCGTGAAAACTCGCTACCCCGTCAGCGCCGGGTGGAAGCTCTGCACCAGACTTCCCGCGACCAGTCGCCAGCCGTCCACCAGGACGAAAAAGATCAGTTTGAAGGGCAGGGAGACCACCACCGGCGGCAGCATCATCATGCCCATGCTCATCAGCACGCTGGCGACCACGAGGTCGATCACCAGGAAGGGGATGAACAGCAAAAATCCGATTTCGAAGGCGCGCTTCAGTTCCGAGATCATGAAGGCGGGCGTGACCACATGGATCGGCAGATCGGTGACCTTGGCCACCTTGGGCGTCTTGGACAGGCGCACGAACAGGGCAAGGTCTTCGTGATCCACCTGGGCCAGCATGAAGTCCTTCACTGGCTGGGCCGAGGCGTTGAAGGCGGCCGGCAGCTCCATCTTCTTGTCGAGCAGGGGTTTGATGCCAGCGTTGTAGGAGGCCTGGAAGGTGGGGGCCATGACGATGGCGGTCAGGAACATGGCCAGGCTGACCAGCACCGCGTTGGGCGGGCTTTGCTGCAGGCCGAGCGCGGTGCGTAGCAGGCTGAGCACCACCGTTATCCGCACGAAGGAGGTAGTCATGATGATGATGGACGGCGCCAGCGACAGGACCGTCATCAAGGCGACCAGCTGGACCACCCGGTCGGTCAGGCCGCCGCCGGTGCCGAGGTTCAGGCTGATGGCCTGGGCCACCGCGCCGGTGGGCAGAAACAGGCTGGCCAGGGCGGTTAAGCCGGCGACGATGGCCGCGCGGCGCATCTCCTCAGGCCTCCAGTCGGGCTTGAGGCGCCGGACGATGTTGGCGGCCAGCTTACGCATCGGCCCATCCTTACGCATCGGCCCATCCTTACGCATCGGTCTGAGCGCTCCTGCGCCGGGAGGTGACGGGCGGCTGGGCCGGAAGGATCTGGCCTTCGCCCAGCAAGATCAAACGCTCTTCGGCGTCGATCCTGACCAGGACCAGGCGGCGGGCGGGGTCCAGCACCAGGCTTTCCACGACCGTCAGCCTGCGGTCGGCGCGCGTGCCTTGCAGCCGCTTCAGCGTCTCGGGACCAAAGCGGCGCAGACCGACCACGACAAGGCCAAACAGCCCCATCGTCACGGCTAATGCGAAGAACATTCTGAGCAGGTCTGGAAACTGCATTCGGCCGTGGATGGTAAAATCGAGGCCGACGCGACCCCGCTTCGCGCATCTCGCCTTTAGGGTCTTAACGTCCGATTAACCCTGTTCTTTCATCTTTCATTTGCCATGAAATCCGACGACGTCCCGCTTCTGTCCATGATCGAGGACCGGTTGAGCTACCTCAACCAGCGTCAGAAGCTGATCGCCCAGAATGTCGCAAACTCCGACACGCCGGGCTTCGCGCCGATGGATTTGAAACCCTTCACGGTCTCGGATCAGCCCAGTCAGGCGCCGCTGCAGATGGCGCCGGTGGGCGTCGCCGTGACCAATTCGGCGCATATGGCCGGGACGGCGTCCGCGCCGCCCACGCCCTGGTCTCCGCAGGCCGCGCCGGACTCCGAGACCCGGGTCGACGGCAACCAGGTCGTGCTGGAAGAAGAGATGATGAAGATGAACGACGCACGGATGAACTACGACGCGGCGATCGGCTTCTACGAGAAGGCGAACGCGATGCTCACGACCGCGATACGCGCGCCAGGCAAGGGTTCTTAAGGACTAACCGATGGCCGACTCCAGCTCCTCTTCCCCCAACGCCATGCCGGCCATGACCGTGGCCGCCTCCGCGCTCCGCGCCCAGCAGGCCCGAATGCGGATCATCGCCGAGAACATGGCCAACGCCGATTCGGTGGCCTCGACAGCGGGCGGCGACCCCTATCGTCGGCAGATCCCGGTCTTTTCGCCGGTGACCCTGCCCGACGGCTCCAAAGGGGTGAAGATGTCCAGTGTCGCCCCCGACCAGACGCCGTTCAAGAGCCAGTTCCAGCCGGGCGCGCCCTCGGCCGACGCCAAGGGGTATGTGAAGATGCCCAACGTCGATCCGCTGATCGAAGCGCTGGATATGCGCGACGCCCAGCGGGCCTATGAGGCCAATCTGTCGGTGATCGAGACCTCGCGGTCGATGCAGTCGAGCATCCTCGACCTGCTCAAGCAGCAGTGATCTAGGCGATGGTCCCCTTGATCGCCGCCAAGGCCTACGCCACCGCCCAGGCTCAAGCCACGAGCCTGGCCAGCGCCGCCTCGTCGCTGAGCGGCGCCAGCCAGCCGCCCGATCCGCACGCCTTTGGTGAGATTTTGAAGAACACCATGAACGACACCGTCCAGTCTTCCAGGGCCGCCGAAACGGCGATGACCAAACAGGTGCAAGGCAAGGCCGATCTGGTCGACACCGTCATCGCCATCTCGTCCGCGCAGTCCAACCTAGACACGGTGATGGCCATCCGCGACCAGGTGATCAACGCCTATCAGGACGTGCTGAAGACGCCGATTTAAGGGCGCCCTAATTCAATCCCTACCTTCCGCCGTTTCCCTCGGCCTTATGCCGAGGGTCCATTGCGCGCGAACGGAATGAGGTTCGATGCGGCGGCTGGTTCGGCGCTTAATACCTGACCATCGAGTCCAATGGGCCCCCGGCGCAAGGCCGGGGGGACGAGGTCGTTGAAACCTTGGGATTTGCTGGACCCAACATCCGCCATTCCCCCGCGCCCGCGTTTGATCGTAAGCTTCGCCCATGAGCGCGCCGATGATCGAGCTGGTCGATGTTTCCAAGGTCTTCGGCCAGGCCAGGGCCGTCGACGCGGTGAACCTGTCGATCCCGCAGGGGGCGTTCATCGCCCTGGTCGGCGGATCGGGGTCGGGCAAGACCACCACGCTGAAGATGATCAACGGGCTGGTCCAGCCCACCAGCGGAACCGTGAAGATCGCCGGCGCCGCGGCGGGCTCCACGCCTCCGCACGAGCTTCGGCGCGGCATCGGCTACGTCTTCCAGGAGGTGGGCCTGTTCCCGCACCTGACCGTGGCGGAGAACATCGCCATCACCCCCAAGCTGCAGGGGGTAGCCAAGGCGGAGCTGGCGGCGCGGGTGGATGAGCTGCTCGATCTGGTCAGCCTGCCGCGCAACTTCGGCGCTCGCGCGCCGGCCGCCCTGTCCGGTGGCCAGCGCCAGCGGGTGGGGGTGGCGCGGGCTCTGGCGGCGCGGCCGAAGATCATGCTGATGGACGAGCCGTTCGGCGCGCTGGATCCAGTCACCCGCGACGCCCTGGGCGGCGAATACCGCCGCCTGCACGACCAGCTTGGCCTGACCACGGTCATGGTCACCCACGACATCACCGAGGCGGTGCTGCTGGCCGACCGGATCGTCATCATGCAGTTCGGCGTGATCCGCGCCGACGGCAAGGCCGCCGATCTGTTGGGCTCCAGCGACGCCGAGGTCCGCAGCCTGATGGAGACCCCGCTGCGGCAGGCCACCCGCGTGCGCGAGCGGCTGGAGCCGGCGCATGGATGAGCGGATCGCCGCCGCCTGGCGGCTGCTGCCGGGCTATCTCGGCCAGCACGTCCTGCTGAGCGCCTCGGCGCTGGTGCTGGGGCTCGTGACCAGCCTGCCGCTGGCGGTGGCGGCCAGCCGCAGCCCGCGCCTGCGCTGGGCGGTGCTGCTGGGGGCGGGCACCGTGCAGACCATCCCGAGCCTGGCCTTGCTGGCCCTGTTCTACCCGCTGCTGCTGGCGCTTTCGACCCTGACCAAGGCCAGCCTGGGCTTTGGCTTTTCGGCCCTGGGTTTCCTGCCGTCGCTGCTCGCCCTGACCCTCTATTCCATGCTGCCGATCCTGCGGAATGCGACCACCGGCATTCTTGGGGTCGATCCGGCGGTGGTGGAAGCGGCGCGGGGCGTGGGCATGACCGACCGTCAGCGGCTGTTCCAGGTGGAGCTGCCCCTCGCCGCGCCGGTGATCATGGCCGGGGTGCGCACGGCCGCGGTCTGGACCATCGGCACGGCGACCCTGTCGACGCCGGTGGGGCAGACGTCTCTGGGCGACTACATCTTCTCCGGCCTGCAGACCGAGGACTGGGTGTTGGTCCTGTTCGGTTGCGGGGCGGCGGCAGGCCTGGCCTTCATCGTCGACCAACTGCTGGGGCTGATCGAGGTGGGCGCGGCCAAGCGCGATCGTCGCCGCGTGATCATTGGCCTGGGGGGGCTGGCCTTCGGGACCGTCCTGGCGCTGGCCCCGCTGATTAGCATTGGCGGCGGCGCCGAGCGCGTCGTGGTCGGCGCCAAGAACTTCTCCGAACAATATATCCTCGCCGACCTGATGGCGGGCCGGCTGAAGGCGCAGGGGTTCACGGTGACCCAGAAGGAGGATCTCGGCTCGGTGGTGGCCTATCGCGCGCTGGCGGCCAATGAGGTGGATGCGTACGTCGACTATTCGGGCACGCTTTGGACCAATGTCCTGCACCGGACCGACAACCCCGCGCGCAAGGTGTTGCTGGATCAGCTGACCACGGCGCTGAAGGCTCGGGACGGCGTGACGGTGCTGGGCCCGCTGGGGTTCGAGAACGCCTACGCCCTGGCCATGCGCCGCGACCGCGCCCAGGCCTTGGGGATCAAGAGCATCGATGATCTGGCGCGGCAGGCGCCCAATCTGTCGTTGGGCTCGGACCTGGAATTCCTGTCGCGGCCCGAATGGGCGGCGCTGAACACCGCCTATGGCCTGAAGTTCAAGGCCGAGCACCGCTACCAGCCGACCTTCATGTACAAGGCCCTGCTCAGCGGCGACGTGGATGTGATCTCGGCCTTCTCTTCCGATGGTCGCATCGTCGCCGACGATCTGGTGGTGCTGACCGACCCGCGCCAGGCGATCCCGCCCTATGACGCGGTGATCCTGCTCAGCCCCAGGCGCGGGGCCGACGCCCGTTTCCGCGCGGCGCTCACGCCGCTGTTGGGCGCCATTCCGGTGGAGGCCATGCGCAAGGCCAACCTCACCGTCGACCGCGACCAGGACAAGGCGACGCCGGCTCAGGCCGGGGCGGCCTTGGCCAAGGCGATCGGGCGGTGAGATGGCTGGCTTAAAGCTGATCCATCAGCCGGCGCTCGCCCCCTCCGTCACGTCGTTCCGCTTCGCTACACGCCGCGCCACCTTCCCCGTTTCGCTTCGCTCACAAGGGAGGAGAAAGAAATCACAGGCCACTTCTCCTCCCATGCAAGCGAAGCGCAGCGGGGGAGGTGGCGCGAAGCGACGGAGGGGGCCAGCGCCGGCGGATCGATTCTCCTCGACGTTCCTAATGCAACAGCGCCAGGCCGCTGTCTGTGCGATCCAGTCGGCGCACCGTCGCCGCTTCGGCATGACGCCAGGGGATGGTCAGTCCGGCGGTCTTTAGCGCTGTCGCCATCGCGCCGGCCGGGGTTGTCGCCAGTCGCCGCGCGGCCGGCGCCAGCCAATCGCCGAGGATGGCTTCGGCGGCTTGCGGCCGGTCGTTCTGAAAAAGGCTGATCAGCTGCAGCAGGCGCGCCTCGTCCGCGCCGAGCACGCGGCGGCAGGCGCAGTGAATGTCCAGCGGCCGCGTCTGGCCGTGGCCGACGATGGTGAAGAAGGCATGGAAGGCGCCGACGCCCGCCTCGCTCACGCCGCCCGCCCGCAAGCCACTGCGCCAATCGGCGCGCAGGCCGGAGGCGACGCGCGGCAGGACATAGAGCCGCGTGCTCACCACCACCAAAAGCTCCGGCGCGCGCAGGTCCGATAGGGGCGTGGTCTCGGCATAGACCGGGGCGGGGAGGTCGGCGAGGTCATCCATGGCGAGACTCCTAAAGATCGTTGAGACGCGTCATCTGATCTTACTTGCAATTGCAAATCAATCGCAATTAGAGTGGCTGGAGCCGATGAAGGAGACTCCGATGTTGCGGGCCGAAGCAGAGATCCTCGGGATCGATGAGGCGCTGGGATTCGGGTATGGCGAACACCTGCTGGTGTGGGCTTGGCGGCGGCTTGCGGATGGGCGCCGCGATTGTCCGGTGCTCGCGCGCGAGTTCACCGAGGCGTTCGGCGAAGACGCCGCCGAGGTGCTGGCGACCCTGGCGGTGTTTCTCCAGGTTCTGGGCAGGGGAAGCCGGCGCCGGCTCGTGGTCGGGCCGCCCTGCTGCCTGGCCCTGACCGCCGACGAGCGCCAGGTGCTGAATCTGGTCGCCGCGGCTCAGAACGGCCATGGCGCCGCGGTCGAAGCCAACCTGGATTGGCTCGCCAGGCGCGAGGCTCATTCCGCACTTGGCATGGGCGCGCGGGCCTTGGCGGCGGCCTTCGCCCTGCACGGATTGAGCCTGGAATTAGGCTCCCGTTAACCATGATCGCGTCACTGTCGAAGCCAGCGAAACACCCCACATTTTCCTAGTATTTCGAGGCGTATTTCATGAACGGAGCCGAGGTTTTGGACGTCGGCCGCGACGCCATCTGGCTGACGCTGCAGCTGTCCGCGCCGATCCTGATCATTGGCCTGATCGTGGGTGTCGGCATCGGCCTGATGCAGGCCCTGACTCAGATTCAGGAAGCCACTCTGGTGTTCGCGCCCAAGATTCTGGCGATCTTCCTGTCGCTGCTGATCTTCCTGCCGATGATGGGCGCCTTGCTGAACGGCTTCATGCAGCAGATCGCAGCCCGCATCTCGGCCATGTAGGGGTGGGCGTCCACGCCACCACCGCCGTCGTCTGGGCCGCAGCCCTGGTGTTCGCCCGCGTCGGCGCGCTGTTCATGCTGATTCCTGGCATCGGCGAGACCTATGTGCCGATGAATGTGCGCCTGATCCTGGCGTTGCTGCTGTCCATGTGCCTGTGGTCCATCGCCACGCCGCATCTGCCGCCGCTGCCGGCCAACATCGGCGACATGACCGGCGACATCGTTAAGGAGCTTCTGATCGGCGGCATGATGGGCGCGCTGATGCAGATGTTCACCGCCGCCCTGCAAACCGCGGGAGAGCTGATCTCGCTGCAGACCACCCTGTCCTTCGCCCAGACCACCAATCCGGCCGAGGCCCAGCCCACCGCCAGCGTGTCGACCTTCCTGATGCTGATCGGCATGACCCTGGTGTTCGACACCGACCTGCATCAGCTGTTCATCGCCGCCATCGTTCACAGCTACGACCTATTCTCCACGGCCAAGCCGCTGCCGCTCAACGACGCCGCGGCGCTGGCGACCCAAACGGTGGGCAAGACCTTCACCCTGGCGCTTCAGCTGTCGGCGCCGGTGATGGTCTTTTCCCTGGTGTTCAACATCGCCGCCGGCCTGATCGGCCGGGCGATGCCGCAGTTCCAGGTCTTCTTCGTCGCCACGCCGCTGATCCTGTTGTTGGGACTGTCGATCTTTGCGTTGAGCCTGGGCGCCATCGGCCTGGTCTGGGTGCGGGCGTTCGAGACCTTCACCGGCGTCTTCACCTAAGGGCGGGGCATGGCCGAAGAGACCGATTCTGGCTCGAAAACAGAAGACGCAACCCCGAGGCGCCTCGAGGAGGCGCGCCAGGAAGGCAATGTCGCCAAGTCGTCGGACGTGCCGTCCTGGGCGACGCTGGCGGCGGTGACGGCCGTGCTGCTGATGATGGGCGGCACGCTCTGTTCCAACCTCGCCAACCAGTTGGCGCCCTTCATCTCCCGATCCGGCCAGACCGATCTGGAGAATGGTGGGGCGGTCATCGTCATGCGCCAGGCGCTTCAGGCGGCGTGGCCCTTTATCAGCGCGGTGCTGTTCGCCTCGATCGTCGCCGGCACGGCCGGCAATCTGATCCAGACCGGCTTTCTGCTGACGCCTTCGCGGCTGGCGCCCGATCCCAGCCGCCTCTCGCCGCTGAAGGGTCTTCAGCGGATGTTCGGGATCGACGGCCTGGTCCACTTCCTCCAGTCGATGCTGAAATTCGTCATCGTCGGCGTGGTCGCCTATCTATCCATCAAACCGCACGCGGCAGAGTTCCAGAAGCTGCCCGAGGTCGACCCTATGGTCATGCTGCAGGTGGCCGAGGATATGTTGCGGGCGCTGATCTACGGTGTCCTGACCATGATGGGTATCACCGCCGGCGTCGACTGGCTCTGGCAGCGCCAGCGCTTCACGCAGCGGATGCGGATGAGCAAGCAGGAGATCAAGGAGGACTTCAAGTCGACCGAAGGCGACCCGCATATCAAGGCGCGGATCAAGCAACTGCGGGTCGAACGCGCCAAGCGGCGGATGATGCATAATGTACCCAAGGCGACGGTGGTGGTGATGAACCCGACCCACTACGCCGTCGCCCTGCGCTATGAGAGCGGCGAGACGCCCGCGCCGATCTGCGTCGCCAAGGGCCTGGACATGATCGCCTTGCGTATCCGCGAGGTCGCCGAGGCCAATGGCGTGGCGATCATCGAGGATCCGCCGCTCGCCCGCGCCCTCTATGCGACCACCGAAATCGACGAGACCATTCCGCGCGAACACTACGAGGCCGTCGCCAAGGTCATCGGCTTCGTGATGCAGCGCTCGCGCCGCCGGCGCGCCGCCCGATGATCCTGCCGCCTAGACTGAGCGGCGCCGGGACAGAGGCGCCAAGACGGGCGGCGGCGCAGGGGAAAAGCCTTGCGCGCGGAATCCTCGCGAGCGCGCTATCCTCGCTCTATGATTCGGCAGAACGTGCAAGGCGGGACAGAACCGGAGGGGTGCGCTGATGGCGCAGCTTAGCCCCGCCGAAGGCGCGAGACCGCGCCGGCTCGATCCCTTGGCCGCCGCCGCCGCGGTCTTCTTCACCCTGGCCCTGGTGTTCGGGATCTATCCCGCGCTGCGCGGCGGGCCGGCCAGCATGGGTGGTCTTCTGTTGCTGCTGGGCCTGGCTGGCGTGGCCTTCTTCACCGCCCTGGCCTTCCGCAATGGCGATGGCCGGACTGGCGACGATCTCGGCGCCGCGGCCCTGATCGACGCCCTGGGCGAGCCTGCCGCCCTGGCCGCCATCGACGGCCGCGTCCTGGCCGCCAACACCGCCTGGATCAGAGCCGTGGGCGATGGCCGGCGGCTGCCAAAGTCCAGCCGTTCGGGCGAGCTGTTCGCCGCCATCGCCGCCGCCCGGCGGGGCGGGATCGGCGCCGTCGACCTGCGCCTTGGCGATCAGGATCGGCGGGCCGAGGTGGGCGCCATCGACACGCGCCGGATGCTGGTTCGCCTGATCGAGCCGCCCGCCGCCGTGCCGGCGACGGTGGCGGCCGTAGTCCAGCCGGCGCCGATCGTGGTCGAGGAAGCACCCCGGGTCATAAGCGGCCTTGACGCCTTCGCCGCGGCCGCCCCGTTCGGAGCCGCCCTGTTGCGCGGTGAGGACCCGCTGGAGGCGGTGATCGATCGCGTCAATGACGCCTTCGCCGGCGTCGCCGGTGCGCGGGAGGCGACGGGTCTGCGTCTGTCGGATCTGATCGAGCCGGCGTCCTGGGCCGAGGCCTCGACCCGGATCGCCGCACGCCGCAACGGGCCGGTCGAGGTGCAGCTGGCCCAGGCGCAGGGGCGTATCGCCCACCTCTACCTGACCCGCGTCGGCGACGGCTTTGTCGCCTATCTGCTGGACGTTTCCGAGCAGAAGCAGGTCGAGCTCGAGTTGGCGCAGTCGCAGAAGATTCAGGCTATCGGCCAGCTGGCCGGCGGCGTGGCGCACGACTTCAACAACCTGCTCACCGCCTTGCAGCTGCGCCTGGACGAGCTTTTGCTGCGTCACCCCGTGGGCGATCCCTCGTACGAGGGCCTGAACGAAATCCGCCAGACCGGCGTGCGGGCGGCCGACCTGGTGCGCAAGCTGCTGGCCTTCTCGCGCAAGCAGACGGTGCAGCGGGTGACGCTGGAGCTGGGCGAGCTGATCAGCGAATGCGAGGTCCTGCTGCGGCGCCTGCTGCGCGAGGACGTCAAGCTGGAGACCGACTACGGCCGCAACCTGCCGCTGGTGCGCGCCGACAAGAGCCAGCTCGAGACGGCGGTGATGAACCTGACCGTCAACGCCCGCGACGCCGTCCACGCTCAGGGCGGAGGCGTGGTGCGCATTCGTACGGCGCGACTGTCGCACGCCGAGGCGGTGAAGCTGGGCTATGGCGACGACAAGGCCGGTCCTGGCGAGGTCGCGCTGATCGAGGTGGCGGACAACGGGCCAGGCGTGCCGCCCGAAATCCGCAGCAAGATTTTCGATCCCTTCTTCACCACCAAGCCGGTGGGCGAGGGCACGGGCCTGGGCTTGGCCACCGTCTACGGCATCGTCCGCCAGGCCGATGGCTGGATCCATCTGGAAAGCACGCCTGGGCAGGGCGCGGCCTTCCGTATCTTCCTGCCGGTCTATGTGCCCAACCCCGCTACAGAGCCAGCGCCGGTCGCCGTGGCCCCCACCAATGGCCATCGCCAGCCAGCGCGGGACCTGTCCGGCGTCGGCCGCATCCTGTTCGTGGAGGACGAGGACGCCGTGCGTGTCGTCGCCGCCCGCCTGCTGCGTGCGCGCGGCTATGAGGTGATCGAGGCGGCGGATGGCGAGGAAGCCCTGGCCCTGGCCGAGGAGCATGCCGGCGAGATCGACCTCTTGATCTCCGACGTCATCATGCCGGGCATGGACGGGCCGACGCTGCTGAAGCGGGCGCGGACCTATCTGGGCGATGCGCCGGTGATGTTCATTTCCGGCTATGCCGAGGCGGAGTTCTCCGACCTGCTGGAAGACGAGATCGGCGTGACCTTCTTGCCCAAGCCACTGGACATCAAGACCCTGGCCGAGCGGGTCAAGCAGCAGCTGCAGGCGGCTTAGGGAAACCTGAACCGTCCCTAACCCCTCACCCTCCCATGCTTCGCATGGGCCCCTCCCTCTCCCTTCGGGAGAGGTGTGGGAGCGCGCCCTGAAACACCTCTCCCGAAGGGAGAGGGAGGGGCCCGCGCCTTCAGGCGTGGGAGGGTGAGGGGTTATGGCGCCTCGGAATAGCGCTCAAACCTTCTCCACCCGCACCCCGGTCCCGTAGGCCAGCACCTCGGTGATGCCGTCCATGATCTCGTTGGCGTCGTAGCGCATGGCGATGACGGCGTTGGCGCCTTGCTCGGCGGCGTGCTGGCAGAGGTGCTCGTAAGCCTCCTGCCGCGCCGTCTCGGCCAGGTTGGCGTAGATCGACAGCCGGCCGCCGAAGATGGACTGGATGCCGCCGGCGAAGTTACCGATCACGCTGCGCGATCGCACGGTGATGCCACGCACCAGGCCCAGATGCTCGACGATGCGATAGCCGGGGAGGTCGTTGGTGGTGGTGACGAGCATGAGGCCGCTCCGTGAAGGTCAGCGTGAGTATAGCGCAAACCGTTCCGGGCAGGCGTCCTAACCCGCCTCGGCGATCTCGGCAGCCTCGACCTCGACGATCTCGGCGGGGCGGAAGGCGATGTATTTCGAGCCGGCGTAGGTCACGCACAGGCCGGCCGCAGAACCGAACGCGAGGGCGATCGGCAGATAGTGTTTCAGCACCGGCGCCAGCGCCAGGGCGGCGGCGTAGACGGCGATGTTGGCCACGCCGCCGCCGAACTGCACACCAGCGTAATACAGCGCCTGCTTCACCGGCCCGTGGGCGGAGGGCTGGCGGAAGGTGAAGGTGCGGTTGAGCACCCAGGTGGCCAGCACCGCCACCGGGAAGGAGATGAACCGCGCGGCATAGGGGTTCAGGCCCGCGAACGCGACCACACTGTGCAGCACCGCATAGTCGACCGTAAAGCCAGCCACCCCGACCATGCCGAAGCGCAGGAAGTCCGCGCTGATGCGGCTCGTAACGCGGGAGACAATCGGCAGGCTGCGCAGGCGCTCAATCTGGGCTCTGATCCAGGGAAGGCTTACCGTGGGCCGCAGGGTGGCCAGCACCGGCGCCATGGACATCAAGGCGATAGCCGCGCCTTCGCTGACCAGCCAGTTGATCCGCGCCTGATAGCGGGGGAAGGGGCCTGACATGGCGCCGCAGACAAAGGCGTTGATCAGCACTACGGCGACGATCAGCGTCAGGGCGAACCCAAGCCGTACGCCGTCGTCATCCCAGTCCAGGCTGCGCGTGCGAACCGCATCGCGAATATCGCGCTGTCCCAGCCGCCAGCCGATCGCGCCAAGGCCCAGGAAGAACAGCATGCCGTGGAACCAGGTCGAGCCGTCGATGGTCAGCTTGAACCCGCATCCCCAGTGATCGCGCCCACAGTTCTTGGCGCTGTTGATCAGCAGCGGCAGGTTGGTGGTGCTCCAGTAGTCGTTGGTCAGATAGTAGTGGGGGTTCTTGATCGGGTCGTCGACGTACCACATGCCGAGCTGCTGGCCCCAGTTGTCCAGCGAGGCGGCCACCTGGCCAACGGGATCATAGAGCACCGCATGCAGGACGAAGTCGTTCTCCTGCTTCTCGATCGCCAGCCGGGTGTCGATGGTGGTGACGTTGAAAATCCCCTTCTTGCGGTCGTCCGACCACAACAGGTCCTGGGAATTGTCCAGCGGCAGGCTCTTGAAGGCGCAGAGCGCATAGGGCGCGCCATGCACGCAGGCGGCCTTCTTCAGATAGTCCCGCCCAGGTCCGTCAGCGAGCACACGCATGGCCAGGAACGGTGGCCGCCGCAGCTCGTCGCCGGTCTTCAGCTTGACCGCTTCCTTGTAGATCCCGGTGGCGAACAGGGCGCCGAAGATCACCACGCCAACGGTGACGAAAGAGGCCAGGGTCTTGCTGCGGTGGGTACGGATCAACAGGGTCAGAAGCCCGGCCAGCACGGCCGTCCCCAAGGTGTTCAGCGCCTCGGAGGCGTGGAAGGTCATCATCACGCCGGCCGCGATGGCGATCAGGGTGCGTTCGACCTTGGACAGCCGGTCCCAGAACACCAGCAAAAGGATGGACGCCATCGCCACATAGCCGGCGAACACGTCGGGCATGGCGAAGGCGGCGAAGAAGGGCAGGGTCGAGGCGAAGGCGATCGCCGCCTCGGCCACATAGGCGGTCCAGGCCTTCGCGCCGGGGACGGAGACGCGCCAGAACAGGAAGGCGAGCCAGGCGCCGAACACCGACTGCACCAGCGCGGTGAACCACAGGGTGCCGATCTTGTGCGTCGAATAGAGCAGCAGGCCGTAGTAGGGCGAGCGTGCGCCGATCTCGGTGTGCGACATGTGCAGGTCGGCCGCCGCCTCCTTGGCGTCGGCGATGTCGTCAGGGTCCGTCGGGATCGGCGGCGGCGCCTTCAGATGCAGGGTTTCGGCGATGGTGATCGCGAAGGTGCGGCCCTCGACGAAATAGTCGTCGGTATCGGTGAACACGGACGGACCGCCGTTCAGGGCGATCACGCTCATGATCATCAGGGTTCCCGCCAGAACTGGCGCGAACGCCTGGAGGCGACGCCAAATGCCTATCACGATCAACGCCTTAGAGCGAACACCGAAGCCAGGAAGCCCGCGGCTGCCATCTGGATGGCCACCGCCACGCCAGTCAACGACAGCACAAGCACGCGCATGACGCCATTATAAAGGATCGGACCGAAGCCAGAAGAGGCCCAATGCGCCACCGCCCAGGCCGCGCCGACCACGCCCGCCAGAAAAATGACCAGCGCCGACTGAAGAATGGGCTCAAGGCTGAGGCCCATCAGGAACTTCTGGAACCGGGCCGAGGGCGGCAGGATGCCTTCAAGGGTCTGGTAGCGGCGCGCCAAGGCGCCGAACATGACCAGCTGCACGCCGATCATGATGGCGAAGCAGGAGACGACCAGCGAGTGGATGTCGAGGGTGACGCCCGACGGCATCCGCACTTCGCCCAGCGCCAGGGTCGCCGCGCCGGCCAGACCCAGAACCGCCAGCACGGTGCCCGGATAGATGAACAGCCAGCGCGGGCTGTGGATCAGCAAAAAGCGCAGGTGACGCCAGCCGTCGCGCCACGTCTTCAGGTGCGGCGGACGCGAGCGGCCATCGGGCTTCAGCGTCGTCGGGGTCTCTTCGATGCGCAGCTTGTTCAGCGAGGCCTTCACGACCATTTCGCTGGCGAATTCCATGCCCGGGCTTTTCAGACCGAGGTTCAGGATCGACTCCCGCGAGAAGCCGCGCAGGCCGCAATGGAAGTCGCCGACCGGAATGGAGAAGAACAGCCGGCCGATGAAGGACAGCACCGGATTGCCCAGGTAGCGGTGCAGGAAGGGCATGGCGCCCTTGGCGATGCCGCCCTTGAAACGGTTGCCCATGACCAGCTCGGCGCCTTCGCGCAGGTGCTGGGTCATGCCGTCCAGGTTCTCGAAATCGTAGCTGTCGTCGGCGTCGCCCATGATGACGAACTTGCCGTGCGCGGCCTTGATGCCCGCGATCAACGCTGCGCCGTAGCCCTTCTCGGGCGCCGCGACCACGCGCGCGCCGCAGGATTCGGCCAAGGCTTGCGAGCCGTCGGTCGAGCCGTTGTCGGCGATCAACACCTCGCCCGAAACGCCGCTGCGTTCCAGATAGCCCATGGCCTTCTTGACGCAGACCTCGATGGTCTCCGCCTCGTTCAGGCAGGGCATCAGGATGGTCAGTTCCAGGGTCTCGGGCGCGGCGTCGGCCACCGCTCCCGACAACGTGCGTTGAAGCGTCGAAATAGACATGGACGGTTCCTGGCCGGCGCGATTGGGGGAGGGCCCGGCGATACTCCGATCGCTACGTCCAACAGGCCGGAGTCGTCAACTGTTCGTGATGACGCACTGCACAAGAATTGTTTCAGATTGTCAAAGCGTGACGGGCTTTGGAACCCTCCGACGGCGGAGGATCAGCTCCACTGTTCGGCGGCGCCTTTGCGACGGACGGCCGGGCGGATGGCGGCGGTCGAGATCGATCCGGCGCCCGATTTCAGCGGCGGCCGAGGTTCAGGCGTGGGCTGGCCGTAGAGCCAGCCCTGCGCATAGTCCACGCCGGCGCGGCGCAGCACGTCCTCGACGTTGCGGGTCTCGACCATCTCGGCCACCGTTTCGACCTTGAGCTCGTGGCAGAGATTGACCAGGTGGCGGATCATGGTGTCGTCGCGCCCCGACGCCGCGAGTTCGCGGACGTATGAGCCATCGATCTTGACGATGTCGACCTTCAGCGCGCGCAGATAGGCGAAGGACGCCGCTCCCGCGCCAAAGTCATCTAGGCAGAGCTGATAGCCGACGGCCTGCAGCGCCTCGATATGCCGCTGGGCCAGATCGAGGTCGGTGATGGCGGCGCTCTCGGTGATTTCCAGGATCATCCGCTTGCGCACCCAGGGGCTGGCGTCCAGCGTCAGCATGCTCTCGATAAAACCGGGATTGACGATGGTGCGGCCCGAGACGTTGACCGCGAGCTTGAGCACCTCCAGGCGGTCGGCCCGCAGCCGCTTGACTGCTTCCTCGGCGATCGCGCGGTCCAGGTCCTGGATCACGTCCAGCTCCTCGGCCATGCGGATCGTCTCGAAGGGGCTCTGACCGTCCTTGAATCGCACCAGGACCTCATGGTGGCGGACCTCGCCCGTGGCCATGGACACCACCGGTTGGAACACCAGCTTGAACTGGCGCGCGTTCACCACCGCGCCAAAGGCGGTGGCGTTGGCGACGGCCTGTCGCACCGAGGCGTTCAGCACGTCTGACAGGCTAGCGCCAGCCGGCGGCTCGCCATCGGCGATGAAGCCATCGAGGATGAACTTCAGCGCCCGCATGATCTGGCTGATCGAGCCGGCGCCATCGATAGGCAGGGCGGTGGCCGAGGGCGCCAGCGCCGGACCCAGAAGCTTGGTCAGGCGCCGGACCATGGCCTCTGGCGAGTCGCCCTTGCGGCGGACCACGGCGAAACGCTGGTCGCCCAACTCTGCGGCGGCGTCGGCATAGGCCTCCGCCTTCAGGGCGCCGGCAAGCCGCAGAGTCAGCGCAGCGCCGTCTTCGGTGGACAGGCTGCTTCTTTGCAGGTCCAGTCCGGCAAATTCGATCAGACCAAGCTCCAGGCCCGGTCCGGTCTCGATCAGGGCGCGGGCGATGGATTCGAATTCAGTGCGGTCGAACAGCTTGCCGTGAGAGCGTCGTTTGGCGCCGCCCTGGATCAGGGTGAGGGCGCAGGATCGGCGAGGGCCGTTCTGGGGCAGGTGAAAGGCTGAAAGGCTGGCGGCGCGGGGGCGTCCGTCGGCGCCGGCGGCAAGCTCGATTTCCGCCAAGCTGCGGCGTTCGCCTTCGGACAGTCCACCGAGCAGAGCTTCGGCCGTTGGCCGATCGGCTTCGGCGAAGATGTCGAGCCAGCAGCGGCCGACCAGGGCGGCGTCGTCGAAGCCCGAGAGGTTGTGACCGGCGCCGGCGGCGAATGTCACCCGCCCCTGATCGTCCACTTCAAAAAGCAGGTCGGCCGTCGCGAAGGCGAGGCCGAGAAAGCGGAACGGATCGACAGCCATTCTGGCCCCTGCCCTTTTCAATCGAAAAATCTCTACCCGCCAAGGCTGAAAATAAGCTTCACGCGCCCTGCGGCATTCTGTCCGCGCACAGAGTTCGGGCCGTTCCGGTCCAGCCATTGCATCGATGTCGTCACCGGTTCGTCGCGGCGATTAGCCTGCGGCCAGATCGGCGAGTTGACGGCGGGCCGTCCAAGGAGGCTGTGCGATGCAAATAGCTACGAATTCAATTAGTTCTCTGCTTGCGCAAATGCAGTCGGCGGTTGGCGGCGCGGCCTCGTCCGGCGCCTCGACCCTGCAGGATTTGCTCGGTGACGCGGCAAATTCGGCCGGCTCGGTCGGCCAGCTCGCGAGCGCCGCGCCGATTTCTCCGATCGGGGTCTCGGCCGCCGGGCAGTTTTCGTCGCAACTTTTATCCGCGCTGATCGCCGCGCAGAGTAGCGGCTCAAGCAGCGCAAGCGGCTCGAGCAGCTCCACCTCATCCACCTCGACCCAATCGCTGAGTATCAGCAACCTTGAAAGCATCCTTACCGGCTCCAACGGGACGTCTAGCACCAGCTCCACCGCCTCCCAGTCCCTGGCCTCGCTCTTGGGCGGCGGGAACAGCGGCGCTTCGTCCACATCGACCGACCCCGCCACCCAGTCATCCGGCCCCAGCAGCGAGCATCACGGCCATCATCACGGCGGCGGTGGGGCGATGAGCGCCCTGCAAACCCTCGGGGCGGACGCCTCGTCCGCCGTCTCGACCACCGCGTCCCTCGCCGCCGGGCTTCTCTCCAGCGTCTCATGAGTATGACCACCCATGTTTGATCTCGCCGAGACCATCTCCACCGCCCTCGACCGTCACCAGTCCGGCGCCCGCGACGAGGCCGAAGTGCTCTACAAGCGCGCCCTGGACGCCGACCCGCGCGAGCCCACGGCGCTCTATCTCTATGGTTTGTTCAACTTCGAGGCCGGAAAGGTCGAGGCGGCGGACCGCCTGCTGACCAAGTTGGTTCAGGTGCGGCCCGGCCACGCCGAGGGCCATGTCGCCCTGGCCAACCTGGCCTATTGGCGCGGCCGCCATGACGCCGCCGTCGAAGGCTATAAGCGCGCCCTGGTGATCCAGCCGGATCACGCCGCGGCGCTGATCAATCTGGCCACGGCTCTGCGCGACCAGGGGCAGTTCGATTGTGCTATCTCCGCCTGCGGCAACGCAGCGAAGCGGCTGGCCGATCCCGCGCCGGCCTATGCTGCTCTTGGCGGAACCTTGGCCGCCGCTGGCCGGTCGGCCGAGGCGGTGGTGGCCTATCGCACCGCCAATGGGCTCGCGCCCCGAGACCTCGCCGTCCGCATCGGTCTGGCCATGGCCGAGCTCGATTCCGGTGACGCCAAAGGGGCCCTTGCCACCTCCGACGATACCCTGGCCTGGGCGCCCGAGAACGCGGAGGCTTGGTTCGTCAAAGGCTCGGCGCTGATGGCGCTGCGGCGTGTCGAATCCGCCGTCACGGCGTTCGAGCGCGCCGTCGCCATCGAGCCGGACCACGCGGCGACGCGTCTTGGGCTTGGCAACGCCTATGCCGAGCTGGACCACGCCGACCGGGCCATCGAACACCTGACCCGCGCGGCGGAGCTGGATCCTGGCTCGATGGAAATCCACGCCAGCATGGGCTCGGTGCTCTGGCGTTGCGGCGAGACCGAGGCGGCGGAAAAGGCTTGCTGGCTGGCTCTGGCGGCCGATCCGACGCTGGTGGTCGCCCACCAGAATCTCGCCGCCATCCATGCCGCGCGCGGCGAGGCGGACCTGGCCCGCCATCACCGCGACCAGGCCTATGCTCAAGGGGCTCTGTTCGTGGAGGCCGCGCCCGACCCTAAGGCGACCGTGCTGATCCTCACCACCAGCCAGAGCGGCAACATCCCGCATAAATACCTGCTGCCGGCCGACCGCTACACTCGCCTCAACTGGTTCATCGAATATGCCAGCGAAGGACAGGCGGCCGAACTTCCCTCCTACGATGTCGTCTTCAACATCATCGGTGATCCCGATGACGCCGGCGGCGCTGAAGCCCCGGTCGACGCCTTCCTAACCGCCTATCCGTCGGACGTGATCAATCTGCCGGCCAAGGTCGCCGCCACTCGACGCGACCGCCTCTCCGACCTGCTGGCCGGCGTGGACGGTCTGGTGACGCCTAAGGCGGTGCGTCTCGATGCGGAGACAATCAGGACCACGGAGGGCGGGCTGGCCGGCTGCATCGCGGCCTCGGGTCTGGCCTATCCGCTGCTGGTGCGTCCGATCGGATCGCATGGCGGCATTGGCCTTTTTCTGGCGAAGGGACCGGCCGATCTTGATCAGGCCAATGTCCGCGTCGGCGTCTACGCCACCGAATATGTCGACTTCGCCTGCGCCGATGGCCTCTACCGCAAGTACCGGATGATCTTCACCGGCGGCGACGCCTTCCCCTATCACCTGGCGATCGCCGAGGACTGGCTGGTCCACTACGGCACGGCGCATATGGAGGATGACGAGGCCCGCCAGACCGAGGAGCGCCGGTTCCTGGATGACCCCGCGGCGGCGCTGGGCGCGACGGCGATAGCGGCGATCCTGGAGGTCGGAAAGCGACTCGGCCTCGACTATGCGGGCGTGGACTTCTCGGTGCTTCCCGACGGCCGGGCGGTGGTGTTCGAGGCCAACGCCACCATGCTGGTCCATCCCGAAGAGGCGGATGGCGAATTCGCCTACAAAAACCCGCACGCGGCGCGCATTTTTGCAGCCTTTCAGACCATGGTGGGTCGCCGCTCGCGTAAAAAATGAGTCGTCAGCCCGCGGGCGCTCGTAGAAGCTATACGGGAGTCTAGGACGAGGACGTAAAGGTCGACCAGTCGAACCTTGGGCGTCCGCGAAGCGTGGGGGCGCGTCATGGAGTCGGATGTGGGCGGCTATCCCTATCCTTCGGAGCCGGGCGGGCATCACCTGGTGCTGTTCATCATCCTGATCCTGGTGCTGCTGGCCTTTACGGGCGGCGGCGGAGGCCTGGGTCATTACGTGGCGGGCCGCCGCGACGCGCTGCGCCGAGCGGCGGCGCGCAAGGCGATCTACAAGGCTGTGCGTCGCGCCATCGACAAGGCGCTGAAGGCGCGCGAGGCGGAACTGCCGATGGCGGCGCGCGAGCTGATGAAGACCGCCAGCCTCTACCTCGGCCCGATGGCGGAGGCCGGCAAGCCGAGCTTTTCAGCGATCGATTCCGTCAATAAGGCGCTGGCCGGCAGGATCACGGATAAGCCAAAGCCGCCAGAGTCGGAGGTCAAGGCGGCCAAGGAAGCTGGCTCGACGGTGGTGTTTACGCCGTCCGTCAGCATCAACCTGGGCGGCGGCGAGCCGGCATCCAAACCCGCGCCCGAGCCGCCGAAGTCTGTCGAGCGCGACATGACCGTGCCGGAACAGCGGGCCGAGTTGACCAAGGCGATCGAGGCCTTCGACCGCGCCTGGCAAGAGGACAGGGTCGAGGCCTTCCTCGCCGCGGCGCAGACCGCGCTGCTGGATGTCCGGGAGGATATCGACGACCACGGGATCGATGGCCACCACTAGGGCCTGAAAGATTGGCGCTCATTCCGCCGTCGCGGGAATAAGGCTTGATTACCCGCGTCCCACAAACGGCATGTTGGTGGCCATGACGGTCAGGGTCTGCACATTGGCGTCCAGGGGCAGGCTGGCCATGTAGACCACCGCCTCGGCGACATGGCGGACATCCATCACCGGTTCGACGAGGACACTGCCGTTGGCCTGGGGCGCGCCGCTGCTCATCCGCGCGGTGAGGTTGGTGGCGGCGTTGCCGATGTCGATCTGACCGCAGGCGATGTCGAAGGCGCGTCCGTCGAGGGACAGGGATTTGGTCAGGCCAGTGATGGCGTGCTTGGTCGCCGTATAAGGCGCGGAATTCGGCCGGGGCGTGTGGGCCGAGATCGAACCGTTATTGATGATCCGACCGCCGCGCGGGTCCTGCGCCTTCATCAGCCGAAAGGCGGCGCGGGCGCAGAGGAAGGCGCCGGTGAGGTTTACCGACACCACATGGTTCCATTGCGCCACCGGCAGCTCGTCGATGGGCAGGGGCGCCGCGGCGCCGCCGGCGTTGTTGAACAACAGGTCCAGCCGGCCGAAATAGCCGCCAACGACGTCGAACGCCGCTTCGACCGCCGCCTCGTCGCCGACATCGGTGGGCAGGACCAGAAGATCGTCCTGGGTCAGCCCGGATTCGGCGGCCGTCTCGCGCAAGGCGTCCTCGCGACGGCCGACCAGGGCCAGCCGCCAATCCTTGGCCGCCAAAGCCAGGGCGGTAGCGCGGCCGATGCCGCTGCCGGCGCCGGTGATCAGGGCGGTGGGGCGCATGCGTTTCTTCCTTTAGCTCGGGCTTTCGAGACCATTCGGTGCAGCCGCCGGCCTAACGCCCGCGTCGCTTCGGCGCCCATCAGGCCCCAGAGGTCGTCGTAGTCCTTCACCCCGGCCATGATGTCCAGATAGCCCTGGCGCAGAATGCGCGCGCGGCCGAAGGCCTTGGCGAAAAGACCCTTGGCCCAGCGGGAGAAGATCAACAGCCGCCAGCCGCGCGCCTGGCGCATGGAGGCGCGGATGACGCCGGTGGCGTCGGCGTAACGGGCGAAAGCTGTTCCGGGCTGACCGGCGGCGATGGCGGCCGCGATCGCTGCGCCGGCCATGGCGCCGCTCTCGATGGCGTAGCCGATGCCTTCGCCGGTGATGGGGTCGACGAAGCCGGCGGCGTCCCCGCACAAAAGGATACGGCCCCGGCCAGGCTTTTCGCGGCAGCGGCCGAACGGCAGGTACTGGCCCTTGACCTTATAGCGGGTCGGATCGAGCCCCTTGTCGGTCAGATAGGCCGCGAGCTTCGCCTTCATGTCCGGGTTGCGCCGGTGCACGCCGCCGACACCGATGGTGAAGGTCGTGTGCTTGGGAAACACCCAGCCATAGCCCCAGTCGGCGCGGCCGAAATCGATCTCCACGTCTTCCGGACAGTTGGGGAAATCGGCGCGGGGAACCTCGACCTCCAGGCCAAAGCCGATCACCGCCGGGTCGAACGCCGCGCCATAGAGTTTGCGGGCGATGGCGCTGTTGACGCCGTCGGCGCCGACCAGGTGGCCATAGGCCAGCCGGCGACCGGATTTCAGGATGACGATGCGGCCCGCCGCGTCGAGGTCCTCGACACCGTCGCCGAGCAGGGTTGTGGCGCCAACATCTCGTGCCAGCGCAACCATGTGGGCGTCAAAGGCCCGGCGCATGGTCAGGCCCAATCGGCCGTCCATGCGGGAGAGCGGCGATCCGGCCATGAAGAAGGCCATCTTGCCTGAGCCGAGCACGAGGTCGTCTGGCAGAGGCTGTCCGTAGACCGCCTCAAAAGAAGAACGGCAGCGATCCGTCAGACCGCCGCCACACAGTTTCTCTCGGGGGAATTCAGACTTGTCGATCAGGGCGACGGAGAGGCCGGCCCTGGCCGCCGTGAAGGCGGCCGCGGCGCCGGCGGGGCCTGCGCCAGCGACCACGACATCAAAGAATTCAGGATCGGCGGTCAGGGGCGGCGCTCTAGGAGATGGGGGGGCAGGGTCCCCTATAGCGTCGCCCCGTCGTCGCCGCTACGCCGCGATCTTGGCGCCGGATAGCTTGGCGATCTCGGCGCGGGCGGACTCGATGCCACGTTCGCGATGCTCAGGGCCGACCGCGATGCCTTCGGCGTGGATGAAGGTTACGTCGGTGACGCCAAAGAAGCCGAAGATGCCGCGCAGATAGCTCTCCTGGTGGTCCAGGAAGGCGGTCGGCGACTCGGAGCCGTAGAAGCCGCCGCGCGAGGAGGCGACGATCACCTTCTTATCCCCGGCCAGGCCCACCGGGCGGCCGTCTTCGCCATACTTGAAGGTCTTGCCGGCGATGGCCAGGCGATCGATCCAGGCCTTCAGCTGGCTGGGGATGCCGAAGTTGTACATCGGCGCGCCGACCACGACGATGTCGGCGGCCAGGAACTGTTCCAGCGCCGAATAGCCGGCCAGGATGTCGCCCTTAACGCCATCGGGGGCCGCGTCGACCGGGCCCAGATGGGTCGCGGTCAGGTGGCCGACCGGGGTGGCGGCGAGGTCGAGGTAGGTCACTTCGAGGCCCGGATGGGCGTCGCGTTGGGCTTCGACGATCTCGGCCGAGATAGTGCGGCTCACCGAGCCTTGGCCGAGGATGCTGGAGTCAACGTGGAGAAGTTTCATGGCTTTAGTCCCTCTAGGAAATCGCGGGCCGGTCTTCATGACCGGCTGTGAGGCGGTATCTAGTGGACAGTGATCCAACGTGTTAGCCTATGTCTTTCGATATGATCCATCGGATTGAACGATAGATGCTCGACAACCTTTCCCTCGACCAACTACGCACCTTCCTGGCCGCCGCGGATGCCGGCAGCTTCTCCGCCGCCGCGCGCAAGCTGAATCGCGCCCAGTCGGTGGTCAGCCAGACCCTGGCCAATCTGGAGGTGCAGAGCGGGGTGCGCCTGTTCGATCGCGCCGGCCGCTATCCGGTGCTGACCGAGGAGGGCCGCGCCCTGCTGGCCGATGCGAGGGCCGTGGTCGAACGCGCCGACGCCTTCAAGGCTCGCGCCAAGGGCCTGGCCGGTGGACTGGAGGCGCAGTTGAGCGTGGTGGTGGACGTGATGTTCCCCATGCCGATCCTCACCTGCGTGGTCGCCTCTTTTCAGGCCGAGTTCCCGCAGATTCCGTTGCGCATCCTGGTCGAGGCGCTGGGGGCGGTGCCCGAGGCGGTGCTCGACGGCCGCTGCGCCTTTGGGATCATGGGCTCGCTGCCGGTCGCCTCGCAGGACCTCGCCCAGGAGCGCATCCTGGCGACCCGCATGGTGCAGGTGGCCTCACCCAAGCATCCCCTGGCGCAGCTGCCGGGTCCGATACCGGCCGACGCCCTCAAAGAACACCTTCAGCTTGTGCTCACCGATCGCTCGAGCCTGACCCTGGGCCGTGAGTTCGGCGTCTTTTCCGCCAAGACTTGGCGGCTGGCCGATCTCAGCGCCAAACATGCCTTCCTGCGCGCCGGGCTGGGCTGGGGCAGCATGCCGCTGTGGTCGGTGGAGGACGAACTGGAGAGCGGGGTGTTGGTCCGCCTGAAGTTGGAAGACACCGACCCGAATGGCCTGATCATGCCCATGAGCGCGATCCACCGCACCGAGAGCCTGCCCGGCCCGGCGGCGCGCTGGATGATCGAGCGGCTGAAGACCGGCACGATGGTCGAGGGCGGCCTGCCCCGACCCGAACATATCAGTGCGCGATTGGCCGCGAGGGCGGGTTGACGTTGCACAGCTCCACGTGGCCGGCCTTGGCGACGAACCAGTCGCTGGCCGGGAAGCGCTTGGCCTGGACCCATTCGGAGAAGCTCTTCGACTCCGTGCGCATCACCTCCAGGTTCACCCGCTGGGCGGGCGGCAGGTCGACGGCGAACCGGACCTGGCGGATGGCCGTCCGCTGCTCGGGCTTGTCATAGAAGCCCATGGTCGCGGTCCCGCGCGGCATGACCGACAACAGCTCCATCCCCTGCACCACCCGGCCGATCAGGGCGACGTTGCGATCCAGGCCGCGCGGCGCGTTGCCGATCACCGCATAGAGCTCCGTGCCCGGGCCGCTGTCAGGGGCGTTGTCGCGGCCGACGCCGACCATGGCGTAGCAGTGGGCCAGCCAGGCCCGACCGGTCGCCGGATCGCGCGCCACCGGGAAACCCCGCGTAAAGCCGGTCTGCGGCGCGTAGGTGTCCGGGTCGGGCAGGGCGGCGAAGGGCTCGCTGGCGGCGATCGGGGCGTCGAATTCGGCGGGGACGCTGATCTTGGCCGAACCGGTCGGCTTATGGGTGTCGGCATCGCCCCACTGGACCACATAGTTGTCCTGGGCCCGCTCGATCCACAGGCCGTCGAAATAGTGCTCGCGGACCAGGGTCTTCAGATTGGCGAAATGCTCGGGCGCAAAGGCCGGGTCGAGCTCGATGATCACCCGCCCGGCCGGCAGGTCCATATAGAGGGTCCGCGCCGGGTCCAGCGCCCGCCAGTCCGACGCCGGCGACTGGGCGATGACGTAGGCGCCGGTCTTGGGCGCGGCGGGCGCGCCCGATGCCGGTGCGGTCAGGAGAACGGGAAGGAGGGCCAAGGCAGCGAAGCGGGTCATCGGCGTGTCCTACCTTCTTGATGTCTTACGCGCAGCAGATTTGCCAGCTCGCCGGACGGCCGCTGCCGAGCAGCGTTGTCTTTGTCGCTCCTGGCAAGCTGCACCGCAACATCATCCTCCTAGGATATGCGTCCTGGCTATCGCCAAGGTGTGGCCATGGCGCCGGTTCTGAACCGGCCGCCACGACGGCCTGAACCGTCAGGCCGATCGCGCCGGCGTCGCTGACCATGCCCATATGATCTGCGCCGGGCGTGATCTCTACGGTTACATTCCGCTCCAGGCCTTTGAAGTCCGTCGCATATCGATCGGCGAAGAACTGCTCGTCCTTGGCGCCCGCGATCAGGATGATGGGCGCCGGCGCGCGGGCGGCGTCTTCGCGGTAGGCGGGGGTCCCGAACAGGCGAAGATCGCCCCGCGGGCCGTAGCTCATCGCCATGCGGTAGGACCATTGCCGCGTCGCGCCCAAGGCTTCGGCCCCGGGCTGGAGCTGAAAGGCGATCACCGGCCAGCCGTTGAAACCCGATATGCCGATCTGGTTCATGACGGCGAGAAAGGCGATGCGCGGGATATCAGGCCTGGCCCAGCCGGCGTCCGGGCGGTTCGACGGCGCGGCGCGGCCGAGGTAGGGCGATAGCAGCACAAACCGGCTGAAGGCCCGGCCCAGCGGCTCGCCAGCGATGCGCAGCGCAAACCCGCCGCCGGCCGAATGACCGACCAGGACCAGCCTGGCGCCAGGATAGGCTTGGCGAACAATGGGAATCAGATCCGCCAGGTCGTTGTCGGGCTGGCCGATATAGTCGACATCGCCGCGACGGCCGGACAGGCCCTGGCCCCTGACGTCTGGCGCGAACGCAGGAACGCCGGCCGCCGCCAAGGCGTCTGCGAGCAGGGTCATGTTGCGGCTGGACCCGGCCGAGCCGTGATAGAGGATGGCGACGGTTCCCGGTGCGGCGGTGGACGGCGGCGGCGCGAAAAGGCGATAGGCCAGCATGGCGCCGTCGCGAGCCTTGAACCGCAGCGCCGGCGGCGCCGGCAACTGCATCACTTCGGCGGCGCTCAGGGCGTTGGGGGGCTCGCCCGCCCAGCAGTGAAACCCGGCTGAGGCGAAGGCGATGATAATCGCGAGGCGGAACTGAAACGGCATCTGGCTCTCCCGTGCATTGACGGGCGTCCAGAAGCTCATCCTCGGCCACCGCGCCAGGGCGGTTACGCGAACGGGCGATCGGGCTCGCAAGGCGGCGAGCGGTCGGTCTTTCTCGTCGTGGGTATCCGGCCGTATAAGACGCTGCATGGGGACGTTGCGCGCACGATGGATCGGGCTGGCCGGCTGGGGGCGGGACGCCTTATTCGCCGCCGTCCTGGGCGCGGGCCTTGGTCTGATCGGGCCGTTCGGCACCTTCGTGCAGGCCGGAATGTTTGTGCGGCTGGCCTATTGGATCGGCCTGTCGCTGGCGGTGACCCCGGTCTATGGCGCGGCCTTCCGAGGCGCAGCGACGCTCGAGGGCTGGCGGGGGCTTCCCGGCGCGGCCTGGATGGTGGTTCTGTCCATCGCGGCGGTCCCGCCGGTCGCGCTCATCTCCTCCATCGCGGCGACCACGGTCTGGCCTTTCCTGCACGCCATGCCGCTGATGGGCTGGCTGGCCCAGGCGCTGGCGGTGTCCCTCTTTATCGCCACGCCCTATGGCGTGATCTCCCGCCGCCTTGCGCCGTTTCGCTCGGCTCCGCCGCCACAGGCCGCCCCGGCGGTCGAGCCGCCCAGCCTGAAAGGCCGCCGCGACCTGATCTGCCTGCAGATGGAGGATCACTATGTGCGGGTGCATAGCGCCACCGGGTCGGAGTTGGTCTATCTGTCCATGCGCCACGCTACCCAAAGCCTCGATCCTCGCCTGGGTCGCCGCGTGCATCGATCCTGGTGGGTGGCGCGGGACGCGGTGATCGAGACCCTGAGCGACGGCCGCAACCTGCGCCTCAGGCTCGCCAACGGTCTCGAGGCGCCGGTGAGCCGCAGCCAGGTCGCCGCCTTAAGGGCGGCCGGTTGGCTGGATGGGAGCTGATAGCCCCAACGCCCTTTGTGCGATAGTCCGGTGCTATTCGCCCAGTCCGCACGGAATATCGAACAATGGCCGAGCCCGATCTCGCCGACCTGCAGGCCTTTGCCGCCGTCGCGCGCCACGGGGGCTTTCGCATCGCCGCCACGGCCAGCGGCGCTTCGGCCTCGGCCCTGAGCGAGGCGGTGCGCCGGCTGGAGGCGCGGCTGGCCGTGCGCCTGTTCAACCGCACCACGCGCAGCGTCACCCTGACCGAGGCCGGGCAGCGCTTGCTAGAGCGATTGGTCCCCGCGTTGGACGGCGTTCGTGACGCCTTGGATGTAATCGACGGCTTTCGCCAGGGCCCCGCCGGCGTGCTGCGCCTGAACGTGCCGGCCATCGTCGCCCACGCGGTCTTGCCGCCCATCGCCGTCCGCTTTCTGAAGGCCCACCCGGGCGTCAGCCTGGAGGTGGTGGCCGAGGACCGGTTCATCGACGTGCTGGCCGCGGGGTTCGACGCCGGCGTCCGCTATGACGAGCGCCTCGAGCAGGACATGATCGCCATCCCCATCGGGCCGCGCCAGCAGCGGTTCGTCACCGCCGCCAGCCCCGCCTATTGGGCGGCCAACGCGCGCCCGACCCATCCGCGCGAGCTGATGAACCACGCTTGCGTCCGCCACCGCTTCACCGACCGGCCGGCCTATGCCTGGGAGTTCGAGAAGGAGGGCGAGGTCATCCGCATCGAGCCGCCCGCCCGCGTCATCTCCACCGGCTTGGAGCTCGAGCTGGAGGCTGCCCTGCAGGGCCTGGGCGTTATCGGCACCTTCGAGGAATTCCTGGCGCCCCACCTTGCCACCGGCGCCCTGGAGCCGGTCCTGGAAGACTGGCAACCCAGTTTCCCTGGGCCGTTTCTCTACTATCCGAGCAGGCGGCACATGCCGTCGCCGTTGCGAGCGTTCGTGGATTTTCTCAAAGCGGGCGGGTGAGGCGAACCAGGCGCGAGCCTGACGTCACCCTAAGGCCCGTAATGCCGCCGTTGCGCCGCCGGCGTTGACGCCAAGTCGGCGAGTTCGCCCGTGACCCGCTCCACCACCTCGCCCCAGGCGCCGGGTTGGGTTTGGGTGAACAGCCGCGCGCTGGGATACCAGGGGCTGTCATCACGGCCGACCAGCCAGCGCCAGCAGGCGTCGAAGCGGTTCAGGATCCAGACCGGCTTGCTTAAGGCCCCGGCCAGATGGGCTACGGCGGTGTCGCAGGTGATGACCAGGTCCAGGCCGGCGACCAGAGCGGCGGTGTCGGCGAAATCCTTCAGCTCGGCGGTCAGGTCCGCGATCGCTGGGCCACCCCAGTCGCGCGCCTCGGCCTGCGCAAGCTGAGTCGACGGCGGACCCTTCTGCAGGCTGTAGAAGCTTACGCCGGGCGCCTCCGCCAGCGGTCGCAGGGCCTCCAGCGATAAGGACCGGCGGGCGTCGACCCGGTTGGCGACGGGGCGGTCCGGCCTGATCCCGCCGGCCCAGCACAGGCCGACGCGCAGGCCCTCCGGCGCCAGGCGTACCGCCCAGGCCGCCGCCTTGTCCGGATCAGCGGTCAGATAGGCGTTCGAGCGCCAGTCCGGCGCCAGGCCAAGCGCCAGCGGCAGGCTCATCAGCGGCGTCTGGAAATCGTGCGACGGAAGCGGCTGGCCGCGAACCACGACCCGGTCCACGCCCTCAAGCCGCCCCATCAGCCGCTCCAGTCCCGGCTGAACCTCCAGGATCACGGTCGCGCCGAGCGCCGACACATCGGCGGCATAGCGGCAGAATTGCAAGGTGTCGCCCAGGCCCTGCTCGGCGTGCAGCAGGATGGTCCGGCCCTCCAGCCGCTCATGCCCAAGCCACAGCGGCGCGGCAAGTTCGCGCCGTCCCGCCATCTGCTGCGTCCGCCAGCGCCACTCATATTGCGCCCAGCCCGCCGCATAATCGCCCAGAGCCAGACGGCACATGGCCTGGTTATGCTGGATGTCGCCCCGGTCCGACTCCAGCGTCAACGCGTGGTCATAGCTCTCCAGCGCCTCCGGCAGGCGGCGCAGGTCGTCCAGCGTCACCGCCCGATTGTTGTGATATTCGACCTTGTCAGGCTGCAGCGCGATCGCCTGTTCGAACCCGGTCAGGGCCTCCTCCAGCCGCAGCAACTCCGACAGGGCGTTGCCGCGATTGTTGTGGGCGTCGGCATAGTCCGGCTTCAGGGCAACGGCCTGGTCATAGCTCGCCAACCCCTCCCCAAGCCGCTTCAGGTCGATCAGCACATTGCCTCGGTGGTTGAAGGCCTCGGCGTAGGCGGGCCGCAGCGCGATCGCCCGGTCATGGCTGGCCAGCGCCTCATCTCGCCGCTTCAACTGGCGCAGGGCGATTCCCCGCCCGCACCAGGCCTCGGCGAAGTCGGGCTTGAGCGCGATCGCCCGCTCATGACTTTCCAGCGCCTCCCTCGGCCGCTCAAGGTCGCTGAGCGTGACGCCCCGGCCGCGATGAGCCTCCACATAGTCTGGCTGCAGCTGCACCGCCCGGTCATAGCTGGCCAGGGCCTCATCCAGCCGCCTGATCTCGGCCAATACGGCGGCCCGATTGAAAAAGGCCCGTGCCGTGGGCTTCAGCGCGATCACCTGTTCATAGCTGGCCAGAGCCTCCCGCGCCCGTCCCAGGGCATAGAGGGCCTGGCCACGATTGCCGTGCGCCTCGGAGAAGCCAGGGTCCAGGGCGACGGCTCGGTCACAGACCGCTATCGCCTCGTCGAACCGCCGCAACCGGTTGAGCGCATTGGCCAGGTTGCCATAGGCCGCAACCGTGTCCGGCGTCGCCGCCAGGCTACGCTCGATCAGCGCCACCGCCAGCGCCTCCTGACCTGTCTGAACGCAATACACCCCCAGCAGATGCAGCGCTTCGGCATGCTCTGGGTCGGCGGTCAGCACCGCCTCATAACAGGCGCGCGCCGCCTCGATCCGCCCCGCCTGATGATGGGCCAGGCCTTGGGCGCAGAGCGCCTGAACCGATATGCCGTCCTGCGCCGACTGCGCCATGCCCTGCTAATCCTGTCCGCGCGAATCGCGCCTGCGATCCGATGCGCGTTCGGGCGGTAGATTGTCGGGGGAACCTGCAAGCTTGGTTAATGGCAGGTAGGGTTCGTCGTCGCCCGCGCCCCGAAGTTGCTTTCTTTGTTCGGGATATCCCTGCTTTCTTTGTTCCGGAACGAAAAAAGAACATTGTGTTCCGGAACAAACCGTGTACGGTCGAGTCATCCGGGGGCGGCGATGGTTTCCGGGCGGACCTGAGAATCGTGGGATAAGGACGCTGCAGATGACTCAAACGGTGTTGAAGCTCGTGGGAAAAGACGACTCGGACAAGCAGCGCGCTTTGGAAGCGGCGCTGACTCAGATCGACCGGGCCTTCGGCAAGGGCTCGGTGATGAAGCTGGGCGTCAAGGGCAAGATCGAGGGCATCGAGTCGGTCTCTACCGGCTCGCTGGGCCTGGACATGGCGCTGGGCATCGGCGGCCTGCCCAAGGGCCGGGTCGTCGAAATCTACGGTCCGGAAAGCTCCGGCAAGACCACGCTGGCCCTGCACGTCGTCGCCGAGGTGCAGAAGAACGGCGGCACCGCCGCCTTCATCGACGCCGAACACGCGCTGGATCCCACCTACGCCCACAAGCTGGGCGTGAACCTGGACGACCTGCTGGTCTCCCAGCCGGACACCGGCGAACAGGCGCTGGAAATCACCGACACCCTGGTTCGCTCCAACGCGGTGGACGTGATCGTTATCGACTCCGTCGCCGCTCTGACGCCCAAGGCCGAAATCGAGGGCGAGATGGGCGATAGCCTGCCGGGCCTGCAAGCGCGTCTGATGAGCCAGGCGCTGCGCAAGCTCACCGGTTCGATCCACAAATCCGGCTGCCTGGTCATCTTCATCAACCAGATCCGCATGAAGATCGGCGTCATGTACGGCAGCCCGGAAACCACCACTGGCGGCAATGCGCTGAAGTTCTACGCCTCGGTCCGCCTCGACATCCGCCGCATCGGCTCGATCAAGCAGCGTGACGAGGTCGTCGGCAACAATGTCCGGGTCAAGGTGGTCAAGAATAAGGTCGCCCCGCCGTTCCGCGAGGTCGAGTTCGACATCATGTACGGCCAGGGCATCTCCAAGCTCGGCGAGATCATCGACCTGGGCGTCAAGGCTGGGGTGGTCGAAAAGTCCGGCTCCTGGTTCTCCTACAACAGCCAGCGCATCGGCCAGGGCCGCGACAATGTCCGCGAGTTCCTGAAGGCCAACAAGGATATGGCTGACGACATCGAGCGCGCCGTTCGCGCCAAGTCCGAGGTGATCCAGGAGGAACTCCTGGTCGGCCCCAGCGCGGAAGACGAGGACTAGGCTTCGCCTGCCGCGGCCGTCCCGCCGGAGAGCGTGCTCCCCGCCAAGTCTCTCCGGTCGACCCCAAAGGCGGCCGCCGCGAAGGAAAGGACGTCCCGACCCCGGGCGTCCTTTTTCGCGTTGAGGCGGACGGATCAGGGGCGCGCCTACGACGCCCGCGTTTTCGCGATTTCACCACAGAGCACACGAAGGGCACGGAAAAGAAGAGTTCGACGCCAAGACGCGAAGGACGCAAAGAAGCGCGTAGCGCGATCAGACGTGAGCTGTTCTCACCGATTGTCGCACGGGCTGCGCCCGTCTTTGCGTCCTTCGCGTCTTGGCGTTTGAATACGAACACGCCGGCCCCTCTCTGCCCTTCGTGTGCTCCGTGGTGAATTCTTCGAATGTGGAAGCGCGCTAGCGACCGACGCTGAACACCTTCTGCTGCGTTGAGAAAAGCGGTCACGCGCCACCCCCTGACAATCCAAGCTTGGCGAAGTGGCGCGGGCTTTTCTATATGAACGCTCTTCAACCTAAACGCCGCACTCGGCGGGAGACCGCATGTCCAGCTTGAACGAGATCAGAAGCGCCTTCCTGGGATACTTCCAGGCCAACGAGCACGCCCTGATCCCGTCGGCTCCGCTCGTGCCGCAGAGCGACCCGACGCTGTTGTTCGTCAACGCCGGCATGGTTCCGTTCAAGAACATCTTCACCGGGGTCGAAACCCCGCCGGGCCCGCGCGCGACCACCTCGCAGAAGTGCGTGCGCGCTGGCGGCAAGCATAACGACCTGGACAATGTCGGCTATACCGCCCGGCACCTGACCTTCTTCGAGATGCTCGGCAACTTCTCCTTCGGCGACTATTTCAAGGAGCAGGCGATCGAGCTGGCCTGGGGCCTGATCTCAAAGGACTTCGCCCTGCCCAAGGACAAGCTGTGGGTCACCGTCTATTCCGAAGATGAGGAGGCGGCGGCGCTCTGGCGCAAGATCGCCGGCTTCAGCGACGACCGCATCATCCGCATCGCCACCAGCGACAACTTCTGGTCCATGGGCGACACTGGTCCTTGTGGTCCTTGTTCGGAGATATTCTTCGACTACGGCGATAAGGTCGCCGGCGGCCTGCCCGGGACGCCGGAAGAGGACGGCGACCGCTACGTCGAGTTCTGGAACCTGGTCTTCATGCAGTTCGACCAGAGCGCCGATGGCGCGCGCGTGCCGCTGCCCAAACCCTCCATCGACACCGGCATGGGGCTCGAGCGGATATCGGCGGTGCTGCAGGGCGTGCACAACGTCTATGACACCGACCTGTTCAAGACCCTGATCGAAGCCAGCGTCGAACTGACCCATAAGGCCGCGGCTGGCGATCATCTCGCATCGCACCGGGTCATCGCCGACCATCTGCGCTCCAGCTGCTTCCTGATCTCCGACGGCGTCTCCCCGTCCAACGAAGGGCGCGGCTATGTGTTGCGCCGGATCATGCGCCGGGCCATGCGCCACGCTCATCTGCTGGGCGCGGCCGATCCGTTGATGCACCGCCTCGCGCCGACCCTGATCGCCCAGATGGGCGGCGCCTATCCGGAACTGGTCCGCGCCCAGGCGCTGATCGTCGAGACTCTGCGCCAGGAGGAGGAACGCTTCCGCCGCACCCTGGGTCGCGGCATGAGCCTGCTCGAAGAGGCGACCCTGAACCTCTCGGCTGGCGGCGTGCTGTCCGGTGAGACCGCGTTCAAGCTCTACGACACCTACGGCTTTCCTCTGGACCTGACCCAGGACGCGGTGCGGGCCAAGAACCTCACCGTCGACCTGGAGGGGTTCGAAACCGCCATGGACCGGCAGCGCAAGATGGCGCGAGAAGCCTGGACGGGCTCGGGCCAGGCGGCCCAGGGCGCGGAGTGGCTCGCTCTGCGCGACCGGCTCGGCCCAACCGTCTTCACCGGCTATGACAGCGTCGAAGGAACCGGCGAGGTGCTGGCCATCGTCCGCGACGGCGAGATCGTCGACGGCGCAGATGCGGGCCAGACGGTGCAGGTGTTGTTCGACCGCACCCCCTTTTATGCCGAGAGCGGCGGCCAGGCGGGCGACAAGGGCGAGATCGACTGGGCCGGTGGCCGCGGCGACGTACTCGATACCCAGAAGCTGGCCGGCGATCTGCACGTCCACACCGTAAAGATCGACGAGGGTCATCTGTCGTCGGGCCAGTCCGCGCGGTTGGCGGTGGATGCCGACCGGCGGTTGCGCACGCGCGCCAACCACTCCGCCGCCCACCTGGTCCACGCCGCGCTGGGCCATGTGCTCGGCGCCCACGTGGCGCAAAAAGGCCAGCTGGTGGACGGTGACCGGATGCGGTTCGACTTCTCCCATTCCGGCCCGCTGACCCCCGACGAGATCGATCTCATCGAGGCGGAGGTGAATGCAGTGATCCGCCAGAATCTGCCCGCGCGGACCGAGGAAATGGCGCCTACCGAGGCCATCGAGGCCGGCGCCGTGGCCCTGTTCGGCGAAAAGTATGGCGACCGGGTGCGGGTGTTGACCCTCGGCCGCGCCCTGGCCGGCGAGGGCGCCTATTCGGTGGAGCTGTGCGGCGGCACTCATGTCGCCCGCACCGGCGATATCGCCCTGTTCAAGATCGTCGCCGAGACCGGAGTCGCTGCTGGCGTGCGGCGGATCGAGGCCCTGACCGGCGAGCCGGCGCGACGCTACCTGCTCGACCAGGCCGGCGTCGCCAAGGGTCTGGCTGAACAGTTCAAGGTTCCGGTGACCGAGGTGACGGCCCGCGTCGATGGCCTGATCGCCGAGCGGCGCAAGCTGGAGCGCGATCTGGTTGACGTCCGCAAGCAGCTGGCCATGGGCGGCGGCGGGGCTGCGGCCCAGGCGACGGAAGATGTTGGCGGTGTGAAGTTCGATGGCCGGGTGGTCGACGGAGTTTCGCCCAAGGACATGCGCCCGCTGGTGGATGAGGCTCGTAAGAAGCTGGGGATCGCCGGCGTTGTCGCCTACGCGGTGGTCAACGAAGGCAAGGCCTCGATCTCGGTGGCGCTCACGCCCGACCTGGTTGGCCGCTTCAACGCCGCCGATCTAGCCCGCGCGGCCGTGCTGGCCATGGGCGGCCAAGGCGCCGGCGGCAAACCCGACTTCGCCCAAGGCGGCGCGCCGGATGGCGCCAAGGCCGCGGACGGGGTGGCTGCGGTCAAGGCGGCGCTGGCGGCGGGGTAGAGTTCACTTTCAGCCGCTCATGCCCTGCCTTCGCGGGGATGAGCGGATTGGAGCTAAGCGATCGGCTTCATCCAGCGGTCGAACTGGACGTTCATGACCCAGGTCCAGGGCTTGAACAGCGACGCGCCATGGGACCAGGAGAACAGGATTACGTCCGCCTTGCCGATGAGGTGATCGGCCGGCACGAAGCCGACGCCATTCCAGTCGTCGCCCAGCGCCGGCGCCAGGCTGGAGTCGAAGGCGCAGGCGCTTTCCGCCGCCGCCGTCTGTCGCCCGCCCAAGGGCGCGAACCGGCTGTCGATGGAGTTGTCGCGATTGTCGCCAAGCATGAAGTAGCAGTTGGCCGGTACATGGAAGACAGCCGTATTGTTGGCCGCGCCCTGGCGATTGGCGCAGGCGGCGATCTGGTGCGGCCGGCCGCCAGGCAGCATCTCGTCGTAGCGCGCGGCCAGGCTCTTGCCTTCGAAGTCATCGGGGCAGGTGGTGGGCGTGGCCTTGGCGGGGGCCTGCGGCGCGGCGACGCCGTTGATGTAGAGGACGCCATCGCGCACCTGCACCGCGTCGCCCGGCAGGCCGATCAGGCGTTTGATATAGACCTCGCGGTCGTCGCGCGGCAGGCTGAACACTACCACGTCGCCCCGATGCGGCGGCCGCGCCATGAACCGGCCCACGCCCGGCGACGGGCTGATCGGCAGGGTGCCGGCCGTGACCGAATAGCGGCTCCAGCCATAGGCGAACTTTGAGACGACGATGTAGTCGCCCTCTTGCACCGTCGGCTCCATCGAGGCGGAGGGGATGGTGAAGGGTTGCGCCAGCACTATGCGCGGGATCAGCACAATCACCGCGGCGAACGCCACGGTCTTGCCGAGCGCCCACGCCTCCTGCAACGGGGCGGGCCAGCGACGGGGATGAAGGCGGTCGATCAGGCTCACAGGCGAATGTCCTCGCTCAAGACGGTATGGAGGCGCGGGCTCACAGTCAAAACCGGGCCGGCGCCAATTGTCGAGTTACACATTGGATAGATCGGACCCTGAACGCGCATCAAACGAGTGCGACAGCCAACGCCGTCAGCGTCACAATCGCCAGCCCCGTCGTCACGGCCACGATCCTGGCCGCGCCGTCGGCGTAGACGTTGTAGGCCTTGGCCTGGATGAAGACGTTCACCGCCGTGGGGCAGGCGGCCAGCAGGATGGCGACGCGGCGGATGTCGGGGGGCACGCCCAGGGCCCGCGAGAGGGCGTAGACGAGGGCCGGGAAGACGATGAGCTTCAGGAGGGCGGCCAGGAAGACCGGCAGCTCGACGATGCGGCGTAGGCCCGCGCTGCGCCTGGGCTGGCCCAGCACCGCGCCCAGGGCGATCAGGGCCACGGGGCTGCCGGTGGCGGCGAGGGCCGTCAGCGGGCGAGCGATCAACGGTGGCAGGGTGGTGTGGGTCAGGGCCAGGGCCAGGCCGATCACCGCGCCGACGATCACCGGGTTGCGCGCCACGCCCAATGCGGCCCGCGAGGCTGAACGTCCGCCGGCCCGCGCCACGGCGAAGACGCCCAGCGACAGGACGAAGATGAAGTCCAGCGCCACCAGGGCCGCGGCTGGGGCGCTTGCGGTCGGTCCAAACAGGGCGGCCGCCAGCGGCAGGCCTAGGAAGGCGGAGTTGCCGAGGCTGGCGGCGAGACCGGCCGCCGCCCGGCTGCGCTCTGGCCAGCGGGCGATGCGGCCAATGATCAGCGTCAGGCCCAGCACCGCCGCCGCGCAGACGCCGTAGGCGATCAGCGCCTTGGGCAGACCGATACCGAACTCCGTTCCCTGGGCCAGGGAATTGATCAGCAGAGACGGAAAGCCGATCCAGAAGACGTAGGAGGCCAACCCCTCAGCGACCCGTTCATCCAGCAACCGCGTACGCGCGGCCAGCCAGCCGACGCCCACGATGATGAAGAAGGGCAGAACCTGAGAGAGGGCGGCGGACAACACGCGTGACGGCTTGAAGATTCAGGAGTGGGGCGGTTGGCTGGGAGCAGGATGGCCAGGCAGGTGGATTTGCACCAGCTTCCAGTCCAGCAGGCCACGGCGCTCGAAGGTGAACAAGGTCCGGCCGCCGTCGTTGTTGGTGACCTGCACCCGGAAGCGGTTCGGGTCCCAATACTGGATCGCCCGGCCCTGGGCGCCGGGAACAAGGTCGGACAGGCGCGACGTCGGGCTGGCCGGATCGGCGCCGGTCTCGCCAGCGGCGAGGGTCGAGATCGACTGCGGCGTCAGATAGGAATCCATGTCGCGCTGTGGCGCCAGGGGCTGCAACGCGTGCCGCATGGCGCCGATGGGGTCGTGCCAGATATCCGGGGGCGGGGCGGCGGCCTCCGGGTCGACCTGTCCGTTCAGGTTCTGGCGCACGGCGTTGAAGTCGATCAGCTCGCCCATGGCCTGGATGTCGTTGGCCCTGGCGGCGGACCGCAAGGCGCGGAAGGCGAACCAGGGCGCGGTCAGGAAGACAACCCCGAACGCGACCAGACCGATCACGAATATCGTCAGAATAGGGCGCTTCATGGTCTGTGCTCCTCAGACTGCATCAGAGCATGAACGCGGTTCGCGACAAAACGGCTAAGCCAGCAGCGTGAAGGGCGCCGCTGGCTAGGCAGTGCGTTACGCCAGGGCCTTGGTCAGGTTCTCGGCCACCTTGTCGAGGAAGCCCTCGGTGGTCAGCCAGCCTTGGTGGTCGCCGACCAGCAGGGCCAGGTCCTTGGTCATGGCGCCGGCCTGGATGGTGTCCACGCAGGTCTTTTCTAGCGTCTCGGCCCAGTGCTCCAAGTCAGCGTTATCGTCCAACTTGGCCCGGTGCTTCAGCCCTTGGGTCCAGGCGAAGATCGAAGCGACGGAGTTGGTCGAGGTGCTCTCGCCGCGCTGATGTTGGCGATAGTGGCGGGTGACGGTGCCATGGGCGGCTTCGGCTTCCATGATCTTGCCGTCGGGTGTGATCAGCACCGAGGTCATCATGCCCAGCGAGCCATAGCCCTGGGCCACCTGGTCCGACTGCACGTCGCCGTCATAGTTCTTGCAGGCCCAGATGAAGTTGCCCGACCATTTCAGCGACGAGGCGACCATGTCGTCGATCAGCCGGTGCTCATAGACCAGACCCAGTTCCTTGAACTTGGCGGCGTATTCGGCGTCGAAGATTTCCTGGAAGATGTCTTTGAACCGGCCGTCATAGGCCTTCAGGATGGTGTTCTTGGTCGACAGATAGACCGGGAATTTGCGCGCCAGGCCGTAGGTGAAGCTGGCGTGGGCGAAGTCGCGGATCGAATCGTCGAGGTTGTACATCGACAGGGCGACGCCGGCGCCGGGGAATTTGAAGACTTCGCGTTCGATCACCGTCCCATCGTCGCCGACGAATTTCACGGTCAAGACGCCCTTGCCCGGCACCACGAAGTCAGTGGCGCGGTATTGGTCGCCAAAGGCGTGGCGACCAATGATGATCGGCTGGGTCCAGCCGGGGATCAGGCGCGGCACGTTCTTGCAGATGATGGGTTCGCGGAAGATCACCCCGCCCAGGATGTTGCGGATGGTGCCGTTGGGCGACTTCCACATCTGTTTGAGGCCGAATTCCTTCACCCGCGCTTCGTCGGGGGTGATGGTGGCGCATTTGATGCCGACGCCCAGGCGCTTGATCGCCTCGGCCGAGTCGATCGTCACCTTGTCGTCGGTGGCGTCGCGATATTCGATGCCCAGGTCGTAATATTCGGTCTTCAGGTCCAGGAAGGGAAAGATCAGCTTGTCCTTGATCATCTGCCAGATGATCCGGGTCATCTCGTCGCCGTCCAGGTCGGCTACCGGATTGGCGACTTTGATCTTGGCCATGGGAACTCCCGAATAAACTGTCATGGGCGCGCGCCAAGCACAGGGCTTTGGCGCGTCGGCGCACAGGGCCGGCGGGCGCGCGGATTGGGTCACGCTATAGACGCTCGCGGGCGCTCGCGAAACCCGCTATTGCCGCGCGATGAGCGAAGCTTCGAGCCAAGACTTTTCGCCGCCCGTGGTGATCCTGAACGAGCCGCAGCTGGCGGAGAATATCGGTGCGGTGGCGCGGGTGATGGCCAACTTCGGCCTGGCCGATCTGCGGATGGTGCGTCCCCGCGATGGCTGGCCACAGGAACGAGCCTGGCCCAGCGCCTCCGGCGCCAACTGGCCGCTGGACGAGGCTAAGATTTTCAGCACGCTGGAAGAGGCGGCGGCGGACCTGCACCGGCTGTTCGCCACCACGGCGCGGCCGCGCGAGACCCGGTTGCCAATCCTGACCGCCCGTGAGGGCGCGGCCGAGCTGAAGACAGCGGCGCAGGCGGGTTTGAAGGTCGGCTACCTCTATGGCGGCGAGCGGGCGGGGCTGGAGACCTCCGACATCGCTCTCTGCCACGGCATTGTCACCATCCCGATCGATCCCAAGTTCCGCTCGCTGAACCTGGCGCAGGCGGTCGCGGTCACCGCCTATGAGTGGCGCATGGGCGTGGAAAATGCCGCGCCCGAGACGATGAAGGGCGAGGATGAGCCCGCGCCCCTAGGTGAGGTCACCGGCTTCTACGAGCATCTCGAACAAGAGCTGGAAGCCTCCGGCTTCTTCTTCCCGCCGGAAAAGAAGCCGTCGATGATCCGAAACCTCCGCGTCATCTTCGCCAGGTCCCGTCTCTCCACCCAGGAAACCCGCACCCTGCGCGGGGTGATCACGGCGCTGACCAAGGGGCGAGGCCGGGTGCTGGCGCGGCTGGCGGCGGAGAAGGCGGCGAAGGGTTCGGATAATTTGTGAGAGCGTAACCCCTCACCCTCCCATCCTGCGGATGGGAGGGTGAGGGGTTACAAACCTCTCCGAAAGAGGCGCCAATGCTCGACAAACTCCCTATCCCCATCATCCAGGCGCCCATGGTCGGCGCCTCGTCGTTCGAGATGGCGCTGGCGGTGAGCAAAGCCGGCGGGCTGGGCTCGTTTGGCGCGGGGGCGATGGCGCCGGCGGCTATCGAGGCGGAGGTTGGCCGCTTTCGCGACGCCAGCGACCGGCCGTTCGGCGTCAACCTGTTCGTGCTTGAGCCCGCCAAGCCTGCGGCGGAGGAGGTCGAGGCGGCCATCGAGCGCCTGCGGCCCTGGTACGAGGGACTGGGGATGGTTCCACCCGCGCCGCCCAATGATTTCGCGCCGGACTTTCAGGCTCAGTTTGCGGCCCTGCTGCGCGCCGCCCCGCCGCTGGCCTCTTTCACCTTCGAACGGATTCGCGCGGAGCAGGTCGAAGCCCTGCGCGCGGCCGGAACCTATGTGGTCGGCACGGCCACCACGGTCGCCGAGGCCAAGGCCTGGGCCGAGATCGGCGCCGACGCCATCAGCGCCCAGGGCGCCGAGGCCGGCGGCCATCGCGGCAGCTTTCTGGCATCAACCGAGGCGAGCCTGATCGGGACCTTCGCCCTGGTCTCGACCATCCGCCAGGCGGTGGACCTGCCGGTGATCGCCGCCGGCGGGATCATGGACGGCCGGGGCGTGGCCGCGGCCCTGGCGCTCGGCGCTGTCGCGGCTCAGATGGGCACGGCCTTCCTGCTCAGCGATCAGACCGGGATCAGCGCCACTTGGCGAGGCGCCTTGGTCGGCGCCGGCGACGATCCCACCCGCCTGACGCGGGCGCTCACAGGCCGTTACGCCCGGGGGATCGAGAACCGCTACATGACGACCATGCGGCCGGTCGAAGGCGAGCTTCCGGCCTATCCGGTGCAGAACCGCCTGACCCAGCCCTTGCGGGCCGCCGCGGCGAAGGCCGGCGATCCAGACATGCTGTCACTGTGGGCCGGGCAGGCGGTCAAGTTGGCGCGCCCAGGCGACGCCGGCGAACTGGTCCAGCTTTGGTGGGCGGAGGCGAGGGCGGTCGCAAGGGATCTTGCCGATCGCTTGGCCTGATCACTTGAACCGGTAGCCGACCCGCAGGCCCACGTCGTTGATGCCTTCGTTGTAACGCTTGCCGAGGATCAGTCCGTTGGACGCGTGGACGAACTGCACGCCGACCAGCCAGTGGTTCTTCAGGCGCCAGTTCACGCCGCCCGCCTCGCGGAACAGCATCTTAGAGCCCAGCAGCAGCCGGTTCTGATCCTTGGGGTTTGAGCTCGGCTGGGTCACCCCGTCGCTGTCGCCGATGCCGAATTGCAGCGAGCCATAGGCCGATCCGAACAGGCGGTGATCCCAGGCCAGACCTACCGAGCCGAAATCGGTCTCGCCGGCGGTGTTCAGCGCCAGGGTGGCGTTGAAATGCGGCGCGCCCAGGAAGCGCAGAAACTGCGGCTGGCCTGTGTCGACTTCCAGCTGAACGTCGGCTGTGTCGCTCTCTTTGCCCCTTCCCAGATCGCTAATGTCGTGGGCGTAGCCGCCTATCCAGACCTGATCGATAATACCTGCCCGCGCGGGGGCCGTAAAAAGACTAAGCGCAGCGGCAACGCCCGCCACGGTGGACGCCAACCCAACTCTCGACATGCCCCACTCCAACCTGTGCTGTCGTCGATCTAACGCGCTTAAGCTTGTTCGGTTTCACCCCCTACATACGCATCGGTTGCGATGCCTCTTTCCTTGTCAGGTAAGGGCTGGAGCACGATCGAACAAGGCTGCCCCTACGGCATCGCCTTCGCGCATCAGGGGCTGCCTGTTTCCGCTAAAAGGTATGCACGCCGCGGTGGCGATTCGGCCGCCGACCGGGGCGCGAAAGGACGAGGGCGTTATGAAGCGGCTGGTCTTCGACCTCGACGGGGTGCTGACGATCGACGATCCTGACCGGTCATACGCGGATCGCGAGCCGAACCTGGCGGTGATCGAAAAGCTGCGAGACTACAAGGCGCAGGGGTTCGAGATCGCGATCTTTACGGCGCGCAACATGCGCACCTTCGGCGGCCAGATCGGCAAGATCAACGCCAACACCCTGCCGACCGTGATCGACTGGCTGCGACGGCACGACGTCCCCTTCGACGAGATTCATGTCGGCAAGCCCTGGTGCGGAGACGAGGGCTTCTATGTCGACGACCGCGCCGTGCGGCCGAGCGAGTTCGTCGCACTGAGCCTGGAGCAGATCCAGGCGCTGATCGCGGGCCAGGCCTAAGCCCATGGACACGATCCGGCTGATCATGTCCGGCGCCATTGTCGGCCAGGAGCTGGCGATCGAGTTCGGCCCCCTGCCGCCGGCCTTCCTGCCCGTGGGACCGCATCGGCTCTATGACCTGCAGATGGCGGAGCTGAAGGGCCTGGGCGCGGTCCACCTGGTCCTGCCCGAAACCTTCGCGGTCTCGGCCTTCGATACGGATCGGTTGGCGGCGCTTGGCGTCCAGGTCCTCGCCATCCCGGAAGGGCTGCGCCTCGGAGAGGCGGTGGTCTACGCCATCAACAGCCTCGGCAAGGGCGAGCTGCCCGTCCACATCCTGCACGGCGACACCTTGATCACCGCCCCGCCGGTGACCGCTGTCGACGTCATCGTCGGCGGCGCCAGCGGCGGCGATTATTCCTGGGCGGAAGTCGAGCTGGAGGCAGGGCGGATCAAGGCGCTCGAGGTCGTTCCCGCGGGCGAAGAAGGCCGCGGCCGGCCGGTGGCGGCGGGCTATTTCGCCTTTTCCTCCAGCCTCGACCTGGTCCGCGCCTTCACCCGCGCCAGGGGCGACTTTGTGGATGGGGTGAACGTCTATCTCGCCGACCACGCCGTCGCCCTGCACCCCACCGACGACTGGCTGGATTTCGGCCACCTTCAGACCTTCTTCCGCTCCCGGCTGGCGGTCAGCACGGCCAGGGCGTTCAACACCCTGCGGATGGATGGCCTCACCGCCCGCAAGTCCAGCGCCGACGAGGCCAAGATGCTTGCCGAGGCCCGGTGGCTGCGAAACGCGCCCTCGGACCTGCAGATTTATTGCGCGCGGATGATCGAGACCGGGGTGGTCGATGGGCGCGGCTTCTACCTGACCGAATACGAATATCTGCCGGTGTTGTCCGAGCTGTTCGTCTATGGCGCCATCGGCCGCAAGGCCTGGCTTAGGATCCTCGCCTCGTGCGAGGCCTTCCTGGGCCTCTGCGCGGGCCATCGCGGCGAGGGGTCCGGCGACGCGGCTTTGGCGGCCCTGGCGGTGGACAAGACCCTGGCGCGGCTGGAAACCTTTGCCCGGACCGGCGATATCGACAGCGACCTGTCCTTCGAAGGCCGTCCCTGTCCGTCCCTGCGCCGGATGGCGGAGCAGCTGGGCGCCGCCATCGACCTGGACAGCGGCCGGCCGCGGACGGTGATGCACGGCGACTTCTGTTTCAGCAACATCCTGTTCAGCGGCCGGCTGCGGCGGATCAAGGTCATCGATCCGCGCGGCTCCGTGGACGGGACGCCCAGCCTTTGGGGCGACACGCGCTACGATCTGGCCAAGTTCGCCCACTCCATCGTCGGCCGCTACGACCAGATCATCGCCGGCCGCTACAAGGCTCGCCGGCAGGGTCACGACTTCAGCCTGGAGTTCGAACCCTTGCCGGCCCAGGCCTGGCTGGAGGGCGCCTGGTCGGACGTGACGATCGATGGCCTGGGCGGGCTGTCCACCCAGGTGCGTGCGGTCATGACCGGCCTCTTCCTGTCGGCCCTGCCGCTGCACGCCGATCGGCCGGACCGGCAACAGGCCTTCATCGCCAACGCCTTGCGGCTCTACCTGGACCTGGACCGGTCGTGATCATCATCCCCATGGCCGGCGCCTCGGCGCGCTTCGCGAAGGCCGGCTATACGCGCCCCAAGTACGAGCTGTTGCTGAACGGCCGGTCGGTGTTCGACCATGCGGTGCTGAGTTTTTCAGCCTGCTTCGCCGACACCCCTTTCGTCTTCGTCACCGGACCGGTTGCGGGCGCGGAGGCCTTTGTGGCTCAGGCCTGCCAGCGGCTTGGCGTCGCCGATGGGCGCGTGGTGGGTCTGGACGCGCCGACGGCGGGCCAGGCCGAGACGGTGGAAAGGGGTTTAGCCGCCCTCGACCTGGCGGCCGATGTCCCGCTCACCATCTTCAACATCGACACCTTCCGGCCGGGCTTTCAGTTCCCGCAGGTTAGCAGTGGGCCGGAGCCGGACGGATGGCTGGAGGTGTTTCGGGGGTCGGGCGCTAATTGGTCCTACGTGGAGCCCGGTCCAGGTTCCGAACCCCTGGTGCTTGCGACGGCGGAAAAGAAGCCGATCTCCGACCTGTGCTGCACCGGCCTTTATCACTTCGCTGGTGCGGACGACTTCCGGCAGGCGCTGGCCGCCGAGCGCGCCGCGCCGTCGATGAACGAGCTCTATGTCGCCCCGCTCTACAACCACCTGATCGCCGCCGGCCGCCGCATCCACTACCGGCTGATCGAGCGCGATCAGGTGATCTTCTGCGGCACGCCGCAGGAATACGAGGCGCTGGGCGGAGCTGCGGCGTAGGGCGCCATATAGCTGGGATACACCGGTCTGATGTCCAAACCGCTCTACCCCGCGCGCCAACCCCCGGCGGGCGGTTGGTCGAAGGGCGGGGCGAAGCGGAACGCGGCCGACAGCATGGGCAGGTCTGTCAGGGCGGCGGCGACCTCGGCGACACGGCCTCCATCCGCCTGCACCCATTGCTGAGCCCGCACCATGTCCAGGCCGTTGGCAGACAGGGCCTGGACGATGAAGCTCTGCGGTGACACGGGCTCATCCCGCGCCATGCGATGCACCAGGGCGGCGCAGATCAGCCGCACCATGGCGTAGCGGCCGCCGTCCAACGCCGCCCGCCCAAGTTCATCCCCGATCAGGCGATCAATGGCGGCGATGCGGTCGGGCCAGGCCGGCGTCAGCACCGCCTGGCGCTGCTGGCTCGGCAGGGCCTGCAGCCAGCGATCCAGCGCCAGCGGGGTTTGGCCGAAATGCTGAAAGTCGAGGTCCCTGTCTTTGCCGCGTAGCGCGTGCGCCTTGGCGAAGGCCGCCCAGTCCTCCCGCTTGAGCGCATGAAACATCGGATCGTCGCGCAGTTCGGCGAAGGGCCGATCCACCTGTTCGGGCCGCAACAGGGTGACCGCCACAGGCGTCTGGACCAGGTTCAGCCCGCGGGTTCGGGTCAGATAGTAGTGCAGCCCGATCTCGGGCCTGAACATCGCCCCCTGAAAGTCGCGCAAGCCATCCATCAGCCACATCGAGACCCCCGCGTACTCGCGCATGGCCGCGGGATCGCCGATCACGAACTGATCGTTGCAGGCGCTCACTTCGGCCTCTTCCGTCGCGGGGACGACGACGGTGTTGGGCGCCGGCCGCTCGCCATCCCAGCGGCCGTCGTGGATCAGATCGAACCTGGAGCGGCAGATGACGTCATAGGGCCGGCCGGCGTCGTTCGCCGCCAGGGCATGCGCCACGCTGGCCGCCATCGAGTAGAACATGTCGAAGATGGTGAAAGGCGGCGATACCGGGAACAGCTCGGCCAGCCGCCGCTTTTCGTCGATGAACAGTGGTCTTGGCTCAACCGTGAAAGCCCGGGGTGCGTAGGTCGCGAGCACGTCCTGGAGTTCCTCAGGCCCGGTTTCGTCCCAGGTGTGGATGAAGACGTCTACCTCGTGGCCCGCGAAGAAATCGAACGCGGTGCGCCAGCTGTGCCGCCAGGTGCGCGGCTGGCCGCTGAGGCATAGGGCGATACGCATCCAGCACTCCAACGCCAGCTAATAGACCGCGGATACAACCTTCACGATCTCGCCGGTCCGGGCAACCCAGCGGTGGTCGGCCATCGCTTTGACATGACCGGCGCGCGCAATGGCGGCCTGGGCGGGAAGGTTGTCCAACAGGGCCTTGAGCCGGCCTGGGGTTTGATCCAGCTGATGGAGCGAATAGGTGACCATATCCTCGCCATCCTTGAAGACCTCCGCATAGTATTGGCTGGCCTCGGAGAACACGCAGGCCCCGGCGCACATGGCCGTGAACACCCGCTCATGACCCCCGGCGATGAAGCCGTTGTTGATATTGAGCACGATCCTGGCGCGGCGCAGCAGGCCTAGGGTCTCCTCGAAGCTGCCGACGCCAATGTGCCGGAACGACGGGTAGATGGCGCAAAGCGGCTCCCAGCCCAGGCCGCAAACCTGGATGGGAATCCCGGCCGCGCCCAGGGCTTTCAGGACCGCGTGCCGGTGGTAGGCCTCGGCATACTGCTGGGCCACGGCGAGCAGGGGCGCGATGGCCTGCAGGATGTCCGCGGACAGCATCGATTTCCGCGTCGCGAGGGTCGCCCGCAGCGCGTCCAGCAACGGCAGCCGCCCATCGGCCGCCATCCGCTCGGCGGTTCCCGCCACCAACTGCCGCCCCGGACTGTCCGGCCACTCGCGCCAGGCCTGGGTGGGCGGTCCGCGATAGGTGCCGGTGAACAGGATCGGTATGTCGCGTCGGGCAAAGGCTTCGTCCGAGACATCGACGCCCTCGGCCAGCTCATTGGCCCCCGGCGGCAACAACCCCACCTGCTTGAAGTCGCGCCCGGCGCCCCACGCCTCCATGAAGGCCACATGGGTCTGATCGAGAAAGAACAGCGCCTGTTTGGCGATTTTGTCGTCCAGCCGCGCCAGGTGGTGAACGGGATGGTCGACATAGAGGGTGACGAAGACGCAGCCCGCGTCACGCACCAGATCGCTCGCGGCGATGTCGTGCAGCATGCCGTTGAAGGTTAGCAGGGCCTGGGTGGGAACCGACAGCGCCTCCGTCAGCGCCCGCCCCGCGCCATTGGCGGTCGCATCGATCACCACCGCGTCATGGCCCTGCCGGGCCAGGGCGGCGGCCAGCTGATCGATGTGCAGCCGAAGCGAGCCGTATTGCGAACTGCCCTTTGCCAGCACCAGGCGCATGGCTCGTCCTTCTGATTCGCCGTGTCTCCACTGTCGTCCTAGGCCCTATGGCCTGGGTCCATCAACGCCGCGCATAGGCAAAACCGCCGGACGCCCGGCTTAATCCGAACGCCGTTATCCCACCGTTGCGCAAGGAATAGGCGGCGATTGACCATCAAGGCGGCTAAATATGCTGCATTGCACAAAGTCATGCTGCGACGCCGCATTTTAGGTTGCCGTTCGCGTAAGGTCCCGTAAGGTCAATCTTAAGGCCGGACAAGGCCAAGGAAGCGTTCGGGCTAGGGGTTTCCCAAAACCTCAAGTCTGGAAAATCAAAATGTTACGTTCTCTCGCTATCGCCGCTGCGTTCGCCGCCGTGGCTCTCCCGGCCGCCGCCGCCAGCGTCACGGTCAACATCTCCGGCCTGGACGCCGTCGCGGCCCACGCCAAGATCAAGCAAGCCGCCGTCGAAGCCTGCGCCCTCGAGCTCAGCGATGAATCGTCGGTGACCCGCTATTACGAGCAGGAATCCTGCATCGCCCAAGCGGTCAGCTCCACCGAAGCCAAGCTGGCGCAAGCCGACCACACCCTCGCCAAGCTGTAAGTAGGTTTTCTCCTCCTCCACTGCGCGGGACGTAGCGGAGGAGGAGGTTCGCGCCCTTAGTCTGGTTGACTCTCCGCACCCCCGCCGTCATACACCCCGCTTTCCCGCCGCCGAGCTCCGCTCGCCGGCGCGAAATTTATATGACGGGTGATGCGTAGCCGCCGTTGAGATTGCTGGACCATCTAGGTTCAGCCGGCCGCGTCGAGATGAAGAGCATAAGATGACCAAGCGGCTTACCGCCAAGTACAAGATCGACCGCCGGATGGGCGAAAACATCTGGGGTCGCCCGAAATCCCCGATCAACCAACGCTCCTACGGCCCCGGCCAGCACGGCCAACGCCGCAAGTCCAAGGTCTCCGACTTCGGCCTGCAGCTGCGCGCCAAGCAAAAGCTGAAGGGCTACTACGGCAACCTGACCGAAAAGCAGTTCGCTGGCACCTATAAGGAAGCCGCGCGCCGGAAGGGCAACACCGCCGAGACCCTGGTGGGCCTGCTGGAAAGCCGCCTGGACGCGGTGGTCTATCGCGCCAAATTCGTGCCGACCGTGTTCGCCGCCCGTCAGTTCGTCAACCACGGCCACGTGCTGGTGAACGGCAAGCGCGTCAACATCGCCTCCTATCGCGTCAAGGCCGGCGACACCGTCTCGGTGCGCGAGCGTTCGCGCAACATGGCGCTGGTGCTGGAAGCCATCCAGTCGGGCGAGCGCGACACGCCTGATTATCTGGAAGTCGACGGCAAGGGCCTGTCGGTGAAGTTCATCCGCATGCCGGACTTGGCCGAAGTGCCGTACCCGGTGAAGATGGAGCCCAACCTGATCGTCGAATTCTACGCGTCTTAAGACAGCGAAGACATCGTCGACACTGAAACGGCGGTCCAGAAATGGGCCGCCGTTTTGCATTTGGCGCGAGCGATTGGGTTGGGATCAGGCGAGAGCCGCCTTTTCCCATTCCAGGAAGTCCGGCTGCTCCAGCAGGACCTCGTTGTAGGCGCCCGCCACGCCGGTGTCGCCGAAGTCGCTGAGCTGGACGCCATAGCTGCGGAAGCGGGTGGCGACCGGGGTGTAGAAGGCGTCGGCGATCGACCAGGCGCCCAGCAGGAAGGGGCCGCCGGCGCCATATTTACCGCGCAGGTCCGACCACAGGCGCACGATGCGGCGAATGTCGTCGTGCGTGGCCTCCGACAGATCGACCTCATGACGAAGCGACAGGTCCATCGGACATTCGCCGCGCAGCGAGGCGAAACTGGAGTGCATTTCGGCCGCGGCGGCGCGGCCCAGAGCGCGGGCGGCGGGATCGTCGGGCCAGAGCTTCGCTGAGGGAAATTTCTCCGCCAGATATTCGCAGATCGCCAGCGAGTCCCAGATGGTCAGATCGCCATCCTTCAGCACCGGAACCTTCGCCGAGGGCGAGACCTTGGCCACGGCCTCGGAAGTATCGAACTCACGCAGCTGGACCAGGGTTTCGGTGAAGGGCGCGCCCGCCCGCTTGAGCACCAACCAGGGCCGTAACGACCACGTCGACCAGACCTTGGTGCCGATGATCAGTTCCATGAGCTTCGATCTCCTTCACATACCCGCGACAAGACGTCTTTGCCGTCCCTGGCTTGTCGGGCTAGATGCGCGCCAGCCGTAGCTCAACGCAGCCGGCGAGGGGAGGGTGCATTTCGATGGTCGATACGACGACAGGCGTACCAGAAGCGGGCAACGCCGCTTCCCGATATTCGCCAGGCTACAAGAATCTTGTGCTGACGCTGCTGACGTTGGCCTACACGCTCAACTTCATCGACCGCACCATCATCGCCACCATCGGCCAGGCGATCAAAGTCGACCTGAAGATCACCGATACCCAGCTGGGCCTGCTCGGCGGCTTCTCCTTCGCCATCCTCTACACCCTGCTGGGCATTCCGCTGGCGCGGCTGGCGGAGCGGTGGAACCGGGTTTCGATCATCTCGCTGGCCCTGCTGGTCTGGTCCGGCTTTACCGCCCTATGCGGCGTGGCGGTCGGGTTCGGCCAGCTGATGATGTTCCGGGTCGGCGTCGGCGTTGGCGAGGCGGGGCTGTCGCCGCCAGCCCATTCGCTGATCTCCGACTATTTCGATCCCAAGAAGCGGGCTTCGGCCCTGTCGGTCTATTCTTTCGGCATCCCGCTCGGCACCATGTTCGGCGCGGCCCTCGGCGGCTGGCTGGCCAAGACCTATGGCTGGCGGGTTGCTCTGATGGTGGTCGGCGCGCCCGGCATCATCATGGCCATCCTGGTCAAGCTGCTGATCAAGGAGCCGCCGCGAGAGGCGGCCGCGCCTAAGCTGTCGGTCGCCAACGAACTCAGCGAACTGTCGTCGGTGGCGAGCAAGTTGTTCCTGAGCTGGCCCGTGTTGAACATGATCCTGGGCGTGACCCTGGTCTCGTTCGCTGGCTATGGCGCCGGCCAGTTCGTGCCGCCCTTCTTCATCCGCAGCTTCGGCCTGGACTACGCCCAGGTCGGCCTGATCACCGGCCTGATCGGCGGCTTTTCCGCCGGGGTGGGCACCCTGGTCGGCGGCTTCACCACCGACTGGGCCAGCAAGAAGAACGGCGTGTGGTACGCCCTGATTCCGGCGATCGGCGTGCTGATCTCGGCGCCCATCTATATCGCCGCCTATTCTTCCTCGACCTGGCAGACGGCGGCCCTGATCCTGCTGCTGCCCGGCATCTTCGCCTACACCTACCTCGGCCCGACCTTCGGCGTGGTCCAGAATGTGGTTGGCGCCCGCCAGCGCGCCACGGCGACGGCGCTGATGTTCTTCGTGCTCAACATGATCGGCCTGGGCTTCGGCCCGCCCTTCATCGGCTGGGTGATCGATCATATGGCTCAGTTCGGCTTCACCCACCCTGGTCAGCACGGCATCTTCTCCGCCATCTCCGGCGCCTTTGGTCGGCCCGCATCGGGCGCCAACTTCGCCAAGGCCTGCCCGGGCGGGGCGGCGCCCAAGGGCGCGGCCCTGGCCGCGGTCGGCGCCTGCAAATCGGCCTTGATCACCGCGACCCGGCAGGGGGTGATCATCGGCTACTGGTTCAATATCTGGGGATCGTTCCACTACTTCCTGGCTTCGTTCGGGATCGCGGGCGCTCTGGCCAAGGCCAAGTCGGGCGCCGCGTCTTGACTCCGGGGGCGGGGGGTATCACTCAGCGGCTTTAAGGAGCCAGCCTCGGATGATCCCCCGCTACACCCGCCCAGAGGCCGCCCTGATCTGGGCGCCGCAGACCAAGTTCAAGATCATGTTCGAGATCGAGGCTCACGCGGCGACCGCGATGGCCGAGCTCGGCGTGATCCCCAAGCGGGCGGCCGAGGTGATCTGGGAAAAGGGCCGCGACGCCGTCTTCGACGTCGACCGCATCGACGAGATCGAGCGGGAGGTGAAGCATGACGTCATCGCCTTCCTGACTCACGTCACCGAGATCGTCGGCCCCGAGGCGCGCTTCCTGCACCAGGGCATGACCTCATCCGACGTCAACGACACCACCTTCGCGGTGCAGCTTTGCCGCGCCACCGACCTTTTGATGGAAGACGTCGACCTGGTGCTGGCGGCGATCAAGCGCCGGGCGATGGAGCACAAGTTCACCCCCACCGTCGGCCGTAGCCACGCCATCCACGCCGAGCCCATCACCTTCGGCCTCAAGCTGGCCGGCTACTACGCCGAGTTCGCCCGCGCCCGCGAGCGGCTGGCCATGGCCAGATTCGAAATCGCCACCTGCGCCATCTCCGGCGCCATCGGCACCTTCGCCCACGTCGATCCGCGTGTGGAAGCCTATGTCGCAGAGAAGATGGGTCTGGCCGTTGAGCCGGTCTCGACCCAGGTGATCCCGCGCGACCGCCACGCGGCCTATTTCGCGGCGCTCGGCGTGGTCGCCTCCTCGATGGAGCGGCTGGCGACGGAAATCCGCCATCTGCAGCGCACCGAGGTGCTGGAGGCGGAAGAGCCGTTCGACCAGGGCCAGAAGGGCTCGTCGGCTATGCCGCACAAGCGCAATCCGATCCTGACCGAGAACCTGACCGGTCTGGCGCGCCTGGTCCGCTCGGCGGTGGTGCCGGCGATGGAAAACGTCACCCTCTGGCACGAGCGCGACATCAGCCATTCGTCGGTGGAGCGCGGCATTGGCCCCGATTCCACGGTCCACCTGGACTTCGCCTTGCGCCGTCTGGCCAGTGTGATGGAGCGGCTGGTGATCTATCCGGAGAATATGCTGAAGAACCTGGATCGCCTGGGCGGCCTGGTCCACTCACAGCGGGTGCTGCTGGCCCTGACGCAAAAGGACCGCAGCCGCGAAGGCGCCTATGCCGCAGTGCAGCGCAACGCCATGAAGGTCTGGCGCGGGGAGGGCAATTTTATCGACCTCCTGAAGGCCGACCCCGATGTGCGGCCGCACCTGACCGACGCCGAACTGGAAGACCTGTTCGACCTGGGCCACCACTTCAAGCACGTTGATACGGTGTTCGACCGGGTGTTCGGGAAGGGTTAGGCGGCGGCGGCTCTAAAGCGCCTGCGTAGCGGGAGCTACTAGGCCCCGGCTTCCAGCTGGCCCCGGGCCATCGCCACGAACTCGTTCATTTTGCCGTAGACATAGTCCTGAGTGATCTTCAGGCCGGCGCCGGTGAGATCGCGGGAGACCTTCTGCACTGGGGCGTCGGACGCGCCATGCGCGCGTTCCGCGCTCGCCACGGCGGCGGCGTAGTCCTGCAGGTGATCTTCTTCCAAGCCCATCATCCCGCCCGCCCATAGGCCGAGCAATCGGCAGCCGCGAGCTTCGACCAGGCTCTCCTGGTCGTCGGCGAGCTTGCGCGGCTCCCCCGGCGCATGGGTTGCGAGAATAGTCATCTGAAAGCCCCTTACTGAGCCCAGACCTTAAGGGACAGTGGGGGTTGTTTCAATCGCAGACCGTGCGTTCATTCGTCCCGCACGTCGTGCAGACGACCATAGTCGATGACGCGATTGCCCTGGTCGTCGATGTGAAGGACGTCCTCAAACTTTTGATTCCAAAGGATTTCATCCGGCATGTAGGAATGCCGCGCATGGATTCTCTGGGCAAAAATATCGTCGGCGCCGCTCAGGACAATGACGATCTCGGCCTGCCAGGCCTTCAGGTCCTCGAAGGTCGCGCCATAGAGGGGGCTGGACTCATCGATGGTGTGAAGCACCGTCCAGGTGAGGGCGAACATCGGCGTTCTGGCGCGCTCGACTCGCAGTTCCTGGAACCTGCGGAACACATGACCCTCCGAGGTGACGGTCTGGCGCAGCAGGTTCAGCATCACCTCCGCTTCCAGGATCTGGTTGCCACGCTGGTTGGCGGCGCGGAACATCAGGGTGGGCACACCCTCGAAATTGGTGATCACCGCCACGCGGCTGAACACCACCCGCGCCGTCGCCCGCGAGAAGCGGGCGAAGATCAGACCGGTGGAGACGGCGACCAATGCCAGGCCGAAGAAGGCCTCGACCGTCACCACGACGTTGGCGACCCTTCCCGTGGGAATCATGCCGCCATAGCCGATGGTGCTCAGGGTCTGGACGCTGAAGAAGAAGGCGTCGGCGAACGAGCCAGGCCGCATCCCCTGGACGCCGCCGGTCAGCATATAGACGGCCGCGAAGATCGCATTGGCCCCGAGGTAGGCGCCGGCCAACAGGGCCGGCAAGCCCCAGGCCGGCATGGTCAGCACCTGGTGGTAGAGGTCGGTCAGGCCTCGGCGCTCGGCGCCCACCACCAGAATGTCTGGCCGCTTGGGCGCGGTCTCGGAATATTGCGACTGTCCATGAGCCGTCGGCCGCCTGACCTTGAACGAGGTGGTCTTCGGCTTGGGCGCCGGGCGCGCCTTGGGTTTTGGTTTCGGTGTCGCCTTGCGAACCATTGCCGCTCCGTTTGCGCGGGGGACCCCATTCCGCTAGGGTCCGCCACGTCTTACATTGTCAGAGACCCGAGTCGGAGGGCGCGCGAAAGTTCAAATCGCGCGCTTTGCGTTTCGCGCTTCGACCAGCGCGCCTTAGAGACGGCCCCGCCTAGGGGAAGCCAGGACCCATGACCCGCCGCAAGAAGATTTATGAGGGCAAGGCCAAGATCCTCTACGAAGGTCCTGAGCCGGGCACCTTGATCCAGTATTTCAAGGACGACGCCACCGCCTTCAATGGCGAGAAGAAGGCGACCCTGGACGGCAAGGGCGTGCTCAACAATCGCATCAGCGAATATATGATGACGAAGTTGAACAACATCGGCGTGCAGAATCACTTCATCCGTCGCCTGAATCTGCGCGAGCAACTGATTAAAGAGGTTGAGATTATCCCGCTGGAGGTAATCTGCCGCAACATCGCCGCCGGCTCCCTTTCCAAGCGTTTTGGCCTGCCCGAGGGTCAGGCCCTGCCGCGCTCGATCATCGAGTTCTGCCTGAAGGACGACAAGCTGGGCGATCCGCTGGTCGCCGAAGAGCACATCACCGCCTTCAACTGGGCCTCGCCCCAGGAGATCGACGACATCATGGCGATGACGCTGCGGATCAACGACTTCCTCTGCGGCGTGTTCAGCGCGGTCGGCATCCAGCTGGTGGACTTCAAGATCGAGTTCGGCCGCCTGTGGGAAGGCGATTTCGCCCGGGTGATCCTGGCCGACGAAATCAGCCCCGATTCCTGCCGCCTGTGGGACGCGGTCACCAACGAGAAGCTGGACAAGGACCGCTTCCGCCGCGACCTGGGCAATGTGATCGAAAGCTATACTGAGGTCGCCCGGCGGCTGGGGATCATGAACGAGATGCCGACGGTCATCCAAGGCGGCAAGGGCGCGCCGCAAGAGACCGTCCTGAAGGCCGTCCCCGATGAGGACGAGACAATCCATTGATGACAAACGGTGGGCCATTGATGATGAAAGGCGAACACGCGTGAAGGCCAAGGTAGAGGTTTTCCTGAAAGCCGGCGTCCTGGACGTCCAGGGCAAGGCGATCGAGGGCGCCCTGCATGGGCTGGGGTTTGGCGAGGTCTCGAGCGTTCGGGTCGGCAAGACCATCGAGTTCGACCTGGGCGGCGCGGACCCGGCCAAGGCCGAGGCGGACGTCAAGGCCATGTGCGACCGCCTGCTGGCCAATACGGTGATCGAGGGCTACCGGGTGGAGGTGGGCTAGATGAAGGCCGCCGTCGTCGTCTTCCCCGGCTCCAACTGCGACCGGGACTGCAAGAGCGCCATCGAGACCACCACCGACGCCAAGGTGGAAATGGTCTGGCACCAGGATTCGGAGCTTCCTCCCGGTCTCGACCTGATCGTCTTACCGGGCGGATTTTCTTACGGCGACTATCTGCGCTGCGGCGCCATGGCGGCGCAGTCGCCAGTGATGCGGGCGGTGGCCCAGGCGGCCGACGAAGGCCGCGCGGTGGTCGGCATCTGCAACGGCTTCCAGATCCTGTGCGAGGCGCTGATGTTGCCCGGCGCCCTGCTGCGCAACGCCGACCTCAAATATGTCTGCAAGGCCGTGGAGCTGGACGTGGTCAACGCCCAGACCCGCTTCACCTCCCGCTATGGCGAAACCCGCCGCGCGACCATGACGGTGGGCAATGGCGAGGGCAACTTCTTCGCCGACGAAGACACCCTCGACCGGTTGGAAGGCGAGGGGCAGGTGCTGTTCCGCTATCGCAACAACCCCAACGGCTCGTCCCGCGACATCGCCGGCATCGTCAACGCCAAGGGTAATGTGCTGGGCATCATGCCCCACCCTGACCGCACCTTCGAGCCGGACCTGGTATCGGCCGACGGCGCGGCCTTGTTTCAAAGCGTGCTGGCGTCGGCCTAGCGTGCGTGCTTCGAGGCTCGGCTGCGCCTCGCGCCTCAGCATGAGGATGTTCTGTGAAAGCCAAATTCTTCCTCATCCTGAGGCGCCGCGAAGCGGCCTCGAAGGACGCACGCCTCTCGCCCCCACCCCCGAGTCTCGTTAGAACCGCCGCATGACCACGACCGCCAAATCCATGCTCGACCTGGCCCGCGAATACGGGCTGAAGGCCGAAGAATATGACGTCATTGTCCAGCGCCTGAATCGCGAACCTAACGCCCTGGAGCTGGGCATCTTCAGCGTCATGTGGTCGGAGCACTGCTCCTACAAATCCAGCCGCAAGCACCTGGCGAAATTTCCCACCAAGGGTCCGCGCGTTATCCAGGGCCCGGGCGAGAACGCTGGCGTCGTTGATATCGGCGACGGCCAGGCCTGCGTCTTCAAAATGGAAAGCCACAACCATCCCAGCTTCATCGAGCCCTATCAGGGCGCGGCGACCGGCGTGGGCGGCATCATGCGCGACGTCTTCACCATGGGCGCGCGGCCGATCGCCTTGCTCAACGCCCTGCGGTTCGGCGATCCCTCGCATCCGAAGACCAAGCGGCTGGTGGGCGGCGTGGTGTCGGGCATTGGCGGTTATGGCAACTGCGTCGGCGTGCCGACGGTAGCGGGCGAGACCAACTTCCACCGCGGCTACGACGGAAACATCCTGGTCAACGCCATGTGCGTGGGCCTGGCCGACGCCGACAAGATCTTCTATTCGGCCGCCCCGGCCGCCGGCCTGCCGGTGGTCTATTTCGGCTCCAAGACCGGCCGCGACGGCATCCATGGCGCCACCATGGCCTCGGCCGAGTTCGATGAGGATTCCGATGAGAAGCGTCCCACCGTCCAGGTCGGTGACCCCTTTGCGGAAAAGCTGCTGATCGAGGCGACGCTGGAGCTGATGGCCTCCGGCGCCGTGGCCGCGATCCAGGACATGGGCGCGGCGGGCCTGACCTCCTCTTCGGTGGAGATGGCCGGCAAGGGCGCCGTGGGCATCGAGCTCGATCTCGACGCCGTACCCCAGCGCGAAGAGGGCATGAGCGCCTATGAGATGATGCTGTCGGAAAGCCAGGAACGAATGCTCGCGGTGCTCAAGCCCGGCCGCGAAGCCGATGGTCAACGCATCTTCGAAAAATGGGGCCTGGACGCCGCCACCATCGGTTGGACCACCGACACGGGCCACATCGTGCTGCGTCACAAGGGCGAAATCGTCTGCGATCTGCCGCTGGCGCCGCTGACGGAAGATGCGCCGCTGTACGACCGTCCGTGGACGGAGCCGACTAAGCCGGCGCGCCTGACCCCGGCCGATGTTCCCGCCCCCGCCGACTATGGCCAGGCGCTGCTGACCCTGATGTCCTGCCCGGACATGGCCTCGAAGCGCTGGCTGTGGGAGCAGTACGATCGCCACGTCATGGCCGACACCCTGGCCGACTCCGACGGCGGATCGGATTCCGGCATTGTGCGGGTGCATGGCACCAAGAAGGCGCTGGCGGTGACCTCCGACGTCACCCCCCGCTACGTCCAGGCCGACCCCTACGAAGGCGGCAAGCAGGCGGTGGCCGAGGCCTGGCGCAATCTGACGGCGGTCGGCGCCGAGCCGATCGCCATCACCGACAACCTCAATTTCGGCAATCCGGAAAAGCCCGAGATCATGGGCCAGATCGTCCGCGCCATCGACGGCATGGCCGAGGCCTGCCGCGCCCTGGACTTCCCGGTCGTGAGCGGCAACGTCTCGCTCTATAACGAGACCAACGGCTCAGCCATTCCCCCGACGCCTACCGTGGGCGCGGTGGGCCTGCTGGCCGACTATGCCAACCGCGCCCGCGTCCGCGGCCTCAAGCCGGGCGACCATCTGGTGCTGGTGGGTGAAACCCATGGCGAGCTGGGCTCGAGCCTCTACCTGCGCGAAGTGTTTGGCCGGGAAGAGGGCGCGCCGCCGCCGGTGGACCTCGTGCTCGAACGTAAGACCGGCGACTTCGTCCGGGGGCTGATCACAGCCGGCGAGGCTAAGGTCGTACACGATCTTTCCGATGGCGGCCTGGCCTGCGCAGCGACGGAGATGGCGCTGGCGTCCGGCGTCGGCGTGACCCTGAACGCCACCTCCCACGCCCATGCCCACTTCTACCTGTTCGGCGAGGACCAAGGCCGTTACCTGATCGCCACCGACAAGGCCGCCGCCCTGCTGGCCAAGGCCGAAGCCGCCGGCGTCCATGCCTCTATCGCCGGTGTGGCGGGCGGCGAGCGCGTCGCCTCGGCGGCCGGTTTGTTCGACGTGGCTCTGGCGGACCTGCATGCCGCGCATGAGGGTTGGATGCCGGGGTTCATGGGGTAACGGTCCACGCGAGATCGCACCTTTCGGATTGACGCCGACTTCCCGGACGGGAAGATGGTGAAAACAACCGGGGGGTTCTAGTGCGCCGTAATCTTCTCTTGCTTGCGCTGCTGTCGCTCATGGCGATCGGCTCAGCAGCCACCGCGGCGCCCGCCATCGAGGACTACGGCCGCCTTCCGGCGATCACCGATGTGAGCCTGTCTCCCTCCGGCGATCGCATCGCCCTGGTGGCGAATTCCGCCGATGGGCGCCGGCTGTTCGTCAAGTCGGTCGCGACCGGCGACTTCCTGTTGAGCTTGCCACTGAAGGGCATTCGCTTCGCGGGGGCCCAGTGGGCCGGCGATGACCACCTCATCCTCTACACCGGCATCACCCTGGACGGCGGCATGGGGTTTGGCGGCGACTACCTGACCCAGGCCAACCGCGCGTCGGTGGTCAATCTGACCACCCATAAGGGGTTCGACCTTTTTGGTAAGGGCGGCGATGTGGTCAACGCGGTCTTTGGCAGGGTCGAAGCGGCCAATGTCGGCGGAACCTGGTACGCCTACGCCAAGGGCCTGCCGGCTGGCGGAGGCGCGCGCATTATTGGCGACCCGATCCTCTATCGGGTCAATCTTGATACCGGCGAGCGCACGGTTTTCGCGCGCGGCAACGACGTTACCCGGGGCTGGTTTGTTGGTCCCAATGGCGAGATCGTCGCTCGACTGGAGGGCAATAGCCTTGGCGACTGGCGCGTCCTCGCCGGCCGCGATGGTCTGACCATCACCTCCGGTCATTCCAAATATTCCGGCGCCGCCGTGCTCGGCTTCGGCCGCACGGCGGACACCATCCTGATCGACGAGCCGGTCACCGAAACCGCCTTCACCGACCAGATCGAGGAATGGCCGCTGGCGCCCGGTGGCAAGCCGGTGGTGCAGACGCTGCCGAAAGACGAAAAATGGCTGGTGCACGACCGCGACACCGGCCTGCTCATCGGCGAACAGGTTGAGGGCGACACGCCCCATTATTCATTTTTCGATCCCACGGTTCTGGCCCGCTTTACGGGCGCCAACGGCGCGTTTCAGGGCGTCAACGTCCGACTCGTTTCGGCCGGCAGGGGCTTCGGCCGCATGGTGGTCCTGACCGACGGCGGCGATGATTCGGGCACTTATTGGCTGGTCGATATCACCACCGGCAAGGCGAGCGTGCTGGGCGAGGAATTTCCCACTATCACCTCCGCCGACGTCGGGCCGACGCGGATGATCGAATACAAAGCCGCTGACGGCCTGACGATCCACGCCCTGCTGACCCTGCCGCCGGGGGCTGCGGCAAAAGACCTGCCGCTGGTGGTCATGCCCCATGGTGGCCCGATCGCCCGTGACCGGCCGAGCTTCGACTGGTGGGCGCAGGCCTTCGCCTCGCGCGGCTATGCAGTCTTGCAGCCCAATTTCCGGGGATCGGACGGCTATGGCGAAGACTTCATCTCCGCCGGCTTCGGCCAATGGGGCCACAAGATGCAAACTGACCTGTCGGACGGCGTCGCCTACCTAGCCAGCCAAGGCATCGCCGATCCCAAACGCGCCTGCATCGTTGGCGCCAGCTATGGCGGCTATGCGGCCATGGCCGGGGTGACCATGCAGCACGGCGTCTATCGCTGCGCGGTCGCCTATGCGCCGGTGACCGATCTGGCGCAGCTGACCAGCTATGAAGGCATCCGATACGGCGAAAGCGTCGAGCTTGCGGACTGGGACCGCTTCATCGGGCCGAACAGCAAGAGCGCCATTTCGCCAGCCGCCCACGCGGGCGAAGCCGATGCGCCAGTGCTGATCTTCCAGGGCCAGAACGACGAGATCGTGCCGCAGGCGCAGAGCATGGAAATGGACGGCCGCCTTCGGGGCGCCGGCAAGGTCTCCACCCTGGTGCTGTTTCCCAACGAAACTCACCACATGGTGCTGGAGACTACCCGCAACACGGTAGTCACCCAGTCGGTGGCCTTCGTTGAGAAGTACAATCCGTCCGACGGGGCGAAGTAAGCTTTCCAACGCGAGACCTAAGACGGAGGCGTTTCAACTCCGCGCATCCATGGCTCCGCTTGCGCGTTTCGCAGGGATGAAAATTCCCAAGCCCGACCAACGCTCCGAACACCTGCAAGGACGCCAGCGCCTGAAGATGGCGCGCTCGGCCCAGACCTATGTGCGCGGGTCGACGACACAGTTCTACCAATGGCTGAACGAGGCCGCGCCGAAGCTGCCTGAGGGGCCAAAGGTCTGGATCTGCGGCGACTGCCACTATGGCAACCTTGGTCCTCTTTCCAACGCCAAGGGCGAGGTGGCGATCCAGATTCGCGACCTGGATCAGACGGTCGTCGGCAACCCGACGCACGACATCATCCGCCTGGCCCTGTCGCTGGCCAGCGCCGCGCGTGGGTTCGACCTGCCGGGCGCCACCACCGCCCATATCGTCGAGCAGATCGTCGATGGTTATCAGTCGGCCTTGACCGGGGAGCTCGGCGCGGAGGACGGCGACAAGCCGCCCCTGGTTCAGGGGCTGATTCGGACCTCGAAACAGCGTGGCTGGGTTCAGCTGGCGCGGGAGCGAATCGAGGACGCCAGTCCGTCAATTCCGCTCGGCAAACGGTACTGGCCGCTGTCGAAGGAGGAGCGCGTTGCTCTGGAAGAGCTGGCCGCGTCGGAGCCGATTCACGACTTGGCGACCCAGCTGCATTCGCGCCCCAGCGACGCCAAGACCGAGCTGGTCGACGCCGCCTACTGGGTCAAGGGCTGCAGCTCGCTGGGGTTGCTGCGCTATGCGTTGCTGGTGGCGATCGGCACGGGCAAGAAGCGGGAATACGGCCTGATCGACGTCAAGGAGGCGGTGAAGGCCGCTGCCCCGCACGCGTCCCGCGCCGCCATGCCTAAGGACAATGCCCAGCGGGTGGTGGAGGGCGCACGACACCTGGCGCCGCACCTGGGCGAGCGGATGCGCGCCAGCCACCTGATGGGGCGGTCCGTCTTCGTGCGCGAACTGCGGCCGCAGGATACCAAGCTGGAGATCGAGGCCCTGGAGCCGCGCGAGGCGGTGATGGTGGCGCGGTTTCTGGCGGGCGTGGTGGGCCGCGCCCACCGCCGCCAGATGGACGACGCCGACAGCACCCGCTGGGCCGAGGCGTTCGACCGCAACCGCTCAAAGAGCCTGGATGCGCCGTCCTGGCTATGGAACAGCGTGGTCGAGCTGATGGCGAGCCACGAGGCGGCCTACCTGGATCATTGCCGCCGGTATGCGAAGGTGGCGGCTTAGCCCCAACCGTCTTGGCCGGGCTTGTCCCGGCCATCCATAGTTCCGCATCACGATAAGCGGCAGCTGATCAATGGGTCCCCGCCACAAGGGCGGGGATGACGGTGTGAAGGCTCCTACGCCGCCACTGTCTCCGCCACGCTCGCCTCATTCAGCGTCTTCTTATCGCTCGCGCTGAGCTTCAGGGTCGCGGCGCCCATGATGTCGTGCAGTTGCTCGACGCTGGTGGCGCTGGCGATGGGGGCGGCGATGGAGGGTTGAGCCATCAGCCAGGCCAGGGCCACCTTGGCGGCGGTGGTCTGGTGCGCGCCCGCGACGGCGTCCAGGGCGCCCAGAATCTTGTGGCCGCGGTCGTTCAGATATTTGGCCATGCCCCGGCCGCGCGGGCTTTTGCCGAAGTCGGCTTCCGAGCGGTATTTGCCGGTCAGGAAGCCCGAGGCCAGGCCATAGAAGGGGATGACGCTGACGTCTTCCTTCACGCACAGGTCCTGCAAAGGCCCCTCGAAGCCGGCGCGGTCGGAGAGATTGTAGAGCGGCTGCAGCGTCTCGTAGCGGGGAATGCCGGCGTCCTTCGACGCCTTCAGCGCCTCGGCCAGGCGGTCGGCGGAATAGTTGGAGGCGCCGATGGCGCGCACCTTCCCGGCCTTGATCAGCTTGGCATAGGCTTCCAGCGTCTCGGCCAGGGGCGTATTCGCATCGTCGGCATGGGATTGGTAGAGGTCGATATAGTCGGTCTGCAGCCGCGTCAGCGACTCTTCGACCGCCTTGACCACATAGGCGGCGGACAGGCCCTTGTTGTCGTCGCCCATGTCCATGCCCAGCTTGGTGGCGATCACCACCTTGTCGCGCCCGCCGCGCGCCTTCAGCCAGTCGCCGATCACCGCCTCGGATTCGCCGCCGGTGTGGCCGGGAACCCATCGGGAATAGACATTCGCCGTATCGATGGAATTGAAGCCCCCAGCGACAAACGCATCCAGGATGGCGAAGGACTTGTCCTGGTCGGCGGTCCAGCCGAACACATTGCCGCCCAGCATCAGCGGCGCGATCTTGATGCCCGAACGGCCGAGGGTGCGCATGTCCATGGATCGTCTCCCGTCTTATGTTTGATCCCCATACTCTAGGCCCGAAAACCGCGCGAGCGAAGGCGGGATCGCCGGGATTTGATCAGGGGAGGTGTCGGAAAGTCGCGTGCCGGCCAAGCCGAGCAATTCCTCCCACGAAGGGAGAGGGGGACCGCGAAGCGGTGGAGGGGGCCTAACCGCTACGCTGGCGATGATTGGGTAGTATCTGCCCCCTCTGGTGCGCTGCGCGCACCTGCCTCCCCCAGCGGGGGAGGATTGCGCGCCCCTAAGCCATCGCCTCTTCATAAACCGCCGCATCCTGCGGGCTCGGCGCGGGCCGTCCCAGCAGCATGTCGGCGGCCTTTTCCGCGATCATAATCGTCGGCGCATTGGTGTTGCCGCTGACCAGGGTCGGCATCACCGAGGCGTCGACGACGCGCAGGCCGGGCAGGCCGAACACCTTCAGCTTGTCATCGACCACGGCGTTCAGGTCGCCGGCCACGCCCATGCGGCAGGTGCCGACCGGGTGATAGATGGTCTCCGCCGTCTGGCGGATCCAGGCGTCGATGTCGGCGTCAGTGGCTAGGTCGCGGCCAGGCGATTGTTCGGCGCCGCAGATGGCCTTCAGCGCCGCCGTACCGGCCAGGTCGCGGGTCATCTTCACGCCTTCGCGCAGGGCGCGGCGGTCTTCCTCGGTGGCCAGATAGTTGGCGAAGATGGTGGGATCGTCGAACGGGTCGGTGGAGCGCAGGCCCACCGTGCCCCGGCTTTCCGGGCGCAACTGGCAGACGTGGATGGAGAAGCCGTCCTTCTCCACCGCCGTCTTGCCGTGGTCCTTCATGATGGCCATCACGCAGTGCAGCTGCAGGTCGGGACGATCCAGGTCCTGCCGCGACTTCAGGAAGGCGCCGGCTTCCAGGAAGTTGGACCGGCCAGGGCCCTGGCCGCGTAGCATGTAGTTCATGCCGGTCAGCAGGCGGTTGACACCCTTGTTGTAGGAATAGGCCGACTTGGTGTTGGGGGTCTCCCACGACAGGATCACGTCCAGGTGGTCCTGCAAATTCTTGCCGACGCCCTTCAGCGCGTGGGTCACCTTCACCCCCGCCGCGCGTAGGTCGTCCGGATCGCCGATGCCGGACAGCTGCAGGATATGCGGCGACTGCACCGCGCCGGCGCACAGCAGCACCTCGGCGTCGGCATAGGCCGTCTTCTTTTCCGCCCCCTTGCCGACGACGTAGTCGACGCCGACGACCTTGCCCTTTTCGACGATGATCCGGGTGGTGCGGGCCTCGATCACGGCGGTCAGATTGGGCCGCGCGAGGGCCGGGTGCAGGTAGGCGAAGGAGGCGCTCCAGCGCTTGCCATCCTTGATGGTCAGGGCGTAGGGGCCGAAGCCCTCCTGCTGGAAGCCATTGAAGTCGTCGGTCGCCTTATAGCCCGCCTCGACGCCGGCCTTGATGAAGCTGGAGAAGATCGCCGACGGATCGTGGGCCTTGGACACATAGAGCGGCCCGCCCGAGCCGTGGTAGGCGTCGCCGCCGCCCTCGAAGGTCTCGGCGCGTTTGAAATAAGGCAGCACGTCCGAATAGGACCAGCCGGCCAGGCCCATCTGGCGCCACTGGTCATAGTCGCGGGCGTGGCCGCGGATATAGATCATGCCGTTGATCGACGACGATCCGCCCCAGCCCTTGCCGCGCGGCCACCACAGTTTGCGGTCGTCCAGGTGCGGTTCCGCCTCGGTCCAGAAGCCCCAGTTATAGTCGCCCTTGGCCGAGATGAGACCGCCGACGCCGGCAGGCATCTTCACCAGAATGGAGTTGTCCTTGCCGCCGGCTTCCAGCAGCAGGACCTTGCAATTGGGGTCCTGGGTCAGCCGATTGGCCAGCACGCAGCCGGCCGAGCCGGCGCCGATGATGATGTAGTCGAAGCGATCCACGCGTCTGCTCCCAGGAGCTCAAGTAAACATTGTTAGGTTAGCTTTGGCGTGTCTGTGCGCGACGCGCAAGGCGTCCGTCGCGGCAGGTTGGCGTTGAACTGCGCACGTCCTTCGAGGCTCGCCTATGGCCCGTACCCCAGGATGAGGACTGTTCGTGTGGCCCAAGCTCTTCCTCATCCTGAGGCGCCCGCGAAGCGGGCGTCGAAGGACGCACATAGGCTTCGCATACTGGCGTTATCGGTCTAGCCTCGCCTTAAGGGGGCGAAATTTATGACTGCAGCATCCGAGGCCATCGGCGCCAGAACCGGCCGAATCGCCGGCGTGCTCGTGCCGCTGCTCGCCCTCGCCATCTTCATCAACTACGTGGATCGCGGAAACCTCGCCACCGCCGCGCCGCTGATCAAGAGCGAGCTGAAGCTCACCAACACCCAGTTCGGCATTCTGGTTTCGGCCTTCTTCTGGGTCTATGCGCCGGGCCAGGTGCTCGCGGCCTGGATGGCGCAGAAGATCAACGCCTACCGCACCCTGACCATCGGCTTGGCGCTGTGGTCGGTCGCCACAATCCTGAGCGGCTTCGCCACCGGGTTCGTCATGCTGCTGGCCCTGCGGGTCGTGCTGGGCCTGGGTGAAAGCGTCGGCTTTCCCGCCAGCTCCAAGCTGCTGGCCCAACAGCTGCCGCCGCATCTGCTGGGCTTTTCCAACGCCATGATCTGCGCCGGGCTGATGCTCGGCCCAGCCGCCGGCACCCTGTTCGGCGGGCTGCTGATCGCCCACGCGGGCTGGCGGGTGCTGTTCGTGGCGTTCGGCGCGGCGTCACTGCTCTGGCTGATCCCCTGGCTGATCAGCACGCGCCGGCTATCCGCAGACGCTGGCGCCCTGGCCTCCGCAGAGCCGAGCTTCGGCAAGCTGTTGGCGCGGCGCGAGCTCTGGGGCGCGGCGGTGGGCCATTTCACCGCCAACTATCCCTTCTACCTCGTCCTCTCCTGGCTACCGCTCTATCTGGTCAAGACCTATGGCTACAGCCTGTCGCAGATGGCCGAGTTGGGCGGGGTGGTCTATGTCGCCTCGGCGGTCTTCGCCCTGACCGCTGGCTATGTCGCCGACCGGCTGATGGCCCGGGGTTACAGCTCTACGGTGGTGCGCAAGACCATCGTCTGCCTCGGCTCGATCGTGACCATGATCTGCATGCTGGCCTGCGCCTTCGGCGGGGCCAAGCTGGCGCTGGCGGGGCTTCTGCTGTCGTCGCTGGGCAATGGCCTGACCACCTTCAACCTCTACGCCATCGCCCAGACCTTGGCCGGGCCCAAGGCGGCCGGCAAATGGATGGGGCTGCAGAACGGCCTGGGCAATATCTCCGGCATCGTCGGTCCCATCTTCACCGGCTGGGTGGTCGACGTGACCGGCAAGTTCAGCTGGGCCTTCTTCGCCGCCGCTGTGGTCGCCGCCATCGGCCTGGTCTGCTGGCTGGTGGTGATCCCGAAGATAGAGCTGATCGACTGGGATAAGGCGGCTTAAGGGGTCACGCCCCCTTCCACTCCGGCTTGCGCTTCATCGCGAAAGCCATCGGTCCTTCGACGAAGTCGGCGGAGCGGAACATGGCGGCCACGGCGTCATACTTCATCTGGCCGTTGATCGCCGCCTCCAGGCTGGGTTCATCCAGGCCCTTTAAAACCGCTTCCTTCGAGGCGCGGATCGACATGGGGCTGCATTCGCAGATCAGGTCGGCCCAGCGGCGGGCGGCGCTCATAAGGTCCGCGGGCGCGACCACCTCGTTGACGAAGCCCAGCGCCTGACCTTCCTCGGCTGAGACGCGGCGGCCGGTGAGGATCATGCCCATGGCGCGCTTCAGGCCGATCTGGCGGGGCAGGCGGTGCATGCCGCCGGCGAGGGCGGCCAGGCCCACACGCGGCTCGGGTAGGGCGAAGACGGCCTTGTCGGACGCGATGATGATGTCGCAAGCCAGGGCGATCTCGAACCCGCCGCCCATGGCCACGCCATTCACCGCCGCAATCAACGGCTTGTTCAGGTCGAACCGCGAGGTCAGACCAGCGAAGCCCGAGGGCGGCGAGCCCATCTTGCCGCCCATGGCCTGGTGCTTCAGGTCGTTGCCTGCGGAAAAGGCGCGTTCTCCCGCGCCGGTGACGATGCCAACCCACTGGCCCGGATCAGCGGCGAAGGCGTCGAACGCCTCGGCCATCTCGAAGTGGGCGTCCGAGTGGAGGGCGTTCATCACGTCCGGCCGGTTGATGGTGAAGGTTGTGATCGGCCCGTCGCGTTCGACCTGGATGTACTCGTAGGCCATGGTTTCCTCGCCTCTGTTTTCGCGCGCATCGCCCGTGCGCCGTTTCGCCGCAAGTTAGCGGTCGGCTGACCTAGCGGAGGTCAAGCTTTTGTCGCCGGCGTGGCCGGCGTCCACGCGCCCAAATCGGCCTTGAACCGCTTCCAGTTGGCCACATAACCCAGCGCCGACATAGCCAAGGTCCTGGCGTGCTCTTCGCTCAGCTCCCGCACCACCTTGCCGGGCGAGCCCATCACCATGGAGTTGTCGGGAATTTCCTTGCCCTCGGTGATCAGGCTGCCCGCGCCGATCAGACAGTTCTTTCCGATCTTCGCCCCATTCAGGATGATCGAGCCGATCCCCACCAGAGAGCCGTCGCCGATCGTGCATCCGTGCAGCATCACCATATGGCCCACAGTGACGTTGGCGCCGATGGTGAGTGGAGAACCGTGGTCGGTATGCAAAACCGACCCGTCCTGCACATTGCTATTCTCGCCAATGACGATGGGATCATTGTCGCCACGCAGGGTGGCGCCGAACCAAATACTGGCGTTCTTCTTTAAAATCACATTGCCCATCACCATGGCGTTTGGGGCAATCCAGTATTCGTCTTCCGCCGGAAGGCTGGGGGCCAGGGCGCCCAAGTTATAAACATTCATCCGTACGCCGCCTTTATTGAAACGTTGTGCTTGATTAACCGTTTTGAAACCCTGTTACCATCAATCTAGTCAGGCGATTCGGGACGGTTTTCCCGCCCCGTATCCCCGCCGCGGAACTCTTTCCGCGGTCTCCTTTGGTCGGAGTACGGGTTCGCGTATGGCAGTTCGGCGGTCCTCGGGACCACCCAGCCCCCTGATCCAAGTGGCGCCGCCCCCCGGTCCGGCGTCCGAAACGTCTCCGACACAATCCTATTCACCCGAAGGGCGGTCCATTGCGGACTCGCCCTTTTTTCTTACCCCGACGGAGGGCTCCATGACCAAACGTGCTCTGAAGCGAGTTGTGCGCGAAGGCGCATTCGACGCCGATCAGTTCGAGGACGCCAAAATCCGTCGGCTCCCGGTCGAGAGAGGGTGGACTCCGCATGGCCACGGCCCTGCCCATAATGATGATCGCGAGCAGGGGTATCTGAAAACCATCAAGGCCAAGAGCGTCGGCCAGTCCCAGCTCATCGAGGCCATCGACAGCCGTAACCTGGTGATGGCGCTGGGTCCGGCCGGCACGGGCAAGACCTATCTGGCCATCGCCAAGGCGGTGGAGGCGCTGGAGGCCGGCAAGGTCGGCCGCATCGTCCTGTCCCGTCCGGCTATCGAGGCCGGCGAGTCGATCGGCTTCCTGCCCGGCGACATGGAGGACAAGCTCGCGCCCTACCTGCGGCCCCTCTACGACGCCCTATCGGACCGGTTGTCGATGAAGCGGGTGCGGGCTCTGATCACCGAGGGCGCCATCGAGATCGCCCCGGTCGGCTATATGCGCGGCCGCACTCTGAACAACGCCTTCGTGGTCATCGACGAGGCGCAGAACTGCACCTATGGCCAGCTGAAGATGCTGCTGACGCGGCTGGGCTGGAATTCGACCATGGTGGTGACGGGCGACCCCAACCAGTCGGACCTGTTGCCGGGCGTCTCGGGCCTGGCGGATGTGGCCCAGCGGTTCGAGCCGGTGGCCAACATCGCCGTGGTCCGCCTCAGCGATGTCGACATCGTCCGCCACCCGCTGGTGGCGGAGATGTTGGGTGTGCTTTAGGCCAACCGCGAGAACCCTTCCCCGGCAATGGGGGAAGGGTGAGCCTCGGTCTCAGCTCGCCTTGGCCAGCGTCCGCGTGGTGCTGCGGCGGCCGTCGACGGAAACCGGCACGTCGCCTTCGATGGTCACTCGCCGCATCACCCGGCGCGCCGTCCCGTAGTCGTCGATCGCATAGTGCTGAGTCGCGCGGTTATCCCAGATGGCGACGTCGCCCGTGCGCCAGCGCCAGCGGACGGTGTTCTCCAGCCGCGTGACATAGCTCTGCAGCAGCTGGAACAGGTTGGCGGACGCGTCGCTGGAATAGCCCTTCAGCCGGCGCACGAACTGGCCCAGCACCAGGGTGCGTTCGCCGGTTTCCGGATGGATGCGCACGACTGGATGATCGGTCTCAAAGACGGTGGAGGCGAACACTTCGCGATAGCGCTTCGCGGCCTCTTCCGAGGCGGCGGGCTTGGCGGAGGCGTAGTCGTAGAGGTTGGAATGGGTGGCCCAAAGGCTGTCCGCCAACGCCTTCAATTCGATCGGTAGGTCGTCGTAAGCCTTGGCGGTATTGGCCCAGACGGTGTCGCCGCCAGCTTCCGGAACCGCCACCGCGCGCAGGACCGAGGCCTGGGGATAGGCCTGCGAGAAGGTGATATCGGTATGCCAGCTGTTGGCGCGGCCGCCGCGATCGGCGTCGAGCTCGAGGATGTATTGGGTCCCGGTCAGCACCGGCACGGTGGGGTGGGCGACGGGGTCGCCGAGCAAGGCGGCGAAACCTTCCTGATCGCCGTCACTCAAGTGATCCTGGCCGCGGAAGAAGACCACCTTGTGCTTCAGCAGTGTGGCGCGGATCGCGGCGACGATCTCCGGCGTCAGATCGGGTGACAGACGCACCCCGTGGATTTCGGCGCCGATGCGGCCGGCGACGGGGGTTACCGTCAAGGTGTCGTTGGCGATCGGCAGACGTCCATCGGCGCTCATGGTGTTTCCTTTCAGTGAGGCGAGGTGGAGGCGAGTCACTCGGCGGCGACCGCGATGGGGGAAGAGTCATCACGGGCGTCGAGGGCGCGGCGGATCTCGGCGTGGCGGCGCTCATTCAGCGGAAAGCCGGCGATCAGCAGCGCCGAGGCGATGTGGGACAGAGCGGGGCCAAGGGCGAACACCAGCTTCAGGCCCAGCAGGGCCTCCGGCGTGTTGTGAACGCCCGGCTTGAAGCCGAGGAAGGCGACCAGGGGCAGGGCGATGCCGACCGCCGCGGCGGTGGCGCTCTTGCTTGAGACGCTGAAGGCCGAGAACAACAGGCCGGGGTAGGCGCGGCCGCGCTCCAGCGCTTGTTTGTCGACCAGATCGGCGACGATCGAGCGCAGCATCAGGTTGCCGGAGCCTTGCGACAGACCCTGGGCGAGGGTCAGGCCAAGCAGCAGGGCAAAACCGCCCGGGCCGACGAACAGCAGGCCGAGATTGATGGCTGCCTGCAGCAGCTCGGCGACGACGATCGTGCGCGCCTTGCCGAACCGGTAGCCGACCTTGAGCCAGATCGGCCCGGCGAAGACGCCGAACACGAACTGCAGCAAAAACAGCAGGCTGCCCCAGCGCGGCAGGCCCATGTATTGGACCACGAAGAAGACGAACAGCGAACCGCGGATGGTCTGGCCGAGGGTGACGGCGAAGTCGGAGCCCAGCACGCGCAGCAGCAGGGGGTCGGCGAAGACGCTGGCCAGGAGTTCGCGGAGCGGCGTGCGGCGCCCCCGGGCCGGAGCGGAGGATTCCTTGAAGGCGAACAACCCGCCAATCAGGCCGGGAACGATGGTGAGCAGGATGAAGCCGCCCATGGCGGTGATCTTGGCCCTGGCCTGTCCCGAACCCAGCTGATCGATCAGGGCGGGGATGACCAGCACCAGCAGAAGGCCGGCGGCGGCCGTGGTCTGGACATAGGTGACGATGCGGCTGCGCTCGTGATAGCCGGCCGCGAGATCGCCGCTCCAGGCGGAGACCGGAATCTGGATCATGGTCCAGCCCAGGTAGAAGACGAACAGGGCGCCGGCGAGATAGGGCCAGCCGATATGGGCGGGTGGGGCGAACAGGCAGAGGGACGCCAGGCCGAACAGCAGGCCGCCGGCCGCGATCCAGGGGCGGCGCCGGCCGAACCGGGTCGCGGTCTGGTCGGACAGGACGCCCACCAGTGGATCGGCGAAGGCGTCCCAAAGCCGGCCGATCATGAAGACCAGGCCGACGACGGTCAGGCCAAGTCCCGCCTGTTGGGCGTAATAGGCCGGCAGATAGACGGCTAGCGGCAGACCCGCGCCGGCGATGGGCAGGGTGATCAGCGAAAAGGCGAGGAGCCGCCAGCCGCCGATGCGTCCCGCGCTGGAGGGGGCGTGAACGGTGGCTGGCGGATTGTCGGCGGTCGAGGAATAGGAGGTCATGGGCGCTGAGCGTGTGAGTTTCTGTGAGGAGGGTCCGCTCGCACTCGCAGAGCCGGAAAACCGCCCGTCGATCGCGACGGCCAAAACCTGAGCCGCCGATCGTTCATCGCCAATTCAGAAAACCTAATAATCCTATCAAAATTATAGAAATATGGCTGCAGCGCCGCTTTCACCCCTGTGTATGCGTGTTGAAGTCTGAGGTCGGCGCGCCCGTAGTCTCGGACAAAAGCTAGCTAATTCAAATTATTACCTTCGTATTCGATGGCTTCGCCCGCTTTGGCAGGCGCAGCCGGCTCTCGCCGCTCAGCCCACTACCGAAGTTAAACAATACAAAATTGATAGGAATTATAGAAAAACTCAAGTGCGCCCCGCGATAGCGTGGCTATGAGCCTTGCCGCAATCGCCGCCCGAGGCTGGGCGACGCGACAGCCGGGCAGGGGCGCCCGCCGGCTGCCGAGAACACCGCATCGCTCTCATCAAGGATATTGTCTTCATGCTTATCAGCGTCGCTGAAACACATCGTCGTGGAACCGGGGGGCGCCGGATGGCCGCCCTGTTCGGCGCCACAGCGCTTACGGCCCTTGCCGCCGCCCATCCTGCCGCCGCCCAGGCGCGCGCGGCGACCGACCCTGGCTCGGCCCAACCGGCCGCGGTCGCCGTCGGCGAGGTCGTGGTCACCGCCCGCCATCGTTCGGAAGACGTTCAGAGGGTGCCGGTCGCCGTCAGCGTGCTCGGCGGTCAGTTCCTGGCCAAGACCAACACCACCAACATCGCCCAGATCTCCCAGTTCGTGCCGAGCGTGCAGTTCAGCTTCTTCAATGCGCGCAACGCCAACATCAACATCCGTGGGCTCGGCAACAACGTCGGCCTGGCCAGCGACGGCCTCGAGCCGGGCGTCGGCTTCTATATCGACGGGGTCTATTATGACCGTCCGGCGACGGCGACCTTCGACCTGGTCGACATCGACAATGTCGAGGTTCTGCGCGGACCTCAGGGGACGTTGTTCGGCAAGAACACCACCGCCGGCGCCATCAACATCACCACCGCGGCGCCCACCTTCACGCCCCAGGCGCTGGGCGAGATCAGCGGTGGAAACTACGGCTACTTCCAGGCCAAGGTGGCGGTGTCGGGGCCCCTCGTCGGCGATGTGCTGGCGGGCCGGATTTCGGTGGCCACGACCACCCGCGAAGGGCTGGTGACCAACGTCTATGACAATGACAAGGTCAACGCCTATCAGGACCTGACGGTGCGCGCGCAGCTGCTCTATGAGCCGACCAGCAACTTCAAACTGCGGTTCATCGGCGACTACAGCAAGCAGGACACCAACTGCTGCGACCTGGTGCTGGCGGGCGTGGTCTCGCCGCCGAACGGAAAGAATTTCTACGCCTATTCAGAGCACTTCGGGTACACGCCGGTGGTCAATCCCTCGGCCCGTCAAGCCGACAGCAACGCGCCGATTTTCGCCCGCCAGGAAACCGGCGGCCTGTCGGCCCAGGCGGATTGGAGCAACTCCAAAATCGCCCTCACCTCCGTCACCGCCTGGCGGTTCTGGAACTGGTGGCCGTCGAACGACGGGGACTACACGCCGCTGAACGTCATCAACACCACGCAGAATGGCGACTATCAGAATCAGATCAGCCAGGAGCTGCGGATCGCTTCGGTCGGCAATAATCGCGTCGATTACGTCGGCGGCCTCTATGTCTACCACGAGCAGATTTCGGCGGTCGGCCAGCTGTCGTTCGGCAACGCCGCCAGCTATTTCCTGCTAAGCCCGCAGATCCCGTCCTTCGTCGCCAACGGCTATACGGAAAACTTCACTACCAGCGTCGACACCACCAGCCTGGCCGCCTTCGGTCAGGCGGTCTGGCACGTCACGCCGAAATGGAACCTGACCGGCGGCCTACGCTACACCTATGATGAAAAGTACGGATCGCTGAACCAGGTCGCCGTTGGCGGGACCCCGCTGACCGGCGCCTTGGCGGCTTATGCTCCCTATCGTGCAGCGCTCGGGACCTCCGACGCTTTCAGCATCAGCTACGACAAGGGTGATCTGTCCGGGCAGGCGGACATCTCCTACCAGGCCACCGACAATATCCTGGCCTATGTGAACTACGCCAAGGGCTATAAGTCCGCAGGCCTGAATGTGGTGCAGCTGCCGCCGGGCGCCAGCGCCGTGGTGGCGCCGGAGTCCATCGACAGCGTCGAGGCAGGCCTGAAGACGAGGTTGTTCGACCGTCGCCTGACCTTGAACCTCGATGCCTTCTGGGAACAGGACGACAATTATCAGGCCAACATCTACGACCCCACCCTGGGCAAACAGTACCTGTCCAATGTGCCCGAGGTCCGGTCCGAGGGGGTTGAGGCGGACTTGCACGCCCAGCCGACGGAAAACCTGTCGCTCTATTCCTCGGTCACCTACGACGACGCCGTCTACCAGAAATACCCCGCCGCGCCGTGCGGCCTGGAGAACGTCAACAAGGCGTCCTGCAATCTAGACGGCCGGCCCTTGGCGGGCACTTCGTTGTGGACGGTCTCCGCCGGCGGCGAGTTCCAGCAGCCGGTCAATCTAGGGGCGAAGCAGGCGCAGGCCTACGTCGGCGCCGACTACAGCTATCACTCGTCCACCTATTCGGCGGCGACGGATTCGATCTATTCGGCCCTGCCGCAGCTGGGCTTGATCAATGCGCGCATCGGCGTTCGCTCGGTCGACGGGCGCTGGGACGCCTACCTCTGGTCCAAGAATCTGGGCGCGACCAAATACTTCACTTTCGTCAGCGCCGGCGTCGGCAATACCGGCGCGCTTTATGGCCAGCTGGGCGATCCGCAAACCTTCGGCGGAACAATCCGTCTGAAATACTAACGGCGTGTCATGCGGGCGGGGCTTTGGTCCACGGATTGAAGACCCGCCCGCCCCAGACTTCGAAGTCGCCTATTCCAGGTCTTCGGCCAGGATCGCCATTTCGAACATGAAAGAGCCCGGTTCGTCTTCGTCTTCGTAGATGACGCCGATGAATTCGCCCTTCAGTTCCACCTCGGCGGAATCCTTCTGCTTCG
>Ga0302314_10000321_pt1 | contig 87552 bp, 93 predicted proteins | sample III_Palsa_N2_3_FD_200533 | JGI IMG/M metagenome (GOLD analysis project Ga0302314, IMG submission 200533) | Peat permafrost microbial communities from Stordalen Mire near Abisko, Sweden - III_Palsa_N2_3 | ecosystem: Environmental > Terrestrial > Soil > Palsa > Peat permafrost | place: Sweden...
GCACTGGCGATAACGCTGTCATCGATCACAATCGCCATGCGGTGGTGCGAGACGCCGTGGCGAGCCCGCCGCGTCGGGATGACCGCCACGACAACGAGAATCCCGCCGAAGACCAGCGCGGGAATCCCCGCCCACCAAAGCCACGGGGGATCGGTGCGGAATGTCGCGACTGCGGCAGCGGGCGAGACCAGCAGCGCTGGGGCGCCGAGCAGGGCGAGGCTGATTTCGATCACGGCGTAAGCGGCGCAAAGCGCCACAAGGCCGAGCACGATGGCGCTCGCGGTCGAGCGTGACTGGTGGGTCTCACGTCGAGTGATGCGGCGGTAAAGGGATTTCTCGTTCACGACATTCTGCTTTCCTGCAGCACGCGAGCGCGAGTCACTCGAATGGTGACCGTCCGAATCGTGCCGCCGGTGATTTCCGTCGTTCTGGTTTCGATAGCGTTGCGCGCTGATTGGCAACGCTGCAGAACTCCGACGCTGCCCGGCGTCCCAAGCCTGGGTAGTTGCAGCGGTGAGGAAATTGACACTGCGAGCAGACCCTGGTCATCGCTGAGTTCTACCACTACTTCGTTCGCGGCCACTCGCAGTTCGTCCGCTGCGATAGCCTGAACGATCCTGCTCAGAGCCCTCGGCGAGATTGCCACCTGTCCGGGGATCATCACGCACTCCGACGCCCGCGCAGGGCATCCGTCACGGCGCGCAGATCGATCCGGCCCGCCACGACTGCGCCGACGAAACCACCGATCGACCCGAGAACCACGACTAGTAGCAAACCCCAGAATCCGAACACCAGGCCTGCGAAAGCAAGTACCACTCCCGAACCGGCTCCGACCAGGGCGCCTCTCATGAGACGCGAGCCTCGGTGGACGTTTCGTCGTCGTCACCGGGGATGTGAACGTCGCTGACAGCGACGTTGATCTCGGCGACCTCCATGCCGATCAAGCGCTCGATTGCATCTGCAACGGCAACGCGAACAGCGTTGGATACCTCGTGCAGCGGAGCGGGGTATTCGACCGTGATCGTGATGTCGGCAGCGACCTGAGTCTCCCCGACCTCGACTTTGACCCCCTGGCCGAGGTCGGTGGTGCCGATCGCCTCCCGGATCGCCCCAACCATCCGAGCTGCGCCGCCGCCCAACGCGTAGACGCCAGGCACCTCGCGGGCCGCGATTCCGGCAATCTTCGCCACAACAGCGTCAGCGATGACCGTCTTCCCAGACGCAGTCCCGGTTGGGATGACGCTCGTGCCGGGAACTGATGTGAGGGGGGCCTTGTCAACCATGATGCTTTCCTTCTTTCGTGACGCTTGTGGGGTCTGACGTATCGTTCTTAACAAGCAGACGCAACGAGACCCGAAATCGTCACGGGAGTTGCGCAGAATTTCTCGAAGAGTTTTGGAGGGTGCGTGGCATCACTCTCCGAGGCCTCCGACGCACTTCTCGTTGAGCGTTCCATCGATGGCGATTCCAACGCGTTCGCAACCATCGTTCGTCGCCACGCGCCTTACCTCCGAGCCTTCGCTATTCGTCTGACCGGCTCGGACGCCGATGCGGATGACGCCGTGCAGGACGCACTGATAGTCGCGTGGGAACAGTTGCCGACGCTAGGGGATGTGACGAAGCTTCGTTCCTGGCTGATCAGCATCGTTTCCCGGAAGGCAACGGATCGGCTTCGCCGGAGTAAGCCCACCAGCGAGCTGGACGAGGAGCGGGAGGTGGCGACCGGTGCCGGGCCGCTGCAGAGCGCGATCGCGGCATCACGTCTGGAGGCGCTGAACTCGGTGCTTTCCGGACTGCCAGAGATGGGGCGTCGCTGCTGGCTTCTGAAAGAGGTCGAGGGGCTTTCATATGAGGAGATCGCCGAGCGCCTGGACACAAGTGTCACTGTCGTCCGCGGCCAACTTGCCCGTGCCCGGGCCACTGTCGTAAGAGAAATGGAGGGATGGCGATGACGGACTCCGAACCTGGCGGGATCGGCGGATCGGGCTATTCACTTGAAGACTTGAGTGACTACCTCGATCGAGGCCGAACCCCACCGATCGCGGCGATCGACGCCAACCCCGAATGTGAGGCCATGCTCGCGACATTGGAGCGGGTGGGGTCGCTCTCCCGAGAACTTGTCGTGCACGACGCCGAGTCGAACCCAACCATCGACGAAGGCTGGCTCGCTGGCCTGGTCGCGACGATCGGTCGCGAGCTCCGCGCCGGCCGAGACATCCCGTTGGCGACATCCGACCCCGAGACGACCCTCAGCATTACTGAGGGGGCGGTCCGTGAACTCGTGCGTGCGGCGGGCGATTCCGTCGACGGCGTTCTCGTCGCAAGCTCCGGAATTGACGGAGATCTGACCGATGCCGCAGCAAGTGTCACCGTGCACATCACGATAAGCGTTGTGCTGGCCGCCCCGGTTCTCGAATTGGCACAGCACGTCCGTGAGCGTGTCCACTCCGAACTACTGCGACACACGCAGCTGAACGTCACATCGATCGACGTCACGGTCGTCGACGTCCATGAACTGACAACGCCGATTGAGAGCGACGGCCAATGAGCGACGACCTTCGACGGCTGGCCCGCTCGCTCGACGACGTCGTCAGGCAAGTGCCCGGTGTGATTACTCTCTTCGCAGCAGACCCCATTCTTTTGCGGTCTGCCAAACAGATCACCGCAGGTGACGATGCCATTCCGCTGATCGCTGTGCGCAGGTCCAGCTCATCTGCAGAAGTAACGGTCAGCGTCGGTGTCTCCAGCGAGAATCAAGCACCGGATACCGCGGCGGCCGTCGCGGCCGTAGTACGGGAATCACTTCCATGGGCTGACGCCGTGGTCCACGTGCGAGTGAGCAGAATATCGGGGTCCTGATCCCCGCCCTTGCGCAGAGTGTGCCCAACCGGGCGGTTTTGGGTGGTTGCCCGACGATAGGGTCATCCCTGTGAGAACGGCGCGATTCACGGAAACCTACGGCCCGTACGCCCTCGTTGTCGGCGGTTCTTACGGACTGGGTGCTGCTTTCGCCGAGGCGCTCGCGCGGCGGGGACTGAACCTGGTGCTGCTTGCCCGACAAGAGGATCGCCTGGCGGCGACGGCCACGCGGCTGCAGCAGACGTACGGCGTCGATGTCGTCGCTTTCGCGGCGGATGTTGCCGAGTACGAGAACGTGAAGGAACGAATCAGCGTCCTCGACGTCCCCATCGGCCTGCTCGTCTACGACGCGGCATACGCTCCCATCGGTCGTTTCGAAGATGTGAGCGAGGAGCAGCTCGCTCGCGCCACCGACGTGAACGTGCGGGCACCGCTGCTGCTCGCGAAACTGCTGTCGGCGCCGATGATCGAACGAGGGCGGGGAGGCATCGTGCTGATGTCATCGCTTGCCGGCTCGCAGGGCAGTCCGAATATCGCGACCTATGCCGCAACGAAGTCGTTCAACGCTGTCCTCGCCGAGGGCCTGTGGATGGAACTGAAGCCGCGCGGGGTCGACGTGCTCGCCTGTATGGCCGGCGCGATCCTGACTCCCGGCTACAGGGAGGCCGAGGGCGCCAGGACCGCGCCGGGCGCCCTGGAAGCCGCCGAAGTCGCGGAACGGACGTTGAACGCCCTGGGCAACGGCCCGATCTTCGTTCCGGGTGCAGTGAACAAGCTCGCCCGCTTCACCCTTATGCGGATGCTGAGCAGACGAGCCGCGATAACCATCATGTCGAAGAACACGGGAGGGCTGTCGTGACGACCTTCCTTGGACTCGTCACCCCGGTGATCGCCTATGCGGTGATCACTCTGCTGCACATCGCCATCCCTGCTCTGCGTCGACCTGGCTACGTGAAAGACCAGGCGACCGGCGAGGTCCTGAAGTATCGAACGAATGGTCGTTTCGTGCTGGTCGCGAGCATCCTGCTCTGGTTCCTGCTCGGGTACCTCCACATCGTTCCCTATATCTGGTTCTACGAGACCCGCTGGTGGGGTCTGATCGGCGCGTGTGTGATCGGATTGGCCTTCTCGCTGTACATCGTGGCCAGGTATCCGTCGACCGGCAGGTCGTTCTTCGCCGACCTGTGGTTCGGCAGGTCGAGGGATGTGCAACTCGGGGGCGGCTTCGTGGACGCGAAGGTCTGGTTCTACCTGGTCGGTGCCGTCATGCTGCAACTCAATGTGCTCTCGTTCGCGGCCTTCCACCTTGCGAATGTCGAGCGCGTCAACCCCGGCTTCCTTCTCGCCTGCGCGATGTTGACCTGGTTCTGCTTCGATTACCTGATCTTCGAGCGGGTGCACCTGTGGACCTACGACTTCATCGCCGAGCGCGTCGGCTTCAAGCTCGGGTTCGGCTGCCTTGCGTTCTACCCCTACTTCTACACCGTCGCCCTCTGGTTCACCGCTGACCTGCCGAATCCTCGTGTTCCCGGGTGGCTGACGGTGCTGTTCGGGGCGCTGTTCCTCTGCGGCTGGGTGCTCACTCGCGGGTCAAACATGCAGAAGTACCTGTTCAAGACCTCGCCGGGGTCCAGGTTCCTGTGGATCACTCCAGAGGAGTTGAGGGACGGCCAGCACAGGCTTCTGGTCAATGGATTTTGGGGCGTCAGCCGTCACGTCAATTACCTTGGAGAAACCATCCAGGCGGTCGCGATCGCCCTCGCCGCCGGCTACTTCGGCATCTGGGAGGTGTGGCTTTACCCCGCGTATTACGTCGCCCTCTTCCTCAGCCGCCAAGCCGACGACGACAAGGTCTGCCGAGCGAAGTACGGCGAGCTGTGGGATCAGTACACGGCAAAGGTGAAGTACAAGATCGTTCCGCGCGTCTACTGATCCGGGCCAGGATTCCCACGCCACCGGATAGCATGCGAAGGTGCGGGTTCTGATCTCTGTCGACATGGAAGGCGTGGCCGGAGTCGTCGACCGTGGCGAGATCGCGCCTGGGTCGCCGGAGTGGGCCATCGCGCGGGAGTGGATGACCGACGAAGCCAGCGCCGCCGTCCGGGGGGTGTTCGCGTTCGACCCGGACGCCGATGTGCTGGTGTGCGATGCGCACGCCAGGTACCGCAACATACTTCCCCAGCGGCTCGACCGTCGAGCCCGACTCGTGCGCGGAACCCCTCGGCCGAACGACATGCTGACCGGCATCGACCGAGGCCTCGACGCCGTTTGCCTCATCGGTTACCACGGCCGAGCCGGCACCGCGAACTCGGTGCTCGCGCACACCATCAGCGGCAAGGTAATCGCATCCGTGCGCGTCAATGGAACAACCGTGGGAGAGATCGGCTTGAGTGCCGCCCTGGCCGGGCACTTTGGAGCAATTCCGGTGCTGGTCAGCGGCGACGACACCGTGGCCGCCGAAGCCGAGGAGGCAGCCCCGGGCATCACCTCGGTAATCGTCAAGTGGGCGCTGGGAAGCCACGCCGCCGAGAATCTCCATCCGGCGATCGCCTGCGACCGCATCGAAGAAGCCACGTCGAGCGCCCTGAGCGCGCGGGATTCCGTAGAGGTTCCGACGTTTGCAGGGTTGGTCGACCTGGAGGTCGACCTTCGTCGACCGGAAATGACCGAGCGCGCGATGCTGGTGCCCGGCATGGAACTCCGCGCGCCGTGCACGATCGGCTTCGCCGGCCTCGAGTTTCCGGTGGCATACGGCCTGATCGGGCTGATCGCCGACATCGCTGGGATCGAATAGCGAGTTCCACAGGGTCTGGCGTCGGCAGGTCGCCACCGCACGAAGGAGAGGGAACCACACGTGATCGTGTACTCCATCAGCCTGGTGATGCTGTACCTCGCGGTCTACTCGTTCATCGGCTGGTTGTGCGAGGAGGTGTTCGTGCTGGTGACGACGCAGAAGCTGGAGAACCGCGGATTTCTCACCGGGCCGTTCCTTCCCATTTACGGAGTCGGGGCGATCGCGATGCTGCTGTTGGTCGAGCCCTACGTGAAGAATCCGTTCCTCGTGTTCGTCGCCAGCACGGTGGTGTGCAGTGTCATCGAATATGCGGGCAGCCTGTTGCTCGACAAGGTCTTCCACATCACGCTTTGGGACTACCACGACCAGAAATTCAACCTGCACGGCCGCATCTGCCTGCGCAACTCGCTCTGCTTCGGGGCGCTCGGACTCGCTCTGATCTACGTGATCCAACCATTCGTGGGTGCGGGGTTGAAGCACCTGCCCCAGGATGCGGCGATCGCGATCGCGTGGACCCTCATCGGCATCCTGGTGGTCGACTCGGCGAACTCGTTCCGCAGTCTCGCCAAGGTGAAGCCGGTGCTGGATGAACTCCACGGCACTCTCGCAGAAGCCCATGACCACATCGAGCAGCGCACGGTCGTCGCCGAGCAGACCATGGCCGAGAAGGAGGCGGCGCGGCGGGCGGCGCGGCACTCGACTCTCGGGCGACTGACACGAGCGTTCCCCCGGGCCCGTTGGGCTCACTCTTCCTCGCGGGATGCGACGGAGGCGAAACGGTGACGAGCGCTGCTGAGCCGGGGTCGGGTCGTGAGTTCGCTGTCACTCAGTGAGCGGGTGTCGCTTCTCACCATCGCACGCGAGTGGGGGCGCATCGGAGTCACAGGGTTCGGCGGCCCACCGGTGCACATCGCCTTGCTACGCAGGCTCTGCGTCGACAAGCACGAGTGGATGGACGCCTCCGAGTTCGAAGACGGGATCGCCGCCACGAACATGCTTCCGGGCCCCGCTTCGACCCAGCTCGCGATCTTCTGCGCCTGGCGATTGCGGGGCCCGGTCGGCGGCCTGATCGGCGGCCTGTGTTTCATCGTTCCGGGCTTGGTGCTCATCGTTCTTCTGTCGGCACTGTTCCTGGAAGTTGATCCTCCGCTGTGGATTCTCGCTGCCGCTGCAGGAGCGGGCGCGGCTGTGCCCGCGATCGCAGTGTCGGCCGGGGCGGGCCTGGTCGCGGGCAGTTGGAAGAGAACGGGCACGGATCGCGGTCCCCGCGTTCGGTGGGTCGTCTACGTTGCAGTCGGCCTGGCCGCCGGCGCCACGGTCGGCGCCTACCTGGTTTTTGTGCTCGTCGCGCTCGGTGTCATCGAGATCGGATTCCGGCGTGACTGGCGTAAAGGCCCGCCGCAGGCCTCACTTCTGCTGGTGCCATTGCCGGTGCTGGGCCCGATTGTCGGCGTCGGCGGAGCGCTCGCGTTAGCCTGGGTCGCCCTGAAGGTCGGGGCGCTCTCATACGGCGGCGGGTTCGTCATCATTCCGCTGATGCAGCACGATGCGGTCGTCAGCTATCACTGGATGACCAACGCGCAGTTCCTGAACGCCGTCGCGCTCGGGCAGGTGACTCCCGGACCGGTCGTGCTGACGGTTGCCGCTGTTGGGTTCGCCGCTGCGGGAGTCGGTGGTGCGTTGCTGGCGACGTTGATCGCGTTCGCTCCGTCGTTCGTTTTCGTCTTCGCGGGCGGCCGTCACTTCGACCGACTCCGTCAGAACGCGAGCGTCCAGGCGTTCCTGACCGGCGCCGGCGCCACTGTCATCGGCGCCATCATCGGGTCGGCCATCCCTCTCGGTCTCGCACTGAGCCAGCTTTGGCAACTCGGAGTGCTCGTCGGAGCGCTCGCGTGGTTGCTGTTGTTCCGTCGTGGCGTCGTCACCGCGATACTGATCGCCGCGGCGCTCGGCGTGGGTGCGGTGCTCCTGGGTGCGCCGCTCGGCCACTGAAGCGCGGGGCGACTCAGGCCAGGTAGTGATCGAGCGAATCGAGCAAGCCGCGCGTGCCCGCTTCGCGGCTGGCGCCATCGGCCCAGAACTGGTCGAAGAACAGGCCGAACTCGGCGTGCGTGAAGCGGGTGCCTGTGTCGATCGTCTCGAACTCCAGGGACGCCACCGAGGTCGACATGTGCACCCCGTCGAGCCACATGTCGTAGGTCGTGATGATTCGCACATGCTCGACGATGTCGGTGTAGGTGGCCTCGTATCGCGATACCGGGCCGTTGTGGAACTTGCCCTCCGCGATATCGCGTCCGCCGAGGCGGAAGTCGTACACCCACTCGCGGGGCTCCATCGCGTCTCCGGCCCCCCACCAGCTCAGTTTCTGCTTCTCCTCGGCGAAGGCGTCCCAGACACGTGCGACGGGCACAGGGTAGTCGCGGGTCAGCGCGAATTCGGCGCGGGCGATACGGCGCTGGGTTGTCATGGTGCCCTTCCTATCTCGTGAACACGACGTGGACCGTGCCGCTCTCGGCGACCTGGGTCGTCACCTGGTGCGTGAGTTCAAGTCCGCGCAGCTCGTCCCACAGTTTGTTGCCCCGGCCGAGCACCACCGGCGCGACCATGAGGTGCAGGTAGTCGACGAGGCCCGCGCGAAGGAACTCGCGCGCGGTGCCGAATCCGCCCCCGACGCGAACATCCAGGCCACCGGCGACCTCTGTCGCTTCCGCGAGCACCTGCTCGACCGGGGCATTGCGAAAGTGGAACGTCGTGCCGCCCTGCATGGCGATCGACGGGCGCGGTGCCGTGTGCGTGAGCACGTACACGGGAGTGCCGAACGGGGGCTCTTCACCCCACCAGCCCTTCCAGTCCGGGTCGTCGGGGAACGTGTGCAGGCCGAACATGCTGGCGCCCATGATTTCGGCACCGACGCCATCGAAGAATGCGACCGCAAAGGAGTCATCGAGGCCCGTCGTCCCGCTGCCGCTGGAGTCGCCGAATACATGCTCGTGGAAGGTGCGGGTGGCTGACCACGCCCCCGTCAGGCGACCCCAATCCTCACCCATCGGGTTCTCGGCGGACTGGTCGTTCGGCGTGTAGCCATCCAGTGAGACGAACAGGTCGAGTCGAACGCGGGTCATGTCAGTTTCCTTCTTGGGAGGTGCGGATGAGGTGGATGCCGAGCCGGTCGGCCTGGTGCTCTGCGGGGGTTCGCTGCTCGCCGAGCCACAGGTGCAGCACGTCGAGTGCGTCCGGGCGCAGGCACACCGTGCGAACGCGCCCGTGTTTCTGCGAGCTGACGAGCCCCGCGTTCTCGAGAATGCCCAGGTGCTGCAGAAGCGACGGCAGCGCCATCGAGAACGGCGCCGCGAGTTCCGAGACGACGGCAGGGGACTTCGCCAGCCGTTCCACGATGGCCCGACGAGTCGGATCGGCGAGTGCACGCAGCACGCCGTCGAGCTCATCGTAATACCTAGGCACATGCCTAACTATTGTCCGAGGTCGCGAGATTGTCAATCTTCGACGGTCGGCCGGAAGAAGGGGACAAAGAATGTGCGCGCGCGGCTATGGCACGTAGACGAGCCGGCCGCCGTCGCCCCAGGTGGCGGTGACATCGGCCAGGTGGCGGGGCTCGATCTCGACCTCGATGACGCCCCGCGCGGCGAGATCGAGCGCAGCGTCGGCGAGATCGCGACGACGCTCGGGCGAGTATGCGCCCGCGCCGCTTCCCCAGACGTGCAGGTCGGCCATTCGCAGGTGGGTCGAGTCGAGCGGAACCTGCACCCCATCGAGCGCGCCGAGGTTGACCCAATCGATGCGGTACTGGGGATGCGGTGCGGTTCGAGCCAGCGCAGGGATCGCGGTGGTCGCCGTATCGCCCCACAGGAAGTCGAGAACGACATCCACGCCGTCGGCGCCGACCCGGGCCAGCGCGGCCTCGAGGCCGTCACCGAGCGGGATCACCTCATCTGCACCGTGTTCGGCGGTACGGCGCAGGGCGTCGCCCTCACGTCCGATCGCGACCACGCGCCGAGCTCCGAGGTGCTTCGCGATGGGCACGGCGACCGATCCGGCCGCACCGGTAGCCCCGATGACGAGCACAGTCGGTGTTGCACCCGGCTCGAGGATGCGGGTCAGCGGCATCCACGATGCGAACGCGGCATTGACCACAGCGGCCGCCTGCTGCGTATCCAGCCCATCGGGCACGGGACGAGCCGCGGCGAGGGAAATCGCCGCACGCTCGGCCAGCGTTCCCCATGGCGATCGCACGCCAGGCACGTAGACCAGCGAGCCGTCCGGCAGCTCGGCCACCGCATCCACGCCGGCAACCATGGGCGGCTTGGCCGCACTCGAATAGTGCTTGCCCGCGGCGACCAGACGCACGAGGTTGGAGACGGCGGCAGCGCGGATGTCCGCCACCACCTCGCCGTCGACGGGCTCGGGCTCGGCAAACTCGCCGTACTCGGGTGCGTTACCGAACTGTGTGACGACTGCTGCCTTCATGACCGATTCACTCCTTCGCCCAGTGGGATGCTAGTTCAGATCCGCGATCCGGCCACCCACACAGCGCGGATGCTGCGCGTCGCCGAGATGTCGGCGAGCGGGTTGTTTTGCAGCAGCACCAGGTCGGCGCGCAGCCCCGGCTGGACGCGCCCGCGGTCGCCGAGATCGAAATGGTCGGCGGCGAGCGACGTCGCGGCATCCAGTGCCTCGGCCGTCGAAAGGCCGGCCTCGACCAACAGCTCCAGTTCGTGGTGCAGGCTCTCGCCGAATGCCGGGGACGACGGTGAGGCGGGCACGGCGTTCGCGTCGGTTCCGGCGAGGATCGGCATCCCGGCGGCGTGGAGGGCCGCGACCGAGGCTCGCGCCGGTTCGTAGACCGGCCCGGGAATGCCCGCGCGCTTCATCCCTTCGACGAGTCCCTCCATCATCGCCAGCGTCGGCACGACTATGGCGCCCGCCGCAACCAGTTCCAAAGCCTGCTCGTCGCTGATCGCCCGGTCGAGAGGTGCGTGGGTGAGGACGTCGACCCCAGCTCGCTGCGCCATGGTGACGGCATCCGCTCGTGACGCGTGGGCCACTACCTTGCGGCCCTGCGCATGCGCGGCGGCAACAAACGCGTTCACCGTCTCCTGGTCGAAGCCCGGCAGGTCGATGACGATCTTGATGTAGTCGGCACCCTCGTCTACGCGGGCAGCAACCCACGGGCCCGCGTCTGCCGGCCCCGCTACGAGTACGACCGGTCCGGCGTGCATTCGCTGGGCGTGTGCGCTCTCCGGGTGCGTGGCGGCAGGGCCGGCGGCGCGAAGGTCGGCGACGTGCGGCAGCCCGCGCAGCGCCCCGGTCAAGGACGACGGATTGGCCATATCGAGTACGGTGGTCACCCCGTTGGCGGCGAAGGTCGCGAGGGTTCCGGCGTCCACCACATGCACGTGGCAGTCGATGAGTCCGGGTATGAGGTAGCCGCCGGACTCGGCATCGAGCGCGCGGGCGGCATCCGTGCCAATGAACTCGCCGTCGAGGACTATGTCTTCGGGATCTCCGAACCGGCCGTCACGGTAGACGCGGACGCCCCGCAGCGCGCTCGATGTCACGGTCAGGCCTTGGCCTTGGCGGATTCGCGCGCGAACGCCAGCTGCGAGTTCTGGAACTCGTCACTCGGCAGGTGGAAGTCGATGCAGTGACCGGCGCCGAGCTGCAGCTGGGCATCGATCGAGGGTGCCGACGTGAACCCGTCCCGGTAGGCGTCCACCTCGCCCTGGTCGACGACCCAGAGGTGGTCGAACTCGGCGGAGCGGTGGTGCACCGGCACCGCTACGGCAGCGCACGTCGCGGCGCGACGCTCGATCCAGCCACCCGTGATGTCGAGCAGCTCAGCCTTCGGAACCAGCGTGTTCGATGGATAGCTCGCTTCGGGCATCGCGTCGTCGTAGGTCTCGGGCGGCCCGAACATGAGCTGGTCCTTGAGCGGTACCGGCAGGTCGATCATCGGGATGGGCGGGAGCTGGCTCCAGGCTTCGGCCGACTCCGAGGGAACCCGCACGAGGCATCCGGAGGTTGCGAGACCGAGCAGCGGCCACGGCTGCGGGGTCGCAGCGATGATGGTCGCAATGGCACCTCCGATGGAATGCGCGACGAGCACGACGCCGGCGGCGTCCCCGCCGTACTCGGAGAAGATCGAGCCGATCGCGTCGCCGAGCACGACCGCGTTCTCGGCGATGATCGAACCGTCCGAGGTCAGCGGGCTCGAGCCGAGGTAGTTCGGTCGATCGATGGCGATCACCGCGATGCCCTGTTTGGTTGCGTTGTCGAGCAGGGAGTGGCCGGGGATGTCGAAGTACTCGGAGGAGTATGTGCCGCCGTGCAGAGCGATGATCAGCGGGTCGCCGGACCGCGGGGAGACGTCGTCGCCGAGATTGGTGCGGCCGGTGAACGAGAATCCGGCGGCGGCGCCAATGCCGCCGACGGTGTAGGTGAACGGTGTAGACATCGTTGTCCTTTCGGGTTGGGTGGTTACTTACGGGTGGTGCGTCAGAGGGATGCCCCCGCGAGCGAGTCGCGCACCCGCGTGCCCACCGTGAGCGCCGCATCGAGATCGCGCGCCTCCGCTCGCAGGCCGAGGATGGCGGCACCGCGCGATTCGGGCGGCAGTTCCGCGTCGCGTGCGATGACGAGGAAATGGAAGTGCGGGTAGTTCTCGCCGAAGCTCAGAAAATAGACGTTGCTGGCGCCCGTGGCTGCCTGGATGGCCGTCGCCAGTCGCTGGGAGACAGGGCCGAAGCTCGCCAGCTCGTCAACCGTCGGGCCCGCCCACCCTTCGGCGTGGCGACGGAGGCGCAGGATGAACCACCCCGGCACGTCGTAGCCGTCCGCGATCTCGCACGACCAGTCGTCATCGCGGTAGACGATCGCAGACGATTCCGCGGACTCGAGGTCGCACGGCAGGCATTCGCTCATTCCGGCAGCCTCCTCGCTACTCGCTACGATATATCCTGCATGCTAGGACGCGGGGGTCGACCAGCACAAGTGCCAGCCGAAGGGTCAGCCTGCTTCGAGCGGGGCGACGTGCTCGCGAATGCGATCCTCGTTCGCCACGAGGTGCAGCCGAAGAGCTTCCGACATCGCCTCCGGGTCGTCGACGAGCGCGGCATCCCGCAGCACCCGGTGGGTTTCGTAGCGCCGCGCCCGCTCGGCCACGGTGATCTGGGTCGGGTCGAAGACGAGGTGGGTGTATCGCTCGGCGGCGACCCAGAGGGTGTGCAGTATGCGGCCGTCCCACTCGTTGGCCGCGGGGTGCACCAGTGCCTCGTGAAAGTCATAGTGCGCCTGCCAGGAGACCTCGGGGTCGACGTGGCGGCTGAGTTCGAGCAGTTCGTTGAGCTGCTCGACCTGCTCGGGATTGCGGCGTCCCGCCGACGCGCCGGCGAGCGGAAGCTCGACGACGTATCGGAGCCGGTAGATGGCATCCAGGTCGGCGACGCTCAGGGGCGCAACACTCGCGCTCCTCGCCTGGGGCAGGAGGATGAGCCCCTGCGACTCGAGGCGGCGCAGCGCCTCACGGATCGGAATGTGGCTGACGCCGAGCTGCTCGGCGAGGTCACGGATGGAGAATTGGGCTCCTGGCGCGAGCGTGCCGGTCAGCACAGCCCTGCGGATTTCCGCCGTCACGAGGTCGACGGCGGAGCTGTTGGAGGATGCGACGGACCGCACCTGACCTTGCAACACCATCGGGTCTCCTCGGAAGTTCTTGTGACATCCTGCCATGACGTGCGCGACTGGCTCGTAGGGCTGCCGCTTGCAGCCGCTACGTTATAGGATATATCTTGCTGCGATGAAGGAGCGGGCAATGGATGTACGTGAACGGCGCATGAGCGGCGGCGTCGACCTCGACGTGCTCGCGGCAATCGAGCGCAAAGTGCTCTGGCTGTCGACCGCAATCGTCGATGCCGCCAATTCGCCTGCCCGCAAGGACCCGGACGGGCTTAAGGTGGGCGGCCACCAGGCGTCCAGCGCATCGCTCGCCACCATCATGACCGCGCTCTGGTTCACCACGCTCACGCGTGACGATCGAATCTCGGTCAAGCCGCACGCCTCGCCCGTGCTGCACGCCATCAACTACCTGCTGGGCGAGCTGTCGCCGGCCGACCTGGGCACACTCCGGGCATTCCACGGGCTGCAGAGCTACCCGAGCCGATCGAAAGACCCCGACACCGTCGACTACTCGACCGGCTCGGTCGGCATCGGCGCCACGGCACCGATCTGGGGCGGCATCGCTCGTCGCTATGTCGCCGACACCGTCGGCGCGCCCCGCAGCGCCGGCCGACAGTTCAGCCTCGTCGGCGACGCAGAGCTCGACGAGGGCGCCATCTGGGAGGCGGTGCTCGACCCGATGGTCGCCGATCTCGGCGAGCTCGTGTGGATCGTCGACTTCAACCGGCAGTCTCTCGACCGTGTGGTGCCGAACATCTCCGCCACCCGGTTGCAAGCGATGTTCGCCGCCGCCGGATGGCAGGTCATCACACTCAAGTACGGCAGCCTCCTGACCGAACTGTTCGGTCGCGTCGGCGGCGAGCACCTGAAGCGCCGTATCGATGAGATGTCGAATCCTGAGTACCAGCGCCTCCTTCGTTCGTCGGCGGCCGAGCTTCGGGAACGCCTCCCCGGCGCCGACGCAGGGGCGAGCGAGATCGCGGGACTGCTCGCGCAACTGGACGACGAGCAGGCCCTCGGCGTCATCCGCGGACTCGGCGGGCATGATCTCGAGAGCCTCATCGCGGCGTTCGATGAGATCGACGACAGTCGGCCGACCGTGATCTTCGCCTACACGATCAAGGGCAACGGACTGCCGAACGCCGGGCATCCACAGAACCACTCGAACCTGCTGAAGCCCGCCCAGCTGGAACAGGTCGCAGTCGACCTGGGCGAGAGCATCGACGACCCATGGCGCGGCTTCGAACCGGACTCGCTCGAGGCCGAGCTGTGCGCGGCTGTCGCCGATCGCCTGCGTCGTCCAGCCATCCCGAATGCACAGGCGCTGGCGGTGCCGGCGGACTTCGATCGCGAGATCAAGGGCCACTCCTCGACCCAGCAATCGCTCGGTCGGCTGCTCCTCGACCTGGTGCGGGTCGCCCCCGAGATCGCTCGCCGGGTGGTGACGGTGGCTCCGGATGTCGCATCCAGCACCAATCTGGGCGGCTGGGTGAATCGCGCCGGGGTCTGGTCGTCGAGCGCGAAGCGCGACTGGTTCGCCGACGATGCGGAGACCATCCTGCACTGGGACGAGCGGCCATCGGGTCAGCACATCGAGCTCGGAATCGCCGAGGTCAACCTCGTCGGACTGCTCGGAGAGCTCGGCGCGACGTGGAGCCGCTGGGGCGAACCACTGCTGCCCATCGGTACGCTGTACGACCCGTTCGTCACCCGCGCGCTCGAGCCCTGGTCGTTCGGTGTGTATGCGGGAGGCCAGTCGATCCTCGTCGGCACCCCGTCGGGCGTGACGCTCGCGGGCGAGGGCGGAGCACACCAGTCGATCATCAGCCCGTCCGTCGGCATCGAGCAGCCGGGCATCGTCGCCTTCGAGCCCGCCTTCGCCCAGGACTTCGAGTGGTGCATGCTCGACGCGTTGTCGCGTCTCGGTCGCCCCGACGGGTCCGGCAGCTACTTCCGGCTCAGTTCGCGCGTCATCGACCAGGCTCTCGCGGCGGTGCCCTCCGATCCTGCCGCGCGCGAACGACGGCGTCGGCACGCGATCGCGGGTGCCTATGCGCTCCGCAGGGTCGAACGTCCCGCCATCACACTCGTCGGTATGGGCGCGATCATGCCGGAGGTGCTCGTGGCCGCAGACCGGCTGCAGCAGCTCGGTGTGCCGGCCGATGTCGTATGCGTCACCAGTGCCGATCGGCTCTACCGGGCAGTTCGCGCGCGCACGGGCCTCGGCGACGGCGATGCCGCCATCCTGGACCAGGCGTTCCCGGTCGACCGCGTGACGCCGATGGTTACCGTGCTCGACGGCCATCCGCACACACTCGCCTTCCTGGCCGCGATCCGCGGGGTGCGCAGCGTCAACCTCGGTGTCACCGAATTCGGCCAGACCGGGACGCTTCAGGAGCTCTACACACTTCACGGCATCGGCGCCGATGCTCTGATCTCCGCGTCGCTCGACCTCGTCGACGCGGCACACTGAACCCCAACCATCCGTACCCCAGCTCAAAGGAGAGAGAACATGCCAGAGAACATGGCGAAGGACCGCCCGGCCAACCCGCCCAAACTGCACCACACCACCTTCACCACACTGCGGATGCCGCAGATGGTCGCCTGGTATGGCCTGGTGTGCGGCCTTCGGCCCGTATTCCAGAGCGATGAGGCATCGTGGCTCACCAACGATGAGGCGAACCACCGTATTGCTTTGCTCTCGCCCCCCGGACTGAAGCATCCGACCGACAAGGGCCATGAGACGGGCATCCACCACACCGCGTTCGAGTTCGAGACGTTCGACATGTGGATGAACAACTACATCCGCCTCCGCGACAAGGGAGTGCTGCCGTTCCTTCAGCTCGACCACGGCATCACGATGTCGGTCTACTACCAGGACCCCGACGGCAACGGTGTCGAGATCCAGGTCGACGGGTTCGGTGACTGGGCCGACTCGACCGAGTGGATCGCCAATGCCAAGGAGTTCGCCGAAAACCCGATCGGCACGTTCTTCGACGCGGAGAAGCTGGTGGAAGCCCGCGACTCGGGGTTGTCGTTCCAGGAGATCCACGAGCGCACTCGTGCCGGCGAGTACCTTCCCGCGGTAATTCCCGAAGACATCTTCCTGCCCGAGGTGTGGTGACCGGCCTCCAGTCGGATGCCCGGCACTGGCCGGTCGTCATAGTAGGCGGTGGGCCGGTCGGCCTGACGACGGCGCTCGAGCTCGCCTATCACGGTGTCGGCTCGCTGCTCATCGAGCCCCGGGTCGTCGTCGAGCATTCCAGGCCGCGCGCGAAGACCACCTCGGCGCGCACGATGGAGCTCTATCGCCGAACGGGGGCCGCCGACGAAATCCGGAGGCGGGCGCCCATCCCCGCGTCCTGGTCGGACCAGGTCAGGTTCTGCACGACCGCGACCGGTTATGAGATCACACGCCTCACGGGTGTGCTCGGACTCGAATTGGCGGGCTCCGATCTGACCGCAGAGGGTGCTCAGCAGGTCACCCAGCCAATCGTCGAGGAGGCCTTGCGCGCGTTGCTCGAACGGCGGCCGGAGGCGGCCACCTGGTTCGGCAGCCGAGTCGTCGGAGTCGACCTCGGTGGCGAGCGACCGCGGGTGCGCATCGAGGACGCGCACGGTCTGGTCTCGACCGTGACCAGCGACTACCTGGTCGGCGCCGACGGATCGCGCAGCGTCGTGCGCGCAGCCCTCGGAGCGCAGTATGTCGGGGCGGTCGGCGGCCGGCCCAACGTGAACATCACCTTCCGCTCGAACCAGCTCGTCGAGCTGCTGCGCGATCGCCCGGCGATCCACCACTGGGTGCTCAATCCGGCGTTCCCGGGGGTGATCGGTCCGCTCGCCCTCGACGGCACGTGGTGGGCGATTGCGACCGGCACGGAGTCGATCGCGAGCGACGACGAAGCAGTCGATCTCGTTCGAGGCCTGGTCGGCGCCGACATCGACGTCGAGATACTGGCGACCGATCCGTGGCAGGCCAGGATGCTGCTCACCGACTCGTACGGGTCGGGTCGAGCCTTTCTCGCCGGCGATGCGGCTCACCAGAATCCGCCCTGGGGTGGTCACGGCTTCAATACCGGGGTCGGCGACGCGGTCAATCTCGCGTGGAAGGTCGCCGCGGTGCTGCACGGATGGGGCCCGGCCGAGCTGCTCGAGAGCTACGAAGCGGAGCGTCGGCCGGTCGCCCAGCAGACGATCGACCTGGCTGCGACCAACATGCGCGCCCTCTCGATCGACCTGACCTCGTCGGAGCTGATGGCCGCCGGCGCCGACGGCGAGCGGGCTCGAGCAGCTGCGAGGGTGGCGATCGAACAGGTCAAGCGAGCCGAGTTCTATGCCCTGGGCCTGGTGCTCGGATACGGCTATGGGCCGGATGCGAGCCGGCAGTCGCCCACTGCCGAGGAGTACACGCCGATCGCGGCGGCAGGGAACCGGTTGCCGCACAGCCGAAACCCTGCGGGGAAATCGCTGTTCGACCTGCTCGGTCCGGAGTTCACCCTGCTGGGCACCGTCGACGGCGCGTGGAACGAAGCCGCCGAGCGTCGCGGCGTTCCCCTGGTCGTGGCAGATCCCAGGGTCTTCGGGTTCCGCGCGGTCGTCGACGACCGGCTCGTGCTCGTGCGGCCTGACCAGCACATCGCCTGGGTCGGTGCGACCGATGCGGATCCGAACGTCGTCTTCGACTCGGTGCTACCCGGTTTTCGTACAAGCACCATCGCCTCAACCACCTCCAGCTGAAGGATCCAACTCATGCGTATTGCCAATAACGACGGTCGACTCGCGCTCGTGCAGGGGGAGCTGCTCCTCGATGTCGAGCGGGCGAGCGAGGGAGTGTTCTCATCCGATCCGATGGCGGCGTTCGCGCGCTGGGACGAGCTGGTCGCCTGGGCCGGGACCGTGGATGTCGCCGCGCATCCGGATTCGTCCGCGCTCGCCGAGGCCGCGCTGGATGCGCCATCCCCGCGCCCGCGGCAGGTGTTCGGCATCGGTCTCAACTATGCCGACCATGCAGCCGAGTCCGGGCTGCCGCTGCCGGAGAACCCGCTGGTTTTCACCAAGTTCTCGTCGTCGGTGGCCGGCCCTGACGTCGAGGTGCCTCTCGCCGGCGACACGGTGGACTGGGAGGCCGAACTCGTCGTCATCATCGCCAGGGGGGGCCGTCACATCCCGCTTGCCGAAGCCCGATCGCACGTAGCCGGGTTCACTGCGGGGCAGGATCTGTCGGAGCGCACCGTGCAGTGGCAGGGCCAGCCGGCGCAGTTCAGCATGGGCAAGTCGTTCGAGAACTTCGCGCCCATCGGCCCGGTTGTCGTGACACTCGACGAGTTCCCGGACCCCGACCGAATCAGGCTGACCACCACGATCGTGGCGGTCGACGGCACCAGCACCGAGGTGCAGAACGGTTCGACCGACCAGCTGATCTTCGGGGTGGACGACCTCATCTCGCGACTGTCCGAAACGATCGAACTGCTTCCGGGCGACCTCATTTTCACGGGTACGCCGCCCGGCGTGGGAGCCGGCCGCGAGCCGAAGTGGTTCCTGGTCGCCGGTGACAGGCTGGTCACCCAGATCGAGGGCATCGGACGGATCACGCAGCGGTTCATCGGCGACCCGCGATGAAGGTCATCGCCCTCGAGGAGCACGTGCTGCCCCGCGACATCATCGATGCCGCGGGCATAGACATCGGGTTGCGGGCCGGCAAGCGCGCGGAGCAGCTCGACGAGATGGGCGATGGTCGCATCCGGGTGATGGATGAGGCCGGCATCGACATGCAGGTGCTCTCCGCTCTCAGCAACAACGTGCAGGACCTGGAGCCCGCCCTGTCGGTGTCGGTGAACCGGCAGATCAACGATCGGATGGCTCGGACCATCGAGCGCTACCCCGACCGGTTCCGGGCATTTGCCGCCCTGCCGATGACGGACCCTGCGGCCGCTGTCGACGAACTCGACCGCTGCGTCCGCGCACTCGGATTCCTGGGCGCCATGATCCACGGCCAGACCCGCGGCGTGTTCCTCGATCATCCGTCGGTGCGGCCCATCCTCGCGGCGGCCGAACGACTCGACGTGCCGATCTATCTGCATCCGGCCCCGCCGCCCGCGGCCGTGCGGGAGTCCTATTACTCGGGGCTGACCGAGGAGGTCGAGGCCTGCCTGTCGACCTCCGGATGGGGATGGCACTCCGAGACCGCCATGCACGTGCTGCGAATGGTCGCCGCGGGAGTGTTCGAAGACCTGCCTGACCTGAAACTCATCGTCGGGCACATGGGTGAGGGGCTGCCGTTCCACCTCGACCGCATCGAGTCGATGCTGAGTCCCGTTGTGATCGGCCACGCGCTGACGGTCGCCGAGACGCTGCGCCGCAACCTCTACCTCACGACGTCCGGGTACAACACGGCGACTCCGTTGATTTGTGCGCTCGCCGCGTTCGGCGTGGACCACATCATGTTCTCGGTCGATCATCCATTTGCCAACAGCCAGCAGGCGACCACGTTTCTTCGGTCGGCGCCCGTCAGCGAGAGCGAACGGGAACAGATCGCCCACGGCAACGTTGAAGCGCTACTCGGCATCTGAGCCGGGGTCGAAAGGGAAGAATCATGACCATCGTTCAGGAGACCGGCACGGTCACCGTTACATCCCACTTCATCAACGGCGAGTGGACGGGCGCGTCCGGGCCGACCTTCCCGGTCTACAACCCCCTCAACAACGCGTTGTTCGCGGAAGCAGCGGCCGGCACGGCCGCCGACGCGCAGTCCGCGGTCGCCGCGGCCGCCGCCGCGTTCCCGGCATGGGCTGCCATGGCTCCCGGGGAGCGGCAGGTGCTCTTTCTCAAGGCGGCCGACATCGTCGAGCGGCGCACTCCGGACCTGGTGCGTCTGATGGCGCTCGAGGGCGGTGCGAGCCGCGCATTCTCGTCATTCCAGATTCGGCTCTCGGCCGCGATGCTGCGGCAGGCCGCAGGATGGGGCTATCTTCCGCAGGGTGACGTGATCCTCAGCGATACACCGGGCCGTACCGCAACCGTCACGCGCAAGCCGCTGGGGGTCGTGGCTGGATTCACGCCCTGGAACGGCGCGTTCTACCTGGCCTGGCGCACGTTCCTGCTGCCCATGGCGTTCGGCAATACAACGGTGATCAAGCCGTCGGAGCTGGCCCCGATCTCCTCCGGGCTTGTGCATGCCGAGATCCTCGCCGAGGCCGGCTTTCCGGCGGGCACCTTCAACGTGGTTACGAATGCGCCCGATGGTGCGGCGCAGATCGCCGAGGTCTTCTTCACCAGCCCGGCCGTTCGCGTCATCAATTTCACCGGGTCAGACAAGACGGCGCGCATCCTCGGCGAACGCGCCGGTCGGGCCCTCAAGCGAATGGTTCTCGAGCTCGGCGGGTTCAACCCGGCGATCATCCTCGACGATGCGGATGTCGAGGAATCGATCAAGGCGGTGACCTTTGGCGCCTTCCTGCACCAGGGGCAGGTGTGCATGAACACGCGCAAGGTCTACGTGGCGCGCTCGCTGCACGACGAGTTCGTCGCGGGCCTGAAGACCCGCGTCGAGTCGCTGAAGATCGGGGATCCGATCGACCCCGCCGTCATCATCGGACCACTCATCAACGACCGTGCGCTCGAGCAGATCGCTGCTCGTGTCAAGGATGCGCTGGACCGCGGTGCCACGCTCGTCACCGGCGGAACGGCGGATGGCCGCCTCTACGCTCCCACGATCCTGGACGATGTTCCCGCTGACGCGATCTGCACGACCGGCGCCGATGAGACGTTCGGTCCGTTGCTCGTCATCGAGAGGTTCGATGATCCGGAGGCCGCGCTTCTGAAGGCCCAGGACACCCCATACGGGCTGACGGCCTCGATCATGACCGGTGACCGGGCCCGGGGCCTCGCGATGGCCGCGCGCTTCGACAGTGGCATCGTGCACGTCAATGGGCCGACGATGGCGAGCGAGGCCGCGCTTCCCGTCGGCGGGGTCAAGAACAGCGGCTGGGGCCGATCCGGCTACTACGCCGTCGAGGACTTCACCGAGCACCGCCTGGTCACGGTGAGCAGCGAACCCGGCCGTTACCCCTTCTAGAGAGAGCCGCGCAGCGTGAAACTCACGGGCAATACGATCCTCATCACGGGCGGTGCATCGGGCATCGGCCGAGGTCTCGCTGAGGCGTTGCTGGAGCGCGGAAACAGGGTGATCGTTGCCGACCGCAATCGCGAAGGCCTGCAGGAGGTTGTTACTGCGAACCCCGGCCTGCTGTCGGTTCACCTCGATCTGTCCGACGCCACCAGCATCGAGACGGTCATTGCGCAGGTGCTGGCCGATCACCCTTCGCTCAACGTCGTGTTCAGCAACGCCGGCATCATGTTCGCGGATGACCCGACGAGCCCCATCGACGACGAACGCCTCACCTCGATAGTGGCGATCAACCTGCTCGCGCCGATCCGACTCATCTCGGCGCTGATCGAGCACCTCACGGCGCAGCCGTCCGCGACGATCGCCGTCACGTCATCCATGCTGGGCTACGCGCCGCTCGCCTCATCGTCGATGTACTCGGCGACAAAGGCAGCACTCCACTCCTACGTGCTCTCTCTGCGCTACGCGCTGGCGGGCTCCTCGATCGACGTGCTCGAGATCGCCCCGCCTTACACGCGCACGGCGCTCATGGACGTAAACCTGGTCGACCCCAGGACGATGCCGCTCGACGAGTTCCTCGCCGAGACCCTCGCGGTGCTCGAGACGGATGCGGTCGAGATACTGGTGGACCGTGCCCGAGCGCGAGCCGACGAGCAACGGCCGGATGAGGTCGGCGTCGCGACGCGCTTCAACGACATGATGCGCGGCGTCTGATCGACGCGCCTACGCTTTTGGCTTCGGCTTACTCCACTGGGACCACCCCAGCAGAGGCGAGAGCACCAGCAGCGAGGCCCACGAGAATTGGGCGGCGGACGCTCCGAAGACGTAAGCGATGGGCACCGATAGAACGAAAACCGCCGGTACTAACACTCGCCGAACCACACGCACCCACGGTTTTGTCGTGAGGACGGGACCGGCCACCGTCAGCCCGCGGCGCTCCGCCAGGGTGATCATCACGATCTGGGCGGCCGACGCGAGCGCGATGTTGACTGCGTAGGCCGCCACCGGGAGGGGGAGTCCCGAATTGGCGGGAGCGTGCACGGCGAGGGTCGTGAACGTGATCAACACGATGAAGAAGGCGCAGACGATGTTTGCGACGAGTGTCACGGTATCAAGCGCCTTCAACGAGCTGAGCAGCAGGTAGTTCTCTCTCCAGAAGACCGCAATCACGACAAAGGAGAGCACGAAGCCATACAGTTCCGAGGGCAGCGCCGAGTCCAGCAGAGCAGGAAGGCTCCTCCATGCGCTGGATGGGGGAACGTGCACTGTCGTTATCAGCAGGGTGATGGCGAACCCGTAGATCGCATCGAAGAATTGCACCCCGCGGTCAAACTCTGTGGATTCCTTTCCGTACACGCTCGAAGCCATGGATGGATCCTTCCGCCCGGTGCAGCCCACTTTCGATCGACCTCGCCCCGCCACCTCGCGGGTCGGAACCTGCCATGAGCCTAGGGCCCTTCCACAGCTGCCGTCGTTGTCGACGGGAAAGCACGACGACCCGTCCGCCTGGACCGACCAGAGGGCGAGGGCTAATGCCCACCGATGCGCTGGGTCGCGCTGGCTCCCCGAGGTTGCCCAAACACACGGACAGCTTCGAAATTGTTGCCGTCGGTGGATCCCCGGAAGTTCGACTCCTGGTCGAGGGCGCCGGGCGCACCGTCTCATCGGCACGGTGACGCCTAAGAGGCCGGTTCAGGAATCAGCGGTCCTGCGGGCCGACGATTCCTGCGGCGCCCCTAGTGGTCCCGCCGATTCACGTTCGACGAGGAGTGTGTCGTGCACTCGTGGCGCCGGCGTCAACGACGAGTCGCCGAGCATCTGCAGGAGGAGCGATACTGCGGCCGCCCCCGTATCGTGAAGCGGCATTCGGACGGTCGTGAGCGTGGGTGACGAGTGACTCGCGAACTCGATGTCATCGAATCCCGTCACGGCAACACGGCCAGGGACGTCGACTCCTGCTTTAGCGAGCGTCTCGAGGACGCCCGCCGCGGTCGTGTCCGCCGAACAAAGGATGGCATCGGTATCGCTCGCGTGTTGAATGATCTGTTCTGCTGCCACGGCTCCCGCGGAATAGCCCATCTCGGAGACCTTTTCGTCGGCCGAAACGGCACTGTCACCGAAGTCACGGATTGCGCGCCAGAAACCCTGTGATCGCAGGTCGTAGGCCGAGATGCGGCGCGGCCCGTTGAGCAGGGTGAGCTGCCGACGTCCGGATCGAAGCAGAGCCGTGGCCAGCGAGTAGAGCGCCTCGTCGTGCGTGCAGTCGGCCCAGGTCAGGCGCTCACCACTCTGCCGGTGGCCGACGAGAACAGTCGGAATGCGCGCCGCCTGTACGCGGGCAACCAACGGGTCGTCCGAGTTGGCGGCGGGAAGGATGAGACCGTCGACTCGCTTGCGCTTGACCGACTCCAGAACATGATCGACGCCACGGGATGCGCTGGTGGTGAAGAGGATCACGTCATAGCCCGCGTCCTGGGCCGCATCGCTGATCGCGCCAAGCAACTCCGGGTAGACCGGGTGCATGACGACCTCGGAGACCTGCAGCGGAAACACAATGCCGAGACTGTCGCTTCGGCCTCTTGAAAGCTGACGGGCGGTTGAGTCCCCGTGAAAGTCGTGCTCCTCGATCAGCGCCTTGATGCGCGCGCGGGTGTCGGGACCTACCCCCGGCAGCTCATTCATGACCCGCGAGACCGTGCCGGCTGACACGCCCGCGAGGGCCGCGATCTGCCGAATGGTCGCTGGCGGCTCGTTCGTCGACATCCACACCTCCGAGGGTGATTCACATACTAAACCGGTTGCGTTCGGTGAAGGTCCATGTAATGATTACGCAACCGGTTTAGTAAATCGGTTGCGTCAAACAATGAAGATACCAACAACCTCACGGCTCAGCGACGAGTTGCAGCCGCACTGTATGTAACGGAGCACTACGTGGCGGACATCCGAATCGGCATCGTCGGTTTGCACAATCACTACCATGCCTACCCCTTCGCGGATGAGTTGCGCCGGGGCATCAAGGGCCTCACGCTCGTCGGCGTCGCTGATGAACGAGAGGAACTGGCCCGGCGGTTCGCCGACGAGTACGGCTGCAGCTACACGACTGACTACGAAGAACTGATCAATCGCGACGACGTCGACGCCGTGATCGTCACCTCGTACACCTCGATCCACGCCGAGCACGTCGAACTCGCTGCGGCGGCAGGCAAGCCGATTCTGCTCGACAAGCCGATCTCCACGACCATGGCCGACGCGGACCGGATCGTCGAAGCCGGCAAGAGCGTCAAGATCATGTTGGCCTACCTTCTGCGCTATCTGCCTGCCTATCGCCAGGTGAAGCAAGCTGTGGATGCCGGCGCCGTCGGTGACCTCGTGTCGGGCTTCTACTCGATCAGGTTTCCCGTCGCGGCCATCACCGACAACCCGAATACGAGCGAGCAGGGCTGGTACACCGATCCCATCCGCAATGGCGGGGGTGGGTTTATCGACCACGGTGTGCACTTCACCGACTTCTTCCGCTGGTTCTTCGGAAGCGAGCCGTCCAGCGTCGTCGCGACCATCGGTTCACTCACGTATAAGAACCTCGGCGTCGAAGACTACGGGATCGCCACATACACGCTGGAGAGCGGTGCAATCGTCACGGTTGAGAGCACCTGGCACGCCGCAGACTACTTCGGCCCGCTTTCGAGCCCGGACCATGCGTCACTCAGCGGCACCAAAGGCGAAATCGAGCTGCATTACCAGAAGAGCCCGCAGTACGAGATCCAGGGCACCGAACCACCTTGGAATCAGCGCACCTACGTCGACCTGGTCGGCGAGGAGCGGTATGACGCCTGCTATCGCGATCTGCTCGTCGCCTTCGAGGAATCGATACGCACCGACACCGAACCTGTGCCGAACGCCGTAGACGGCCGTGCGGCATTGGAAATGATCCTCGCAGCCTACGAATCCGGCCGCATCGGCGGTCGTGTCGCCTTTCCCTTCGCACCGAAAGAAGCCAAACCATGACGAGCACTGAAACTGCCCTCGAGTCCGTGCGGGTCGGGCTGGTCGGCGCCGGCCGCATCGCCCAGGTTCACGCCGCCGCGTACGGGCGCATCGCCCGGGGAAGCATCGTCTCTGTCACAGACCCGATAATGTCCGCGGCCGAACGGATGAGCAACGACCACGGCTACGCGCTCAGCCCCACCTTCGGCGACATCCTCTCGGACGACTCGGTGGATGCGGTACTGCTGGCGACGCCGAACTTTCTTCACGCCGAGCAGACCATCCAGGCGCTCGAGGCGGGCAAGCACGTCTTCTGTCAGAAACCGATCGCACTGACCCTGGCGGACGCCGACAGGGTTGTCGCAGCTGCCCGGGCGAGCGATCGCATCCTGCAGTTCGGTTTCATGCTGCGGTTCACTCCGCCCATTCCGCAACTGCACGACCGGCTTGCTGCGGGTGAACTCGGTTCGCTCATTGCGGCACAGGCCGCGGTGTTCGGGTGGGAGCCGTCGAATGAATGGTTCTATGACCCGAAGAACGGCGGAGGCGTCATCCTCGACACCCTCGTACATTTCGGAGATCTCGTGTTGTGGCTCTTTGGGCCCGCCGAGCGCGTTACGACGGAAGGGGGCGCCTACAAGCTGGATGGCGCCAAGAAGTTCGGCAGCCCGGACAACGCTGTCGTGACCGTACGCCATACGAGCGGGGTGGTCTCGAGCATGTACGTGTCGTGGACCGCTGGTCGCGGCAACTTCACGCTCGACGTGTTCGGCAACGACGGCAGCGCGACGGTCGACCTGGTACACCAACCTCTCAATTTGCACATCTCCGACACGACCCGAGACGACGCCGGTTGGCAGTACCCCGACCTCCTCTGGGACTACGGATACGCCGGAGAACAGCAGTATTTCGTCGACCGGATCCTCGGCCGCGAGGACGGCGCCCGGGCGGCGAGTGCCGACCAGGCTCGCGACGCGCTCGCGCTCATGCTCGCTGCGCAGCAGTCGCTCGACGAGCGCCGGACCGTGGAGTTGAATCCGTGACGACCAGAATCTGCGTTGTAGGCGCGGGCTTTTGGGCAACTAACATGCATCTCCCGGCGTTCGCCCTGATTCCAGACGCCGAAGTGGTCTGCGTCGTCGCCGCGACCGAGGAGTCTGCCCGCGCGGCCGCGAGACGGTTCGGCATCGCCACCTGGTCGACGGACCTCGCTTCGGCGATCGCCGCCCCTGACGTCGATGTCGTGGACATCGTCGCACCGCCCTTTGTACACGCCGAAGCGGTGCGGCTGGCCGCACGCGCGGGAAAGGATGCGATCTGCATCAAGCCGCTCGGCCGCAGTGTGGCCGAGGCCCGGCAGATGATCGCCGATGTGAACGCGGCGGGAACACGGCTGTTCTACGCCGAAAATGTGCCGTTCATTCCCGCCGTGCAGGAGGCCAAGCGCTTGGTCGAGGCGGGCCACATCGGACAGGTCTTCAGGGTCAAGGCGAGCGAGGGCATCGGCCACCCGCACGCCGACTGGTTCTTCGACGCCGAGCGCAGCGGCGGGGGCGCAGTGCTCGACATGGCCGTGCACAGCATCGAGTTCTGCCGGTTCTTCGCGGCCTCTAGCGTTTCGACAGTCTCCGCCGAGACCGGCACGTTTGTCTGGAACTCCCGCACCACCGCCGAAGACACCGCGGTGCTCACGCTTCGTTTTGCGAACGGGGTAATCGGGCTCTGCGAAGACAGCTGGAGCCTCGCAGGTGCAATGGACTCCCGGTTCGAGATCATCGGCACCGAGGGCCGCATCATGATCGACAACCTTTACCGCCAACCGATTTCGGTGGTCAGCACCCGTGGTTCGGCCGAAGCACCCGAGGGGTGGTCGTATCCGTTGCCCATCCCGGGCCTCGTCGCCGACGGTCACCTGGGCATGCTCGAACACTTCCTGCACGCGCGGCTCGAGGGCGAGCCTTCGCGGTCGGATGGACCTGTCGGGCTCGCGGTGCTCGAAGTGGTCGAGGCCGCGCTCACTGCGGCCCGGACCGGCGAGCGCGCGGCAGTACACCAACCTTCCGACCGGCAGATGACACGGGGAGCAAACCAGTGACCGACAATACAGAGATTCGCATCGGGATGATCAGCTGGGCGCACGTCCACGCAGAGTTCCGCGCGAAGGCCATCAGCGAGATCCCCGGCGCGCGGATCGTCGCGATCGCCGACGACAATGAGGAGCGGGGTCGCTCCGCCGCCAGCCGTTGGAACGTCGAATCGTTCACGACCGACTGGCGCGAACTGGTCGCGCGCGACGATCTCGACCTGGTGATGGTGCACTCCGAGAATGCGGTGCACGCCGACCAGGTGGTTGCCGTCGCGCAGTCGGGCAAGCACGTGTTCTGCGAGAAGCCGATCGCCACCCGCACCGAAGACGCCGAGCGGATGGCGAATGCCGTGCGCGCAGCCGGCGTGGACGGAACGGCCGCTTTCGTCAGCCGGTTCAGCAAGGAAGCCGATCGTGCGAAGGCGATCGTCGACAGTGGGGTGCTTGGGCGCGTGCTCTTCACTCGCAGCATCATCGGGTTGGCTGGCATCGCCGAGATCGGCTGCCCACCCGACATGGTCGAATGGATGCAGAACCCGGCCCTCGGCGGCGGGGGCGCCTGGATCGATGAGGGTTCGCACGGGGTCGACCTGCTGCGCTGGCTGGTCGGCGACATCACCGAGATCTCCGCGTTCACCGCGAACCGGGGCAAGCCCGCGTTGGACGGCGAGGACGTCGCCGTCGCGATCGTGCGGTACGCGAACGGCGCGCTCGGCGAGCTCACCACCGCGTGGAGCATGAACGTCGATATCAAGATGCGGAACGCGCTCGAGATCTACGGAAGCGAAGGCACCCTGATCATGCGAGCGACTGATCCATTCCCGCAGGTCGATGTGTATCGCGGGGGCGACAACGAGCTGTGGCGCGGATGGACTGTGCCCAACATCGAGCCAGCGACGACCGAGCCCCACGACTACTCGGGCTGGGCCCCGCACGTTCATCACTACAAGCGTGAGGTCGCTTCATACCTCGATCACGTGCAGCGAGGGCTGCGACCTTTCGGCCCGACACTCGACGATGGCGTTGCCTGTCTGAAGGTCATCCGGGCTGGTTACCAATCGGCCGAGAAGGGAGGAGCGGCGACACCGATCGCTTCCTAGCTGCGGCTAGTCTCAGACCCGCACAGGGTGTGCTGGTCTTGCGTGAACCTCAAAGGAGAGAAATGTTTGCAACACAGCGACGAGGACGAGTCGTCCTTGCAGCAGCTGCGCTGAGCATTGGCGCACTGCTGTTGACATCCTGCAGCACCTCGGGAGGCACCACCTCCGGAGCCAATCCCGACACCAAGCCCAAGGCCGCTGGCGGCCCGTTCGGGACCTTCAAGGGGCAGGACCTGACCCTCTCGCGTTGGGCCGGCGACCCCTGGACGTCAGGGCAGCAGACTGCCGCAACCGCCTGGGACAAGGCGACCGGTGGCAAGCTGACCATCTCAGCCGTCCCCTACGAGAACCTGCATGACAAGCAAGCCCTCACCCTGTCCTCCGGAAACTCGGACTACGACATCCTCTACGTGCACCCCAGCTGGTTCGGCGAATTCGCCAAGGCCGGGTACCTCGCGCCAATCTCCAAGTACCTGTCGGACCCGAAACGAAACCCCTCCGGCTTCTCGGCGGCGTCGTACCTTCCTTCGGTGCTGTCGCAGGGCGCATACAAGGGAACCCAGTACTGCCTGCCCGACTTCGTCTCGACGATCGTCGTCGGTTACCGCACCGACCTGTTCAAGGCTGCCGGCCTGCCTGCACCGAAGACCACGGCCGACATCGTCAAAGACGCCGCGATCCTGAACGGCAAGAACGGCGTTTCCGGCATTGTTATGCCGGGCAAGGCGACGGGCGCCGTGTCTGACGTGTTCAGCTCACTTCTGACCGCACAGGGCAACTGGTGGTACGACGCCACCGGCACCAAGGACACCCTGAACGACCAGGCCGCGACCAAGGCGCTCGACTTCTACACGCAGGCGGCGAAGTACGCTCCGACCGGCATGCTGAACATGGCTGTCGATGACGCTGCGACGGTTGCGGCCCAGGGCCAGGCGGCCATGGTTGTCGACACCACACCATCACTGTCTGCGCTTGAGGACCAGTCGAAGTCGAAGACCGTCGGCAAGTGGGGATACGTTCCACTCGAGTTCACTGCGGGAAAGCCCGGCGGCGAGCTCATCTACTGGGATTGGTGCATCGCGGCGACCTCGAAGAACAAGGACGCCGCGTACTCATTCCTGCAGTACTACACCGACACGGAACAGCAGGCCAAAGTGGCTCTCGCAGCGAGCACGCTTGGCGCGACGAAGTCGTTCTATACCGACAAGGACGTGACCTCGAAGCTGCCGTTCCTACCCGCCGTGAACAGCGCGCTGTCGAACGCCAATCCGCAGCCGTCACTCGCGGCGTGGCCGGCGATCCAGACGAACATCGAAGTGGCGGTCGAGCAGGCCATCCAGGGCAAACTTACGGTCGCCCAGGGCGTCGCAGCAATGCATACGGCGCTGAAGGGACTGGCCGGCTGAGTCCTGGCGCTGTTCCACAACACCCCGGGGAACGGCCGCGAACCTGCGGTCGTTCCCCACCTAATTCACGGGAGTACGAATGACCACGACTTATCGCTCGCGAGCAACGTGGGACCGGAGCGGCCGCCGCCTCGGCCGGGCGATGATCGCCGTACCGGCCATCCTGCTCGCCGCGCTCATCTTCGGACCGCTCCTGTACTCGGTAGTGCTCTCGCTCTACAAGTGGCAGATCACCGACATCAACAGCGGAAAGACTTTCACCGGCCTGTCGAACTACGTGCAGCTGTTCACCGATCCCAAGGTTCTGAACGCCATCGGCAACACGTTGCTCTATGTTGTGGGCAGCGTGGGCGTCGAGCTGGTGCTCGGCTTCGTGATTGCCAGTGCGCTCTTCGAGCTGACCAAGGGTCGTCGCCTGGCGAACTCGCTGATCCTCCTGCCGATGATTATCGCACCCGTCATCACGGCCCTCATCTGGCGCTACATGCTCGATCCCCAGTTCGGACTGGTCAGCCAGGTGCTCGCGGCATTCGGCATGAAGGGGGGTGTCGCATTCTTCGGCAGTTCCAGCCTTGCGCTGCCTTCCCTGATGCTCGTCGACATCTGGCAGTGGACACCATTCGTCGTTCTGATCCTTCACGCCGGGATGCTCGGCATCTCCGAGGAGCAGTTCGAGGCGGCTCGCATCGACGGCGCCGGTCGAGTGCGCATCCTGCGATCGATCGTGATTCCGGGCATCGCACCCCAGATCCTGCTTGTGCTGCTCTTTCGCACGATGGACACCTACCGCATCTTCGACACCGTGTTCGTGCTCACCAGGGGCGGTCCCGGCATCTCGACCGAGACCATCGGCCTCTACACGTACCAGACCGGTTTCTCGTTCTTCGACCTGGGCTACGCCATGGCGCTGGGCGTGTTCATTCTCGTGACGGTCGCCATCATCTCGGGCTTCTATCTGCGCCTTTTGCGCCGACGGGCGGTATTCCAATGACCACGACCTCGTCGCGCACTCGCAAGCGGCGACCGCGGGACGCGTGGGTGATCGGCTGCTACGTCGTCATCGCGATCTTCCTGGTCTGGGTGCTGGTGCCAGTGCTGACCGTTGCGGTCAACTCGTTCAAGCTCCCGTCCGCGATCTTCACCTCGACACCGCAGCTGGTGTTCACGCCCACGCTGCAGAACTACGCGAAGGTATTCGGCGAACTCAATTTCGCCGAATACCTCGGCAACAGCGTCGTGGTCGCGTTCGGCAGCACCGCGTTGTCGCTGCTCTTCGGGGTGCCGTTCGCCTACGCACTGGCGAGGCTTCCGATCCGTGGACGGGAGTGGTGGGCACGCATCATCCTGTTCAGCCGGATGGTGCCTGCGGTGGCCCTAGTGGTGCCGATGTTCGTGCTGTTCGACCAGCTGCATCTCACGGGCACGTACGCGGCCCTGATCCTCGCCCATACGACGTTCAACCTGCCCATCGTCATCTGGATGATGAGGTCGTTCTTCGAGGAACTCCCGCCCGAACTCGAGGAGGCTGCGCTGGTGGACGGCGCGGGGCGCTTCGGCGCCTTTTGGCGAGTCGCGGTCCCGCTGGCTAGTCCCGGGATGGCTGCGACCGCGGTGCTCTGCGTGATCTTCTCGTGGAATGAATTCCTGTTCGCCCTGGTGCTGTCGGGCCAGAACACCGAGACCGTGCCTGTCGGCGTCTCGTCGTTCATCGGTTCGGTGTCGATCGACTGGGGCGGTTCATCGGCGGCCGCTATTGTCGCGATCATCCCCATCTTCATCCTTGGCTTCGCGGCACAGCGATTCCTCGTACGCGGGCTGACGTTCGGGGGTGTCAAGGGATGACGACACTCGGCGCACAGTACTATCGCCCGCCGAACCCGCCGAGGGAGGACTGGCGGCGAGACCTGGCACGCATGAAGTCCGCCGGGCTCAACACCGTGAAACTGTGGGCGTGCTGGAGTTGGATCAACTCGAGCGACGGTCAATTCGATTTCGACGACCTGGGCGAGCTGCTCGATTGTGCGCACTCGATCGGACTCGACGTAGTCATCAACACCATCATCGAGAACGCCCCGTACTGGCTGGAACGGCGACTGCCGGAAGCGCGATACCGGGACCAGGACGATCACGAGATCCAGCTGACCGCCGCAATGAATACTCCGGGTGGTGGATGGCCGGGTCTGTGTTTCGACAATCCCGGCGTTCGCGATTCCGCCGCGGCATTCCTGACCGCACTCGTCACCCGGTTCGACACGCACCCAGCCCTGACCACCTGGGATATCTGGAACGAGCCGCACCTCGAGCCCGCCTCGTACTATCCCGAGCGCATCTTCTGCTACTGCGGGGCGTCCGTGTCGAAGTTCCTCGGCTGGTTGCGTGAGAAGTACACGAAAATCGAGCGTCTCAATGAGGCATGGTCGCGTCGCTATTCGGACTGGACTGAAGTCGCGCCTCCGCGAGTCTTCGAGGCGGTTCCGGACATGCTGGACTGGCGTGAGTTCTGGATCGACAACCTGCGGGCGTGGCTCGACTGGCGGGTCGCGACCGTGCGCGCGGCCGGCACAGGCAAGACGGTCATGACGCACGTCGCGCTCAGCGGGTTCACAGGCCAGTTGGCGACTCACACCCTGGACGAGTTCACGTTGACTGGTCCGGTGGACGCGTTCGGAACGTCGAGTTTTCCCACTTGGCTGATGGCCGACGATCACGTCGAGCACCTCTTCAACCTGGACACGGCCAGGGACGCCGCAGCGGGTAAGCCGTTCTGGCAGGCCGAGCTGCAGGGCGGACGAGGTCGGCGAGACGACCTGCGGAGCACGGCCCAGCCGCATCCGAGCACGGTGTCACTCTGGATGTGGAATGCGCTGGCGGCGGGCGCGACGGGAGTCATGTTCTGGCAGTGGAGACCCGAACTGCTCGGGCCGGAGAGCCCCGGCTACGGGCTCTGCGCGCCGGACGGGTCGATCACTGACCGGGTGACGGCCGTGTCGCGCTTTGCCGAGGTGGCATCCCTGCCTGTGCTCGTCGGGCGCACCACTGAACCCGCCGTGGTCGGCCTGCTCGTCTCGCGGAAGACCGCGTTGCACGCGTATGCGACCGACCGCACGATGGACCTCTACCGGGATGCGGTGCTGGGCGCCTATCGGATGCTCACCGACCGCGACGTCGCGGTCACGATCCTGCATGAGGACCGACTCGCGACCTCGGGTGTCCCGCCGCACATCAGCGCTATCTATTGGCCCATGCCGTCGGTTGCGTCCGACGGGATCGCGAGCCGGCTGGCCGACTTTGTGCGTGCCGGGGGGACGCTGGTCAGTGAAGCTGGCCCGGGCGAGTACTCGCAGACCGGGCATCGGCGACCTGAGGTACCCGGTGCCGAGCTTCGCGAAGTGTTCGGCCTGGAGCAAATCGAGACCACAACTCCGGGTCGTGACGAGCGCATCGCGGTCGGAGACTCCCGCATCGATGTCGCCTGGCAGGTCGAATCCTCCAGGTTGGGTGGCGCCTCCGCGATCGGTTTTTTTGTCGATGGCAGCCCGGCGGTCACAACGAACGAGCACGGCCGTGGGACGGCAGTCCTGGTATCGAGCTATCCGTCGCTCGCCTATGCGGCCGCGCCGAGTGCGCAGTCGGCGACGGCCATGGTCGCTCTTCTCGGCGACCTCGGTGCGCCGGCGCCCGTGCGTTGGGCTGAGGTGGGTCCCGGCTTGGTCACCCGTCGCGCGACCGCTGCCGATGGTCGAGGGCTCGTCTGGGCCATCAACTGGACATCGCAGGGCGCGGTCCTTCTGTCGGGTGCCGCCTCCTGTCTCATCGCGGGGGACGCGACGTATTACGGCGACCAGCGATTCTTCGTCCCGCCTAGGTCGGCGGCCCTCCTCACGGCCGGCGGCTAGTCCCGTGCCCACGTTTGCAGTCGCCGTCGATTTCGGCGCCACCAAGGTCGAGGCTGCCCTTGTGGACGACAACGGCAAGCTTCTCGAGGGCTCGCGGTTTCGAGCACCTACGGGTGCCGTGTCGAGCTCCGAGCAGCTGGAAGACGCCGTAAGGACGGTGCTGCGGTCAGTTCTGGCCTCTGCACCGTCGCACGCCGAACTAATCGGCGCGGGAATCGGCAGCGCGGGGCCGATCGAGGTCGTCGACGGACTCGTCAGTCCCCTCAATCTTCCGGCCTGGCGCGGCTATCCACTTCGCAAACTGGTACACGAGGCATCCGGCCTGCCGACTGTGCTGCGAATGGACGGACTGTGCATCACGCTCGCCGAGCACTGGGTCGGTGCAGCCGTGGGTGAGCGAAACGTAATGGGGATGATCGTTTCCACCGGCATCGGCGGAGGACTCATCCTGGACGGAGTGACGGTGCCGGGACCGAGCGGCAACGCGGGGCACGTCGGCCACATCGAGGTCGGCGGGTTCGACGACGCGTGCGCGTGCGGCGGAATCGGGTGCGTCGAGGCGATCGCCTCCGGTCCACGCACAGTGGCCTGGGCTAATCGCAACGGCTGGTCAGGATCGACGGGCGAACAGCTGGCCGCGGACCACAGCGCCGGCAATCCCGTGGCCATCGCCGCCGTTGAGCGGTCGGGACGCGCGTTGGGACACGCGATCGCGTCGGCGGCATCCCTCGTCGACCTGGACGTGGTGGCAATCGGGGGAGGCTTCGCACAGGTGTCGCCGGCACTGTTCGACCACATCCGTTCGGCGATCGCCGAGCGCACTGCATTCGACTTCGTGTCGCGTGCTCGAGTTGTGCCATCGGCACTAGGTGGCGACGGCCCCCTGATCGGAGCAGCGGCGCTCGTACATCGCGCGGCTCTCGTCACCTCGTCGGCCCGCACACCGGAGTAAATTCAGCTCGGAGGCACTGATGACCGACTACACGATTCTCCCCGACAACCTGCCTGTGCCCGAAGACGATGGGGCCGCCGACCATCTCGCGGGCATGCCGGTTCCCGGCATCCGGCTGTCCGTCAGCGATGGCACCGCAATCGATCTCGCCGACCTTCAGCCGGGTCGCACGATCGTCTACATCTACCCGCTAACCGGCCAACCCGGTGTCGACCTGCCGGACGGATGGGATGAGATCCCGGGTGCTCGCGGCTGCTCCACCGAGGCATGCAGCTTCCGTGATCATTTCGACGAGCTGCGGTCTGCCGGAGCGGCCAGCGTCTACGGGCTGTCATCACAGGATGTGCCCTACCAGGCCGAGGTGGTGTCCCGGCTACGGCTGCCGTTCACAATGATTTCCGACCCGTCGTTCGTGCTGGCTGATGCCCTGCGGTTGCCCACCTTCGCCGCCACCGGCCATGATCGCCTCTACGCGCGCCTCACGCTGGTGATACGGGATGGTCGCGTCGAGCACGCCTTCTATCCGATCTTCCCGCCGAACGTGCACGCCGTTGAGGTCCTGCGCTGGCTTGAGGAACATCCCGTCGACACCGACTAATCGGCGCGCAGGAACTCGAGGATCAGCCGATTGACCAGGTCGGGCCGCTCGAAATTCATAGCATGGCCGATGTCGTCGACCATGATCGCCCGGCCCATCGGGTTGCCGGCGAGCGCCGCCTGGGCGTGCTCGGCTGGCCAGAGCTGGCTCTCGCGTGCGGCAAGCATCAGAAAGGGCACGTCGATCCTCGCGATGACGTCTCGCCAATCCTGGTTCGCATGATCCTGCAACAGGTGGATCGTCTCGGGCGCCGTCGGGTTTCGCATGGCGGGCATGCCGCCTAGACGCTCGGCGAGCTGCCGAACGCCGGCCATCGACTCCTCGATCCGCTGTCCGCGACCGGTGTCGGGCACGCCGAACGCGAAATAGGTGCCGGCGTTGTCCGGGGTGTAGCCGTAGAAACCGTAGGGCCAGTCATCGGTGTTCAGCATTGTGGGGGTCTGGTCGAGCGTGACGATCGACCGCACCCTGCTCGTGCCGAAGTCGTCGAGGTACGCCCAGATCGTGCTCCCGCCCATCGAACCGCCGACCAGCGTGACGTCGTCGACGACGAGGTGGGTCAGCAGGTCATCGAGGTCTTTTCCGTGTCGCGACATGCGCTGCCCGAACAGGGTGGTCTCGGATTCACCATGCGAGCGCCGATCCCAGGCGACAACTCGGTAGCCGGCATCCACCAGAGCGTCCTGGGTCAGCGCCCAGCTCGTGGCGGGGGCGCAGTAGCCGGCGATCAGGACGACAAGCGGCCCGCTGCCCTCATCCGTGTAGCTGAGCTGCACGTGGTCGCTCGTTGTAAAAGTTGGCACCTGTGAACCTCTGGTCTCTTTGTTCGTCACAGACGTTCTACGGCAGTGGGCCGCGACGCGCAAATACCCCGGCGAAGATGGCGTGCAGCAAGGGCAGGCCCGAGACCGACATCAGCACGATGCCCAACACCGGCGCCGGATGCAGCAGCAGCGCCCCTCCGACCAGCAGAGCCGCGAAAATGACAGCGGAGATCGCCCTGCGAATGGTGCGTTCGATGCTGTTGAGGCGCCGGTCGATCCGCGGAGTCTGCACTGAAATGGTGCCCTCGTCGATGCGGGTGGCGAGGCTGTCGAAACGTTGTGGAAGCCCGGCCATGATCCGCACAGTCGACAGGGCCTGCTTGGCGAAATCCTGGATTGCGCCGCTGCTCTCATCACGGATCAGTTGTGCCGAATACGGCTCGACCGCATTCCAAATGTTGAACGCGGGATCGAGAGAGCTGCACATGCCCGAGGTCAGCGACATCGCTCGAACGATGAGCAGGAAGTTTTCCGGCAACTGGAACGGCAGCGAACGGACGGTGTCGCCGAACTCGTTCGCGAACGCGCGGAACTCTCGAGGGTCGACATCCTGCAACTCCGCGAAGCCCATACCGCCGAAGCGGGCGAACAGCTTGGTCATCGCCCGCTCCAGGTCGGCGGTATCGGCGGACGGGAGCAACACCCCGACGTCCCTGATGCCCGCCACCATGCCTTTGCCGTCACGGGAGGCGGCCGCAATGAGCAGCTTGCGAAGGCCCCGGCGAAGCGTGGTCGGCACCTCGCCCATCATGCCGAAGTCGACGAACGTGAACTTCCAGGTGCGGCCGCCCTCCTGTCGGTGGCCCACCGTGCCGTCGAGCGGAGTGACAAAGATATTGCCTGGGTGCGGATCGGCATGGAAGTAGCCGTGCTCGAACAGCTGGTCGAACATGACCCCTGCGAACTGGTCGGCGACTTCCGACGGGTCGATGCCGGCCGCTCGCAGGGCGTCGACGTCGTTGATCTTGATGGCCGTGACGTCCTGCAGGGTCAGGACCCGTCGTGTGGTGCGCTCCCAGACCAGCTCCGGAACGCCGACTCGGGCGTCTCCTGCGAAGTCCGCGGCGAACCGCTCGGCGCTCGCCGCCTCGTGCAGGTAGTCGATCTCCTCGAGGCTGGTGAGGGCGAACTCCTCGACCAGGGCCGGCATGTCGACCCGGTCGGACACCAGGCGCACGTGGCTGAGCCAACCGGCGACACGACGAAGCGCTCGCAGGTCGACGTCGATGACCTGGTCTATGCCGGGCCGCTGGATCTTCACGACCACGTCGAGCAGGCCGGTGTCGGCCGCGTCTGCCTCCGTCAACCGGGCGCGATGCACCTGGCCGAGGGATGCGGCAGCGAGCGGAGTCTCATCGATGTACGCGAACGCGCGGTCGAGGGGAACACCGAGTTCCGCTTCGGCGCGGGCCCGGATGGCGGCGAATGCAACAGCCGGCACCTCGTCCTGAAGACCTTCGAGCTCCCTGGTGATCTCGGGCGGCAGCACATCGAGTCGTGACGACATGAACTGCCCGACCTTGATCATCAATCCACCGAGGTCGACCGCGAGCACATGGAAGCGCTGCGCAACGCGCTGTAGTCGTGCGGATCGGTTTCGCGCCGAGAGTCGCGCGAGCCCGATACGGGGCAGAAACAGCTCGTACCACCAGGCCTGTACCAGGTAGCGTGCGGCGAACCGCAGGATCCTGCGGTAGCGGGCGCGCATGTTCCCCACGTCGGTCATCTAGTCAGTCTCCCTGATGCCGGATGCGGGCGCGCTGTGGGTGCGGAATCAGTCCTTCGCGAGGATGGCGTAGATCTTGCGGCGGGCTTCGTCGAGCACGGCCACAGCCTCGTCGACCTGCTCCGGCTTGCCGGATCGGCCGACCTGCGCCGTTGCCTGGGCGAGCGCGATTCCGGCCTTCGGCAAGGCGGACATCCGGCCGCCGTCGCGGGCACCGGGTGCCTCCCAGGGCGCGGGCTGGTCGGCGGCAGCGCCAGCGGCCTTCTGCCCCTCGGCGGTCAGAGAGTATGTCTTGCGGCCATTGGATTCCTCGGCGGCGATCAGGCCCTCGTCGGCAAGCAGCTGCAGGGTGGGGTAGACGGAGCCGGGGCTCGGCTTCCACGCGCCGCCGCTGCGCTCCTCGATTTCGTGAATGATCTGGTAGCCGTGCATCGGCTTCTCGGCGAGGAGCGCAAGCACTGCCGCGCGAACGTCGCCGCGACCCATGCGCGCGCCGACCTTGCGTTCGAACTGCCCGCGCAGTTGCTCCATCGCTTCCCACGCGCCGGGCCAGTTCTCGCCGAAACCGCCGCGGCCTCCTGCGAAACCATTGCCCGAAAAACCACTGCCCATGAACGATCCAGCCATGATGTCCTCCTCGGTGTCGCGACCACTCGGTCTCGACGATACCCAACGATATATCGGCGAGCGCGGCCATGCTGTGCCCCGCCGTCATCTCTCGGCGTACTCACAACTACTCTCCAGGGAGGTTTCCGCCCGCGTCATGTCGGAGCAGGCTGTTGGGGGAAGGACGGCCATGACGACTCAGGCAAGCAGCGAGGGACCAACAGTGGATGGTGAACGGGGACTGGCAGGCAAGGTCGCGCTGGTGACGGGCAGCTCGCGGGGAATCGGCGCGGCGACGGCCGGGTTGTTCGCGGCCCAGGGCGCAACCGTGGTCGTGCACGGTCGTGACGCATCCGCTGTCGACGACGTGACAGCGAGGATCGTGGCGCGCGGGGGGAAGGCGATCGGGGTCACGGCGGACCTCACCGTGTTCGACCAGGTCGAGACAATGAGGCAGCGGATCGAGCAGGAGGCCGGAACCGTCGACATCCTGATCGCCAACGCCGGTGGGAATCCAACCCGCCCCGGCAACCTCGAGGATCTCAGCGAGAGCGACTGGCTGTCGGCGATCGACATGAATCTCACGGCGACATTCCTGACCATCAAGAGCCTTCTCCCAGGCATGAAGGCCAGAGGTTCGGGCTCGATCGTCACCCTGTCGTCGGCCGCATCCCGTCGGCCGACCGCCGGATCGCCGACGGCCTATGGGGTCGCGAAGGCCGGCATCGAGGCGCTGACCAGGTACGTCGCGGTGCAGGCTGGGCCTTTCGGGGTGCGGGCGAACTGCATTTCACCCGAGACGATCCTGACCGAGCGCAACCAGGCGCAGATCCCGAAACAGGTGCAGGACGAGCTCGTCGGCGCGCATCCGATTCGACGGCTGGGCACGCCGGATGACGTCGCCCGGGCCGCGCTCTACCTCGCGACGGACCGCTCCGGCTGGGTCACCGGGGTAGTTCTCGATGTCGCCGGGGGCTCCGTGTTGCACTGACCGCCGGAAGTTGCGCGGGCCGGGTCAGGCCCCGTCGGCCAGCGACTGCACGGCGAGAATCAGCCTGTCCACCGCCGTCGAGAGGTTGTGGATCGACTGCCGCTCGGGCGTATCGCGGGGGAATTCCTGGATATCGAAGGCGGCAGCGCTCGCAGCTTCGCGTGCCTTATCGAGATGGGTGAGGGCTTCGAGGTTCGACATATCGCGACCATACTCCCGCGGGCGGCAGGCGGGAAGGCATCCGTTTCAGTGAGGTTTGCTCTGCGGCCGCTCTCGGGAGAGTTGGATCACACCGAAGACCGCCAGGATGCCCGCCGCCACGAACACGACGAACGACCAGGCCGGAGCACCGATCGCCTCACCCAGCACAGCGAGCCCCACGGTCGCTCCGACGATCGGGTCGATCACGGTGAGCCCCGCCACCACCACCTCCGGCGAACCCGAACTGAATGCGGACTGCTGCAGGTACTGTCCCAGGGATCCCGCGACGATGATGCCGAGCAGGCAGACGTAGGTGAGGCCGCCGACCGCGAAGGGCGAGTCGTGGGCAGAGACGACAGTCTCCACCCGGCCGATGATGACCTTCGCCAGAGTGGCGACGAAGCCGAAAAGCACCCCGGAGGAGATCACGTAGAAGATCCTGCCGAGCCGCTTGCGGCGCAACAGGAACGTTCCACCGATCGCGACGACGACGACCCCGACCACGATGAGCACGACGATCACGTTGCTGTTGTGGATTGCGGCGACGTGCGTGGTCAGCGCGGCAACGGTCACGAACGCCACGACCGCGACGACGCACGTGGTGATGGCGCGAACCGAGGGGCGGCCGAGATGCTCGTGCGCCGACCGCGTGGTGATCAGAGCCGTGATCACGAGAGCGAAGACGCCGATGGGCTGCACCACAGCGATCGGCGAGAAACCCAGCGCCGTCAACTGGCACACGATCGCGAGGATGACCATGACTGTGCCCAGCAGCCATTGTCGGTTTGCAACCAGCCGCAGCATCTGCCGGATTGCCAGGCCGCCCTTGCCATCGTCCCTGCTGCCCATGGCGCTGACGCCCTGCTGCTGCGCTGCGGAACCGAACGACAACAGGAACGCGCCAAGCAGGGCTACTGGGATGCCGACATATCCGATGGGTGTCACCGCTCACACCCCGCGAACATCGACATGCTTCCAGCATCGGCTGTGCGGCTCGAACTCAAAACCCGTTGACTTCGTGGCGTCTGCGCGACAGGCAAACACGTGACCTGGTGGCGGGGTGATGTCAGGATCGTGGTGTGGCAGACGAACCGAACGACGAAAACGCGCAGGTTGCCTCGGCAGCCCGTGACCAGCGACCCCGCGACGGGCAGCCCGGAGGGGGCCGGTACTTCGACCGTACCGTTGCCGATCGGCTGTTTCCCGGCCCGTCGAAGCTCATGTCGAAGCAGGCCATGGAGCGTATCGAGGGGTTGCTGAAGCCGCTCGACGACGGGACCCAGCCGAATCCCTGGCGCAACCGCCAGGCCAGGTCGCCGGGAATCGGCAGTGCAACCAGGCCCACAGGCACCCCCCTCGAGTCGCCGACGCAGTCGCCGGCCCAGACGCCGGCCCAGTCGCCGGCCCAGCCCGAGGCTGCCGCGTCGCCGGACGATCTCGCCCAGCTTCACGACTCGATCGAGGCGCAGAACGAACTGCTGCGTGCCATCCTCGCGAGCACCGTCGACACCCAGACAGATGCCCGATCGACCGCCCAGAACTCCCGCACCTTCGCGTGGGCCGGCACCGCCATCGCGCTGCTGACCCTGATCGCAACGGTGATCTCCGTCGTCGCCGCAGTCCGGGGCACGTGACCTTCGTCAGTCCCGGTTAGTGGGCGACCGTTCCGAACAGCAGGCCGAGCAGGTAGGTGACGGCGGCTGCGCCGTAGCCGATGGCGAGCTGCCGCAGCCCCCGCTTGAGCGGCGATCCGCCCGACAGCAGGCCGACGACGGCACCGGTGCCGAGCAGTGAAAGGCCGACCAAGCCTGCCGCGATGATGACTGCGGCGATGCCCTGCAGGCCGAACAGGTAGGGAATCACGGGGATGATGGCGCCCGAAGCGAAGAAGCAGAAGCTCGACAGAGCGGCGCCGAGCCCGGTGCCTACCGCCTCGTGGCGATCGACCCCCTGCTCCGAGGCCTCGTACGCGGACTCGGGATCGTGGCCCGCCAGCACCTCTTTCGCATGCGTTCGGGCCTCGTCCTCGGTCATTCCGCGTGCTCGGTAGACGAGCGCGAGCTCGTTGGCGTCTACATCGAGCTTCGGCAGCAGGCTGCCGGTCTTCGGGTCGGGAGTGGAGGCGTCGAGCAGTTCGCGCTGGGAGTGCACCGACACGTACTCGCCGGCTCCCATCGACAGCGCGCCGGCGAGCAGTCCGGCCACGCCCGTGAGGAGGATGAAGTGCGCACTCACACCGCTCGCGCCTACGCCGAGGATCAGGGACAGATTGCTGACGAGCCCGTCGTTTGCCCCGAAGACGGCGGCGCGAAAGGATCCGGAGAGCCGGTTGCGCCCCCGTTCGGCAAGACCGCGCAGTACCTCGCCGTGGATGTGCTCATCGGCGGCCATCGACGAGGTCGCATCCGGGTCGGCGTCATACGGGGAGCGCGCCTCAGCTCGCTGCGCCAGGGCGAGCACGAAGAACGACCCGAACCGGCGGGCCAGAAAACCAAGCAGGCGGGTGCGCAGGTCCCCCTGCTTGGGCTTGCCCACCTGGTCGCCGAGCAGATCGAGCCAATGGGCCTCGTGGCGTGCTTCGGCGTCGGCCAGGCCGAGCAGGATGTCTTTCTCTTCGCCCTTCCTGCGTTTGGCGAGATCGCGGTACACCGATGCTTCGGCCCGTTCGTCGGCGAGATACTGTCGCCACTTGCGAACCTCGGCCTGCGTCGGCGCGTGCCTGTTGTTCTGCGGCGTGATGGATGTCGGCGTCATGCTGGTCCTTCGGTCGGGCTTCCGCCGAAGGCCGCTGGGGTTCTTCGGCGAAAACTGACGACCACGCACGGATGCGGGTCGGTGGTTGTCTGGCCGAAGGTCTCGTTCGCCCGTTGATCGGGTGATGCACCGGGCTTGATCAGCCAGTATGTCGACGCACCGCCACCGCCCCAATCGGCGATGGGAACTACTCCCCTTCGCCACAGAGTCTATGCGAGACGCGATTCGCGCCGCACGAGCGTTTGCCTCAGGGGGTGCGCGGTGGCGCCGAGCGTAGGCGGGTCGCCCGCTCGTAGGCGTACGCATAGCGCAGCAGTGAGTTGTCGTCGTAGGCCGGTCCCGCGAAGGTCAGCCCCACGGGCATCCGGATGTCGGCCATCAGGCCCATCGGTACCGTAACCGTCGGAATGCCGAGGTGGCGCGGAACAAGGTTGCCGTTCGCGACCCACGTGCCGTTGCGCCAGGCCTCGTCGGCCGAGATGGGGTTGACGTCGGAATCGGCGCGGCCGACATCGGCGACGGCTGGGAAGACGATGGCGTCGAGTCCCAGCTGCGCCAGCCAGTCCTCGAAGTCGATTCTGCGGGTCGCCTCAAGCCCTTCGAGTCCTTCGCGCATCAGCGGTATTTCGGCGAGCGGCGTGATGCCGTCCCGCTTCGCGCGTGTCGCATAGTCCGCCAGGTCGAAGTCGAAGTCCCCGTATCGATCCGGCAGGGCACCCTCCGGCTGGGGGAAGATCTTCGCGCCATCCACATCGGCGAGCGCGTGGAGCTGCGGATCGTTATTGGCCTCGAGAAAATCGTGCCAGGCCAGCATCGACAGCTCCCAGAGTTCCCGGTCGGCGAAGCCGGACGGCACAATTCCGCGGTCCACCATCGACCGGGCGCCCGACCGATCCTTCTCGTAGTTCGAAACGACGGGCAGGTCGACCTCGACCACCTCGGCGCCGAGCGACTCGAGTGCGACGCGGGCGGCCTCCCACAGCTCGACGACGGATGCGCGCGTCGCGATGGGAGCGGTAGCCTCGGTATCCCGGTTGATGTACATCCTCGGTATGCCCAGGCGGCGCCCGCGGAGCGCATCCGCATCGCGGAGCTCGCCGTAGCTCGCCGGACGGATGTCGGATGCTCGAGGGATAGCCACCCAGGGCTGCACCCGCCAGAAGTCGCCGCGCGGCTCGGAGTCGTCGGCGACGACGACGTCGAGTACGGCGAACAGGTCGTCGACCGAGCGCGTGTGCGGCACGACGACGTCCATCGTGGGCACGAGCGGCCAGTTGCCGCGCACCGAGATGACGCCGCGGGATGGCGTGTACGCAACCAGCGCATTGTTCGAGGCCGGCGCGCGCCCCGACGACCACGTCTCCTCGCCGAGCCCGAACGCGGCGAAACTCGCGGCGGTCGCGGTGCCGGAACCGTTCGACGAGCCCGACCCGAACGCCGCCGTCAGGTAGTCGGCGTTGTAGGGGCTCTCGGCGCGCCCGTAAAGGCCGCGCTGCATTCCCCCGTTTGCCATCGGAGGCATGTTGGTGAGGCCGATGAGCACCGCCCCGGCACTGCGCAGCCGGCCGATCGTGAACGCGTCGTCCGTCGCCACCAGGTGCTCGAAGGCAGGGGAGCCCGCAGCGACGGTGAGGCCGCGCGCCTTGTAGCTGTCCTTCGCCGTGTAGGGGATGCCGTCGAGCAGGCCGAGGCTGCGGCCCGTCGCGCGTCGGGCATCCGAGGCCTCCGCGTCGGCGATCGCGTCCTGGTTCAGCACGGGTACGGCGTTGAGACGGATGCCGGCGCTGTCATACCGTGCGATCCGCTCCAGGTATTCGGTGACCAGTCCGACGCTCGTTACAGCGCCGGACGCCAGCGCCGCAGCCAGTTCGGCGATGCTCGCCTCGACAACGGTGAACCGCTCGTCGGAGACGGTCATGGGCGCACCATCGCCGGTTGCTGCTGGGTGATGCAGTGGATGCCGCCGCCGCGGGCAAGGATCTCGCGGGCATCCACGGTCACTACCTCTCGCCCCGGGTACGCCATCGCCAGTACCTCGCGCGCAACAGCGTCGGCGCGCTCTTCGCCATAACCGCAGGCGATCACGCCACCGTTCACCACGAGGTGGTTGACATAGTTCCAGTCGACGAAGCCCTCGTCGTCGCGCAGCGTCTCGGGGGCCGGCAGGTCGACGATCGTCCATTCCCGTCCAGCGGCATCCCGTGTGGTCGAGAGAAACTCTCGTAGCCGGCGGCACACCTCGTAGTCGGGATGCGCAGGGTTGTCCTGTCGATGCAGCAGCAGCACGCCGGGCGACGGGATGGCCGCGACCATGTCGACGTGGCCGCGGGTTCCGAACATCTCGTAGTCGCGAGTGAGCCCACGCGGCAGCCAGATCACGTGCGTCGCGCCGATTGTGCGAGCGAGCTCGGCTTCGACCCGAGCCTTGTCGGTATACGGGTTGCGTCGAGGATCGAGCTGCACCGTCTCGGTGACCAGCACGGTTCCCTCGCCGTCGACGTGGATGGCGCCGCCCTCGTTGACGAGGGTCGATGACACCAGCGCGGCGTCGGTCCTGGCCGCGACGAACCGCGCGATCTCGCGATCGTTGTCCCATGTCGCCCAGTCGTGGGCTCCCCAGGCGTTGAACGTCCAGTCCACGGCGCCGAGTGCTCCGTTCTCGTCGAACACGAACGTGGGGCCGAAGTCGCGCATCCAGAAGTCGTCGAGTGGCGCCTCTTCGATCGCGATAGACGGCGCGAGCATTCGCCGTGCGCGGTCAACCTCGCTGGGGTCGGCGACCATCGTGACGGCTTCGAACCGCGACACGGTGTTGGCGACCTCGGCCCATGCGGCGTAGCCGGCTTCGTGCTGTTCAGCGGTCTCGCCGAGCGAGATCCCGGTGCGCGGGAACGCCATCCAGATTCGTTCATGTGGTGCGGTCTCGGCGGGCATCGTCCAGGTCATGCCGAAATCCTCCCGCGAACCAGGCGTCGAGAGCCAATCGTCATGACGGCGTAGATGATGCCGGCCACGATCGGTCCGACGAACACCGACAGGTCGGCTCCGTCGAGGGCTTTCGAGAACGGCCCGACGAACAGGGTGGTGTCGAGAAACAGGGATGCGGCAGCCGTTCCGACCGCCAGGGCAGTGAGCCCGGCGAGGTTGAACCCCCGCTGGTACCAGTATCGGCCGGTGGCGCTCTGGTCCTCGAGCTCGAGGCCGTCGTAACCGTTGCGGCGAAGCGCTATGTCGACGGCGTAGATCGTGATCGCCGGTCCGAGCAGAGCGACGGTGAGCTCGAGGATGCTGTTCAGCGAATCGAAGAAGTTCGAGATGAACAGCGCATAACAGGTGATGCCGACGGCGACGACGGCGTCGAAGATGACAGTCACCGAGCGGCGCCACGGGATGCCTACGGCAAGCAGGGCGAGACCGGTGGAATAGGCCGTGAGCACATTGTTCGTGATCGACCCCAGCACGATGACGACCAGGAAGACCGGGTAGAACCAGGCGGGCAACAGCGCGCTGAGCGACGACTGCGGATCCGTCATGTCGACCACCGTTCCCGCCATTGCGCCGAGAACCCCGAGCAGCACGGCGGGGGCGAATCCGCCGAGTGCCGTCCACCACATCACGGCGCGAAGTGAGGTCGCAGCGGGCAGGTAGCGGGCGTAGTCGGCGCCGGTTCCCCACGACAGCGGAGCCGACGCGATAATGCTGAACCCGATGGCCGCCACGGCCCAGAGCGCCGGGCCGTGTACGGCCTCCTTGGCCGGGGTCTGGTAGCCGAAGTTTGCGTGCTGCACGACGAAGACGGCGAGCACCAGGATGCACGCGAGCAGGATCCAGGTGAACCATCCACTGAGCCGCACAATCGTCGCGTGCCCGTAGACGCTGATCGCGAAGGTCACGACCGCGGTCACGAGAACGATGGCGATCTTGATCGGCAGGCTGGTGCGGCCGGCGAACTGGTCGACCAGCGCGAAGCCTGCCAGCGCTCCCACCGACAGGTTGATCGATTCGTAGGCGACGCCGACCACCCAGCCGAGGATCAGGTTGGTGATGCGGTTGCCGCGGATTCCGTACATCGCGCGGGTGACCACCTCGCTGGGGGTTCCCGAGACCGGGCCGCTTATCGACAGGTACCCGACCGCGATCCAGAGCAGATTCCCGGCGACAATGACCCCGACGGCCTGCCAGAGGTTCAGTCCGAGCAGAATCAGCGTGCCGCCGAGCACCAGGTAGAGGTAGGTGAGGTTCGACGCCGCCCAGACTGCGAACAGCGACCGTGGCTTTCCGTGGCGCTCGGCCTCGGGGATGTAGTCCGTGCCGTGGGTTTCGATGCGACCAGCGCGATCGGCGACGGGTTCGAGGTCGGCTGTTGCGGGGCTTTTCACTGCGGCGGTGGTCATGGGGGTCCGCTCATGGAGGTTATTGGTGCCTGCACTAATAGCTTATTGGTGCAAGAGTCAATACCATGGGTAATGTGATGTCAATAGCCAAACCGCAGACCCGTCGCAAACACCCCGCCGAGCGTCGAGACGAGATCGTCGCCGCCGCCAGCCGCGTCGCCATCGACGAGGGTCTCGAGCGCGTGACCGCGAAGCGCATCGCCGAGCAACTCGGCGTCGTTCCCGGCCTGATCAATCACTACTTTCCGGCCGTCGACGACCTGGTTGCGGCATCCTTCGGCTATGCGACGCAGGCCGAACGAGCGGAGATCTACGGTGTCGCCTTCGTGGCCGCGCGCCCCCTCGACCAAATGCGACGCCTCGTTGGCGAGCTGCTGGACCCGACCCGAGATGCGGTGAGCCTGCTGTGGCTGGATGCCTGGCAGGCGTCCCGCCGCCGACCCGCGCTGCTGAAGGAGGTGGTCGTGCAGATGAACGCGGACTCTGCCGAACTGTCGCGGCTCATCCAGGCCGGCGTCGAGGCCGGCGAGTTCCGAGTCGACGACGCGACCTCGACGGCCACGCGCATCATGGCCCTGGTGGACGGTCTGAGCATCCGCGCCGCCATCCGATCCAGGATCGACTACGACGTCGTCTCGGCGCTGGTGCTTCGAACCACAGAAACCGAGCTCGGACTCGGTGCCGGCCAGCTCGGCGCCTGAGTCCGCGCTGCTACTCTCGTCCCGTGGTGCACCAGCTCACGCGGGACCAGGCACGCCGCATTGTGGTGCGGGCGCAGCTGCTCGATGCCGACCGCCCCGGTGACGTCGTCGAGGTCGCCGAGGAGCTTGGCGCCATCAAGATCGATCCGACCGCCACGATCGCCCCCGCCGAGCACACCATCCTGTGGTCGCGGATCGGCGCAGCGTATGACCCGATCCAACTCTCGAAGGCCGTGGAGCACGACCGGCTGCTGTTCGAGTTCGACGGCTCGTTCAGGCCGATCAGCCTGTTGCCGCTGATGCTGCCCGCGATGCGGAGATGGCCGCGGCGAGCCAGCACCATCGAGTGGCTTTCTGCGAACGACCGGTTCCGCTCCGACGTGCTCGCGCGGCTGCGCGCCGAAGGACCGCTTTTCGCCAGCGACATCCCCGACACGGCGCAGGTGGCCCGCCCGCCCGACGGCTGGTTTGGGTCGAACCAGACCGTGCACATGCTCGACTTCCTGCAGCGGCAGGGCGAGGTGGCCATCGTGGGTCGTGAGGGCCGCCAACGACGTTGGGATCTCGCCGAGCGCGTCTACCCGAACGACATGCCCGAGTACTCGTTCGAGGAGGCGGACGTGCTGCTGGCCGAGCGTCGGCTGCACTCGGCCGGCATCGCCAAGCTGAAGTCGCCCTGGTCGGGTGTCGGCGAGGCCGGTGAGCCGGCGCTGGTCGAGGGCAGCAAGTGGAAGTTCCGGGTCGACCCGGAGGCGCTGGCTGCGCTCGACGACGACGCGGATGGACGCGTCGCGTTCCTGAGCCCCTACGACGGCATGTTGTTCGATCGGCCGAGGCTGAAGGAGATCTTCGACTTCGAGTACGTGCTCGAACAGTTCAAGCCCAAGGCGCAGCGCAGGTACGGATTCTTTGCGCATCCCATTCTCATGGGCGATCGATTCGTCGGCCTGCTGGACGCTGAGGTGGTGCGCGAAAACGAAGCGCTCAAGGTCACGGCAGTGCACGAGCTGCTGCCGTTCGACCCCGAGGAAGACGAGATGGTGCGGCGCGAGATCGCGGGCCTCGCCGAGTGGCTGGGAGTCGGGCTGCAGGCCTGGTGACGAGGCGGCACGGTTAGGCTTGTGGGCGTGACTTCAGTTCCCCCAGTTCCCCATCGCGACCGAACCGAAGTCGACGCAACGATTGCGCGCTCCTGGCTTCTCGTCTCGGGAACCCAGACTGACCGCTTCGGCGCGGCGCAGAACTCGCGGGCCGACCAGGTGGTGTTCGACATCGAAGACGCCGTCGACCCGGCTCTGAAGCCCGCCGCGCGCGCTGACGTCATCTCGTGGCTGGCCGACGGTGGCCAGGGCTGGGTTCGCATCAACGACCACACGACCCCGTTCTGGTCCGACGATGTCGATGCGCTCAAAGGGCAGAGCGGCCTGTCTGGCGTGATGCTCGCCAAGACCGAGTCGGCCGAGCATGTCGCCGAGACGTTCGACCGGCTTGGCGGTCGCACCCCGGTGCTGGCACTCATCGAGTCGGCCCTCGGCATCGAAGAGGCCCGCAGCATCGCGCAGGCGCGCGGTGTGTTCCGCCTTGCGTTCGGCAGCGGGGACTACCGTCGCGACACCGGTACGAGCATGGATGACCTCGCCATGGCCTACCCGCGATCGCGCCTCGTCGTGGCGAGCCGCATCGGCAACCTGCCGGGCCCGATCGACGGGCCGACCGTCGGCAGCAGCCATCCGATCCTTCGCGAGCAGTCGGAGATGGCTGTGGCGCTGGGCCTGACGGGCAAGCTCTGCCTCGACATCGAGCAGCTTCCCGTGATCAACGAAGCAATCAGCCCTACCAAGTCGGATGTGACGTGGGCGCGGGACTTTCTGGCCGACTTCGAGGCGCGCGGTCGGGTCATCCGTGACGGCAGCGACCTGCCACGGCTGGGCCGGGCACAGAAGATCGATCGGCTCGCGACGGCATTCGGCATCACGCCGCTCTAGTCGCCGCCGCCGTTGCAACCTGCACGGTCAGCCGCGCTCGGCCCGCAGGTGCAGCCAGGTCGCGAACGCGTCGATCTGCGCGTCCACCGACTCGCGCATCCGGTTCGTGAACGGAGCGTCTTCGTGCACGTGGTGGATCACGAACCGACCGGCATCGCGGTCGCTGCGGGCATCCAGCTTTCCGACCAGCCGGTCTTCGAACAGGATCGGCAGCGCGAACTGGCCCCACACCCGGGAGCTCTGGGGCTTGTACATCTCGAGCGTGTAGTCGAACTCGAACAACCTGGCCACGCGCTGCGGGTCGGTCATCAGGCGATCGAACGGTGAGAGGAGCACAGTGCGCCCCTCGAACGGTCGACCGAGCTGCGCGGGATCGACCCGCCAGCGCCCGGCGACGCCATCGATGAGCGCCGCCTCCCCGACAGGTACGACCCCGTGCAGCTCGCCCGGGGAAACGGCGATACTGTCGCGCATGATGCCGCACGCGGCCAGCAGCCTCTCGCTGCGGATGCGTCGGGCCTCGTCGGCGGGCACCTCCTCGACCGGCGGGAAGACGCGCTCGGCCAGGTCCCACACCCGCAGCCGGCCGGCCCTGCCGACCACGGCCAGCGCGCCCGTCATGTGCAGGCACTCGAGCATCTGGGTCACGTTTCGATTGTTCGTCCAGCCGGTCGAAGGCCACGGCACGAAGGCCTCGTCGGGGATCTCGCGAGAGGTCTGCGGGCCCAGGTCGGCGATGCGATCCAGGATGCCCTGGGCGAAATCGGCGTTCGCGTCCATCCAGCCGCGCGCGTTCGAGCGATGCGCCCAGGTGCGCATCCCGGCCAGGTACAGTCCGAGGTCGGACATCGGCCGCAGCATCCAGCCCCGCTCGAAAAGCAGGCCGAGGCTGACCGCCGTCGGGATGTCCTGCGCCCGAAACGTCGAGCCGATCCGGCACCACGCGATGTGGTCGGCTGCAGGGGCGACCGTGGTCGTGAGCTCGATCCGCAGCATGGCGATTCCCTGCACCAGCTCGGAGACCGAGCCGGGCCGATCGGCGTCAAGGTGGGCCGCGCGCACCGCGATTCGCCGGGCTTCGTCGCGGCTCAGGATGTGCGGCTCCATACGCCTCAGATTATTGGCCGGCACCGACTGCAGCGCAGCCTGGGCCCGACACCGCCATTGCCGGCCCGGCTGGAAGCGGCGAGAATGGCAGCCAGTAACCTCTCACGAATGGAGCCCGGTGTGGCCGCTCGATCGATACTCTCGCTGAGGTCTACCGGGTCGATCCTGTCGATCGGTTCCCGTGGGTCGATCCTGTCGATCGGCAGCACAGGGTCGGTGCTGTCCGTGGGAAGCGTGGGCTCGTTTGCGTCGATCGGTTCGGCTGGCGCCGCGCTCTCCGTGCTGTCCGCCTTCTCGTTCCTCAGCCTGCTGGCGCTCTTCTCGGCGCGCTCGCAGCGATCGAGGTTCGCGTACCGAGGCAACCGCCAGCATTAGGCGCTGAATCCTGCGGATGTCGATTGCCGGCGAGATACTGGACGGATGCCTGAGCTACCCGAAGTTACCGCGCTCGCGGCCGACCTCGGCGCGCGCCTCGACGGTCACGAGGTGAAGAGGCTCGACGTCATTTCGTTCTCGGCGCTGAAAACGTTCGAGATCTCTGTCGAGGAGCTGGCGGGCCAAACGGTGACAAGCGTTGTCCGGCACGGCAAGTTCCTCGACTTCCTGGTCGGCGACGTGCACCTGATCATGCACCTGGCGCGGGCTGGCTGGATCCGCTGGCGCGAGTCGGCGCCGAAACCGTCGAAGGCGCTGGGCCGCGGGCCGCTCACCGCACGGCTCGTGCTCGACGACGGTTCCGGCTTCGATGTGACCGAGGCCGGCACTAAGAAGAGCCTCGCGATCTATCTGGTGCACGATCCGCTCGAAGTACCCGGCATCGCGCGCCTCGGGCCCGAGCCGCTCGAGCCGGGCTTCACCGAGGAGGTGTTCGCGGGCATCCTGCAGCGGGCCGGGCGATCGCAGATCAAGGGGGTGCTGCGCAACCAGTCCATCATCGCGGGCATCGGCAATGCATACTCGGACGAGATCCTGCACGTCGCGAAGATGTCGCCCTTCAAACCCGCCGCCATGTCGCACGAGGATGCGGGTCGGCTCTACTCGGCGATCCAGACGACCCTCCGGGACGCGATCGCGCGTGCCGAGGGGCTTGCGGCCTCCGAGCTGAAGGCCGAGAAGAAGTCGGGAATGCGGGTGCACGGCCGCACCGGCCTGCCGTGCCCGGTCTGCGGCGACACCGTTCGGCAGGTGATCTACGCCGACTCCACCCTGCAGTACTGTCCGACCTGCCAGACCGGCGGAAAGCCGCTGGCCGACCGGGTGCTCTCGAGGCTGCTCAAGTAGGCCACAAAAACGGCGAACGGCCCGCACCGCCCTTCGGGCAGCACGGGCCAGGCTCGAGCGGACTAGCGACTGCTGCCGTTTCCGTCGTTATTCGCGACGGCGGTGTCGTGGCCCGACCAGTCGTGGGTGGTGGACGTCATCGCGGGTGCGAAGGCACCATCACGCAGTGGCCAAGGCTGGGAGATCGCTTGAAAGTTGACGCTGCAGGCGTGCTACCTTGCGCGTCCACGGCGACGCGAAACGAGCTCGACTTTTTCGGCGGGTAAATTAGCCAAAAGCATGAACACACATCTTTCTGTCTCGCCCGCGGTCGCAGCCGCCCTCGCCGAGAACCGTCCCGTCGTCGCCCTCGAATCCACGATCATCAGCCATGGGCTTCCGCGTCCGCGCAACTACGCCGCGGCGGTGGAGTTCGAACAGATCCTCACCGATGCCGGAGTGACTCCCGCCACGATCGCGGTGCTCGACGGGATCCCGCAGATCGGTCTCGACGAGAAGGGCGTGCACCGCATCGCGGACGAGGATCTCGCGAAGGCCAGCGTTCGCGACCTGCCGATCCTCGCAGCTCGCGGTGCGAGTGGGGCGACCACCGTAGCGGCGACCGCACATCTCGCAGCGATGGCCGGCATCCGCGTTTTCGCGACCGGCGGTCTCGGGGGCGTGCATCGCGGTGCATCAAGCACGTTCGACGAGTCGGCTGACCTGTCGACGCTCGCCGTCACGCCGATCACCGTGGTCAGCGCCGGAGTGAAGTCGGTTCTCGACATCGCCGCGACCCTCGAGCGACTGGAAACCCTGAGCGTGCCCGTCATCGGTTTCGGAACCAAAGTCTTTCCGAGCTTCTGGCTCACCGAGTCGGCGCACCTGCTCGACTGGTCGGTCGAGACTCCCCTCGAGATCGCCCGGATCATGAGAGCCCAGGATGCGCTGGGACACGGCCAGGGCATCGTTGTTGCCAACGCGGTCCCCCGCGAGCAGCAGTGGGACCCGGCCGAACACGACCGGGTGCTCGACGAGGCCCTCCTCGCGGCCGAGCAGGCAGGTGTTCGCGGCAAGGCGGTGACCCCGTTCCTGCTCAGCTACATCGTGACCGCCTCCGCCGGGCGCAGCCTCGAGGTCAACCTCGATCTTGCACGCAACAACGTTCGGGTCGCAGGCACGATCGCGACCGAGTGGGCCCGGCTCAATGGTTGACGATCCGCCCCGGGTCGTCGTCTTCGGCGACGTCATCGACGATGTGATCGCAACGCCGCGTGGAGCCATCCGCTCCGACACCGATACACCGGCGATGATCGAGCATCGCGGCGGCGGGTCGGCGGCGAACACGGCGACCTGGCTGGCGAACCTCGGCCTCCCGGTGGACTTCGTCGGGCGTGTGGGAGTGCTCGACCTCGAGCGGCACACGCGTGTTCTTCGTGAGGCGGGCGTGCGCGCGATGCTGGCCGGCGACCACATACTGCCCACGGGCACCATCGTCATCATCGTCGATGGCGACCAGCGCAGCATGCTCACCGAGCGCGGAGCGAACGCTGCGCTCGACCCTGACTCGGTGTCCGACGCGATTCTCGACGGTGCGAGCGCGCTGCATTTCACCGGCTACAGCCTGTTCGGCAAGGCGGAGACGACTGGCTTCACCCGGTTGATCAAGCGTGCGAGGGCCCGCGGGGTGCACGTGTCGGTGGATGCCGGGTCAGCCGGCTTTCTCGCGGACTTCGGGCCGAAGCGCTTTTTGTCCGCGATCGCCGGCGTCGACCTGCTTTTCCCGAGCCTGGACGAGGGCAAAGCCCTCACCGAACTCGATGAGCCGGGCGCGATCGCGAACAAGCTGGCGAAGAAGTTCCCGCTCGTGGCGCTGACGCTGGGCACAGGTGGTGTCATCATCGCCGGGGGAGGGCAGCAGGAACATTTTCAGGTCGTCCCGACGAAAACCGTCGACCCGACCGGTGCGGGCGATGCCTTCTGCGCAGGGTTCTTGGGGGAGTGGATCCGCTCGCACGACCGTCGCGCGTCCGCCGAGGCAGGGGCCCTGCTCGCTGCCCGGGCTGTCGGGGTTGTCGGCGGCCGCCCAGTCGTCTGAGCGAGCGCGGGTGCGGCGGCTCGCTGTCGGGGTGGACAAGACGGGGATCAGGTAGTCGGCACGTGGCTACGCTTGTGGTGGAGAGCGACCATGACCACCCCTGATGCCGGATCCTCGAAAGCCCGGGATGCACTACTGCGCGAGAGCAAAGACCTCATCGCCATCGATGTGATCGAGCTCTGCCACGACCTGCACATTCGAGCAATGCTCGGCGGCGGACCGGTCTTGATCGCGAATGGGCTGCTCACCCCGCACGTTTCCTCGAGCGCTGCCATCCTCGTCGACCCCGCGTCGTACCGGCACCTGCGCTCCGCGCTTCTGGAACTCGGCTGGCGGGAGGTTCGCCCGCCCCGACGGTTCCGCATCCTTCCCGCCGCTCGGTTGATGCTGCGCCACCCGGATGAGCCGGCCGGGCTCAACATCTATCCCGTCATCCCCGGGTTCTTCGCCGACCCCGAGGCGACCTTCGACCTCATTTGGGAACGGCACAAGGAAGTGCCGCTGCGCGGTCACACTGTTCGGGCGGTCGGGCGCATCAATTCGGCGATTCTGGCCAGCCACGACGGTCTCGACGGCAAGTCGACCCGTGTGCGAAGCAATTTCGACTACTTCGTCGGCCAGTTCGGGCGCGTGCTCAACGAGCACGAGCGCCAGGTCACGGTAGACCTGATTCGGCAGATGGGCGGATGCGCCGAGATGAACCGTCTCATCACCGCGCTGGGCGAGCAGCCGTGCGAGTTCAGCCTGCCCTCGGTGGCCTACTCGCAATGGCGGCTTCAATACGCAGAGCCGACCGAACAGATGAGGCGCGCCCTGGCGTTGCTCGAACTGGGGCCGGATGGCCGCAAATACCTCTATGCGAGCAAATCTGGTCGACCCAGATCGCTGGGAGGGGTCGGGCTCAGCCTCGTGCGCCTTCCGAAAACGCTGATCGTGTTCGCCGGCGCCCGCCGGCGCTGGGCGCTGAGTTTGGCCTAGTTGCCGGTTTCTCGAATGCTGGAGCGAATGCGCTCGGTCAGCGCGCGAAGGGCCGCGAGTTCGTCAGTGCTGAGCGCGGCGCCCAAGTGGCGCTCGATCGACTTCGCGTGCACGACGGCGACGCGGCGATAGAGCGAGTAACCGCTGTCGGTCAGGCAGACGAACGTACCGCGGCCATCCCCGGGGTCGCTTTCTTTGCGCACCAGGCCTTTTGCGGCGAGCCGGTCCACCATCCGACTCACGGAGGGCTGGGTGAGTAGCAGATGGCGGCTGAGGTCGCGGATGCGAAGACGACGCCCGTCCTGTCGGGTCAGGTTGAAGAGCACGTCGTACTCGTTGAAGGAGATGTCGCCGCTCGGGAACTCCTTGCCCAGCTGACGAAGTACGCTCACCTGGGCGCGGAAGAGCGACTCCCAGGCCGCTACTGCCCCGCTGCTTCCGTCTACCACGCCTCAACTCTATTGAGCCCGAGGGACTTTCAGGTTCCAGACCGGTCTGTGTGGTCGCCGGATAGAGGGGAAAGGTGCCTTAAACAGGGGTGCATTAAACAGGATTGAGGGCCGGTTTCAGAGGCTAGAAACCGACCCTCTCCCTTGCACCAAGAGTGTCCTGCAATCACATTCCGCAGTAGTTGCCACAGCAAACAACTTCCGCTGAAATGAATATATAACGGTGAGGTAACGGAGCGCTAGTTATACAAACGTTATTTTTCTGCGAGTTTGCTATGAGGCGGATTTCGGAGGAACTACGGGCAGTCGCCAAGCCCCGGGTCTTCATCCGCCGGGCCCCCGTCGGCGATAACCGGCCTGAGTCTCTGCTCGTCGATGAGGGCGGCCGCCCGTTCGTGAGCGCGGAGGTCCATCATCGTGCGGGCAGGCGTCTGGGTCATCACGCTCTCACGCCAGAGGACACGATGCCGCCTGTCTTTCGTCAGGCGAGAGTCACCTGTTCGAGCGCGTGGACGCCCATGCGGTGCATCGCGGCGTTGTCGCCCGAATTCGTTACGAGAGCCGTTCCCAGCAGGATCGCCCAGCCGGATGCGCGCAGCCAGGTCGCGTCGTCGTAGTCGAGCGCGTCGCGAAAATCCGCTCGCCCGGCCGGGTCGAAGCTGAGCCAGGCTGTGGCGAGGTCGGTCGCCGGATCGCCGCCGCAAACATCCCCGAAGTCGAGCACGGCCGCAAGGCGCCCACCGGTCAAAAGCATGTTCGCAGGATGCAGATCGCCGTGCAGCCAGCGCGCGGGGGCGTCCCAGGCCGGCGCGGCCAGCGCGCGCTCCCACACGGGCGCGAGGTCGGGAGCGTTCGCCACGAGACCTGACTCCAGTCGCGAGCGCAAAGCCGCATCCCGCAGCGCAAGCGGCACGCCCCGCACGGGATTCACCGGCGCGTCTCGCGGTGCATCGGTGTGCAGTTCGTCGACGAAACGGGCGAGGTCGCCGGCGAAAGCGACCGTTCCAGAATCGCTCGCGAGGTCGCCGTCCAGCCAGGTGGCGATGGTCCACGGGTAGGGAAACTCGGGGGACGGCCTGCCCAGTCGCACCGGCGCAGGCACTTCCACGGTCACGCGGTGAGCGATCTCGGGCAGCCAGCGCTGTTCGTGCTCGACCAGTTCCGCGGCGACCAGGCGGCGCGGCATCCTCACGACCAGGGAGTCGCCAAGACGATAAAGCACGTTGTCCCACCCGTTAGCGACCAGGCGCAGTCCCTCGTTCGCGAGGTCCGGATGCTGCTGCGACAGCAGCCGCCGAACCAGGGATTCGTCGACCGCGATGTCGGCAGCGGGCGTATCCATCCGGAGCTGACTAGAAGAAATCCGGGCTCGGCGTCGAGGCATGGCGCACCGACACGTCGGCGTGGTGGTCGAAGCGGTAGCCGACGCCGCGCACCGTGCGAACGATGTCCTCGTAGGCGCCCAGCTTCGACCGAAGTCGGCGAACATGCACGTCGATCGTACGTTCGTTCGGGATGTCCTCGTCCTGCCCGTCCGCCCACAGCGAGCTGATCAGCTCCGCGCGTTCGATCGTTCGTCCCTCGCGCAGCACAAGGTACTGGAGCAGTTCGAACTCCTTGTAGGTGAGCGCAGCGGTCTCCCCGTCGAGCACCAGGCGCTTGCGCGAGACATCCACGATCACCCCGCCGTGCACCTTCTCGGGCGGCTCCTCGGCGTGACGGTGCTTGGCGAGCGCGGCCGGATCCTGCAGGGCGAGGCGCACGACATCCACGTCCCGACCGCCGGCATCGCGGGGCGCGAGTGCCACCGCCGCATAGGTTTCGGCGGTCGGAGCGAGCTGCTTGGCCAGCGCCTTCAGTTGCTCGACGATTGTGCCGAGGTCGGTGCCGGCAGCGAGGGCCTTGGCCTCACCCAGGCCCACGTAGAGAACGAAGCCGCGCGCCTCGGTGCCCGGCGGGACCGCGCGAAGGCGAGGCGACGTCTCCGGGTTTCCGCCCGGAACAGTGCCTGTGGTGAGTCGATTAGAAGGAACATCAAGAGTTGCGAGAGACATGGGATCCAGTCCTTGGCTGTCGGGGAGGTCGGCCATTTCTGGCAGTCCTTCCCGCGAAGAGTCGTACGAAGTGTGGGTGGATGCCCCGCTCGAGCGGTCGGCATCCTGGAGCCCTGAAAGCGACGGTCCCGAGTCCAACGGTGCATCACCGTTCTTCATCTCAGACCTGTCCGGCCGGGCTCGGCGAGTTGTGCCAATAGGGCAACGGGCCGATTAGGCACACATTCGACAACACATGTCAGCGCTGCGCGGCGTCGTGCTGCTAAGCATCGACCCGGCAGTCCCACGGGCCTCAAGGGAGGTCAGGGCGTGCGCGTTGACGGTCATGGCGCAAGTATATTGTGCGTCACGCAGGATGTGTCAATGAGGCCCCGGGTCAGACCGTGCCGTAGAGACGGTCGCCGGCGTCACCCAGGCCCGGCACGATGTAACCGACCTCGTTGAGTCTCTCGTCCTTGGCGCCCACCACGATCGTCACTTCACGACCGACAGTCGCCGCCTCCACGGCGGCGAGACCCTCCGGTGCGGCGATCAGGCACACGCACGTCACATCCACGGCCCCGCGGTCGAACAGGTAGTTGATGGCCGCGATCAGCGATCCGCCGGTCGCCAGCATCGGGTCGAGCACGAAGCACTGCCGGTTCGAGAGATCGTCGGGAAGTCGCTCGGCATAGATGTCGGGCTGCAGCGTCTCCTCGTTTCGCACCATGCCCAGGAAGCCCACCTCGGCCGTCGGAACCAGATTCACCATGCCCTCGAGCATGCCGAGGCCGGCGCGCAGGATCGGGACGACCAGCGGCCGGGGTTCGCTGAGCGCGAGCCCTTTCGCTTCGCCGACCGGCGTCGTCACCGTCACTTCTTCGACCCGCACGTTTCGGGTCGCCTCGTAGGCGAGCAGGGTCACCAGCTCTTCGGCGAGCGCCCGGAAGGTGGGCGACGGGGTCGTCTTGTCGCGCAACACCGTGAGCTTGTGGGTGATGAGGGGATGGTCGGCTACGTGCACTCGCATAGGCTCAATCTAGCGAACGGAGGAGACGTGCCCACTCACGAAGAATGGATGCGCCGGGCGCTCGAGGAGGCCCGATCGGCCCTCGACACTGATGACGTTCCGGTTGGCGCACTGCTCATCGACCCCTCCGGGACCGTGATCGCCGCGGGTCGCAATGAACGCGAGAAGCTGCAGGACCCCACGGCGCACGCGGAGATCGTGGCGATTCGCGCCGCTGCCGAGGCGCGCGGCGACTGGCACCTGCCCGACCTGACGCTGGTGGTGACGCTCGAGCCCTGCGTCATGTGTGCCGGCGCGATACTGAATGCGCGCATCCCGCGAGTGGTGTTCGGAGCCTGGGACGACAAGGCCGGCGCGGTCGGCAGCGTGAACGACCTGCTGCGCGATCGTCGGCTGAATCATCGCGTCGAGGTGACGGCGGGCGTCGAGGCCGATGCCTGCGCGGCCCTCCTGCTCGACTTCTTCCAGGCCCGTCGCCTCTAGCCCCCTCGTCAGTCGGTGACGAAGACGGCGTGGCGGATCCAGGCTGGGGTAGCCAGGGCGTCGACGGCGGCTCGGGCGACGGCGTCGAAGCGGGTGTTGTAGTGCCACCAGACCGCACGGTCGATTCCTGTGCGATACGGCTTCACGCTGATGCCGGGGATGAGCCGGGATGGCCGCAGCAGCGTCCACTGCACCGGGCTTGCACGGATGACCTGTTCCATGTCACGGGTGTCGGCGAACGCGGCACCGAAGAGACGGGCGACGAGCGGCTTCGCAATGAATCGCGACAACGGGTCGTCGCCCTCCACGAATGCGCCCGCCGCTGAAACGGCGATGAGCCTGTTCGCCCCGGTGATTCCCATCGCTTCGAGCAGTGCCACCGCTCCGTCGTGCAGCACCGACTGGTCGGTGGCGCCGGCGACGTGGCCCAGGCATGAGATCACGGCATCCGCGCCGTCAAGCGCGCCGACGAGACCATCGACGTCGCGGGCATCAGCGCTGCGCACGGTAGCTCCCTCGGGGGCCGTGGCGGCGCTGCGCACGACAGCGACCACGTCGTGACCGGACTGGAGCGCGCGCGCCACGGCGGCCTTGCCGGTTCGACCCGATGCTCCGACGACGGCGACACGCATATGAGCTCCTCGAATTTAAGGGGTTAGTGAATACTTACTAACTAGGCTAGTTAACATGCAGTCACGAGATGAAGTCAAGCCGACCCGGGAACGCATTCTGGATGCGGCGGCCACCGTGATGCGCCAGCGCGGCGTCGCGAACACCACTACCAAGGCGATCGCGGCCGAAGTCGGCTACTCCGAGGCCACGCTCTACAAGCACTTCGCCGACAAGCAGGAGCTGTTCCTCGTGCTGCTCAAGGAGCGCCTGCCGATGGTGCGCCCGCGGCTCGCCGCGCCCGGCTGGGGCGATCTCGCAACGAACCTCGCCGAGATCGTCGAACAGCTCACCGACTATTACGCCGAACTGTTCCCGATGTCTGTCTCGATCTTCAGTTCGCCCGACCTGCTGCAGCAGCATCGCGAGGGCATCGCCCGCCATGGCGGCTGGGGGCCGGTCGGGCCCGTGAGGATGCTCACCAACTACCTCGACGCGGAGCGCGAGTCAGGCCGCCTTCGCGCCGGCGCCGATACCGTGGCCGCGGCGCAGCTACTGGTCGGTCTGGCGTTCCACCAGGCGTTCCTCGCCGCCTACCAGGGCAGTTCGACGGTAGCGGACTCGCGTGCCCTGGCGACCGCCGCCGTTGCGACCGTGCTGCCGGCCCTCATCCACGAGTAGTTGCACGATTTCGCGGCTGGGGGCGCCGGAGTTCGTGAAAACCCGCAACTCGTCAGTCGGCGGCCTTGATGATGATCGCGTCGGTCAGGGTCGAGTCGTCACCCTTGGGGCGATAGACGTCGGGTTCGAGGTAGATCACCCGGGCGATCGGCACGACCTCGCGGATGCTCGCCTCCACAGCGTCGATCGAGTTCGCGACATCCACCAGCTTCTTCTTGCTCGCGAACGCGATCTTGGCGCCGACGAGCAACTCGTCAGGACCCAGATACAGCGTCTTGATGTGGATGAGCGCTTCGACATCGGGGTGCGCGTTGATCGCATCCCGGATGGCGACGAGATCCTGTGGCGAAGCGCCCTCGCCGACGAGGAGGCTTTTGGTCTCGATCCCCAGCACGATGGCCACCAGCACAAGCAGCACACCGATGCACAAGGTTCCGATGCCGTCGAACACACCGTTACCCGTGATGATCGTGAGGCCGACGCCCAGGAAGGCGAGGGTGAGGCCGATGAGCGCGGCGAAGTCCTCGAGCAGCACGATCGGCAGCTCGGGCGCCTTCGCGTGACGGATGAACGCGGGCAGCGACTCCCCATTGCGCGAATTCCTCGACTCGCGGATCGCCGTGCGGAACGAGAACGACTCGAGCACGATCGACACAACGAGCACGATCACCGGAATCCACGGGTTGTCGAGCGGATGCGGGCTGCCGAGCTTCTGGATGCCCTCCCAGATCGAGAAGACGCCGCCGACCGAAAACAGGATGATCGACACGACGAACGCGAATACGAAGCGTTCGCGCCCGTAGCCGAACGGATGCGTGTCATCCGCCACCTTGCGGGACTTTCGGCCGCCCAGCAGCAGCAGCGCCTGGTTGCCGGTGTCGGCGACGGAGTGCACGCTCTCGGCGAGCATGGAACTCGACCCCGAGAAAAGGAACGCGACGAACTTGACGATCGCGATGCCGAGATTCGCCAGCAGCGCAGCGACAATGGCCCGAGTACCGCCCGATGTGCTCACTCTCCAATCTTAGGAGGGGCCAGTCCGGGCGCGGGCCGATCCTGACAGCGGCCAATCCTAGGATGGGCAGATGGTTACCCTTCCCGCGATTTCGATCCTCGGCACCGGCTCGATGGGCGGTGCGATCCTCACCGGCCTTACCGGCCCGGAAGTCTCGGTGGACGGCCGCATCCGGGTCACCAACCGAACCGTCGAGAAGGCCGCACCCCTGGAGTCCGACCTGGTCGAGTCGTTCGCGCTCGCGACGACCCCCCAGGCGAACCGTCTCGCCGTGCGGGGAGCCCGAGTGGTGCTGATCGGTGTGAAACCGGCGATGGTCGCGGACCTGCTGCGCGAGATCGCTGACGACCTGCCGCCCGACGCCATCGTCATCAGTGTGGCCGCCGGTGTCACCACCGCGACGATGGAGGCGCTGGTGCCAGGCGTCGTGCTGCGCGCAATGCCGAACACGCCAGCGGTTGTGAGCAGTGCCGTGACGGGCATCGCCGCCGGTTCCCGCGCAACGGCTGAGGATGTCGCGCTCGCGCGAAGCCTGTTCGAGACGGTCGGTACGGTACTGGAGGTGCCCGAAGACAAGATCGACGCGCTGTCCACCATCAGCGGATCCGGGCCCGCCTACGTATTCTATTTCATCGAGGAGCTCACCCGCACGGCCGTCGACCTCGGGTTCACGCCCGAGGAAGCGGCAACCATGGTGAACGGCACGTTCCTCGGGGCGGCTCAACTGCTTGCGGCGCAGGATGTGCCGCCCGGCGAGTTGCGCCGTCGCGTCACCAGCCCCAAAGGCACGACCGAACGAGCTATCACGGTGCTGGAGTCGGCCGACCTGAAGGGGCTGTTCGACCGTGCGACCGCTGCGGCGCTGGTTCGCGCTCGGGAGTTGTCCGAGAGCTGATTGCCGGGCTTGGGATGTTGCGCGACTCTCGTCCGCAGGCTGGCCCGCTAAGAGGCGGTAGACGAGCACTCACTTCAGCCCCTATATTTACGATTTAGCACTCCAGTCACATGTGCTGGATGAATCTCTGCACATCAAGGGGCGAACGCAATGGCTGATCTGTCTGGCGTGCGCTTCCTGACGGTCGCCGAGGTGGCGGAAATGATGCGAGTCTCGAACATGACCGTCTACCGTCTGGTGCACTCCGGTGAGTTGCCAGCGGTGCGGTTCGGCAGGTCCTTCCGGATCCCCGAGTCCGCAGTCGTCGCAGCCATTGAAACGCCCGACTCCCGCGTGGGGTAAAGTGCAGTGTTGGCTTACCGCCAATTTGTGTCTTCCGCGGTTCTGATCGAACCTGTGGGTTCGAATCAGCATTCAGCGAGGTGATTTATGGGTTCCGTCATCAAGAAGCGCCGCAAGCGCATGGCCAAGAAGAAGCACCGCAAGCTGCTTCGCAAAACGCGTCACCAACGTCGCAACAAGAAGTGACGATCTTCTAAGAGAGTGAGCCCTCTAAGAGAGTGAGCGCCGGGCTAGTTGGCCCGGCGTTTTTTCTTTGCCTCGGAGCGTTCGTTCGCCTCTGCTGCGTGGGCATCCGCGACCGATTGGCGCGCCTCGCGCTGCACTCGCTTGCGGGCCTCCTTGATACTTGCCCGTTTGAGCTCCAGGATGGGCCAGCCCAGTGCACGGGCGTGTTTCGCAAGGCGTGAGTCGGGATTCACAACCACGCGGTGCCCCACCATGCTCAGCAGCGGGATGTCGTTGCGCGAGTCGGAGTAGGCCCAGCAGTCAGCGAGCTTCGCACCAAGCCGTGTGGTCAGTGCCTGGGCCGCGATGGCCTTGGCCTCGCCATGCAACACCTCGCCGTCGAAACCGCCCTCGAACACACCGTCTTCGGTGATGAACTCGGTGCCGAGTGCGCCTGTGAGCCCCAACCGCTCGGCGATTACGCTGCCGACGATGCGTGGCGTCGCGCTGATCAGCCAGACCTGGTGGCCCTTGGCGAGGTGCTCCTTCGCCAGGCCGACCGTCTCGGGCCAGAGCCGGTTCTTGATGTCGCGCTCGAATACTTCGTCGGCCAGCCCGCGCAACTCGACCTCGGTGTGGCCCCCGATGATCTGCACTGCGCGGTCTTTGATAGAACCGAGCTGGCGCATGTTCTCGCCGACGAACAGGAACGTGGCCTGGTGCCAGCCGAATTTGATGATCTCGCGTGCCTTGATGATGTGCACCCGGCGGGCGGCCTTCGCCATATGGAACATGCTTGCGCCGCGCAAAAGGGTGTTGTCGACGTCGAAGAAAGCGACGATTGGAGCGTCGCTCGCTGTCTCTGACGCGGGCACGGGCATCCGACCAGTCTAGGCAGCCCACCAGAGCGCCACCGGTGCCCCCGCCGCATAGGCTGGGAGCGTGAGCGCGACTGCGACCGTAACCCTGGTGACCAAGCCGGGATGCCACCTGTGCGATGCCGCCCGCGAGGTCGTCGTCGCGGTCGTCGGCGAGAGCGTCGGCGTTCACCTGGTCGAGCGCTCGATCGAGGATGACCCCACGCTCTACGATCAGTTCGTCGAAGAAATCCCCGTCGTGCTCATCAACGGTCGGGTTCACAACATCTGGCGCGTGGATGCCGTCCGGCTGCGCGACGCCCTTCAGGAGGCAACCGCATGATCCGCCACATCGTCACATGGAAGTTCGCGTCCCAGGACCCGGCGGAGAAGTCGGCCGCCTTCGACACACTCGCGGAGGGTTTCGGGGCGCTGCCGGCGATCATCCCGCAAATCAAGACGCTGCACCTCGGCCGAGACCTCGACGAGACGGACGGCAACTGGGACCTCGTGCTGGTCATCGACTTCGCCACCACGGCCGACCTCGACGTTTACCAGGGGCATCCCGAACACGAGAAGGTGAAGTCGGTCGTGCGTGGCCTCACCGGCGAGCGTGCGTCGATCGACTTCGAACTCTAGAAGAGCCCCCGAGAGGGCCCAACCGACCCTTCCCGCGCGAAACGAAGGGTCGGTCGTGACCTTTCGCGGAGTTTGCGGTCAGTCGTCGAGCCAGGACTCGAGGCTGGCCCACTCGGCAGTGTCGCCAAGTCTCAGGATGGCCGGACCGAGGTCGAGGTCGGTGAACGACGTCGTGAGCGGGTCGGAGACGTAACCCGTGGTGTCCTCGTTGTAGCGGGCTTCCCAGTCCTCGGGGTCGAGCGCCGACTCGCCGCCTTTGATGACGGGCAGCGATGCCGTGAAGAGGGAGTGGTCCCACTCGGCGTCGTACTCCGTGTCGTCGCTCATGGCACCTCCTGGCGACGCCCCGGGTGGCGCGACCGCCCCTCGACCGTACGCCCGGCCCCTGCTGCTGTCACGTGACCCGTTTGGGGGCCACGACGCTCTACGGCAGTAGTCGGGTCGGGCCTCGGAACAGGTAAGTGGTCTCTCGAATGTTCGTCAGGTGCAGTAGCAGCATCAGAACGCGAGCAAGGCCCATGCCGAATCCGCCGTGCGGCGGAACCCCGTACCGAAAGAAGTCGAGATAGAAGTCGAGCTCCTCGGGATCGAGCCCCTTCTCCTTCGCCTGCGCGATGAGCACCTCGATTCGGTGCTCGCGCTGTGCGCCGGTCGAGATCTCGACGCCATTGAAGATGAGGTCGTAGCTCTTCGTGATCCCCGGATCGTCGTCGTGGCGCATGTGGTAAAACGGCCGGATGCTCGACGCGTAGTCGGTGAGGAACACGAACTCGTGGTTGTAGGTCTCCTTGACGTACGCGGCGATTTGGCGCTCGCCCTCCGGGTCCATGTCATCGTCGGCGCGAGGCACCTCGTACCCGCGCTTCGCGATGATCTCTTTCGCCTCGGCGAGCGGGATGCGCGGGAACGGGGTCGTCGGCACGGTGACCTCGACGCCGAAGGCCGCCTCGATCTCGGCGCCGTGCTTGTCTTTGATTGCCTGGAATCCGGCGACCATCAGGTCTTCGTGCAGCCGCATGACATCCTCGTGGCTGTCGATCCAGCTGAACTCGGAGTCGACACTGGTGAACTCTGTCGCGTGCCGGCTGGTGAAGCTGGGGTCGGCGCGGAAGGCCGGCCCGACCTCGAAGATCTTGCCGAAGCCCGCGGGTTGCGCCATCTGCTTGAAGAACTGCGGGCTCTGTGAGAGGTAGGCGACGGTGTCGAAGTAGGGCACCTGGAACAGCTCTGCGCGTGACTCCGACGGCGACGCCATGAGCTTGGGGGTGTGCAGCTCGATGAAATCGTGCTCCACCCAGTAGGTACGAAGGGCGTGCTCGAACGTGGTCTGGATGCGGAAGATCAGGTTGGCCTCGGGCCGGCGCAGGTCGAGGAAGCGCCAGTCCATGCGCTTGTCGATGCCGGAATCCTCGGCGATCGGCGTCTCAGGGTTCGAGGCGGCGACGACCTCCAGCGTCTCGACCTTCACCTCGATGCCACCGAGCTTCACGCGCTCGTCGTGCTTGAGCTCGCCCGTCACGGTGACGAAGCTGCCGAGGGTGAGGGCGGAAATCGTTGCGGCGATGGGGTCTGAGCCTTCGGCAGCTTCGGGAGCCGCGTCGGTTCGGGGGTGTACGAGCTGCAGCGCGCCGGACTCGTCACGCAGAACGACGAACTGCACCTTCTTCTGGTCGCGCACCGTCTCGACCCAGCCGGAAACCTGCACCGGCCCGTCGTCGAGCGCGGCCAGGTGCTTGATCGGGGTGCGTGTAGTCACAGGCCAAGAGTTTAGTCAGCTAGCGACACGTAAACTTCTAGGGTGCCAGCCGAACTCATCCACCTCGTTCGCCACGGTGAGGTTTTCAATCCCGACCACGTTCTCTACGGCCGCATCCCCGGCTTCGGGTTGAGCGACTTGGGCAAGCTCATGGCGAAGGAGTCCGCAGACTCGAAGATCGGCCGGCCGATCACGCGGCTCTACGCCAGCCCGCTGCAGCGCGCCCAGGAGTCGGCGGCGCCCTGGGCGACGAATTTCGGTCTCGAGATCCTCACCGACGACCGCCTGATCGAGCCGTGGAACGACTTCGAGGGCACTCCCGGTTTCGGTGCAAAGGCCCTGCGCAATCCGCGGCTCTGGCCGAAGCTGCGCAACCCGTTCCGGCCCAGCTGGGGCGAGCCGTATGTGTCGATCGCTGCGCGGATGCTCGACATGATCGAGTTCGCCTGGAATGCGACCGACTCCGGCGAGGTCGCACTGGTCAGTCACCAGCTGCCGATCTGGATGGCGCACCGCAGGCTGGCGGGTGAGCGCCTGTTCCACGATCCGCGGCGTCGTCGCTGCACGCTTTCGAGCATCACGACCGTAGCCCGTTCGGGCAACACGTTTGCTGAGGTCGACTATCAGGATCCTGCGGCAGCATTGCAGGCATCCGCCATCGACCTGGGAGCCGTGTGAACACTCGACGAGTAGCTGTCGCGGTGCTTGCCGCGGCGATCGCCGTCGCCGCGCTCGCCGGATGCAGCGAGACTCCGTCGTTTTCGAGTGACGGCGACAACACCGGCTACGTCTCGGGCTCGGGCGTCTACACCGAGATCAAGGTGGCCGATCGCAAGCCGGCGGCGAGCTTCACCTCGGTGCTCGACACCGGCGCGAAGATCTCGAGCGCCCAGCTGCTCGGCACGGTGCATGTGCTCAACTTCTGGTACGCCGCCTGCGGGCCGTGCCGGGTCGAGGCACCCCGCATGCAGAAGGCGTTCGCCCACTACAAGGGGTCGGTGCCGTTCTACGGTGTCGATGTCTATGACCAGGCGGCGACCGCGCAGACCTTCGAGGCGACCCACAAGATCACCTACCCGTCGATGATCGACACCAATTCGACCAACGTGCAGTACGCCTATTCTGCCTACGTCTCACCCGATGCGGTGCCCACGACCCTCGTGATCGACAAGCACGGTCGCGTCGCGGCTCGGGTGACCGGCGAGGTCGAGGATGCGTCCATCCTCACGGCCCTCATCGATCGCGTCATCGCCGAGGGGCAGTAGGCGTGGGTCCGATCGTCCAGGTCGTGCTGAGCGGCAACCTGCTGCTCGCGCTCGCCATCGCGGTCGCGGCGGGCGTCGTCGCCTTCGCGTCCCCCTGCGTGCTCCCCCTCGTGCCGGGCTACCTCGGGTACATCGGTGGGTTCACTTCGGAGGCCGACCGGCCGCGGCGAAGTCGGATGGTCGCCGGCGTCGCGCTGTTCGTGCTCGGCTTCACCATCGTCTTCATCGCCTACAACTGGGTGCTCGGCGGCGCGGGCTTTCTGCTGAAGTCGCACCTCGACCTGATTACCCGCATCGCCGGGGTGCTGGTCATCCTGATGGGCCTGGTCTTCATCGGTCAGTTCTCGTTTCTGCAGCGCACGTTCAAGCCGAGCTGGACTGCGGCCACTGGGCTGGCGGGCGCGCCGCTGCTCGGCATCATCTTCGGCCTCGGCTGGACGCCGTGCATCGGACCGACGCTCACCGCGGTGCTGTCGCTCTCCGCCAACAGCGCGAGCCCCTGGCGCGGCGCCGTCCTCGGCCTCGCCTTCTCGATCGGACTCGGCATCCCGTTTTTGCTCGTCGCGCTCGGGCTCAACTGGGTGACGGGCTCGATGGCGTTCGTGAAGCGGCACATCCGGGTCGTCAACATCATCGGCGGTGCCCTGTTGGTCGCCGTCGGAATCCTCATGGTCAGCGGAATCTGGCAACTGGTCATGTCTGAACTTGGAGCGGCGGTGAACAGTGGCTTCGGACAAACCGCCCTCTAGTTCGAACGGGTCGAAGAAATCGAAGAGTGCATCGGCGAGCGCGTCATCGGGCGCCTCGGCGAGTGCCTCGGCGTGCGCGGATGCGACGGACTCCGGCGCGTCGCTGCAGACTGATCCGCGGCGCCCGTCCGACCACTTCGACTCGCCTGAGGCGGAGATCACCCAGCCTCGGCTGAACTTCGTCGGCTACCTGCGGTTCTTCTGGCGCCAGCTCACCAGCATGCGCACGGCGCTGTTCCTGTTGCTGCTCGTCGCGTTCGCCGCCGTGCCGGGCTCGCTGGTTCCGCAGCAGACCTCCGATCCAAACGGCGTCATCCAGTACAAGGCCGACAACCCCGGCTGGTCGAAGGTGCTCGACTTCCTCGGCGTGTTCAACACCTATTCGTCGGTGTGGTTCTCGGCCATCTACATTCTGCTGTTCATCTCGTTGATCGGCTGCATCATCCCGCGCACGATGCACCACATCAACGCGCTGCGCACACCACCGCCGAAGACGCCCGCGCGGCTCGAACGGCTGCCCGGATACCTGCGCACGACGGATGCCGCCGCCAGCGACGACGAGATCGCGAGCGGCGTCGCGGCGGCGCGAAGCCTGCTGCGCAGCAGTGGCTACCGGGTGCGGGTCTTCGACGGCCAATCGGCGAGCGCCGAACGCGGGTACCTGCGCGAGACCGGCAACCTCATCTTCCACATCGCGCTCGTCGGCATCCTCATCTCGGTGGGCCTCGGCGGCGGCTTCATCTGGACCGGCCAGAAGGTAGTACCGGTCGGCCAGTCGTTTGCGAACACGCTGAGCGATTACGACTCCATCAGCCCCGGTCGCTGGTTCAGTCCCGACTCGTTAGCGCCATACAAGCTCACCGTCACGAATTTCGTGCCCCTGTACGACCGCACCCCCGGCTCCTCCTACGGCGACGTGACCGACTACACCGCCTACGTGCGGGCCAGCGAGCCCGGGCACAAGACAGTGAACGAGACCATCAAGGTCAACTCGCCGCTACGAATCGGCGACACCGACGTCTACCTGCTGAGCAACGGGCTGGCACCCGTCGTCACCGTTCGCAATCCCGCCGGCAAGGTCGTCTACACGCAGCCTGTACCCTTCCTGCCGCAGGATGCCAACCTCACCAGCGAAGGCGTCATCAAGGTGCCGGATGGCCTTGCCAAACAAATCGGCATGATCGGGTTCTTCTACCCCACCGAGTGCGAGATCGACTGCGGAGTGGCCCCGACCTCGATCGATCCGTCGCTCACGAACCCAGTCCTGACGCTGCAGGTCTACACGGGCGACCTGGGGCTCAACTCCGGCAAGCCCGTGAATGCATATGCGCTCGACACCGACAAGTTGACGATGATCGCCGGCCGGGGGTCAGGAACCGCGGGCCTGACGCTGCGCCCCGGCCAGACCGTCAAACTTCCTGACGGCCTCGGCACCATCGAACTCAACAAAGTCGTGCGCTACGTTGGGCTCGACATCCACCACGACCCGACGCAGCTCTGGGTGCTGACCTTCGCCATCCTGGTCTTCCTCGGGCTCATCACCGGGCTGTTCATCCCGCGCCGCCGCGTCTGGATCAAGGTCATTCGGCGCGGCGCCAAAGCGCACTACGAATATGCCGGGCTGGCCCGCGGCGAGGACCCCAGGCTCGATGAAGCCGTGGCCGAGATTGCGCGGAAACATTCCCAGCTTCTCGGGCTTACCATGAAGCCGTGATCGAAGTACATGACGCCGTGACCCAGGCAACACTCGTGAACGACAGCCTCGTATCGATTTACTCCGCGATGTTCGTCTACGCCCTCGCATTCATCTTCTTCACCTACGACCTCGCCAAGCGGATGTCGGAGGCGAAACAGCTCGTCGCCGCGCCCGCGGACGCCCTGGTGACGACCAAGGGGTCGGCCGCCGGGTCGGGCAAGACGGCAGTGCTCGACCGGCCGTCACCACCACCGCCAGGCTTCGAAGAGACCGGCAAGACGAGGCGATCGCTATCCGCCCGCCTTGGCATGATCTTCACCGTCATGGCGTGGCTGCTGCACGTCGGCGGCACCGTACTGCGCGGAATCGCCGCGGGCCGGGTGCCCTGGGCCAACATGTTCGAGTTCACGCTGACGGCGACCGCCATCATCATCGGCGTCTTCCTGGTGATGCAGTTCTGGCAGGACCTGCAGTTCCTGGGCGCCTACATCACCGGGTTCGTGCTCGTCTTCCTGGGCGTCGCCACCACCAACTTCTATGTGGACGTGGTGCCGCTGCCGCCGGCACTGCAGTCGTACTGGCTGGTCATCCACGTGTTCGTGGCCTCGCTCGGAACGGGTTTCTACGGCCTCGGGGCGGCACTCTCGATCGTTCAGCTGGTGCAGGCCAGGCGCGAAGCCCGCGGCCTCACCCCGATCCGGGCAGTGCCGACAGCCGAGCGGCTCGAATCCCTCGCCTACCGCCTTATCGTCGTCGGGTTCGTGTTCTGGACCTTCACCCTCATCGCCGGCTCCATCTGGGCCGAACATGCCTGGGGCCGCTACTGGGGCTGGGACACCAAGGAAGTCTGGACGTTCATCGTCTGGGTCATCTTCGCCGGGTACATCCACGCACGGGCGACACGAGGATGGAGGGGGTCACGATCGGCCATCCTGGCGATCGTCGGCTTCTCGGCTGTGCTCTTCAACTTCACGATCGTGAACCTGTACTTCCACGGGCTTCACTCGTACTCGGGCCTGTAATCCCGGTCGCGCACCTGAATCCGCCGAGTCGCTAGTTGTTGCTCTTCCGGGGGCACGGGAAGGTGCTTAAGCCGGGTCTCGGAGAGCTTTAGAGCAAGGCGTGGGTGCGAGCGAGGCGAGCCAGCCACCACTGGGTTCGGTCGGCCGAAGCGGCGTGTTGGGCGAGGAGATCTTCGCTGACGTCTATGCGACGGACGTCGATGGCGCCGTCGGTGGGAAGAAGGGGGGCAGCTGTGACGTCCGCCGTCAAGAGGGCGGCGGTCGCGAGACCGCAATCGTAGGCGAGGCCGCCGGGGATGGATGCGGCAAGAAAGGCCCCCATAGACAGGCCGATCGACGTGTCGAGGGCGCTTGAGACGACGACGGGCAGCCCGGCCTCGGCGATGATCTCGAGAGCGCGATCGATACCGCCCAGTGGTTGGGCCTTGATGATGAGGATGTCTGCCGCCTTGGCGCGAGCGACGGCGATCGGGTCCTCGGCTTTTCTCACGCTCTCATCGGCGGCGATCGGGATACCCATGTATTTCACGCGTTTGCGAATCTGCGCGAGCTCGTCGACCGTCGCGCAGGGCTGCTCGACATACTCGAGGTCGAACTCGGCGAGGGCGTGGATGGCGTGCTCCGCCTCGTCCACGTTCCAGCCGCCGTTCGCATCGACCCGGATTCGGCCGTCCGCTTCGAGGTAGTCGCGCGCCGCCGACACCCGAGCCACATCGTCGGCGAGGGTCTGGCCGGCCTCGGCGACCTTGACCTTGACCGTGCGGCAACCCTCGAAGCGCTCGAGCACAGCAGCGGCGGCCGAGGCATCCACCGCCGGAAGTGTGGCGTTGACCCGGATGCGCGTGGGTGCGCCAGCGGCGAGCGCGGGCTCGCGCCATCCGAAGTCCAGGGCTGCCCGCAGCCAGGCGACCGCCTCGGCGTCGTCGTATTCGACGAAGGGCGAGAACTCCGTCCAGCCGGCGGGCCCCTCGAGCAGAAGGGCCTCCCGCGTCGTGATGCCGCGAAAGCGGGTCGCCAGCGGCAGGGACACAACTCGCGCCGTCGCGAGCAGTTCGGACAACGGAACCGTCATTCAGCAAGTTTGCCTGCTTCTGCGGCAAGCTGGATACCAGCGGCAGCATCGGGGAGCACAGGGACATGGCGGAATATCGCGGCGTGGAGGTTTTCGGCCGCCAGACGCGTCGGGGAACTGCGCCCCCGAGCAGACGCCCAGCCACTCCGCGACGACCCGCAGCCCCACCGCCGCGACTCCGCTCACGACTCGGCCTGCTCGGGTTCGGTGCGGCCTTGGTGACGGCGGCAGCGACGGTGACCGGCATCAGCCTGGCGCTCGGAGATCACTACGAGGTGTCCATCCTGCTCGCGTACCTCGCGACAGGAGCCTCGGTGGTCGCGTTCCTGTGCGGTGTGGCCGCAGTGCTCACCGGCCGCGGACGGGTGTGGGGAGCGGTCGCGATCATCCTCGGCGTGCTCAGCTCACCACCGGTGCTCACGAAGCTGCTGGCCTGGGCGAGCGGCCTAGGCTGATGGCATGAGCGCTGTGGTTTCCGAACTGTTCGACGAGGAGGTCTGGGTTGACGTTCCCGGGTTCGGCGAACTCACCGATGTGACCTACCACCAGGACACGGCGGGGCGGATTGCCCGCATCGCCTTCAACCGGCCGGAGGTGCGCAACGCCTTCCGGCCGCACACCGTCAACGAGCTGTACCGTGCCCTCGACGACGCGCGCCAGAATCCCCGCATCGGGGTCGTGCTCATCACCGGCAACGGGCCGAGTCCGAAGGACGGCGGCTGGGCCTTCTGCTCGGGTGGTGACCAGCGCATCCGCGGCCGCGACGGTTACACCTACCAGGACGGCACCGCGCCTGACGCCGGCGGTGTCTTCGCGGGTGCAGCGACCGGTCGCCTGCATATCCTCGAAGTGCAGCGGTTGATCCGCTTCATGCCCAAGGTCGTCATCGCGGTCATCCCCGGTTGGGCGGCGGGCGGCGGCCACTCCCTGCATGTCGTCTGCGACCTCTCGATCGCCAGCCTCGAGCACGGCAGGTTCAAGCAGACGGATGCCGACGTCGGCTCCTTCGACGCCGGCTACGGAAGCGCATACCTTGCGCGCCAGGTCGGCCAGAAGGTCGCCCGCGAGATCTTCTTCCTCGGCGGCGAATACTCTGCCGCCCGGGCGTACGAGATGGGCGCGATCAACGCGGCGGTGCCGCACGCCGAGCTGGAAACGACGGCCATCGCGTGGGCGAACACGATCCTGGGCAAGTCGCCGACAGCCATCCGCATGCTCAAATTCGCACTCAATGCGGTCGACGACGGCATAGTCGGACAGCAGGTATTCGCGGGCGAAGCAACTCGACTCGCCTACGGCACCGATGAAGCGGTCGAGGGACGCGACGCGTTCCTCGAGAAGCGCGAACCGGACTGGTCGTCGTACCCGTGGCACTACTGATTCGATGACCTGGCTTCGATGACCCGGCCGCTGCGGGTGCTTCCCGCCGATCCGAAACGCGTGCTCGAGGGGCTGCGGGATGCGCTCGGCGGTGGGCCCGCCGTGCTGGTAGGGGACGACTCGGACTCCCGCTCCAGCGGCCCGTTGCCCGACGAGGTCCCCCAACGCGTCGCGCTGGTGGTGCAGACCAGCGGGTCGACCGCGAAACCGAAGCGCGTAACACTGAGTTCGGACGCGCTGCTGGCGAGTGCCGCCGCATCCGCCTCGGCCATCGGGGGATCGGGCCAGTGGCTGCTTGCGCTTCCCACCACCTACATCGCCGGACTGAACGTGCTGGTGCGTTCGATCGCGGCCGACACGCATCCGCTGGTCCTGCCGGAAGGCTCGTTCGATCCACTCGCGTTTGCCCGGCTGGCCGAGAAGCTGGATGCCGACCTGCGGTTCACGTCGGTCGTTCCCGCGCAGCTGGGCCGCCTGCTGGCCACGCCCGAGGCGCTGCCGGCGATGCGCCGGTTCGACCGCATCCTGGTCGGCGGCCAGTCGACGCCCCCCGCCCTCGTCGCGCAGGCCGAGCAGCTCGGAGTGCGACTCACCCGCACCTACGGCTCGAGCGAGACGGGCGGCGGATGCGTCTACGACGGCGTGCCGATCGGCAACACGGCGGCGCGCGTCGCGGATGGCCAGATCGAGCTCTCGGGCGCCGTACTGGCTGAGGGCTACCTCGATGACACCGACCGTACGGAGGCCGCTTTCATCGACGACGCCGGAACGCGGTGGTATCGCACGGGCGATGCGGGAACCGTCCACGACGGCGTCGTCGCGGTTTCGGGTCGGCTCGACGACGTGATCATCTCGGGCGGCATCAAGGTGTCGCTCGCAGACGTCGAGCGCGTAGTGCGAGGCGTCGACGGGCACCAGGAGGCGGTGGTCGTGCGCGCCTCCGACGAGCGCTGGGGCGAGGTGCCGGTAGTCATCACGGCACACGCCGCCGACCTCGACGGGCTGCGCGGCGCTGTCCGATCCGAGCTCGGTGCCGCGGCGGCGCCCGCCCGGGTCGTGGTCGTCGAGGCGATTCCGCTTCTGAGCTCGGGTAAACCCGACCGAGTCGGGCTTCAGAGACTGGCTCAGTAGAATCCCCCTGTGGCCTCACGTAAACAGCAGCGAATCGACCCCAACCGCGCCGAGAAGCTGCAGGTTCCGGCTCGTCTCGAAGACGATGTGCGCATCCCGCGTGAGGCTCGCGCAACTGCGCCTGCGGCGAAGGCCAGGAGCGGCAAGCCGGGCGGTCGTCCCCCGACGGCACGCAAGATCCGCAAGGCCGGCCCACGCGACTGGATCGCCGGTGCGCGCCTGCGCACCCTGCCGCTGTCTATTGCGCCGGTCATCCTCGGCACCGCCGCGGCGCACACGGCCATCGCTCCCTGGGCGTGGCTGCGTATCGCGCTGGCGCTCGCCGTCGCGGTCTTCCTGCAGATTGGCGTCAACTACGCCAACGACTATTCCGACGGCGTGCGCGGCACCGACGCGTTCCGCCTGGGGCCGTCGCGCCTGACCGGTTCCGGTGCTGCTAAGCCGCGCACCGTGCTCACGGTCGCGCTCGTCTTCTTCGGACTCGCGGCGGTCGCCGGACTGATCCTCGTGGTGCAGATCGGCCAGTATTGGCTGCTCGCCGTCGGCGCAGTGTGCATCATCGCCGCCTACTTCTACACCGGCGGCAAACGGCCGTACGGCTACTACGGGCTCGGCGAGTTGTTCGTCTTCGTCTTCTTCGGGCTTGTCGCAACCGCGGGCACGACCTATGTGCAACTGCGTACCGTCAATCTCGAGAGCTGGCTCAGCGGGGTGGCGATCGGGCTCATCGCCTGCGCGGTGCTCATGATCAACAACATCCGTGACCTGCCGCAAGACAAGCTGGCGGGCAAGCGCACCCTCGCGGTGCTGATCGGCAACAGTGCCGCGCGGGTGGTCTTCGTGGTGATGCTGCTGTTGCCGTTCGTGATCCTGGTCTACTTCGTGCTGCTGTACCCGAACGCCCCATACACCTATTTCGTGCTCATTCTGGCGATCCCGGCAGCCCTCATCGGGCTGACGGGCACGACGCCCAAGGAACTCGTGCTTGCCCTGCAGCTGACGAGCTTCACGGCGCTCGCCTTCGCTGTCGGCCTCGGTTGGGCGCTTGCCTTCTAAGGCCCGCGAGTCGGGAGTTGTGGTCCTTCCCAGGCCTCCGGAAGAGCGATAACCCCGGTCTCGGGGCTATTCGAGGCGGTCCAGCGCCTCGTCCTCGGCCTCGGTGTCGACGTTGCGGATCGGTTCGGGCTTCTCGTTGCGAGCGGCGAACTCAGCCGCCACCTCGCCGCGCAGCTTGCGGAAGAACACGTACGAGATGACGAAGCCGGCCACCGCGGCGACGACGGTCGCGATGTACGGGTTGACCTGGACGATCAGCAGGATGGCGAGCACCGCTATGAAGATCGCCAGCCGAATCAGCGAGTACTTGATCCATGGGCGCACCCCCACAGTTTAGGTCGTCTGCATTGGAGCATCCCGCGAGCCTAGAATTACTCGCATGCTGCGGTTCGACATCATCTTTTTCGTGATCGAGCTCGCGCTGCTCATTTTCTGCCTGGTCGACTGCATCTCGATTTACGAGTCGCGAATCAAAGTGCTCAACAAGGTCACCTGGGTGTTCATCATCATCCTGCTGCCACTGCTGGGCCCCATCCTGTGGCTCACGATCGGCAAGGACCGGTCGCGCAACAGTCCCGCAGAGCGGGCGAGGGACTCCCGACCGCTGGCCCCGGATGACGACCCCGAGTTTCTGAAACGCGCCGACCAGCACGAGTCGCAGGAGGCACGCATCCGTCGGCTCGAAGCGGAGCTGAGGGCACTCGACGATGACAAACCCGAGGAGTGAGTCGCCGGCGACCGCGTTCGCCGTAGCCCTCTTCGATGAATTCGCCCGGCTGGGCCTGCGAGATGTGGTGCTGAGCCCGGGGTCGCGCTCGCAGGCGCTCGCCCTGGCCGCCGTCGAGTATGAACGCGCGGGGCTGTTGCGGCTGCATGTACGCATCGACGAACGGGTCGGGGGATTCGTCGCCCTGGGCCTGGCCATCGAGACGGGGCTGCCGGTGGTCGTCGTGACGACCTCGGGAACAGCTGTCGCCAACCTGCACCCCGCGGTACTCGAGGCGCACCATGCCGGGGTTCCGCTGCTGGTGCTGAGCGCCGACCGGCCCGATTCGCTGCGCGGAATCGGTTCGAACCAGACAACGGTGCAGGCGGGCCTGTTCGGCCCTGCCATCTCGTTCGTGCGCGATGTGCCCGCCCCCAGCGGTACCGGCGGTGAGGCGGGCATCGCCGCCGCCATCGCGCGGGAGGCGTGGGGCGTTGCGTTGGGCAGCCGGCCGCAGCCGGTGCAGCTCAACCTGGCCTTCACCGAGCCGCTCTCGTCGGTCACCGTGCTTCCCGAGGCGGACGGCGACTGGAGCGCGGAGGCAGATGAGCCGATCGAACCCGAGGCGTTCACACTGAGCGCTGCTCCCGGCACTGTCGTGATCGCCGGGGCGGATGCGGGTGCTCGCGCCGAGGAGGTCGCGCGCGGACTGGGGGCGCCCCTGCTGGCGGAGGTGAGCAGCGGAGCGCGCTTCGGCCCGAACCTGATCGTGGCGTACCGGGAGTTGCTGAACACCGGCAACTTCGGAGACCGGATCGCCAGGGCGATCGTGTTCGGGCATCCGACGCTGACTCGCGAGATTCCCGCGCTGCTGCAGCGCGACGGCGTCGAGGCAATCGTCGTACGCGGGCGCGGGAGCGACGACTACAACCCGGGCCGCAAGGTTTCGCGGTTCGTCGACGCCGTCAGCGTCGCCGGCCCGCTCGACGAGTCGCCCGCTGCGCGTTCGTGGCTGGGCCGGTGGGTGACGTCGTCGCGCGCGCTGCTCGAGGCGCCTGCCGAGCCGACCGCGGCCGAGTTGGGCAACGCCGAATTCGCCAGACGAGAGCTCGCCGCTATCCGGCAGCCCGTCGACCGTCGGATGCTGGTCGAGGCTGTCTGGCGGGCAACCTGGCCGCACGATCGGCTGGTGATCGGCGCATCCCGTCTCATCCGGGAGGCCGACGACTTCGTGCCCGGCAAGAAGATCCGGGTTCATGCGAACCGCGGTCTCGCCGGGATCGACGGAACGATCTCGACAGCCGTGGGAATTGCCCTCGGCAGCGAGACCGACGGCACGACCCGGGTGCTGCTCGGCGATCTTGCGACCCTGCACGACGTCGGCGGCATGCTGTTCGGCGTGGGGGAGACGCGCCCGCGCATCCAGGTGATCGTCGGCAACGACGGTGGCGGAACGATCTTCGACACGCTCGAGGTCGCGGCCACAGCGCCGCAGGATGCGATCGATCGCGTGCTGCTCACGCCGCAGCAGGTCTCGTTCGAGTCGCTCGCGGCGGCCTACGGCTGGACGTACCTGCTCGCCGACAACCGGGGAAAGCTCGACCAAGCGCTCACCGCATCCACCGGCCCGACGCTCATCGAGGTCTCGCTCCCGCGCTGAGAGCCTCGAGTTGCTGCGCTTACCGGCTCCAGGGGCGCCCGCGCCCGGCATTGGCGGCAAGTCGGGCCGCTCGCGGGTAGCGTGGGCGAATGGGCATCGAGAGCAAGCTGCGCGCGACATCCGACCTCGAGCTTGCGAGCATCGACCCCGCGTCCACCCCCGGATTCGCGCACGGAAAAGATAAGGCCGCCAAGGTTCTCGCCAAGGGCGTGCTGGAGATCGGCGACCACCAGGAACGCATCTATGCCGAGAGCCTCACCGGCGGCAAGCGCAGTGTGCTGCTGGTACTGCAGGGCATGGACACGTCGGGAAAAGGCGGCACAGTCGCCCATGTGCTCGACGGCGTGGACCCGCACGGCCTGAAGATCCACTCGTTCAAGGTGCCGACGCCCGAGGAGAAGGCCCACGACTTTCTTTGGCGAATCAGGCCGCAGCTTCCGTCGCCAGGGTCCCTCGGTGTGTTCGACCGATCGCACTATGAGGATGTGCTGATCGAGCGGGTGCATCAGATGTCACCGGCTGCGGAGATCGAGAAGCGTTACGGCATCATCACCGACTTCGAGGCCGGGCTCGCGAGCGATGAGATGACGATCATCAAGATCATGCTGCACATCAGCCCGGACGAGCAGAAAAAGCGATTGCTCGCTCGGCTCGACGACCCGACCAAGCAGTGGAAATTCAATCCCGGCGATGTGGACGAGCGCGGGTGCTGGAACCAGTACCAGCAGGCCTACGAGATCGCCATCCAGCGAACGACCACGGTTGCGGCGCCCTGGTACGTCGTGCCGGCCGACCACAAGTGGTACTCGCGGCTGGCGGTGCAGGACATCCTGCTCACCCACCTTCGCTCGCTGAATGCAAAGTGGCCGACGCCAGACTACGACGTCGCCACTCAGCGCGCGCGTGTGGTCGACAGCGCCATCTAACAAACTCCGCGAGAGGTCACAAACGACCCGTCCGGCCGAAAACGAAGGGGCGATTGCGACCTTTCGGGGAGTCTTAGGCGAAGGCGTCGATGACCGGACGGAACTTCATCCGGGTCTCGGCGAGTTCCTTGTCGGGGTCGGAGTCCGCGACGATTCCGGCTCCGGCATAGGCGGTGATCGTGCCGTCGTCATCCACCTGGGCCGAGCGGAGCGCAATCGCCCACTCGCCGTCGCCGTCGGCGCCGACCCAGCCGACCGGGCCGGCGTAGCGCCCGCGGTCGAACGGCTCGAGCTCGGCGATCAGCGCCAGTGCCTTGCCGGTCGGAGTGCCCGCCACGGCGGCCGTCGGATGCAGCGCGGAGAGCAGGTCAAGTGACGACGAGCCGTCGGTCAGGTCGCCTTCCACATCGCTGGCCAGGTGCCACAGGTTGGGCAGCTTGAGGGTGAAAGGCTGCTCGCTCGAGGTCACGTTTCGAGCGTGCGGTGCGAGAGAGGCAAGCAGGCTGCGGAGTGCGAACTGGTGCTCGTCGAGGTCTTTCGACGAGGTCGCGAGCGCGGCCGCGGAGTCCTGGTCGGCCGACGGGTCCGCCCCGCGCGGAGCGCTGCCAGCCAGCACGCGCGCTGTGACGGAGCCGCGGCTCGCGGTCACGAGAGTCTCCGGGCTCGAGCCGATGAGCCCGTCGACCGCGAAGGTCCAGGTGTCGGGGTAGCCGGTGGCGAGTTCAGCCAGCAGCACGCGAAGGTCGGCGCCGTCGGGCAGCTGGCCGACCATGGAGCGTGCGAGCACCACCTTGCTGAGTTCGCCGGCGCGCAGGTGCACCAACGCCGCGTCGACGGCGCGAACATAGCCGGGCCGGTCGAGCGGGCCGAAGTCGAAAGCCACGCTGAAGTCGGCGCCGAGTTCGTGCGGGGTCGGACCGTCGACAATCCTGGGAACCGTGACGGGCTCGGGCAACCTGGCAGCCCCGTTTTCCGCACGCCCGATGTGAGTGATCCAGCTGACCCCGTTGCGCCGGCCCAGGATGACCGAGGGCACGATGAGCACGCTGGTCTGCGCCGACTGGTCCGCGAAGGCGAAGGCGCCCAGTGCTACCAACCCGGTGCCCGGCAGTCCCAGCGGGTCGGCAACCGATGCTGCAGCAGCGACGCGCTTCCAGGCGGCTGCGGCATCCTGAAACCGCGAAGGTCCCGTGAACTCGAGTCGCAGCGCCTCGCCGATTCCGGCGATTCCCTGGCCGCGACGGATGAAAACCAGCGGATGCCGAGCATCCACGAGCGGCACCAGGGGCCGGATGTCGTCGATCTGCCGGGTAATTACCTCCAGCACGGGCACGACGCCCGGGGTGTTGCTCACATCAAGAACAGTAGTCCGCTTCGTCGGCACCCCGTCTTTCCCGGCACACCGCCTGCGTAGACTAGAGCACGTGAGTAAGGCGGACTTGGGCAAGCAACCAGACGAGGTTGCCGGCATGTTCGACGATGTCGCGAAACACTACGACCGCACTAATGCAGTTCTCTCCGCGGGCAATGCCTACCTCTGGCGCATCGCCACGGTTCGTGCGGTCGCCCCGCAGCCCGGCGAACGCATCCTCGATCTCGCCGCCGGCACTGGCACCAGTTCGGTCGCGCTGTCGCACTCGGGTGCCAAGGTCATCGCCGTCGACTTCTCGACCGGAATGATCGACGAGGGTCGGCGCAAGCACAAGAACATCGAGTTCGTGCAGGCCGACATCGAGAAGCTGCCATTCGGCGATGACGAGTTCGACGCCGTCACAATCAGCTTCGGCCTTCGCAACGTCAAAGACCCGAAGGCGGCGCTCGCCGAGATGTACCGAGTGCTGAAGCCCGGCGGTCGTGTCGTGATCTGCGAGTTCTCCAAACCTCCCCGCGCCCTGCTCCGAATGGGTTACCAGGCGTACCTGAGGTACGTCCTGCCTGCCGTTTCGGTTGCCGTTTCGTCGAACCCGGAGGCCTACAGCTACCTGGCCGACTCCATCGCGGACTGGCCAGACCAGGGACAACTCAGCCAGTGGATTCGCGGAGCGGGCTTCATCCGGGTGGCGTACCGCAACCTCACCTCGGGCGTAGTCGCACTGCACCGTGGTCGCAAGCCCGTCGATGCCGCCGTCCTCGCCTCCGTCGCCAAGCGCCGTCGGTCGACCACTCGCCGGCCGGCCGCGTCGGCATCCCCAGAGACCTCAGACTCCTGACCCCCGGGTCCGAACAGAATCGAATTCTCCTGTGACCTCGAGCGTGCCCACCGCCCGCCGCAGCAACACCCTGAGTTCGTCGCTCGGCCTGGGTGAGAAGCTCTTCGCGTCGAGCGACGAGCGCCGGCTGGCGAAGGCGCTCGACTCCGGCCTCGAACTGGTCGAGGCGGGGCTCCTGACGCAGATGTCGTTCACGGATGACCTGGCCGACGTGACGAGCCGGTACCTGCTCGACGCCGGCGGCAAGCGCATCCGCCCAGTGCTCGCCCTGCTCACCGCCCAGCTCGGTACGGGCAACAACGCGAACGTCATTACGGCGGCGGAGGCGATCGAGATGACCCACCTGGCGTCGCTTTACCACGACGACGTGATGGATGAGGCGCAGGTGCGGCGCGGGGTTCCCAGCGCCCAGACGGTGTGGGGCAACTCGGTGGCGATCCTCACCGGAGACCTGCTCTTCGCGCGTGCGAGCAAGCTCGTCGCGGGCATGGGCGAGCGAGCGATCCTTCTGCAGGCGGAGACGTTCGAGCGGCTGTGCCTGGGCCAGCTGCACGAGACCATCGGCCCCCGGCCAGGCGAGGACCCCATCGAGCACTACCTGCAGGTGCTCGCCGACAAGACCGGCTCGCTCATCGCCACGGCCGCCCAGGTGGGCCTCATGTTCTCCGATGCTCCCGAGGAATACATCGAGCCGGTCGTGCAGTTCGGCGAGAAGATCGGCGTCGCCTTCCAGCTCATCGACGACGTGATCGACCTGGCGCCTCGACCGGAGGACACGGGCAAGACCCCGGGCACCGATCTTCGTGCCGGTGTGGCGACACTCCCGCTGCTCTACCTGCGCCAACTCGCGGCGACGGATGAGGGCGCCGCTGCACTGCTGCAGCGCATCGAACACGACGTCACCAGCGCGTTCGATGGCGCCGACGATTCCCCCGAACTCGCGGCCGCGATCGCCGAGCTGCGCGAACACGAGGTCACGCGAATGACCCTCGCCGAGGCGCACCGGTGGTCTGACGCGGCCGTCGCTGCCCTTGCACCCCTGCCCGACGGACCGGTCAAGAAGGCACTGACCCGGTTCGCTGAGACCATCGTGGAGCGTTCGAACTAGCTATGACAAAACTACGGCTTGCCATTGTCGGGGCGGGGCCGGCGGGCATCTATGCCGCCGACATCCTGCTCAAGTCCGAGACCGCGTTCGAGATCTCGATCGACCTGTTCGAGCAGCTTCCCGCACCCTATGGCCTGGTGCGCTACGGGGTTGCCCCCGATCACCCGCGTATCAAGGGCATCATTACGGCCCTGCGTGAGGTGCTCGACACCGGGCGCATCCGCCTGTTTGGCAATGTGCTCTACGGGCGTGACATCACACTCGACGACCTGAAGGAGCACTACAACGCGGTGATCTTCTCCACCGGGGCGATCCGGGATGCCGACCTGCACATCCCGGGCATCGACCTGCCCGAGAGCTACGGTGCCGCCGATTTCGTCAGCTGGTACGACGGGCATCCGGATGTCTCGCGCGACTGGCCGCTCGGGGCCAGCGAGGTCGCGGTGATCGGCAACGGAAACGTCGCGCTCGATGTTGCCCGCATGCTCGCGAAGCATGCCGACGACCTGCTGCCGACCGAGATCCCCGACAACGTCTACCGTGGGCTCGCCGCATCCCCGGTGACCGACGTTCACGTGTTCGGCCGTCGTGGACCGATGCAGGTGAAGTTCACGCCCCTCGAACTGCGCGAGCTCGGCGAGCTGCGCGATGTCGACATGATCGTGCACGACGAAGACTTCGACTACGACGACGCCTCGCGCGCCGCCATCGAGTCGAACAAGCAGGTGCTCGTCATCGATCGAGTCTTCACGCAGTGGCGCGCGCGCGACACCGGCGCCGCGTCACGACGATTGCACCTGCACTTCTTCGCGAGGCCCTCGGAGGTACTCGATGACGAGGGACGAGTGAGCGGCTTCCGCTGGGAGCGCACCGAACCGGATGGCCAGGGCGGCGTGCGCGGCACCGGCGAGTTCCGCGAGGTGCCCGTGCAGGCGGTCTACCGCGCAGTGGGCTATTTCGGGTCGCCGCTCGACGGCATCCCGTTCGATGAGAAGCGTGGTGTCATTCCCAACCGCGAGGGGCAGGTGCTCGACGACGCCGACCACCAGCTCCCCGGCGTTTACGCGACCGGGTGGATCAAGCGCGGGCCGGTCGGGCTCATCGGTCACACCAAGAGCGACGCGATGGAGACCATCAAGCATTTGGTGCGGGACCAGGCGAACTGGTGGTCGCCGGCGTCGCCCGGCGAGGCATCCGTGGTCGAACTGCTCGAGTCGCGCGGCATCGAGTACACGAACCTCGACGGCTGGCACAACCTGGATGCGTTCGAGCAGTCGCTCGGAGAGCCGCGGGGCCGCGCTCGCATCAAGGTCGTTCCCCGCGATGAGATGGTGCGCGCGTCCAACTCGGCGGGCTAGCGGAAGCAGCATTCGGGGTCTCGCCCCCGCCCGTGAGGCCGACGGAAGTGCTGTGATTGTCGTATGACCGATACCGTCAGCCAGGGACTTCTCGATGAGCTGTGGGACTTCGACGATGCGTCCGCCTCCGAGCAGCGCTTCCGTGAACAGATTGCCGCCGCCCCTCCCGGGTCGGTCGCTGTCGACGAACTGGCCACGCAGCTCGCCCGGTCGCTCGGCCTGCAGGAGCGCTATGCCGAGGCCGACGCGGTGCTCGATTCGATTGTGCGCACCGACGGGGTGGTACTCGCGCGGGTACAGCTCGAACGCGGTCGACTGCGCAACTCGAGTGGGCATCCGGATGCGGCCGCGCCACTGTTCGAGGAGGCGCTCGCGGCCGCATCGGCCGAGGAGCAGGACTTTCTGGCCATTGACGCCGCGCACATGCTCGCGATTGCCGACTCGACCCGCGCCGCTCACTGGACCGCGCGGGCGCTGGAGACGGTCGACGAGACCTCGGACCGTCGCGCAAAACGCTGGGGCGTGAGCCTGCACAACAACGCCGGCTGGTCGCTGTTCAGTTCGGGCGACTTTGCGGCGGCGCTTGCGGAGTTCGAACTCGCCGCGGACGCGGCGCGCGACTACGGGACACCGCAGCAGCGGCAGTGGGCGCAGGAAGCCATCGACGAGACGCTCGCTGAACTGAAAAAGCAGCTACCGTAGAAAGATATAGTCAGCTAGCTGACTAATTTGTCCCGCGAGCAATCGGAGGAGCCCAGTGGCCGCACCAACCAATGCGCCAGCAACGAAGACGAGCCGAGTTCCACGCTGGCTGCGTGTAGTGCTGCCGGCCGTGCTCATCCTGGTCTGGCTCTCCATCGGCGGCATCGGTGGCCCGTACTTCGGCAAGATCAGCCAGGTCTCCAGCAATGACGCGACCAGCTACCTGCCCGCCAGCTCAGACGCGACCAAGGTGCAGAACCTCGAGGTGAAATTCGCCGATAAGAAGGTGCTGCCCGCCGTCGTGCTCTACGTGCGCAGCAACGGGCTGACCGCCGCCGACCGCAGCTACATCGCCGACCGCATCACGGCGATCAAGACCTCCACCGGCATCTCGAGCGGCGTCTCGCCCGCGATCTCGTCCAAGGACGGCAAGGCAGTCGAAATCGTCGTACCCGTCAAAGACAACACGAGTCTCAGCACCTCGGTGGCCGACCTGAGGACGGTCATCGCCAAGGATGCGCCGTCGGGGCTGACCGGTTACGTCACCGGCCCGGCGGGCCAGATCGCCGACCTCGGGGGCGCCTTCGCGGGAATCGACGGTGTGCTGCTGCTGGTCGCCATCCTCGCCGTATTCGTCATCCTGATCGTCGTCTACCGGTCGCCGCTGCTGCCGATCCTCGTGCTGCTGACCTCGATCTTCGCCCTCTGTGCGGCAATCTTCGTGATCTGGCACCTGGCCAAGGGAGGTGCCGTCGCACTCAACGGGCAGGTGCAGGGCATCCTGTTCATCCTCGTCATCGGTGCGGCCACCGACTACTCCCTGCTCTACGTCTCGCGCTATCGAGAGGCACTGCGCGACAACCAGAAACGCTGGGATGCCACACTCGCCGCTTTCCGGGGGGCGTTCGCGCCGATCCTTGCCTCAGCGGGCACCGTCATCCTCGGCCTGCTCTGCCTGCTGCTCAGCGACCTCAACTCCAACAAGGCGCTCGGCCCCGTCGGCGCGATCGGAATCGCTTTTGCGTTACTCGCAGCGCTGACGATGCTTCCGGCGCTGCTGCTCGCGTTCGGCCGGACCGCGTTCTGGCCGCTGCGCCCGAAGTTCGGGTCGGAGCATCCGCAGGTTGGGGGCACGACCGTGAAGGGACTCTGGCCGCGACTCGGTCGCGGCGTTTCGCGGCATCCGCGCTGGGTTTGGGTGGTCTGCGCCGTCGTGTTGCTGGCGGCGTCCGCGGGCCTGCTGCAGCTCAAGGCGAGCGGCACTCCGCAGAGTGCCGTCGTCGAAGGATACTCGCAGGCGCGCGACGGGCAGGCGGCGCTGGGCAAGCACTTCCCGCAGGGGTCCGGCAGCCCCGCCGTGATCGTCGCCGACCAGGGCTCGCTCCAGGATGTCGCGACCAAGGCGCTCGACACCTCGGGTGTCTCGTCGGTGACGGTACTGTCGTCGGCCTCGCCATCGGGCAGCTACACGGTGACGAGGGCCGGCATCCAGCCGCTCATCCCCGGAGTTCCGGCGGGAGCCCCGACCGTTTACCAGGGCAAGGTGCTGCTGCAGGCGACCCTGGCCAAAGATCCGGACTCGGTTGCGGCGCAGCACGTCGTCGAGAACCTGCGAACGAACGTGGCCGGCACCGGTCACGCGATCGTGGGCGGAACGACCGCGACTGCGATCGACACCAATGCCGCGGCCGTTCATGACCGCGACCTGATCATCCCGGTCGTGTTGCTGGTGATTCTGGTCGTGCTGATGCTGCTACTGCGCGCCGTGGTCGCACCACTGCTGCTGATCGGCAGTGTGGTGCTGTCGTTCTCGGCGACGATCGGCATCTCGGCGCTGGTGTTCAACCACGTCTTCAGGTTCGTGGGCGCAGATCCGGCGGTGCCGCTCTACGGCTTCATCTTCCTGGTGGCGCTGGGGGTGGACTACAACATCTTCCTGATGACGCGGGTGCGCGAGGAATCGGGGTTGCACGGCACTCGTGACGGCGTCGTGCGCGGCCTGGTGATCACGGGCGGCGTGATCACGTCGGCCGGGATCGTGCTGGCGGCGACCTTCGCGGCGTTGGGCGTCATCCCGGTGCTGTTCCTCAGCCAAATCGCGTTCATCGTCGGCTTCGGCGTGCTCCTCGACACGATCGTCGTGCGGTCGCTGCTCGTGCCCGCGCTCTCGTACGACCTCGGCCGCAAAATCTGGTGGCCGTCTCGCCTCTCCCGTTCCGCCCCCTAAACCTCCCCGAAAGGTCGCAATCGACCCTTCGTTTCGAAAACGGAGGGTCGATTGCGACCTTTCGGGGATTTTGGAGAGGTGGGTTACTGCACCGCGGCGGTGAGGCGCGCGACGTTGTCGAGCACCTTGCTGCGCATCGGGCGTCGCATCCACTCGTCAAGTGTCAGCTCCCGTGCCCGTGCGCGATAGCTGTCTTCAACCCTGCGCAACGACTGTACGAACTTTGTTCCCTTGATCATCACCGAGATCTCGAGGTCGAGGCTGAATGAGCGCATGTCCATGTTGCTCGAACCGATGACCGCGACCTGGTCGTCGATCGTGAAGTGCTTGGCGTGCAGGATGGTCGGCGCCTTGTACAGCCAAATGCGCACTCCCGCCCGCAGCAGTTCCTCGTAGTAGCTGCGCTGGGCGTGATAGGTGACGGCCTGGTCGCCGATCTCGCTCACGAACAACTGAACGTCGACGCCGCTCTGCGCTGCAGTGGTGATCGCGTAGAGCATCGACTCATCGGGAACGAAGTACGGGCTCGTGATGATCACTCGTTCCTGCGCCGCATAGATGAGTGAGTTGAACAGCCGCAGGTTGTTTTCGCCGTCGAAGCCGGGCCCGCTCGGCACGACCTGGGCATCCAGCAGGTCGTTGCCGTGGTTCACCGGAACCCGCTCGACCTCGCGCACCAGCAACTGGTCGGTCTCGCTGTACCAGTCGGTCACGAAGAGCGCGTTGATACCGGCGACGATCGGTCCCTCGAACCGCACCATCAGGTCTTTCCAGCGAAGCCCGCGCTTGAGGTTGCTGCGCTTGTCGTAGCTGGCGTCGATGACGTTCTGCGACCCTGTGAAGCCGACGATGCCGTCGATGATCAGGATCTTGCGATGGTTTCGCAGGTCGGGCCGCTGGAATTTTCCCTTGAAAGGCTGCACCGGCAGCATGAGGTGCCAGTCCGCGCCCATCTTCGTGAGCCGTCGCAGCGTCTCGTGGTAGTTCTTCGAGCGCAGGCAGGCGATGTGGTCGAGCAGCACACGCACAGTCACGCCGCGTTGCACCGCCGCCTCGAGCTCGTCGAAGAACGGCCGCGTCGTCTTGTCGAGGTTGAGAATGTAGAACTCGACGTGGATGTAGCGCGTGGCCGTCTTCAGCGCCCGCGTCATCGCGATCAACGACTCGTCGTACTGGTCGTGCAGGGTGGCGCTGTTGCCACCCACGAGTGGCA
>Ga0302314_10000322_pt1 | contig 87542 bp, 64 predicted proteins | sample III_Palsa_N2_3_FD_200533 | JGI IMG/M metagenome (GOLD analysis project Ga0302314, IMG submission 200533) | Peat permafrost microbial communities from Stordalen Mire near Abisko, Sweden - III_Palsa_N2_3 | ecosystem: Environmental > Terrestrial > Soil > Palsa > Peat permafrost | place: Sweden...
GACAAGGTGGAAGCGAAGGATGTTGAGAGCTTCGACCTGCCCCGCTTCGAGGTCTCGGCCAATGAGCTGCAGCGCTTCGCCTCGACGCGCGGCCTGACGGTGGCGCCGGAACGGGCGGCGCAGCTGACGCTGAACGAGTATGTCCTCCTCTCGGTGACGGAATCGAAGACGATGCCTGCGCGCTACTTCGGCGACGGGAATTTCCGGCGGCTGGAGATCCCGGAGCGGATCCATATCCCCAAGGGGATCGATGTCCGGCCGATGAACCTCGGCCAGCAATGCTTTGTCGACGCGCTGCTTGATCCGGATATCTCGCTGGTGACCTGTTATGGGCAGGCGGGAACGGGCAAGACGCTCCTGGCGATCGCGGCGGGGTTGAGCCTGGTCTATGAGGCCGGTTACGACGGAATTACGATCAGCCGCCCGGTGGTGGCGATGGGGGAATCGGTCGGCTTCCTTCCCGGCTCGCTGGAGGAGAAGATGCGGCCCTGGCTGCAGTGCATCTATGACGCGCTGGAGGTGCTGCTGCCGGTGAACGCGCCCAAGCCCGCCGCCTTTGCCAACAAGAAGCAGGCGGCCCGCAAGACGAAGGAGGATCCCCGCACCCAGGAAAAGCATGCCCAGAACGGCCATTCCGTAGGCGCGGCCAATCCGATCAAGAAGCCGTGGGAACGGCTGGCCGAGCAGGGGTTGCTGGAGATCGAGGCGCTCTGTTACATCCGCGGCCGCTCGATTCCGCGCCGCTTCTTCGTGCTCGACGAGGCGCAGCAGCTGACGCCGCTGGAGGCCAAGACGATCGTGACCCGGATGTCGAAGGGATCGAAGCTGGTGATGGTCGGCGATCCGGCCCAGATTGATAATCCCTACGTCGACAGCCGCTCGAATGGCCTGGTCTATACCCGGACCCGGCTGAAGGGCCACGCGATCACCGCCCATGTCTCGCTCAGCAAGGGCGAGCGGAGCGATCTGGCGGAGATCGGTGCGCAGAAGATGTAGGCAGGGGCGAATCCCTGCGGTTGGTCTCGGGGCAATCAGGGCGTGGCGATGCCTAGGCATAATTGCTGCGGTCCGCTAAAGCATTTTAAATTGAATTAACACCTTTTCTTCATGCAGGATTACCTACATGAAAAACTGGTCGCTTTCCCATAAATTGGTCGCGGGATTTCTCGCAGTGGCTTTGATTGCCCTGCTAATCGGCGGGGTGGGAATTTACTCCCTCCGCTCGGCGGAAGGGTACAGCGTGCGGATGAAACAGGTGAAGGAGAGCCAGGAGGAGCTCCTTCTCCTGACCAAGAACACAGTGATCGCCTTCAAAGGGCAGGTCCAGGCCTGGAAGGATATTCTCCTGCGCGGCAACGATCCGCAGAAGTTCGAGAAGTACAAGGCGGAATTCGTCCAGAACAACCAGGAAGTGACCCAATCGCTGGCCGATCTCCGCCAACATGCGGTGGCGGAGGGCATCGATCCCGCGCAGATCGACGCGGCCGTCGCGGCCTATTCCTCGCTGACTCCCCAATATCTCCAGGCGCTGCAGCAGTACGATCCGGCAAAGGTCGACAGCTATGCAGTGGTCGACAAGCTGGTCACCGGGATCGATCGGGAGCCGACGGCCAAGATCAACGACCTGAGCACGGAGATCATCGGCTTGATGAAGCAGCGGGTGGAGGCGATCGACCAGGAGATGCAACACCGCGCCGCGACCATCTTTTTCATCCTGATCGGCACGATTGTGGGAGGAGTGGTCCTGGCCCTCGGGCTGGGGTTGGGGATCGGCAAGCATATCAGCGCCGAATTGATGGAGGTGACGGAAAGGCTCTCGGCGGCGTCGGGACAGACCTCGAGCGCGGCGGAGCAGGTTTCCGCCTCCAGCCAGATCCAGGCCCAGGGATCGAGCGAGCAGGCGGCCTCCCTGGAGGAAGCCAGCGCCGCGCTGGAAGAGATCAGCAGCATGACGAAGCGCAATGCCGAGAGCGCTTCCAATGCCCGGGTGCTTTCCGGCGAGGCGCGGAACTTGGCCGAAGAGGGAGCCCGCCGCACCGAGGATATGAAAACGGCGACCCGCGCGATCGAGGAGGCCAGCGCTGAGATGGGCCGCTCGATCGCCGGGATCAAGACCTCCAGTGACGATGTCTCCAAGATCATCAAGACGATCGACGAGATCGCCTTCCAGACCAATATCCTGGCGCTGAACGCCGCCGTGGAGGCGGCCCGCGCGGGAGAATCGGGAGCCGGATTCTCGGTGGTGGCGGAGGAGGTCCGCAATCTCGCCCGGCGCAGCGCCGATGCGGCGAAGGAGACGGCCCGGATGATCGAGGCCTCGGTCGCCCAGAGCACCCACGGCGTGGAGGTGAATCAGCATGTCTCCGCCCGGATCACCGAGATTTCGCAGAAATCGGCCGGCGTCCACGCCAGCCTCGACCAGATCGTGGCGAAGGTGCGGGAGGTCGATTCCTTGGTCGGCCTGATCGATTCCTCCACCCGGGAGCAGACGACGGGGCTCGAGCAGATCGTCCAGTCGGTTTCCCAGATGGATACGGTGACGCAGAACAACGCGGCGGGGGCGGAGGAGACGGCCAGCGCGGCCGAGGAGTTGAGCGCCCAGGCGTTGGAACTCCGCGCCGCCGTCGTGACGCTGACCCGGCTGGTGGAGGGGGTCCGCGTGCAGGGGACGGCAGCCCGCTCGGAATTTCATTCCATGACCGCCTTTCCGAGAGAGGCCGCTCTGCCCGTTCCCGCCCGTCGCGCCACCCTGACGGTCGGCAAAACGCGGGTTTAGAAAAGATTTCGCGCGCCGATTTTCAGGTTCATCCGTCTTCTCTTGTGACGCGCCGCCTTTAGGATGGCGCGGGGAACAATGGACACGAACGAATTCGCGCAGATCGAGGCGGCCCTGGAGGGCGATGCCGCCGCATTCGAGGGGGTGATCCGGCTTTATGGGCGGCGGCTCTTTGCGGTCGCCTATGGGGTGTTGCAGAACCGGGCGGAGGCGGAGGATGTGGTCCAGGATGTCCTCTTGAAGGCGTATCGCCTGCGCGGGAAGGTCCGCGATCCGGAGAAATTTTCCGCCTGGATCGGGGCGATGGTCCGCAATGCGGCCTGCGATGCGCTGCGCAGGCGGCGGACGGTTCCCCTCCCCCCGGAGGCGGAGGAATTCGCCGACGGCGCGGCTCCCTCGGCCCATGGACGGCTGGAGGCGGTGGAACGGAGCGGGCAGGTGGCGGCGCTACTGGCCGGGCTGCCCGAAAGTTACCGGACGGCGGTGACGCTCCGCTTCATGGAGGGGATGGATTATGCCGCGATCGCCGGGTTGATGGGAATCACCCATGGGGCGCTGCGGGGCATCCTCGGGCGGGCGATGGGGACGCTGCGCCGCGATCTCAACGCCACTCCCCTCCCCTAAAAACCATGAAAACGATCCACGAACAGATCGAGGGCTGGCTCGACGCCGAGGCGGCCCAAGGCCTTTCTGCTGCCGAACAGGCGGCGCTGGCCCTTCATCTTCAGGAATGCCCGGAATGCCGACAAATTCAAAAGGAGTATCAAAGCATGAGCCGATTACTGCAGGACGATCTGATTGAAAAGAAACCGTCCTCCGATTTCGAGGAGCGGTTGGTGGCACAGTTTCGGCAGGCGGCGGAGGGGAATGGGGTGTTGGAGGCGCGAGCGGCGCGCTCTGCGTGGGCTTTGTTTTGGAGCCGGGTGGGCGACGGGGTGTTGAGCTTGGGGCGGATGCCTTCGGTGCAGTGGAGCGGGGCGCTGGCGGTTTTGGTGGGGCTGGTGGGGGTTGGGGCGTTGTTGACGCATGAGGGGCCGGGAGATGCTTTCAAGGCTTTGCAGGGGATGAGCCTCAAGCAAAGAATTGAAGCCCAAGGAATTTATGTCGAGACAGCGCTCAAAGGCCTTGTTTTGAGCGGCTATGTCGATACCCCTTATCAATATAAATTTGCTTCAGAACGAACCAATGGGGTGCCGGATCAAGCGAAGTCTGGATCTGATTCGGATAAGGATAAGTCCTTCGTAGTCACCCCGATTGTCCAGAGTGCTGCCGTTGATGCCACTAGCGCATCTGGCCACGAGCTAGCATTGGCGCCGGGGGATATCTTTAGCCCCGCAGATGCTGCCGCCAGCAAAAAACGCCTGGAAAATCTCGGCTATTTTGATGGGACAGCACCCGCAGCCGCATCGACCCCGGCAATCCAGGCTCAGGCCGCCCCTCCAGCAGGTGCCGTCAGCGGTCTCGTTCAGTTCTCCAATAATATTCCCGTCTATCATAATGGAGCACTGGCGTCTTCCTATGCAAAATCCATCGTGGTTGATGAGGCAGCTCCCGTAGTAATGGCGGGAAACACCGTCGGACAGGCTCAAGATCAATTACAGATGTCCCGGACTGCAGCCTCGCCCGCTGCCGCCCCCCTCCCCCCCGCGACGGCTACGGCGACCGATGATTCCCGCAAGGTGATTCGGAATGCGCATCTTGAGTTCGAGGTGGCGAAGTTTGATGAGGCGGTGGTGGCGATCGATGCGGCGGCGAAGGCGCAGGGCGGGTTTATCGATACGAAGGATTCGGCGCAGGGGGCGAACGGGAAGATTTCCGGGACGGTGACGGTGAAGGTGTTGCCGGATCATCTCGATGCCTTCCTGGCGCAGATTGGGCCGATCGGCGATCTGAAGAATCAGCGGATCGGGGCGGAGGATATCACCAAGGATTACTATGATACCGACGCGCGGCTGCGGAACGCGCAGAAGATGGAGCAGCGGCTCCTCGACATCCTCGACCAGAAGACGGGGAAGGTTTCGGAACTGCTGCAGGTGGAGCAGGAGCTGGGGCGGGTCCGTTCGCAGATCGAGCAGATGCAGGGGGAGATGAAGGCCTATGATGCGCTGATCCGCTATGCGACGGTGACGATCGTGCTGAATGAAAAGGATCTGACCCAGGCGGCGGCTTTCGTGATTCGGGAGCAGGCCGATCTGCAGTTGCTCTCCTCCGATGTGGAGAAAGCGTATCAGGCGGCCTTGGCGGCGGTTGCGGCGGCTCATGGGCAAGTGCTGGAGTCGAGCCTGGTGCGGGAGGATGGCGGGCGGGTGCATGGCTCGATCCGGTTGCAGGTCGATCCGGAGGGGGCGGAGGGGCTGATTGCGGGGTTGCAAGCGCTGGGACGGGTGGCTCATTTTTCGAAGGTCGATCAGGAGGTGGCGCAGGGAGGGGAGGCGGCTTTAGCTTCCGATACGGCGGAGACGAAGCGGGAGCGGGTGGCGATCACGCTCTCGATCAATCATGACGAGGAGGTGCGGCAGACGGTGGCGCTGACGGTGGTGGGCAAGGAGGTGGAGGCGCTTTTCGCACAGGCGAAAGAAGCCGCTGCCGCGCAGGGGGCCGAGTTGTTGAATTCCAATCTGCAAAAGACCGACGACGGATCGACGGTGGCCCATCTGACGGTGCGGGTGCCCTCGGCGACCTTCGAGGCGCTGCGGGACGGGTGGCAGGGATTGGGCCGGGTGACGGCGTTGACGGTGAACCGCAATGACGGGATGGCTCCGACGGCGGATGCGGAGCGGGCGCCGGTGGAGATCGATCTGACGCTGGCCGACGAGGAAGCGCTAATGGAGGAGACCAATCTGACGGTCTTGACCGACGGGGTCGATGCCAAGGTGGCGGCGCTGAAGCAGGAGGCGGCGGGGCTGGGGATCACGGTGAAGGATTCGACCTTCACGCGGACCTCGGAAGAGGAGGAAACCGCCGAGATGGTGTTCCGGATGCCGCTCTCGCTCTATGGCGATTTCCTGGCGAAGCTGAAGGCGCTCGGCAAGGTGGAGGGGTTCACCGAGCAGCGGACCGACCGGCTGAAGGGAGCGGCCGACGAAGGCTCGGCGCCGGTGGAAATCGACCTGCAACTACATCACGACGGGAACGCGATCTCGACGGCGGACGGCGCCGCCGCGACAGTGAAGCGGACGCTGGCGGAGGGCGCGGCGGCACTGACCTGGAGTCTCCGGATGATCGGGGTGGCGCTGGCGTTCTTGCTGCCCTGGATCGGGCTGGGCGCGGCGGCCTGGGGAGCGGTGGCGCTGGTGCGGCGGATGCGGCGGAAGCCGTAAGAAAGGGTCTCTCTCCGGGACTGAACCTCCTAGAACATGTAGCGGAGGGTCCCCTCGATGTCGTTCTCGAGGTAATCGTCGTTGCCCTGGCCGAAGTAGCTGATGGCGGCGGTGATCGAGGGGGTGAAGAGGGCCGAGATGCCGAAGCCGAAGGTGGCGCTGTCACTGCCGACGTCCCGCCCGGTGACGGAGAAGAGGCCGCCGGCTCCCGAGGCGAAGCGGGCGGTGAAGGCCTGGTCCTGGTCGAGGTATTCGTGCTGCCAACCGGCCTCGACGTAGGGCTGGAGCGGGATGGCGGCGGCGCCGACGGTGAAGCGGTTGGCGAGGCGGAAACCGAGCCGGGTGCGCAGGGAATCGAGATCGTGGGAATCGACGGTCAGCGGGGTGAGCGAGCCGCTCTCAGTGTAGCCGCCGAGCATGGTCCGGTTGTAGAGGAGGCCGAGGCTGGGGGTCATGGTCCAGTTGTTGCGGGTGAAGTCGCGGCCGCCCTGGAGCATGGAATTGATCTCGGTCCCGTGCGGCTTGGCCTCGGCCATGCCGTCCACCGCGCTGTCGAGGCTGTCCCGCTTGCTGTCGAACCAATCGTAGGCGCCGCCGAGATTGCCCGCCACCCAATCGCCGCTCTGGTCGTGCCAGGTGGAGTAGAGCTGGAGGTTGGCGGTATCGGTGGCGATGGTGGAGCTCGATTGGTTGAAATCGGCCTGTCCGTGTTGATAACCGCCCGCGAGGCCGACCGTGAGGGAGGGGAAGAGGCGGTAGTCGATGCCGGCCTGGAAGCCGCCCGAATAGTAGTCGTAGCCGGGCGCGGAGGAGTTGTCATTGACCTGGCCGCTGGTGCCGAGGCCGGAGATGAAGGTGCCCCAGCGATTGTCGGGGGTGGAGGCGAGGAAGTTAAACGGGAGCGGATTGTAGCCGATCGGCGCGGTATCGGAGTTGTCGGCCAGGAGGTTGACCGAATTGTAGTCGGTGTTCGGCCCCAGGTTGAGGTTCTGGACGGAAAGGCCGGTCGATCCGGCGCGCAGGGCGCTCATCCGCGCGGAGAGGGCCTCGCCGACGTTGTCGGAGGAGGCCTGGACGACGGCGCCCATCGAGGCCATCGAGGTGGGGGTGATCTGGTTCATCGCGGCGCCCAATTGGGAGCCGGAGAGGGTGTTCAGATAATCGACGACCTTGGCCCCGGTCGCACCCGCGCTATAGGTACCGCCGCCATTCGCGACCAGGGTGTTGACGATGCTATCGAGGTTCGCGGCGACGGCAGTCTGGTTTCCGGTGGTAGTCCATCCGGTGAAGGGTTTCTCGTAGGCGGTGAAGACAAGGTCGTTCCCAGTCCAGGAGCTGGTAAAGCCCAAGGCATTCGCGAGGGCGTTGTTGACGATCATGGTGCCGCTTCCCCCGGCGGTGGTGTCCATCACAGTGACGGGGACGCCGGGACGAACGCTCGGGGCGGTGACGTAGAAGGTGGCGGTGCTCCCGCTGACATTGGCGGAACCTGTGACATTAACCTGATCGAGGCCGGCGCTGGTATCTCGGAAGACGGCGGAGGAGCCCGAAGCCATCGTCAAATTGCCGACGATGGCCAGGGTTCCCGGGGTGGAGGTGGTGCCGGCGCCGAGGGTGCCGCCGGAATCGATAGTGACGCCGCTGCCGGCGGTGAGGATGCCGCTGCCCTGGAGAGTGCCGCCGGTAACGGCGACGGCGGTGCCGGCGGCGCCGAGGGTACCATTGACCTCGAGGGTGCCCCCGGTGACGCTGACAGTGCCAGCGAAGGTGGAGCTGCCGGTCAGCGCGGTGACGCCCGATTCCTGGGTCAAGGTTCCCGAGCCCGCGATCGAATTGGCGACGGTGAGCGGGGAGCTGGCATTGCCGTCGAAGGCCAGGGTCGCGCCCGCATTGACCGTCACGCCGCCGGTGCCGAGGGAGCCGCTGGCGCTGCCGTTGCCGATCTGGAGGGTGGCGGTATCGGTCCCGCTGCCGACGGTGGTGGTGCCGGTGTAGGCGTTGCCGCTGCCGCTCAGGACGAAGGTGCCGGTCCCCTCGACGATCAGGCTGCCGGAGGCGCCGGTGAGGCTGCCGCTGAAGGTATTGGTGCCGGTGTTATCGACCGTCAGGGTTTTGGTGGCTCCGAGAAGGATGGAGCCGCTGCCGGAAAGGTCGTGGAGGACCTGCGAGGCGGCGGTGATGTCGAGCGTGCCGTTCACGGCGACGGAGCTGGCCGATGAAATCGATCCGCCGGCGGCCAGGGTGAGCGTCGCCCCCGAATCGATGGCAAGGAGGCCGGCGAAATCGTTCGAGCCGTTCAGGGTGAGGTCGCCGGTGCCGCTCAGGACGACGTAGCTGAAGCTCTGGGAGGCGCTGATGCCGCCATCGAGGGCATCGGCTCCCAACAAGGAGGTGGCTCCGGTCAGGGCGAAGTCGAGGGTGCTGCCGGTGCCGATGGTGGCGGAGGTGGCGACGATCGAATCGGAAGTTCCAGCATCTTCCCTCAAGACGACGGTGCTGCCGGAGGCCAGGGTGAGGGTGCCATGGATGGTCAGGATGCCGGGGGTGGAGGCGGTGCCGGCGGCGAGGGTCCCGCCGCTATCGACATTGACGTCTCCCGCGATGGTGCCGATCCCCTGCAAGGTGCCGCCCGAGACGGTGGTGGTGGTGGCGCCCAGGGCGCTATCGACCTCGAGGGTGCCTCCGCTGATTGTGACGGTGCCGGTAAAGCCGCTGTTGACGCCGGTCAGGACGGTGGTGCCGCCTTCCTGCAGGATGATGCCGGAACCATCGTCGCCGATCGCGTTGGCCACGGTGAAGCTGCTGGTGCTGGCGTGGTCGAAAGCCAGGGTCGAGCCGGTATCGAGGGTGATGGCGGCGGTGCTGGCCACGCTGCCGGTGGTGCCGCCGTCACCCAATTGGAGGGTGCCGCCCAAGGTGACCTTGGTGGCTCCGGTGTAGGTGTTGGTGCCGGAGAGAATCTGGATGCCGGTTCCGATCAGTTTCAGTCCTCCAGTTCCTCCGATCACGCCGCTGAAATCGTTGCTCGTAGCGGCGGCATTGTTTAGCTGCAGCGTATTGGCTCCCAGGGTGACGGTGCCGCTGCCGGAAAGGCCTCCGACTTCGGCTGCTGAATCGGAGGAGACATCGAGGGTGCCGTTGACGGCAACCGCGCTATCGGCAAGCGTCCCGGCGGTGCCGAGTGACAGGGTGACTCCGCTATCGACGGTGGTGGTACCGCTGTAGGTGTTGACGCCGCTCAGGGTCAGGGTCCCCGATCCCCCGACCGAGAATCCTCCGGTGCCGCTGACGACGCCCGCGAAGGTCTGGCCGCCGGAATTATCGTCGGTCAGGGTGTTGGCGCCGAGGACGATGCTGCTGGTGCTGTCGCCGCTCAAGTCTTGAATGGTGGTGCCAGCGGTAAGTCCGCTGATGTCGAGTACTCCATCCGAAGTGAGGGTTACCGACGAGGAGGAGGCGATGGAACCGCTTCCGCTCAGCGCGACGGTGGCATCAGTGATCGAGGTGGTGCCGGTGTAGGTGTTGACGCCGCCCAGCGTGAGGGTGCCGGTGGTGCCACCCGCCCCCACGACGGCGATGCCGCCCCCGCCGCTGATGACCCCGTCGAACAAAGATCCGGTGACGGTGGTCGTGGTGGTGGTGTCTCCGGTGGTGACGATGTAGGTATTGGTAAGATTGGAGACGTCGAGGGTGAGAATCGATTCGACGGTTCCGTCCTTGCCGATCACCAGGCTGCTGCCGGAGTTTCCCTCAATGTCGCCCAGGGTCTGCGAGGCGCCGGTGGCGACGTTGCTGGAATTGACGCCGATATAGACCGTACCGCCGGTGTCGATGGCGGTGAAGAGCACCCCGGAGGTGTCGCCGAGCAGATAGGCGGTGCTGGTGTCATTGACGAACAATTGAGGCGTAACCAGGGTGCCGTTATTGATCAGGGTGTTGCCGGTACTCCAGAGATTCAGTTCGCTCTGGGTGGTCAGGGTGGCGCCGGACTGGATCGTCACGCTGCTGTTATAATCGACAAAAACCTCACCCGTCGTGGTCAGGCTCCCTCCGCTGAGGATATTGATCGAGGAGCTGAGAGCCACATCGACGCTGCCGGCGACGGCGGCGGTGGTGCCGCTGATGGTCACGGCCGGACCGGTACCGATCGTCGAGTTCCCGATGATGAGGGCGTCGGAGCTCGAACCAGGTACTCCGCCAACCCAGTTACCAGCAGCACTCCAACTGCCGGTGCCACCGGCCCAGGTCACGGTTTGGGAACGGGCTTCCCCATGGAAAAGAAGGACCATGCCGAGGGCCAAAAGCCCGGCGAATTGCGACTGACCCCACCCTGAAATTCCCGCCCGTTTCATATCATTGATCCCTACCCTATTGAATCCAGCTCCGGCCCGCAGTCCTTGTTGTTGCCAGTGGTACTATTCACGCAAATAGCTTAAGTCAATGTCATATGAGGGCTTAGAATCGATTTCACGGTGGGTTCGATCGGGTGAAAATAGCAAATCGGGAAGGGGCGGCCCTTCCCGATCGGCTGCGATAACTGTGAGCGCGTGACGCCGCCTTAGGAGCGTCCGATCGCGATCGGGCTCTGCTTCCGCCAGCGGCGGAGGCTGATCAGCCAGAGGAGGCCGAGGCCGGCGGCGAGCTGGCCTCCGACGGGGGGCTCGGGAACGGCGGCCACGGTGAGATCGAGGCTGTCGCCGTTGAGGGAGAGGCTTTCGAGGTATCCGCCCGGCGCCGAGGAGAGGGAGAAGTCGGCGATGGGCAGGTTGACGAGGGAGCCGGCGTCGATCAAATCGTAGGTGCCGACACCGAAGCCGGAGAGGCCGGTGATGTTCAGGTGGATCAGGCCGGTGCTGGCAATGCCGGTGAAGGCGCCGGTGATGACGAGCTTGTCGGCGTTGGCAGTGCTCCCCAGCTGGAAATCGAGGGTGGTGCCCGCGCTGGCGTTGAGCGAACCGAGGGTCAGGGTCCGCGGCGTCGAGAAGTTGACGCTCGGCGCGATGATGCTGGTGAGGCCGGCGGTGGTGACGGCGCCGCTGATGTAACCGTCGCCGCCGAGGGTCGCGGCGTTGAGGGTGACGTTGCCCGCGCCGGTGGCCGAGGCGCTGCTGCTGCTGTTGTCGGCCAGGAGGACGCCGCCGCTGACGATGGTGCCGACCGATCCGGCGAGGCCGTAGGTGTTGGCGTTGCCGGTCAGCTCGACGGTGCCGGTGCCGCCGGTGGTGACGACGTTGTGGCCGCTGGCGTCGGTGATCGCGCCGGAGAAGGTGACCATGTTGCTCCCGGTGGCGGCCGAGGTGAGGGTGAGGCCGCGGTTGAGAGTGATCGCGCCGCTGAAGGTGGAGCTGGCATTGGTGGCGCCGCCGAGGGTGGAGGTGCCGGCGCTGCCGTTGGCGACCACGTTGATGTTGCGGGCGACGGTGACGGCGGCGGCGGTGAGGAGGGAGACGCTCGGGTTGAGGACGTCGGGCAGGAAATCGAGGCTCGAGGTGTTGACGGTGAGGCTGCCTTGGTCGGAAACGTAGTAGGTCCCGGCCTGAGTGGTGCCGCCGGAGACGGTGACCCGGTCTCCGTAGTAGGTGCCGTTGGCGGTGAGGTCGATGCGGGTGAGAGTGGCCGTGGAGAGGAGAGTGCTGTAGGTGTAAGCGTAAATACCGTTCTGCGAGGCGGTAGTCTGGTTTTTGAGCAGGACAAGGCTGGTGCCACTGACGAGGCTGACGCCATCCAAGCTGGTCAGCCCGAGGACGGTCAAGGTGCTGCCGATGGCGGTGACCGGGACCACATTGCCGGTGCTGGCCGCGGCGACGCTGGCAATAGAGGAGACGCTGGCGTCGCCCAGCGAGATGGCAGCGGCGGAGGCGCCGAGGGCTCCGTTCCCGCTGGCGGGGACGGCGGCGGTGACCTGGAGCGTCCCGGCGCGGATCGTCGTCGCGCCAGTATAGGTGCTGGCGGAAGCGCCCAGCGTCAGGGTGCCCGCGCCGCTCTTGATGAGGCCGGCGGTGCCGGAGAGGGCGGCATCGATCTCAGCGGTGACGCCGGCGGCGGCATGGATGGTGCCGTTGGAGAGGGTGATGGCGTTGCTGCCGCTGAGGATGTAGCCGGTGGTGTTGAAGATGAGTCCCTGCGCGGCCGCCCCGGTCCCGATCGTCACGGTTCCGGCGGTGCCGCTGAATTGGGCCAGTTCGGTCGAGGAGATCGTTCCGTCGAGGAGGCTCAGAAGATTGAAGTAATTCGACCAATCGAGACCGATTGAACTCCAGGTCCCGATTCCTCCCGCCGGATTGGCGGCGTTGACCCCCGTCGAGTCCCAGACCAAGGTCTGGGCTCGAAGCGGAGCCGCGGCGCCCAAAACCAGGGCGGCCAGGATCGAGGCGGCGGCAAGATGACGACGCGCGAGCGCGGTGAGGCGGAAGGAGTGGGACATGGGGAGGACTCGGTTATTGGTCGGCGACCATGGTTGCGACGGGGCGGGCAACGGCGAAGATCGAGACGAGCTTGTCGCTGTAGAAGGATTGGGTCCATTCGAGGGGGGTGGTTCCGGCGAGCCACTTGCTGGCGCCGACGCTTTGCTTGCCCCAGTAGCGGCCCTGTTCGTCCTGATAGACGACGAAGGCGGCCTGATTTTCCCGGGTGCTCTGCTCACCCCAGTTGAAATAGATCAGGACCGCCTTGTAACCGTTATCGGTTAGTTGCCGGTAAAGGTCATGCGCATAGGCATCGCCTTGCGTGTAACTGCCGGCGTAAGCTGGCTTAATTGTATTGATGAAATCCTGGACCGTAGCGGCCCGGGCCGAAACGCCCACCGCCAGGAACATCACCGAAGCGAGCGAAAGAAGAGATGATCTTTTCATGCCATCGCTCTTGCTTACGCCATGCCTGTTCAGGAAAAATAAGTCGCAACCCCATGACCATGAATTGCTCTTATTTTTATTTTGGTGATTTTAAGGCATCCGCCTGTCACCCCCTTGGAAAATAAACGACCAAGGAAATACTCATAAACGCAATTAGATGTATTACTTTTTTGTAGGTGTGATACATTTGTAAGACGCATAGCTTCTCTACCCCTACTGCGTTCATCGGAGGGTCCTATGTCTAGGGAAATATTGATTGTAGAAGATGATCCGAGTGTGGCGGCCGTCTACCAGAAGGTCCTCGGCCCCGCCATTCCGCACCGAACGGTCTGGGCGCAGGATGGGGAAACGGGATTGAAGCTGGCGCTGGAGCGCGACTTCGACCTCGTCATCACTGATTTCAGGATGGAGGGCATCGACGGGCTGCAGCTGATCAAGGAGGTCCATCGGCAAAAGCCCCTCCTCCCGGTGATCCTCATCACCGTCTCCAAATCCCCGGAGACGGCCATCTCGGCGATGCGGCAGGGGGCCTATGACTGCCTGACCAAGCCGGTCAGTTTCTTCGAACTGATCGAAGTGGTGAAAAAAGCCCTCTCCATTTCGGAACCCCGCGCCTGCCTCCAGAGCCCGCTCGAATCCGGCGATGAAAGCGTCTCCCTGGTCGGATCAAGCCGCAATATGGCGCAGTTGTTCAAGGAAATCGGACGGGTCGCCGCGACCTCGGTCACGGTGCTGATCCGGGGCGAGACGGGGACGGGCAAGGAACTCGTCGCCCAGGCCCTTTACCATCACAGCGATCGGAGCGACAAGCCCTTCGTCGCCGTCAATTGCGCGGCGATTCCGGAGACGTTGCTGGAAAGCGAGCTCTTCGGGCATGAGAAAGGGGCCTTCACGGGGGCGCAGACCCGGCGGATCGGCCGCTTCGAAGAGGCCAATCACGGGACGCTCTTTCTCGATGAAATCGGGGAGCTCAGCCCGGGAACCCAATCGAAGCTGTTGCGCGCGCTCCAGGAACGGGTGATCCAGCGGCTGGGCAGCAATGAAACCATTCCCATCGATGTCCGCATCCTCGCGGCGACCCATCGGAACCTGGAGGAAGCGATCCCCCGCCGCGAATTCCGGGAAGATCTTTATTATCGGCTGGGAGACGCGACGCTCACGATTCCTCCGCTGCGGGAGCGCCGCGAGGACATCCCGGCCCTGATCGCCCATTTCGTGGGCCTGCATTCGCTCGCCCTGAAAATCGAGCGGCCCCATCTGCAGCCCGACGCCGTGGCCTACCTGCAGGAGCTCGAGTGGCCGGGAAATGTGCGGCAGCTCCAGTCGTTCGTCCGCCAGGCGATCCTCGCCTCGCGGGGCTACGCCATCACCCTGGAAATCGCCCGGGAACTCCTCCCTCCCTCGTTGACGGAGAAGCAGAAACCGGCTCCTTTTCGCGAATACACCCGGCAAATCCTGGAACGGGCGGCCGCCGACTCCAATTTCGCGGCCTATACCCACGCCATCCGGGAGGCGGAAACCGAGCTGTTGAGCCAGGCGATCCAGCTCTCCGCGGGCAATCAATCGCTGGCCGCCCGCTGGCTCGGCATCTCCCGTCCGACGTTGCGGACGAAGCTGAACGATCTCGGGGTGCGGGGCGAGGTCTATGAAGACCGGAAGGAAGTCCGCAAGACCGATGCCGAAATTCTCTCCGAATTTCGCGCCCAACCCAGCGATCAGGACGGAAGACCCATTCCCAACGGCTCCCCTCTCGACGACAATCCGTCGCCGAAGGCGAAATAGCGCAAGACGGCCCCAGATCTAGGGCTCCGTCTTTCCGTCCCCTTCCTGATTCCGGCCTTGCTTCTGCAGGGCCGTGCCGAGGTTCTGGCGGACGGCGGCATCGTCCGGATGGAGGGAGAGCACTTTTTGCCACAGGGCGATGGCCCGGTCGATCTGCCCGGTCTGGTAAAGGGCGACGGCGGTGTAGTTGCCGACGGCGAGGTTGTCCGGATCGACCTCGGCGGCGCTTTGCAGGTAAGCGAGGGCTTTTTGGGGTTGCCCCTCTTGCAGCAGGGCGCAGCCCAGGACGCCGTTGGCGACGGCGTCCCGCGAATTTTCCGCATGGACCCGTTCCATGTGGAAGACCGCCTCGTCAAGCTGGCCTTGCTGGAAAAGGGCGATGCCCAGGTACCTGTCGGCCAGGAGGTTGACCGGCGAGATGGCGAGGGAGCGCCTCCACAGGGTGACGCTGTCCTGCCAGTAAGAGACCTGCAGGCAGGAGACGATAAGGAGAGCGGTCAACGCCAGGGCGGAGGAAACGGCGAGGATCGAGCGGCGCCATCGGCCCAGAGGAAGATCGGCGATCCCCCAGGCGAGGAGGAGGGCGATGCCGATCCCGGGAAGGTAGGTGTAGCGATCGGCCCGCTGGGCGACGCCGACCTGCACCAGGCCGATCATCGGAACCAGCATCCCGAGATACCAACCCCAGCCGACCAGGAAGTAGGACCGGTTCCATTTCTTGGCGGCGAACCAGCATCCGGCGGTGATTGCGAGCAGCAGCAGGCAGGCGAGCGCGACGGTCCCGGCGGCGTGATAGCCATTCCACGGATAGATGAATTCGAGCCCGGCGGGCCAGGCCATTTGCCAGAGGTAGGCGGCGTAGGAGACGGCGACGTTGCCCAGGCGGGCGGAGAGCGGCAAATTGGCGAGCGGGACGATCATCCCCTGCTGGGCGATGACGGTGGCGATGCAGGCGGCGGCGGAGAGCACGAGGAGCGGCAGTTTTTCCAGCAGCAGGGAGGCGCGGAGGGGGAAGCGGCGGAGGGGCCAGTAATCGAGGAGGAGCAGGAGAAAGGGCAAGGTGACGATGCTCGGCTTCGACATCAGGCCGAGCGCGTAGCAGAACAGCACCAGCAGGTAATTCCCCCAGGACGGCGGCCGCCGGACGTAGCGGAGATAGGCCGCCAGGGTGAGCATGAAGAAGAGGCCGCTCAGGAGATCCTTCCGCTCCGCCACCCAGGCGACCGATTCGGCCCGCAGGGGATGGATGGCGAAGAGGGCGGCGACGAAGGCACTGCGCCAGGGGGCACCGGTCATGGCCTGGAGGACGAGGAAGAGGAGGATCGCGACGGCGGCGTGGAGGAGGAGATTGGTCAGGTGGTGGCCGCCGGGGTGGAGCCCATAGAGCTGGCAATCGGCCATATGCGAAATCCAGGTGAGCGGATGCCAGTTGAAGGACCAGCAATGGGTGAAAGCCCAGCCGATCCCCTGGAAGCTCAGTCCCCGGTTCACCTCGGGGTTCCGGGTGACGTAGGTGTCGTCGTCGAGATTGATGAAATCGTGGCCGAGGGTCTGCGCGTAGATCAGGAAGACGGCGGCGGCCAGGGAGAGGCCGATGACCCAAGAGAAAAGCGTCCGGTTCTTCATGCGGGACAGACGGGAGGGGCCCATCCCCAACGGGCGAAGCGGAAGCGGAGCGCCACCGCCAGACAGCCGAAGCCGTAGCGGAGGCTGCGCGGGAAATCGATGGAGGAAGCCTCGGGAAAGTAGCGCGCCGGGCAGGGCAGCTCGCCGATGGAGGCGCCGAGCCAGAGGATCTGGGCGAGGATCTGGTTGTCGAAGAGGAAGTCGTCCGAATTCGTTTCGAGCGGCAGCCGTTCGAGCAGTTCGCGGGAAAAGGCGCGGTAGCCGGTGTGGTATTCGGAGAGACGGGCGCCCAGGAGGAAGTTCTCGATTCCGGTGAGCGCCCGATTGGCCAGATATTTCCAGAGCGGCATGCCGCCCTGCAATGCCTTGGCCCCTCCCCCCAGGATGCGCGAGCCGAGGACGCAGGCGTGGCGGCCCTCGGCGATCAGGGCGGCCATGGCGGGGATGAGGCTGGGACTGTATTGATAATCGGGGTGGACCATGATGACGATGTCGGCCCCGGCTTCCAGGGCGAGGCGGTAGCAGGTCTTTTGATTGCGGCCGTAACCGCCATTCTCCGGGTGGATGGCGACCTGGGTCCGCTCGAGGGTCCGGGCGATCTCGGCGGTCTGGTCGGAGCTGGCGTCATCGACGACGATGACGAGATCGACGATCTCCTGGGCGATGACTTCCCGATGGGTTTGCCGGAGTGTCCGCGCTGCCTGATAGGCGGGCATGACGACGACGATATGGCGGCCTTGGAGCATTCCTATCCCGGGTCAGTTGGGGCCAATTTAGAGGCTGGCCCGGGGGTGTCTATATTTTATGGAAGGATCGGGCTATTCGAGCGCGGCCTGCAGGGAGCGGTCGGTGGCGGAGAGCCGGTCGGCGAGAAGGCGGCTCATGTAGTGGTGGAAGAGCAACGCGACGGCAGGTTCCTCCTCTTCCATCCGCTGCAATCCGGCGCCTGTGAGACGGCGGAGGCGGCAGGGAGTCTCGGCCCGGACCGTGGCGTTGCGCGGAACGCGGAGGTAGAAGCCGAGTTCTCCGACCACGGTGCCCTTGAGAAGGCTGCGCAGACGGACGACGCGCTCGTTTTCCAGCTCGAGATCGACGCGGACCCGGCCCGATTCGAGGAAGTAGAGTTCTGACGACGGGTCTCCCTGGCGGAAGAGAATCTCATCGGCGGCGATGGAAATTCGTTCCAGATAATGGTCCAGCCGGGTGGGGTCCGATCCCTCAGGCCAATGTTTGGCGAGGTAGGGGACGAGAGACGCCTCCCCGCCATCGGCAGCGGGGGAGAGGCGGAGCATCTCGTCCTCGCACCATTCCAGTCCCTGGTCGCAATCGGGAAAGAGGCGGGCGGCGGGAGTGGAGAAGAGGCCGCCGATTTCAAATTGGGCCCGGATCGTCGGGGAGACCAGGACGAAGACCAGCCGGAAGCCCTGGCTCTCGCCGAGTTCGCGGATCTTGACCAGGCTGACGATGGAGGAGGAATCGAGGCCGGTGACCCGCCCGAAATCGAGCACGACGAAGCGGAGCGGCACCGCGCCGGGTTGGAAGGCGCGGTCGCGGACGGCTTCGTAGAGCTTGTTGGCGCTGCCGAAGAAGATGAAGCCCTGGAGCTTGAGGAGGAGGAGGCTCTCCCCGTTTTCCCGGAGGAGCCGGGCCTCGGCCTCGGCGCGCTCGACGTTGCTGTGCCGCTCGGCGCCGGTGAAGCGCCGGGAGACCACGCCGATCCGGCTGTAGCCGACGATGAAGAGGGCGGAGGCGGCGACGATGCCGACGCCGATCCCCTGGAGGTAGCCGACGGCGCCGACCACGAAGAGGATCAGGAGGAGGATGAGGTAATCGATGCGCGGGAGACGTCGCCGCGCATCGACGACCCACTCGACGAGGACCTCCAGCCCGGCGAAGAGGAGGAGGCCGCCCAGGACGAACTTGGGGATGTAGGAGAGGAAGGCATTGCCGCAGAGCAGGACGAGGCCGCAGATTCCCGCATAGATCAGGCCGGTGAGACGGTTGCCTGCTCCCAGGCTGATGGGCAACCGGGTCAGGGAAAGGGCGGCGAAGCCGGGGAAGGAACCGCCCAGTCCTCCCGCGAGGTTGAGCAGGCCGGTGGTGCGCAGTTCGTCGTTGAGGTCGATCTCCCGGTTGATGGAGGTCTCCAAGGCGGTATCGGTGAGCAGAAGGGAAATGACGGCGGTGAGCAGGAGGGCGGCGATGAAGCTGCTTTCGGCCGCGATCGCTCCCCAATGGATGCCGTGCCAGGCGAAGATGCCGTGAATCTGCGTCACCGGCACCGAAGAAAGGCTCTGGAGAAGCCAGCCCGATTGACGCATCCGGTCGAGCGGCAGATGGAGCATGCCGGAGACGAGATAGAAGAGGCCGATGGCCCCGGCGAGCAGGGCCGGGACGGCGAGGACGTGGGGTCTCCAGCGGAGGACAGCCAGCATGAGTACCCCGAAGCCAAGGCCGGGGAGCCAGAGAACCGCGTTTTCCGGACGGCTGAGCAGGAGGAGAGTCGAGGGCTGGAGGGCAATGCCGGTCATGACGCGGAAGGAGCCGGAGAAGAGGAGCCAGCCCGATCCGGCGAGGAAGCCTCCCAGCACGGGATAGGGAATGAAGCGGATCAGGTTGCCCAACCGGAACCGACCGAGGAGATAGTAGGTGAGGCCGGTGAGGAGAGTGGCGACGGCAATGGCCGCCAGGACGGTCTGGGCGATTTCCTCGGTGGGAACGACGCCGTGAAGTCGGGTGACGATCGCGGCGGCCAATAAACCGATGATGGGAGCAAGGCGGTCTTCCGGGATGGTGATATTGGACGGGAAGGAGCTGAAGAGGGCGGCTCCCGCCCCGAAGACGACGCTGCCGAAAAGGAAGAGGGTGATGCCCAAAGGGACCCAGGGGGAAAGTTCTCCCCCGAAGACGAGCGCGGCGGTGGAGACGCCGACCACGGCGGTGCACATGGCGACGATCAGGCCGGAGACAACGGAGGGAATCAGCGGGGCGCCCCGCAGTTCCGCGCCGAGGGAAAAAAGGCGGCGCTTAAGGGGAGGAAAGCGCGGGGGCAGAGGTTGGTCCATGAAAGATCGGGGGCGTCTGTCTCGCTCTGCTGCCCCCCTGCCCTCGATCGGAAGCCGATGATCAGCTTCTTTGATTAGCACATTCTCCTCCTTAAGCAAGACTGCGAAGGTGAAGTGGAACCGCATCGATGATGATCCGAATCAGTGGCGGCTGGTTTGCGGCTGCCGATTTCCAGTGTAGCCTTCAGGATGTTTCACATCATTTGGTACGTCATTGTCGGCTTCGTCGTTGGACTCATTGCCCGTGCCATTCACCCCGGGGCGGATCAGATGGGCTTCCTCATGACGGCGGCGGTCGGCATCTTGGGCGGCGTGGTGGGCGGCTTTATCGGACATATCTTCCGCAAGCCCGCTCCGGGAGCGCCCTATCATCCGCCCGGCTTGATTCTCTCGGTGCTGGGGGCGATCATCGTACTCGTTGTCCTGACTCATTTCCAAGCCTCCTGAGGGCAGCCCTTCCCGCAAATCTTCCCAAGGTCGCCTTTGCGAAAGCCGGAGGGAGGGCTATCTTGTCTCTGTCTCGATGAAGCCGCCCCGTGATTGATCTCATTCTCATTCCTTCCGATAAAGGCGTGGAGCCGCCTCCATGCCCGCCGATTCCGGTCGCCAAGATCCTCTTGGTCGATGACCAGCCTTCCATTCTCTTCGTGGCAACGAGCTATTTGGAAATGTTGGGGCTGAGTTGCGACACGGCCAGGAACGGGGCGGAGGCGGTCGAGAAGGTGGCCCAGGATTCCTTTTCCCTGATGCTGATCGATCTGCAAATGCCCGTGATGGACGGTTTGGAGGCGACGCGCCGGATCCGGGCACGGGAAGAGGCGGCGGGGCTCCCCCGCCTGCCGATCATCGGCATGACGGCTTATCCCTTCAACGGCAATCGCGAACGATGCCTTGAGGCCGGCATGGACGACTTTGTCACGAAGCCGTTCGAGCCCGCTGATTTGAAGGCGATTCTCTTTTCCCACCTCGGGGACCCGGGCGCTGCCCGATAGGCTTCGTCCCTGGTTTTTCAATGCGGCCCGTTTGGATCGGGCGCGGACTAAATGATCGTCACCTGGACGCTACTCTCGATGATGCCGTTGGCGATCGCATAGCGGGTGAGACCGGCGGTGTCATGGATGTTCAGCTTGTCCATCAAGTGCTGCCGATGCTTCTCCACCGTCTTGATGCTGATGCCCAATTCGGAGGCGACTTTCTTGTTGGGAGCGCCTTCCGCGATCATCTGGATGACCTCCATTTCACGGGCAGTCAGGCCTTTGGACGGTCTTTTTCTTGAAGGATTCTTTGCGGAGCTGGAACGGCGAAATCCCTGGATGCTCTTGGCGATGGAGGGGCTGAAAAAAGTTTTCCCCTTTTTGATCTCGCGGATTGCCTTGGAAAGGATCTGCGCCGAGGTCTGCTTGATCACGAAGCCTGCGGCGCCCGCCTCCAGGACGCTCTGGATGTAGGGATCGTCGCTGTGAGCCGAAAGGACCAGGACCTTGGTGCCGGGAGCCATTTCGAGGATTTGCCGCGTCGCGCCGACTCCATTGAGCACCGGCATGGCGATGTCCATGATCACGACGTCGGGCTTGTACTTGCCGGTCAACTCGACCGCCTCCCGGCCATGATGCGCCTCGCCCACCACGATGATATCGGCCTCGAGATCGAGCAGGGCGCGGAATCCCTGCCGCACGATCATGTGGTCTTCCACCAGTAAAACGGTGATCGGATTCATTTGGATGCCTGTTTCTTGTCCGCATGGAAGGGAATCTGGATATCGAGGATGGTCCCTTTACCGGCGACCGACTCGATGCCGAAGGTTCCACCCACCATCTCCACCCGTTCCCGCATGCCGATCAGGCCCAATCTTCGGTTCTTACGCGAAAGCAGCGTGCGATCGACATCGAAAGATTTTCCGTCGTCGTGAATGCGCATTTCCACCTGATTCGCGACCTTGACGATCGTCACCGTGACCCGGGCCGCCTTGGCATGCTGGCCCACGTTGGTCAGGGCCTCCTGAGCCACGCGGTAGAGGACAGTCCGCTTGTCGCCGTGCATCCGCTCGATCTCGGCGAAGACCGTGAACTGCACCAGAATCCCGGTCCGCTCGGAAAAGGCCTTCAGGTAAGACTGGAAGGCTGGGATCAGTCCCAGGTCGTCCAGAATCGAAGGCCGCAATTCGCGGGCGAAGCGATGCACCAGATCGACCGATTTTTCCACCATGCGCTGGGTGCTCTTGATCTTCTGGTTCAAGCTGACGCCGCTGATGGTGGCTGTCCTCTTCAAGGTCGCCAAATGGGCGTTGATGCCCGCCAGCATCTGCGCGATCTGATCATGGAGTTCGCGGCTGATGAGCTTTCGTTCCTCTTCCTGGGCCGATAGAATCTGGTGCGAGAGATGCCTCAACCGCTGCTCCATGTCGCGGGACTGTTGCAGGAGGAGCCGATGGTGCTTTTCGCTCTCGATCAGACCAGCCTCGGCGGCCTTGCGCTTCACGATCTCCAGCTTCAGGCGGTGGTTGCTCTCTTCCAATTCCTTCAAATACCGCGGGGAAGCGAGGGGTTTTTTGTGAGGGGACATACGGCTTCCTGAGGACGAGGGATTCGCGTTGGCTACGGGAAGAAACAATAACGCGGCAACGACCCAGCCCTAGTATCGCAGGGTCATCTCCTTCTGTCCAATGGGGTTAATACCCCCCCTGTACACCCCATAGCTTTGTTCGATTGCCATCGTCCATGATGAAACCATGCACAGTCCCTTCTCGAAGACGCTTTCGAGAAAAACTGTTTCCGGCCTCCTGATTCTCCAGCCCTCGAAGCTGAAGCTAATCGGCCTCGCCGCCGATCATGGAGGATACGATTTGAAGCAGCATCTCTTGGGCACGTTGCGGGAATCGGGCCACGAGGTGATCGATTTCGGCGATCGCAAACCGAGAGCGGACGACGACTATCCCGATTTCGTCCTGCCGCTGGCCCGCGCGGTCGCCGGCGGAGATGTGGAACGGGGCATCGCGATTTGCCGAAGCGGGGTGGGAGTCTCGATCCTTTCGAACAAGGTGCCCGGGGTCCGCGCCTGCTTGATTCACGAAACATTCTCGGCGCGGCAGGGCGTCGAGGATGAGGACATGAACCTGATCTGCCTAGGCGGCGAGGTAATCGGACATTCCCTGGCATGGGAATTGATCCAGACATTTCTTGCCGCCCGCTTCATCGGCGCCAAGCGCCATCGACGCCATCTGGCCAAATTCGCGGAACTGGAAAACTCCCAGGGTTCGCCGTCGCATTTGGAACCCACCCAAACGACTTAAGCTAAGCTCCCGCCAGCGGGGAGAAAGAGGATTTGGCGACCCCAACGGGATTCGAACCCGTGCCGCCACCGTGAAAGGGTGAAGTGCTAACCGCTACACTATGGGGTCTAAGGAAGGGTCAAGGTTGCAGATTCGGCGGAGGGGCGCAATGCGAAATTCCTGATTTGAGCGGGTTTTGTGCGGCGATCCATTCGACGACCGGTCGGCCTTCTTGAATATGCTCGCGGAGGATCCGTTCACATCGCTCTACGGTGACTCCGCCGTACCAGAGGCCGTCGGGGTAGACGACGAGCCAGGGGCCGTCGGCGCAGACGCGGAGGCATTGGGCCTTGGTCCGCATGACTTCGAGGCCCAGTTCGGAAACTCGCCGCTTGAGGTAGTCCCAGACCTGCGCGCCTTGTTCAAGCGGGGCGCATTCGGGACCGAGGCAGAGGAAGAGGTGGGCGCGGGCGGTGTGGGCTTTGGCCTTGGCGAGGCCGGCGGCGACTTCGGGGGTGGGCGCGGCCATGGACAAAGGGCGAGCGGGGTTGACTACGCCTTGAGAGCGCGGGTGTAGACTTCCTCGTAGGCGGCGGCGCTCCGGTCCCAGCTGAATTCGCGCTTCATCGCCTGGCGGCGGATGCGGAGGAGCTCGGCCTTGTGCCGGTAGAGACGGATGGCCCGGGTGCAGGCGTCGAGGAAGGAGGCGGGGCTGTAGGGGCGGAAGACGAAGCCGGTGCCGCCGCCGAGGCTCGGATCGGGTTGGTAGTCCTCGACGGAATCGGCCAAACCGCCGGTCTCGTGGACGATGGGGAGGGTGCCGTAGCGGAGGCTGTACATCTGGGTGAGGCCACACGGCTCGTAGAGGGAGGGCATCAGGAAGAAATCGGAACCGGCGACGATCTGGTGGGCCAGCTTTTCATCGAAGCCGATGCGGACGCCGACTTTGCCGGGATGGCGGGCGGCCAAGGTGCGGAAATATTCCTCGAACTGGGGTTCGCCGGAGCCGAGGAGGATGATGCGGACGTCCTCGGCCAGAAGCGGCTCCATGATGGCGCGGATCAGGTCGACCCCCTTTTGCCAGGCGAGGCGGGTGATGCAGCCGAAGACGGGGGCATCGCTGGGAGGGAGTTTGAACTCGTTGAGGAGGGCGTCCTTGCAGGCGGCTTTGCCCTTGAGGCTGCCGGAGTGGAAGGGGGCGGCGGTCAGGGGATCATCCTTGGGGTTCCAGACGCGGTAGTCGACGCCGTTGAGGATGCCGGTGAGCTTGTGGCGGTGCTCGCCGAGGACCCGGTTGAGGCCGCAGCCGAAGGTGTCGGTCTGGATTTCCTCGGCGTAGCGGGGGCTGACGGTGGTGATCTGGTGGGCGAGGGTGATGCCGCCCTTCATGCAATTGAGGTGGTCGTGGAACTCGATGCCGGGGGCGGAGAAGTATTCGCCGGGGAGGTTGGTCAGGTCGAAATCAAGGCCCCAGAAGTTCCCCTGGTAGGCGAGGTTATGGATGGTGTAGATGGTCTTGAAGGGGAGGCCCCGGGCGCGGACGAAGGCGGGGACGAGGGCGGTCTGCCAATCGTGGAGGTGGAGGAGCTGGGGGACGGGATCGAGGTAGCGGGCCAGCTCGACGACCGCCTTGCTGAAGAAGATGAAGCGGCTGGAGTTGTCGGTGTAATCGCCGCCGCTGGTGCCGTAGAGCTGGCCCCGGTCATAATACTCGTCCCGCTGGATGAGGAAGAGGGGGACGCCGGTGTCGCTGACGGCGTGCCAGACCTTGGCGGTGAGGGTCGCGGCGCCGAGGGGGATGGAGAGTTCCAGGTCGGTGAGGGTGGCGCCGGGGAGCTTCTCCAGCAGGCCTCGATAGAGGGGGAGGACGCAGGAGACGGAGTGCCCGCGCTCCCGGAGGGTGGCGGGGAGGGCGGCGAGGACGTCGCCGAGGCCTCCGGTCTTGGCGTAGGGGGAGAGTTCGCTCGCGGCAAAGAGGATGTTCATCAAGAACTTAGAGTGGAGGCTGGGGGATGGAATCGACGTTTACGACGGGCTTGGAATATGCTGTACTTAGGTTCTGAACTCCGGGCGATTGATAAAGTTTCCGCTGCGCGGTTGCGAGAAGTTTTTCACGCAATCGATCTGTTTTGTGTGATTTTCGTCTAATTCCTTATTCCTCTACCTCTTACGAGTGCTCTATTTGACTCCCCTTCCCGCAGGAGTACCCTAGTAAATAGCCAATGAGCCATACCGAAACGCTCGATTTCGAGAGCGCTCGCGCCGTCCAAGCGGTCATCGGCAACGATTTGCGCAATTTGCACCTCCTGGAGGAGCGGGTCGGCATCAAGGCGACGACCCGCGACGGCTGGATCAAGCTGGAGGGGACCAAGGCAGCGGTACAGCGGGCGCGCCAGGTCCTCGACAATCTCCGGGACGCCCAGGCGAAGGGCCTCTCCATTCGCCGCCATGAGATCCAGTTCGCGATCGACTCGCTGGAAAAGGCGGAGAGCCCTAAGAATACGGCGAAAAATGGGGCAACTGAGGCCAATGGGGCCAATCGTGCTCCAAGTCCGACTCCAGGCCCCATCTCGCTGGCCGATCTCCATGCCTCGAAGATCGATGTCTCTCCCAAGAAGAAGTCGGTGATTCCGAAGACTCCTTCCCAGAAGGCCTATCTCGACGCGATCCGCACCCACGATCTGGTCTTCGGCGCCGGTCCGGCCGGGACGGGAAAGACCTATCTGGCGATGGCCTGCGCGGTGGCGGCGCTCCGGCGCGACGAGGTGAAGCGGATCATCCTAACCCGCCCGGCAGTCGAGGCGGGCGAGGCGCTCGGCTTTCTCCCCGGCGATCTGGAGGAGAAGATCCTCCCCTTCCTCCGCCCCCTCTACGACGCGCTCAACGAGATGCTGGAGCCGGAGGAGGTGGCCCGCCATGTGGAGCGGGGCGAGATCGAGATCGCCCCCCTCGCCTACATGCGGGGGCGGACTCTGGGACAGAGCTTCATCGTCCTCGACGAGGCTCAGAATACCAGTACCGAGCAGATGTTCATGTTCCTGACCCGGCTGGGGCCGGGCTCGAAGTGCGTGGTGACGGGCGATCCGACCCAGGTCGACCTGCCCCGCAACCGCAAGTCGGGGCTGGTCGAGGCCCGGCAGGCGCTGCAGAAAACGGAGGGGGTCGCCTTCTGCGAGTTCGACGATTCCGATGTGGTCCGCCATGATCTGGTGCAGCGGATCATCCGGGCCTACCGGGCGCACCGGGGCGACCAGATGACCAGTTTCCAATTGTGAACCCGCTATCGCTATGATTTCTTGGCTGCAACGCAAACGGCTGGTGAGCCAGGGTCTGGCCTGCGACAAACAGCGCCGGACGACCCATCATGTCGAGTGGCGGACCTTCCTGGAAACCCATCCCTCGATCCGGGCGGTGATCTGCTTCGGCTATATCGGGCTGGCCTTTTTCTTCGGCACGCTCTTTTCGGAATCGGTCTATCCGCCGCTGATTCTCCTGGCGGGAATCTTCCTGCTGAGTTCGCTCCTCCTGCTGAAGCTCGATCTGGAGGAAATCTGGAAGAGCAATTCGCGGGTGCTCCTGCTGCTCGGCTCGATCACGCTCAATCTGCTGATCAGCAAGGTCTTCGTCCTTCTCTCGATGGATTACCATCACTCGCTCCCGCTGACCGAGATCGTTTTCTGGATTCCGACCGCCTTCGCCCCCCTTCTGATCACGGTGCTGCTGGGGACGCGCGCCGGGCTCTATACGGTGGTGGTCTCCAGCCTGATCGATTCGCTCCTGGTCAGCCAGGGGTTCTCGATCGGCGGATTCCCCCGGTTGATCATCGGGCTGATCGCCGGGTTCACGGCGGTCCTCTTCTCCCGCAATGTCCGGCGGCGCGGCGATCTCATCAAGGCAGGGATCGCGATCGGGCTGGCCAGCCTCTTCCCGGCGGTCGCCTTCGGCCTGATCAGCGGGAGCTTGGCGAACGTCCTGATCGAGCAGGCGATCCTCGGCATCGGCGTCGGCGTCTTCACGGCGGTGGTGATCAACTCGATCCTCCCGATCGTCGAGAGTGTCTTCAACATCAACACCGATCTCTCCTGGATCGAGCTGGCCGACCTCAACCATCCCCTTCTCCGCCAGCTCACCCTGGAGGCTCCAGGCACCTACCACCACAGCCTGGTGGTGGCGAATCTGGCCGAGGCGGCCGCCGTCTCGATCGGGGCCAATGGGACGCTCTGCCGGGTGATGGCCTATTTCCACGACATCGGCAAGCTGACCAAGCCCGAGTACTTCGCCGAGAACGCCGCGACCGGCGAGAATCCCCACGACGGACTCTCCCCGACGATGAGCTCGCTGATCATCATCTCCCATGTCAAGGAAGGGGTCGACCTGGCGGTGAAGCACCGGCTGAAGCGGCCGATCATCGACGCGATCCGGGAGCATCACGGCAATTCCAAGGTCTACTATTTTTACCGCCGCGCCCTGCAGATGGCCGCCGACGCCAAGGCGGGAAGCGAGATCATGAATCTCCGCGAGGAGGATGTCCCCGATGTGCCGGAGGCCAATTTCCATTATCCGGGCCCGATTCCGCAGAGTAAGGAGACCGGCCTGCTGATGCTGGCCGACGCCATCGAGGGGGCCTCCCGTTCTCTGGAAAAGCCGACCCCCCAGCGGATCGAGGATCTGGTGGAGGAGCTGGTGGCGCAGCGGATCGCCGATCACCAGCTCGACGACTCGGGGCTGAGCCTCAAGGAATTGCGCAAGGCCTCCGAGACCTTTATCTTCACCCTGAAAACGATGCTGCACAGCCGCATCAGCTATCCGAAACATGAGTCGCATTTGTCCTCGTCTGGAAGTATTCAATCTGCAAGGCGAATGTCGGCTGAACGTGAGGAAGCTCGCCCGGCGGTTGCGGCGGTCCCTGGCGTTCCTGCCAACGGGCGTTCCTAAAACCCGGGCCAAGGCCAAGGGGCAATCCAAGCTCAAGACGGAGCTGCCGCCCGCGATTGAGATCAGCCTGGTGAGCGCGGAGGCGATCGGCCAGGTCCATGCCGAATTCCTCGACGACCCCTCCCCCACCGACGTCATCACCTTCGACCACGGCGAGATTCTGGTCTGCCCCGCCGTCGCCCGCGAGCAGGGGAAAGCCTATCGGCGCACGCTGGAGGAGGAGGTGCTGCTTTACGGCATCCATGGGCTGCTTCATCTCCTTGGCTGGTCCGATCTTACCCCCGTTAAACGGGCGTCGATGGCGCGGGAGCAGGAGCGGATCTGGCGGCGGGTATTGGCGCTGGAAAGAGCGAAGGCATGAGCGCGGTCCGGGAGGAGCGGACTACCCCCGGCATCGTCATCGGGCGGATGCCGTTCTCGAACACCAGCCTGCTGGTGACCTGGGCGACTTCCGACGCGGGGGTGATGAAGACGATGGCGAAGGGGGCGCTGGGGCCGAAGCCTTCCGCCGGGTTGACCCTCGATCTCTTCTACCTCTGCGAGATCCGCTACCGACCCTCGGCCCGGAGCGAGATTTCGGCGCTGCGGGAGGCGAAGCTGATCGAGCCGTTTCTCGAACTCCGCCGGGACTGGATCACTCTGCTCTGCGCCCAATATTTCGCCGATCTCCTCGCCTCGCTCTCGGAGCCGCATACGGAGATGGTCGAGATCTTCGCGATCTTCGAGAAGGCGCTCCGTCATCTCCAGACCCACGCGCCGACCCGGAAGCTGGTCGACCGCTATGAGACGCGGTTATTGGAGTTGAGCGGATTGCCCGCCGAGAGCGACCGGGTGGGGGCGCTCCGCCATGCGGTGGAGAATCACCATCACCGCGTGCCGCCGACGCGGGCGCGGTTGTTGGAGGAGCTGGCCAAGTAGTCCAAGGCTTTGACTCTCTGCGGCTATTGAGGGCCAATCTCCGGATTGGTGCCCGCGTTGGCCCCGGAAGATGAGTCAATTTTCAGCAACGCTTCCTTTGCGGGGATGAAGCCTTGGGCGGCGGCTTTTTGGTACCAGAGCCGGGCTTGATCGTCGTCCTTCGGCATGCCCCAGCCCTGTTGGCACATGACTCCGAGGTTGTATTCCGCCGTGTGGAAGCCCTGGTCGGCGGCCTTGTGGTAATAGGTGAGAGCTTGTCCGTAGTCTTTCGGCACGCCCCAGCCGTGGATGTAGAAATTGCCAACCTGGTTTTCCGAGGAATCCATTCCCTGGTCGGCGGCTTTTTGGAACCAGGCCAGCGCCTGGGTGTAATCCTGCGCTTCGCCCTGGCCGTTTTGATAAAACAGGCCGATCCGCATTTGCGCCATGGCCAGACCCTGGTCGGCCGCTTTCTGGAACCAGTTCACGGCCTGGCCGAGGTCGGGCGCCCCGTTCAAGCCTTTGAAGTAAAGGTGCCCCAGCTGGAACATCGCCAGAGGATCGTTCGCGGCGGCGGCTTGCCGATAGGTGCCGAGGGCCTTGGCTGGATCCGGGGAAACGCCGAATCCGTATTGGAGCTGGAGGCCCTGGCTGAACGGATCGCCTTGGGCTGCCGCCAGCTCGATCCATTTGGCGCTTTCGTTCGGGACGACTGGGACGCCGTAGCCGATGAGATAGAGATATCCGAGACGCCGCTCCCCTTCCAGGTCTCCCTTGGCTGCCAGATCCCGGAACTTGGCGGCTTCCGCCGAGTCCTTTACCGCAGGAGCCGGTTTGTCCCCGGCTTCCGAGGGATGGTCCTCAGTGACGGTCACAGCCGGATCGGGGACCCAGACAACTTGATTGTCGACGGCGTAGACCCGGCAATTCGGCGATTTTTGACGGCAGGCTTCCAGCCCGCGGGTGAGAGGATCATATCCCCCGTCGAACGAGGCGGATCCAAGATGGGGCATGATGATGAAGACCCGCGGCAGGGGAGCGGCCAGGAATTTTTTATAGATGGCCTGGTCCTTTTCGGTGAGATAGGGGACGGCGGCGATGTCGTCGATGGCCGCAAAGTGGGAGGGGGGAGGCGGCACGGCGGGGAGATAGCGGGGCGTGAGGAGCGTTCCGGGCAGGCCGAGACCGGCCAGGAAGGCATCGACCTTAGGCATCCAGAGCGGGAAGCCTTCCAGCGAGCCGAGAAGGTTGTGGGAGTCCGACAAGAAGGTGCCGAAGGCGACCAGGGTGGCCGGGCCTCCTTTCTCGACGTACTTGTTGTACATGGCGTGCCAGGTGGCGGTCGGAAAGACGCTGTCGTTGTCGCCGTAGAACCAAAGGGAGGGGAGCCGGGTCCGGGCTCCGTAGGCGCCCGCCGCCTGGATCAGGTTATCCTGCCAATCAGAAATGGAGGGCTCCCTCCATCCGCCGCAGAAATTAAGCACTCCCCTCACCCCGGGGCAGTTCATCTCCGCGAAGGCGAGCGTGTTCCATCCGCCGAAGCTCTGCCCGGCGACGATGATCCGGCTACCGTCAATTTCGGGCCGCTGGGCCAGATCGCCGATCACCGCGGCAATGTCCTTGGCGGCGATGCGGCCCGCCGCCCCGACGTCGGCGCCGTGGGGATCGAAGACTCCGCCCGACCCGGCGAAGCCGCGCATCATCGGCATCGCCACGGCGTAGCCCCGGGAGAGGAAGTATTGGGAAAGATAGGGGCTGCGATAGCGCGCCTGGTTTTTCGGTTCGCCCACCTCCTTGCCGTGGTTGATCACGGCCAAGGGGAACGGCCCAGGGCCGTCCGGGGTGAAGAGGGTAACCTGCAGCATGACCGGGCGGGCGGGATCTCCCGGGAGACTCAGAATTTTCTCGTTGAGGGACGGATCGGGCGCCTCATCGGCCCGCAGCGAAGGGAGAGTGATCAGCCACGGGAGCACCGCAGCCAGGAGCCCGATTGCGACTCTGGCCCGCACCCGGAGAAGAAACCTGAGGATCATGCGAACACCCCTTATCCTTTCACGCCCCGTTGCTGGTAATCTTCCCCGGTTTATTCCATCCGGCTCAAGCGGCCGCCGTCTCCGCCAGCTTGCGGCAGGCGCCGAGATCGACTTTGCCGGTGGCGAGGCGGGGGATCTCGGGGACGAGGCGGATTTGGCGGGGGATCCAGAGGTTGGGGAGGCCGCGTTCGGCCAGGCGGGCGCGCAGGACTTGGAGGTCGAGGGGAGCGGGCGAGAGGAGGATGAGGGCCTCGCCTTTGCCGGCGTCATCGACGCCGATGATCACCGGCTGGAATTCCTCGCCCAATTCGGGGAAGGCGGCGATGACCGCTTCCTCGACGGTGCCGTGGGGGACCATCTCCCCGGCCAGCTTGGAGAAGCGGGTGAGGCGGCCCTCGATGAAGAGGAAGCCGTCGTCGTCGAGCCGTCCCAGGTCGCCGGTCTGATACCAGCCGTCTTTGAGGACTTGGGCTGTGCGGGCAGCGTCGCCGAGGTAGCCGGGAAAGATATTGATTCCCTTGAGCCAGATCATTCCGGTCTGGTTGAGGGGCTGGGGCGCGCCGGTCTCGGGGTTGCGGATGCGGACGCTCAGGCCGGGAATAAGGCGGCCGACGCTTCCCTTGCGGCGGGGAGCCTCGTAGGCGGGCTCATGGGTCGGCCGGCGGAAATCGACCAGGTTGCACGAGACGACCGGCGTCGCCTCGGTCATGCCGAAGCCCTCGCAGACGGCGACGTTGAATTTCTGTTCCAGGTCGTCGGCGAGATCGCGGGGGAGCTTTTCGGCCCCGGCGACGATGAGCTTGAGGGAGCGGAGCTGCTGGGGCTCGGCCTTGCGGAGGAAGTTCCTCAGGAAGGTGGCGGTGTTCAGGAGGAGGCCGACCTGGTGCTTCTCGATCAGTTCGATCAGCTTGGCGGTCTCCATCGGACTGACGTAGGTGACGGCGGCGGGTCCGCCCAGGATCGGCCACCAGAAGGTGACGGTGCAGCCGAAGCTGTGGAAGATCGGCAGGCAGGCCAGCATGTTCTTGATGGGAATGCCCGAGAGCATCACGTCGGTCTGGGCGGTGTTGCCGAGGATGTTCCGATGGGTGAGGACGACGCCCTTCGGCTCGCCGACCGAGCCGCTGGTGAAGAGGAGGCCCGCCTCCTGGTCGCCGCCTTCCTTGGGCACGCCGACCAGGAGCCGGAGCAGGGTCGAGGGGAGGAGGAGCCCGGCGAGCCAGCGGAGGGTGAGGCGCCATTTCGGGACGGCGCCGAGCAGTTCCTTGAGGTCAACGGTCTTCGCGGGCCAGGGGAAGTCCTTGGCCTTCGATTTCATCGCCTCGGCGGTGATCAGGGTGCCGACGCCGGAGCGCTGCAGGGCGATCTCGTTAAGGGCCCGCCCGGCGGTGAAATTGAAATTGACCGGGGTCTTGTCGGCGAGGACGCAGGCGAGGTTGGCCACCGCCGCGCCCAATCCGGCGGGAAGGACGATGCCGACCCGCTTCTCCGGCACTTGGGCCCGAAGCCAGGTGGAGAGTTCCCAGGCGGCGGCGGCCAGCTTCCCTCCCGGGAGGGGGCGGTCGTTCTGGAAGCCGTCGATAAAAACGGGGTGGAACCAATTCTTCTTCAGGCCGCGGAGGCATTCGTAGCCGAGGTGGTTGCCCAGCCGGACCGGCAGGCGGAAGGCCCTTTCGCTAAGATCGTAGAGGGCGAGACGGAGCCGTTCGACGCTGGTCTCGGCGCGGAGTACCGGCGGCCCGAGGTGGACGATCTTCTCGTCCGGTTGGGCGATGGCGGGGAGGTAGTAGAACTCGATCTTGCGCGAGAGGAGGGCGACGGCGATGGGGTTGAGGCCGCCCATGCCGGGCGAGGCGCTTTCCTGGGCGTCGGCGCGGATCACCGCGACGTTGCCGTCCTCGAGGACCCGGGCGACCTCGGCCAAAACGGGCTGGTAGAGGAAGACGGTCATGTTCCGACCAGGGGCGAGGACGTGGAGGGTTGTCGGCTCCAGCTCCTCCCACGATTGGAGCAGGATCAGGACAGCGCTTTTCTCAGGGAAGCGGCGGCCGCCGGTGACGCGATAGATCGGGAGGGTCTTGGAAGGCATGGGAGGGAGTGGAGCGGAGTTGGAAAATCAATAGGAGATGGCGGCGGCCTGGAATTCGAAGAGCTTTTCGAGACCCTGGCGGGCTCCGGCCACCATCGCGGCGAGTTCCTCGGGGGAGAAGGTGCTCTCTTCGCCGGAGGCCTGAACCTCGACGAACTGGCCCTTCGAGGTCATGACGATGTTCATGTCGACGGAGGCTTCCTTGTCCTCCTCGTAGTCGAGATCGACCAGGACGTTCCCGCCGACGACGCCGACGCTGACCGCCGCGATCTGGGCCTTGAGGGGAGATTGCTTGAGCGAGCCGTCGGCCAGCAGCGCCTCGACCGCCCGGGCCACCGCGACGTAGGCGCCGGTGATGGCGGTGGTGCGGGTCCCGCCGTCGGCGCGGAGGACGTCGCAATCGACGGTGAGGGTGCGGGGACCGAGCTTTTCCAGGTCGACGGCGGCGCGGATCGAGCGACCGATCAGCCGCTGGATCTCGACGCTGCGGCCGTCGAGACGGCCCTTGGAGATGTCGCGGGGTTTCCGGTCGAGAGTCGAGTAGGGAAGCATCGAGTACTCGGCGGTGATCCAGCCGCCGGAGACGTTTTGCACCTTCATCCAACGCGGTACCTCGTTCTGGATGGTGGCGGCGCAGATGACTTGGGTGTGGCCGCAGGTGGCCAGAACGGAGCCGGTGGCGTGACGGGCGAAATCGGGGGTGAAGAGGTAGGGGCGGATATGGTCGGGGAGGCGTCCGTCGTGGCGTGGGGGCATCGGGGCATTTTCATGGGGTAAGCCTGTTAAATGCAACGCTTTATTTCGCGGGGGTGAAGTTTGTCGGGCTCCCGGACTTGACCGGCTCTTCCAGAGCGCTACCCTGACCGGAAGGCGCTCGGATACGAGGGCCGCCCCCACCCCAACGCTATCCCGTTATCCCCAATCACGCATGAAGGTCGATCCCCGGTTTCTCAAGGAAGAAGGCACTGAAGTCTATACCGGAAATGAATTGATCGTTAAAGGATTGCTCGAAACCGAGGGGGGGACCCATCTTTGGACCGGCTATCCCGGTTCGCCCGTCGCGGGATTCTTCGACACGATCGAGAATATCCAGGAGATCCCCAAGCAGTATGGGATCGCGGCCATGATCGCCAACAACGAGGCGATCTCGGCGGCGATGGTGAACGGCTCCCAGATGAGCGGCCTGCGCGCCATCACGGTAATGAAGAGCGTCGGCCTCCACGTCGCCTCGGACGCGCTGGCGCTGGGCAATCTGGCCGGAGCCCATCCCGAGGGCGGCGCGGTGGTGGTCTGCGGCGACGATCCCTGGAGCGATTCGACCCAGGTGCCCGCCGATTCCCGCTTTCTGGCAAAGCATCTCCACATGCCGATGCTCGAGCCGAGTACCTACCAGGAGATGAAGGATTGGATCGACCTCGCCTTCAAGCTCTCCCGGGAATCGGAGCTCTATATCGGCTATCTGGTGACGACAAACCAGGCCGACGGCGGCGGATCGGTGACGGTGCGCCGCAATCATTTTCCCAAGGTCAACACCCAGCAGAAGATCGAACTCGACACCGCCAAGGTCGATTTCGAGAAGATGGTCCTCCTCCCTCCCCGCACTTGGCGGCGGGAGCAGAATCTCCCCGCCCGCTACGAGCGGCTCTGGCAGAGCGCGGCCCGGCACGGGGTCAACAAGCTCCTCCTGCCGCGCGGAGCGGACTCGGCGGGGAAGAAGGCGCCGGTCGGTTTCGTCACCTCCGCGATGGCGGCCTGCTATCTCGATCATGCGCTGCGGGAACTCGGCCTGACCGACGCGGTGCCGATCCTCAAGCTGGGCGTGACCTATCCGATCGATCCCGCCCTGATCTCCGATCTCGCCGGCCGGGTGGAGCGGATCGTGGTGGTGGAGGAGCGGCGCGGCTTCATCGAGGAGCAGATCGCGCTGATCCAGAGCCAGCTGAGCCAGAACGGGGGCGTCCCCGTCCCGCTCTTCGGCAAGAATTTTCCCTTCGGCCTGGAGGGCTTCCCCTCGGCGCGCGGTCTCAATCCCTCGATCGTCATCAAGACGCTGGCGCCGCTCTTCCTCAAGCTGATCGAGACCACCCCCTCCTTCCCCGCCGACGAGGACGTGATCCGGGGCGAGCTGGCCCTGATCGAGCTGACGGGCAGCTACCAGATCGATCTGGCGCCGCGCACCCCCACCTTCTGCGCGGGTTGCCCGCACCGCGACTCGGCCAGCGTACTGGTCGAGGTGAAGAAGGATTTCCGCGATACGGCCTATATGCGGAAGCGGCACCGCCGCGAGGCGGTCGACCTGGTCTTCCACGGCGACACCGGCTGCTACACGATGCTGATGTTCGAGCCGACCAAGGATCTCATGCACAATTACAGCGGCATGGGGCTGGGCGGGGCGACCGGGATGGGCATCGATCCGTTCATCGCCAACAAGCAGGTGGTCTTCATGGGAGACTCGACCTTCTTCCAGAGCGGGATGCTGGCGATCTCAAACTCGATCAAGAACGGCCAGGACATCACCTACATCATCCTCGACAACAAGACGACGGCGATGACCGGCCACCAGCCGACGCCCGGCATGGAGACCGACATCCTGGGCAACTCGACCTTCGTCCAGAGCATCGACAAGATCATCGCGGCGATTTCCGACGGCCCCCATGTCGACGTGATCCGGGTCAACCCTTCCTACCGTGATCAGTACCGCGCCCTGCTGGAGGATACGATCCTCAAGAACGGGGTGAAGGTGCTCATCGCCGACAAGGAGTGCGGGATCACCTTCCACCGGCGCAAGAACCGCGAGGAGCGGTCCGAGGCGAAGAAGCGGGGCGGCTTCGTCAAGACGAAGACCTTCATCAACATCAATCCCGATGTCTGCGAATATTGCCTGGAGTGCACCAAGGCGACCGGCTGTCCCGGGCTGACCTTCACCGAGACCGACTTCGGCCGGAAAATCCAGACCGATCTCTCCTGGTGCGTGGCCGATACCGCCTGCACCAAGATCCATGCCTGCCCTTCCTTCGAGGAGATCACGGTGGTGCGCAACCGCAAGCCGGTCTCCCGCCTGCCCGAGATCAAGGAGAGCGACCTGCCCGAACCCCTCCCCGCCACTTTTGAGGATCTTTGGCACGTCTATCTCTGCGGGGTCGGCGGCATGGGCATCGCCAGCGCCACCGCGACGCTGGTCCGCGCCGCCCATCGGGAGGGTTACAATGTCCTCTTCTGCGACAAGAACGGCCTGGCGATCCGCAACGGCGGGGTCTTTTCCCAGGTCACTTTCCTCAGGCCCGGGCACAATCACACCTCCTCGGTGATCCCCTATGGCAAGGCCGATCTCATCCTTGGCATCGACGCGCTGGAGGCGGCGCGGAGCATCGATCCGCAGGGAACCCAGCGGGTCGGCAGCGTCTCCCACACCACGGTGATCCTCAACACCGCCAAGACGCCGACCATTCTTAGCCTGCTCGGCAAGGACGATTTCTGCGTCGATTCGCTGGAGACGACGCTCCGCCGTTACACCCGGGGGGACGACTATTTCAGCAGCGATATCTCGGAGCTCTCCGAGCGGGTCTTCGGCACCAAGATCTACGCCAATATCATGATGCTCGGCGTCGCCTTCCAGCGCGGGCAGCTTCCGCTCTCCCTCACCAGCGTCGAGTGGGGCATCCGCGAGACGGTCGGCGCGGCGGCGGGCGACAATTACCTGGCGTTCAAGATCGGGCGGAAGCTGGTGGTCGACGCCGAGCGGCGCGAGGAGGAAGCTTCCGCCCGCCAGAACGATTGCCAGAAGGTGATCGACGAAAAATCGTCCCTCCTCGCCGCCTCGGGGCCGGCCCGCCGGGTGAAGGACTACCAACGGCTGGTCCGGCAGGGCCTTGAAACCCTCCACCTCGACGCCAAGCACCAATCGCTCCTGGCGGTCCGCCTCTACGATCTGGTCTGCTACGAGAATCTCGACTACGCCGCCGATTACCTGGAGCGGCTGCTGGCGGTCCACCAGCGGGACGATGCCAAGTTCAGTTATGCCGCCACCGCCGCCGCGCTCTGGAATCTCCATCGCGTGATGATCATCAAGGACGAGGTCTATGTGGCCCATCTCCTCACCAGCGAGGAGAAATACCGCCGGGACCGCGAGCGGTACAACATCGATCCGGCCTTCGGCGACAAGGTGACCTACGGCCATCTCAACCGCCCGGAATTCGTCCTCGGTACGACCAAGTTCCGCTTCCACATCAAGACCCGCCCCTGGATGCTCCGATTGATGCGCCACGGCAAGCCGCTGCGCCGCCTCCTGCCGGCTTGGCACGCCGAAGAGAAGGAATTCCGCGCCTGGTATCTGGGCCTGGCCGAGCAATTCGCGGCCACCCCCTCGAAGCCGCTCGACCGCCACGCTTACCAGCAATGGGTCAATGTCCTCCGGCTCCCCGAGCAGGTGACCGGCTATCGCGAGGTCCGCTATCCCAAGATGAAGGCGGCGCGCCGCCGCGCCGAGGAGTTGTTTCGCGAGCCGCCCCCGACCGCCGCTTCCGAGGCCCCCTCCCCGCTGACGCCGCTGCGGAATTAGGCGCGAGATTAAGCGCACTTAGGCACAATTAGAGCTTCCTTAGAGCTTCCCGAGAGTTTTCCGACCATGGCCACCCCCGAATCGTCCCATCCCGCACGCCCGAAAGTTCCCTATCTCAAGAACGCCAACGAGATCATGGTGGTGAGCTGGCCGCTCTTCGGCGGAGAGATTCGGGAAGGAAAGCTGGCGAGGCTGGGCGAGAAGCTGGTCGAATACCATTTCACGGCCGATGTGCCGCGCGAACGGATCGCCGAGCTCTTCGAGCCCCTGCTCATCCAGGGCGAGGCCTCGATTAACGCGGGCATCCGGGCGGAACGGATGGAGCTGGCCGACCCTTCCGACCGGACGACCCGGGGCCAGTTTCGTTCCCTGCTCGATGATTTTCTGGAGGAAGCCGAGGAGCGGCAAAGAGAGTTGTTGGGGGAATCGACCCGCCGGAAACCTAAGCCTTGACTGCATGGCGATTAGGTAAAAGCTCTAGGTAAAAGATTTGGTTTTCCGTCAGGCACCCAGGCGCATTCTCCTTCCATGGCTTCGCACGAGTTCGATCAATTTCTGAAGAAGAACAGCCGGTTCTATCTTCACGCGGCGCGTACCCACGCGCTCGACGAGATCCTTGGATCGACGGAGCTGATCGAAGTCCTGGAGAAGGAGTATACGCCGTTCAAGGCGGAGCTGGCCGAGACTCCCCTCGCCCCCTGGCTGGGGCCGGACGCGGCGACCGTCTACCGCCAGTGGACCGAGGACGATAGCGAGGTGGTCACGCTCAGCCAGCGGGCGAGCGATTTCGACCTGAATGCGCTGCTCGACGAGGCAGCCTGGACCAACGACCTGGTCGGCGATTCGGTCACTTTCCTGCAGGATATGCAGCGGGTCGACGATCCCGACGACGCGGGGCTGATCCTGGTCGGCCTCAACATCAAGATCCTCGAGCAGAAGTGGGACCACCTCACCGACGCCTTCATCATCAACGTCGCCCACGATCTGCGGAGTACCTACGACATCTTCGTCGATCAGGTCTCCACCCGGCGGGGCAAGTCGTTCTCCTCCGCCGATCTCTCGCGCGAAATCGTCTTCCGGCTCAATGCCCAGGTCTTCATCGCCGAGACCTTTCACCGGGCGTTGATGACCGCCCTTAATGGCTTTCTCATGTTCCATGTCCCGAACAAGGCGCTCCACCCCCGCGTCCAGTTCGAAAATCTCGAGACCGGCAAGCTGCGGGAGGAATTCTACCAGCCTCCCTTCCTCGAGGAGCAGCTCGGCAAGATGGATCAGGTCGAGAAGCTGATGAACGAGATGTTCCCGAAGATCGCGGCGCGCTTCAGCCCCGATCTCTGGGAAGAGGCGGGGGAACCGGGCGTGCTGCCGCTCCTGCTGGCCCAGCTCTGGGACGACCGCGGCCTGCTCAGCCGGGTCGCCTATCAGGAGCTCTATCAAATGTGCCGAGGCGAGGGCGCGCTGCTGGGCAAGGCCAAGAAGCTGCTCGACCAGGCCCGGCGCTGGACCGGCGGCCTCTCGAAAATCCACAAGCTGACCGCAATCGCCGCCGAGGTCGAGCGGATCAGCCAGGAGTGCCTCGCTCTTTCCTTCGACACGGTCCCCGACAATCCCCAAGGGACGCTGGCCAAGCTGGCCGACTATGAGCGGCTGATCGACGAGAAAGAGAAATCGATCGCGGCGCGGATCGAGGAGCTCCACATGGAGGTGGGCAAGCTGGGGATCGACTACAGCAACATCCTTGATCCGACGATCGAGGAGTTGATCCGCTGCCTGCCGGATGGGGAGAGCCTCAGCGTCGCCTCCGCCCGGGGTCTGGTTCACCTGGCTCACAAGGGCGGGATCTTCTATGCCCCGCTCAAGCGCCATTCCCAGGTGGTCCGGCGGGAGTGCCGCTATCTCAAGAAGCTTTTCCCTTTCCACCAGGAGACCGTCGCCGCCTGCCAGGCAGAGATCGCGAAGCGCAACTACCGCGCCGCCGCCGAGCTCTACACGGAGATCGACCGGAAGTTTCCCGACATCGATTACGGCCCGGTCGAGGCCGGACTTGGTGATTGGCGGCGGATGGAAAAGGATTACAGCGATTACCGGGAGTCGTTCGCGACGCTGGAGAAGGATCTCTCCGTCCCCGATCTCCATGCGATGCAGCTCGCCGCCCTTCGCGAAAGTCTCGTCCAATGGGACGCCTTCATCAGCGGCCAACGCGAAACGGCGGTCAAGGAGATCGAAAACGATTACGGCAAGATGGTCGGGGCCTTCGTCGAGGAGATCGATCCCCGCCTCCGCGCCCTCCAGCAGCAGTTCGGGAGCTGATTTGAGCCGCCGCGGCTTTTTCCCGAGGCCATGACGCCCGACCGGCTTCGGTTTCTCGCCGACCTCGACTCCAATTTCTCGGTCCAGGCCGCCGCCGGTACCGGCAAGACGACCGCGCTGGTGGAGCGGGTCGCCCGGATCGCCAGGGAGCGGCCCGAGACGCTGGGGAAGTTGGTGGTGGTCACCTACACCCATCGCGCCGCCGACGAGATGCGGCAGCGCCTGCGCGACTCCCTCCTGAAACTGGCTCCCGCCGCCGAGAACGGCAGCGGCCTCCTTTGGCAGGGGCTCTCCCGCCTCTTCATCGGAACGATCCATGGCTTCTGCCTGCGGTTGATCGGGGAATATGGGCTCTGGCTCGGCTACGGCACCTCGATCCGCGCCGCCTCGGAGGACGATCCCGAGCTGGAGCGCGATTTCGAGCGGAGCAAAAAGGTCTTCGAAGGCGGAGGAGAACCGACTTGGCTGGCCCAGGTCCATCGGGTGATCCCGGCGCGGGATATTTCCGCGATGGCCCGGCAGCTGCGGGGGCGGACGGTCGATTGGAGCGCCCTGGCGGAGAGCATGGGAGGGGACGATGATGCCCTGGACAGCCTGCGGCTCGATGCCGCCGCGCTCGAAGGCGTCGGCAGTGCCAACGCCAAGGCGCGGGAGGCGATCGCGCGGTGGCGGCGGCATTGGGAGGAATTGGCGGCGCGGTGGAATGCCGACGACGGGCGTTTCGTCCGCGTGCCGCTCTACGACGGGACCGGTGGCGGGGAATTGGCGCAGCGGTGGCCGGAGAGCCTGGTCCCCTGGGCCGATGGGGTGCTGCGGGCGGCGCTGCGGGCGGCGATCGCCGAGGCGGCGGCGTTCCAGGAGTTCCGGCTGCGCAGCGGACGGCTCTATTTCAGCGACCAGATCGTGCTGGCCCACCGGCTGCTGAAGAATCCCGACCTGCGGGCGCGGCTGCTGGCGCAGGATTTCCATATCCTCCTCGACGAGGCCCAGGATACCGATCCGCTCCAGTTCGAGCTGCTGGCAGAATTGAGCCGTCCGCCGGAGAGCCTTCCCTTCGCCTGGCCTGCGGATGCCTCTGCGGAGGGGCCGAGGCCGGGACGCTTCATCATGGTCGGCGATGCCCAGCAGGCGATCTACCGGGACCGGGCCACCATCGGGGTCTACTGGCGCTATCACGAGGCGCTTGGCGCCCAGGCTCATGGCGGCATCCTCACCTTTGCCGAGACTTTCCGCTGCCGTCCCGCCGTCGCGGCGTTCGTGAACCATCGTTTCGGGAAAATCCTCACTGGGGCGGAGGGACAGGCCGCCTTTGTCCCACTGCGGGCCGCCGCCGAGGACGATCCGGGCCGGGTGGTCCGCTGGACCCGGCCTGCCGCCGTCGGCTCGAACCATCAGAAACGGTACCGCGAGGCCCAATGGCTGGCGCAGCGCCTCCGCGAACTCGGCCCCGCCGGGTTGCGGGCGCGGAGCTGGGACGAGGTGGCGATTCTTTCCCCGGCCCGCGAATGGCTCAATGCCTTCCATCACGCGTTGAAGGCGGCAGGCATTCCCAGCCTGCTCCACTTCGACCGGCCCCAGGCCCATCAGCCCGAATATCTCTGGTTCACCGCGCTCCTCACCCTCCACGTGGAACCAAACAATGAGTTCGAGATCGCGGGGGTGTTGCGGGAATTGTACGGCGTCTCGGACGATGCGCTTTACCGTTACCGCTATCCGGACGGGGCCGCGAAACCGCGCCCGCTCCGATTGGCGGCTTTTCCCGGTGCCAGCGACGAGATCGAGCGGCTGCTCGACGGTTGGCAGCAATGCCGGACCGAAGCGGAGACGCTTCCTCTGGCCGACGCGGTGGCGCTCTGGATCGCGCGGACTAGCCTGCGGGCGCGGCTGGCGGCGCTGCCGGTCGCGGGCGCCTCGGGAGGGGCTGCCAAGGGCCTCGACCGGCTCCTCCTGCAGGCGCATGCGGCGCAACTGGAGGGGAAAAATCTCCGCGAGTTCCAGCGCGGCCTTCTCCTCGGGATCGACCGGCCCGGCACCGATCTCCACGAGCCGGGCGAGCCGCAAGTCCAGCTGATGACGATGAAGAAGGCGAAGGGATTGCAATGGGACGCGGTGATCCTTCCGTTCCTCGGCCACGTCAACCTGCAGGGGGGCAAGGCCGACTACCCGAAGATCGTCTGCCCGGTCGGAATCGGTTCCGGTTTGGCCACAGCGGATGAAGACGTTTCCATCGAGATCGCTCTGGCCGGAGCGTTCCATTCTTATGATTTTCCCGTGCGCCGGGAGGAGGACGAGGAGGAAAATCTCCGCGAGCGGGGCCGCCTTTTCTACGTCGCCTGCACCCGTGCCCGTTATACGCTGGTCTTGGTCGATGATGCCAAGGTTTGGGAACGGGAGACGAAGCAGGGCGTCCGCCTCTCCTCGCCAAATGGCTATGAGGCGCTGCGCGGGCCCTCGGAAGAAGCGGACCCGGAGGCGGAGGGGACCTTCGTCAATCCGCTCGACCTGAGCCGTGAATACCTCGGCGATCTGCCGCTTCCTGCTGGGAAGGCCGTGGTCGAGGCTCCCCCCGCGATAAGAGCGGATCGCTGGCCTGCGCCGGTCGATCTCGGCCCGGTCGCCCATCGCGGCAAGAAGCTTCCCAGCCGTCATGAGGAAGAGGAGGAAACTATCGCCGCCTCGGCCCGGGCTCTCAGCCTGCAGCCGCGCCGCACCTGGATCGAGCTGGGGGCGAACGAGGCGCTCGCCTACGGCATCTGGTGGCATGAGGCACTGCGGCGCTGGCCGTGGCAGGCGGAGGGGAAAGCCACTTTAAATTTCATCGCGGAGGTGCTGCTGGAGTTGCCGGAGGGTCCGCAACGGGAGCGCGGGAAACGGGAGCTGGAGGGGTTCCGGCAATCGGCGGTCTGCCGTCAGCTCTCCATGCTGCCCGCCGCGCGCCGCCTGCAGGAGATTCCCTACACGCGGCTGCTTGGCGACGAGGCGGTCGAGGACGGGCAGATCGATCTCCTTTATCAGGAAGAGGGCGGCGATTGGGTGCTGCTCGATTGGAAGACCGACGCTCTTGATCCGGCCGATTATCGGGAGAGGCTCCTGGAAAAGTATGGTTCGCAATTGACGGCCTATAAGGAGGCGGTCTCGGTCTTCGGGCTGCCGGTGAAACGATGCCGGATTTATAGCACCACGCTGGGCGCCGACGTGATCTTGTCCTGAATGCCTGCGCGTCAGCGCATATAGTTTTCAGGGGCAGCTAATTTGCATAGCCGGGGGGCAATGCCTGCGCGTCAGCGGAGATAGTTTTCAGGGGTAACCAATTTGCATAGCCGGGAGGCAATGCCTGCGCGTCAGCGGAGATAGTTTCCAGGGATAACCAATTTGCATGGCCGGGAGGCAATGCATTTTCCCATCGCGCTCCCACACCTCCCTCCCTACTTTCGTCCTGCATGGAACGGGATTTTTCCGACTCCCATCCGGAATTGATGGACCGCGACGACACGCCTCCCGAGGCGTTGCGGGAGCAGTTGCGCCGATTGGAACAGATCAATCGGTGGTTCGGCGGCCATGCGGCGGTCCGGGCGGTGACCCGGCGGCTTTTTTTCGGGAAGCGGCGGCTGCGAATTGCGGATCTGGCGACCGGCTTCGGCGATCATCCCCGCAGGCTGGCCAAGGCGGTTGGCAAAAAGACCGATCTCAAGATCTTCGCCGTCGACCGCCATGCGGCGACTTTGCGGATGGCCCGCGCGGCGACGCCTGCCGACCGGCCCATCTATTTCGTCCAGGCCGACGTGACCCGGCTTCCGTTCAAGGACCGCTCGGTCGACATTTCCCTTTGCTCGCTGGCGCTCCATCATTTTTCGGAAGACGATGCCGTGACCGTGCTGGAGGAGGAGCGGCGGATCGCCCGCGACGCGGCGGTGGTGATCGATCTGGTGCGCGGGCGGCTGGCCTATGCGGCCACCTGGCTGTTGACCCAGATCTGGATGCGGGACGAGCAGACCCGGCACGACGGGCGGCTCTCGGTCCGCCGCGCCTTCCGACCCGGCGAGTTGAAGCGGATCGCGGCGGCGGCGGGATGGAAGGGGGCGGGGTGGCTGCGGCTGCCGTGGTTTCGGCAGGCGTTGGTGGTGCGGGGCATCAAGTCGTGATAGGTTAGGCCCCTTCATGCACAGTGTCATGCAAATCGAGATCGCGGCTCCGCGCGAGGCGGTCTTTCCCATCGCTTCCGATCTGGAGCGGTGGCCCGAGTTTCTTTCCCACTACCGTTTCAACCGGATGCTCTCTCCCCTCCCCTCCGGAGGCATCGTCAAGATGTCGGCGGTCCATCCCGGCACCGGGATTCCGCTGACTTGGATCTCGGTCTACCGCTACGACGCGGCTCAATTTCAAATGCACTTCGAACACCTCAAACCGACCACCCGGGGGATGATCGTCCGCTGGGATTTCACCCCGACCCCCGACGGGGTCCGCATCGCCATTACCCACGATTTCCGGCTGGCGTGGCCGCTGATCGGCGAGTTTGTGGCGGAGAAGATCGTCGGGCGGGCGTTGGTCGAGCCGATCGCCGGGTTGACTCTCGGACGGCTGAAGCGGCGGATGGAAGGGGCGGTCCGGTGAGCCGCGCCTCCTCGACAAAACGCCGTGTGGTCGTCACCGGGATCGGCTGCCTCACCAGCATCGGGAACGGGGCGGAGGTCTTCTGGCAGGCGATCCGCCGGGAGAAGAGCGGCGTTGGCTTCATCACGATGTTCGACCGGACGAAGTTCGCCTGCCAAGTCGCCGCCGAGATCGCCGACTTTGATCCGAAGGCCTGGTTCCCTCCGCATCGGCTGAAGCGGATCGACCGTTACGCCCAGTTCTCCCTCGCGGTCTCGGAGCAGGCGCTCGCCGACGCGGGAGTGAAGACGATCGAGGGGGAGACGACCTACCGGACGGGGGTGAGCTTCGGCACGGCGCTGGGCGGCATCGCCGGGGCGGAGACCCAGCACGCCCGCTTTCTCGAAAAGGGGGTCGACGCGATTCCGGCGGCACTGGCGCTCCAGGTGTTCGGCGGCTCGGCCCATGCCAACATCGCGATCCACCACGGCCTGCGGGGTTATTCCACGACCAATTCGAACAGCTGCGCCTCGGGAACGGTGGCGGTCGGCGAGGCCTTCCGCGCCATTCGCGACGGCTACGCCGACCGGATGATTGCCGGAGCGGCGGAGGCGCCTCTTTCCCCCCTCACCTTCGGCGCCTTCGACACGATCAAGGCGATGACCAAGGAGACTGCCGCGCCCGAAACCGCCTGCCGCCCCTTCGACCGGACGCGGAGCGGCTTTGTGATGGGCGAGGGCGGCGCGGCCCTGATCCTGGAGGAGCGGGAAGCGGCGCTGGCGCGGGGCGCCCGCATCTATGCCGAGGTGCTCGGCTACGCGCTGAACAACGACGCCTATCACATGACCTCCTCGCTCCCCGACGGCGCGGCGGCGGTGGCGGCGATGCGCGAGGCGCTGGCCGAGGCGGGCCTGAAGCCGGGCCAGATCGATTACATCAACGCCCATGCCAGCGGCACCCAGATGAACGATGCCCACGAGGCGGGGGCGCTCCGGCAGGTCTTCGGAGGCAACGGGCATCGCCCCGCGGTCAGCGGCACCAAGGGGTTCTACGGCCATCCGCTTGGCGCCACCGGGGCGATCGAGGCGGCGCTGACGGCGCTGGCGCTCCATCATCAATATGTACCGCCGACGCTGAACTGCACCGATCCCGAGGAGACCGAGGGCTTCGACCTCGTCCGCCTCCATGGGCGCGAGCGGCCGCTGCGCTACGCGCTGAGCAATTCGTTCGGATTCGGCGGGATCAATTCGTGCCTGATCCTCGGACGGGCCGGAGAATGAAGGAGCGGAGCGACGTGGTGGTGGTCGGGGCGGGGCCGGCCGGGGCGCTGGCGGCGCTGCTGCTGGCGCGGGGCGGCCGCCGGGTGACGCTGATCGACAAGGCCCGCTTCCCCCGTCCCAAGGTCTGCGGCGATTGCTTCAACCCGCGCATCTGGGAATTGATGGAGCGGAACAGCCTCGCCCCCGGCTTCGGCGCGCTGCCCTATCGAGAAATTGACCAAATCGAGTTCCAATCCGAGGGCCGCGCCTTTTACGGGCAGGCGGCGCCGAAGGGCTTTCGCGTCATCGAGCGCTCCGCCTTCGATTCGTGGTTGGCCGAACTGGCGGCCGAGGCGGGGGTCGAGTTTCTCGACGGCCTCGGCGTCCATGCCGTCCGGCCCGATGGGACGGTCGAGACCGAGCGCGGCGACTACCAGGGGACCTATGTGATCGGGGCCGACGGGCGGAATTCGCTGGTGGCGCAGCAGGCCGGATTGATCGACCGGAAACCGTGCCGCCGGATCGGCTGGCAGGCCACGTTGAGGGGGATTCCCGCCGACACTTTCCTCCGGCTCAATCTCTTCCCGGAAGGCTATTATGGATTGGTCGGTCTGGAAGGAGCAGGCGAAGGCGAAGACGGGAGGGCCAATCTCTCGATGGTTCTCGACGCCCGGGCCCGGATCAAGCCGGAGGCAGTCATCCGCCGCTTTCTGCCCGATGCCGTCATCGAGGACCTGCGCAGCATCGCCCCGATCTCCCGGCCCGATGCCCTGCCCGCAGTGGGGCGGCGCTGGCTGGCGGGAGACGCGGCCCGGGTGGTCGAGCCCTTCACCGGCGAGGGGATCTATTTTTCGCTGGCCTCGGGAGAGCTGGCCGCGCGAATCCTGCTCAATCATTGGGGCCAGCGGGTCGAGGCCGTGGCGGAGCGGTACCGCTCCGGCCATCGGACGCTCTATCGCGGGGAGCTGGGGGTCAACCGGCTGCTGAGATCGATCCTCAGGCATCCCGCCCTCCGGCGGCATGCCCCCCGGCTGGAACGGTGGCCGGAGTTGATCCGGCGCTTGACGGCGGGGGTCTTTGCCGGTCATTGACGACTACCGCCGCCTTCTCGTAAACTTCGGGTTCCGATGCGCAAGCCGACTCTTCTCACTCTCTTTCTGATCGTTCTGGTCGATCTGGTCGGTTTCGGCCTGATCATGCCGCTGCTGCCCTATTTCGGGCGGGAGTTCGGCGCCACCGGGACGCAGATCGGCTGGCTTTTCGGCATTTTCTCCGGGATGCAGTTCCTTTTCGCCCCGGTCTGGGGACGGCTCTCGGACCGGCTGGGACGGAGGCCGATCCTTCTGATCAGCCTGGCGGGATCGACGGTTTCCTATTTCCTCCTCGCCTTCTCGACGAATTATTGGGCGGCCTTCGCCTCCCGCGCCCTGGCGGGGATCTGCGCCGCGAATATCGCGGTGGCCAACGCCTATGTGGCTGATATCACCACGAAGGAGAACCGTTCCCGGGGCATGGGGATGATCGGGGCGGCCTTCGGGATCGGCTTCATCCTCGGGCCGGTCTTGGCGGGAGTGTTCGGCAACGAGGGGCATCGGCTCCCCTCGCTGATTGCCTCGGGGGTTTCCGGCGCCAGCCTCATCCTGGCTTTCTTCTGCCTGCCGGAATCGCGGCAGGAGTTTACGGTCAAGCCGCCCGCCCACTCGCTCTGGGCGAGCCATTTCAGCGATTGGTCCGACGTGATGGGATTGCCCCGGGTGGGGGCGCTGGTGGCGATCTCGTTTTTGGCCAATCTGGCGCTTTCCAAATGGGAGACGACTTTTGCCCTCTTCCTGAAGGAAGATCCTTCCTTCGGCTACGGCATCCGGGTTGTCGGCTATATGCTGGCCTATGTGGGCGTGCTGGTGGCGGCTTTCCAGGGCGGCCTGCTGGGGCGGCTGGTGAAGGTCTTCGGAGAGCCGGTCCTGCTGAAGACCGGGTTGATCACGGTGGCGGCGGGGCTTTTTTTCACTCCTTTCTGCGAGCATCTGCCTGAACTGGTGGTCTGCCTGACGGCGGTCGGCATCGGTTTGGGGATGATCCGGCCGGTCCTTTTCGGGGTGGCCTCGATCCTGACCCGCTCGGACCGCCAGGGATTGACCCTGGGCGTCCTGCAGGGGGCCGGGAGCTTGGGCCGAATCGCCGGGCCGTTGATGGGCGGCTGGCTGCTCGATCGCAATATCGGCCTTCCTTTCTGGGGCGGGGCGCTGGTCCTGCTGCTGGCGCTGGCCTTGACGCCGCCCTCCCGCTTTATCCGGGAAGCCAAGGCGACGGACTAAGGCCTGCCGGATTAAGGCAGCCCCTGCCGGAATCAATCGTCTTCGCGGAGCAGCAGCTCCTGGACCTTGGCGGCGACGTTGTTGGCCCGCATGAGGGTTTCCCCGACCAGGATGGCGTTGACCCCGGCTTTGCGGACGAAACGGACGTCCTCGGCGCTTTTGATCCCGCTCTCGCTCACGGCGATGCAATCGCTGGGGATTTCCTCGGCAAGCTCTTCGGTGGTTTGAAGACTGACCTCGAAGGTGTTTAGATTGCGATTATTGATGCCGATGATGTCGGCCCCCAGATCGAGCGCCCGGTCCATCTCTTCGAGGTTGTGCACTTCGACCAGGACGTCGAGCTGGACGCCCTTGGCGATCTCGTAGAGGTCCTTCAAGCGGGCATCGTCGAGGGCGGCGACGATCAGGAGGATGGCGTCGGCGCCGGCGACGACGCTCTCGTAGACCTGGAGTTCATGGACGATGAAGTCCTTCCGCAAAAGCGGCAGGTCGACCTGCGACCGGATGTCGTCGAGATAGCTAAGATGGCCGCCGAAGTACTTCTCGTCGGTGAGGATGCTGAGGGCGTGGGCTCCGGCCCGCTCGTAGTCGCGGGCCTGGGAAATGGGGTCGAAATTCGTGGAGATGATGCCGGCGGAAGGGGAGGCCTTCTTGACCTCGGCGATGAGGGCCAATTCGGGTTCCCGGAAGAGGCCGGGACGGAAGGGGCGGAAGTCGTTCCGGGCCAGGGCTCGAGCTTTAAGTTCCTTGGCCAGAGGGACTAAGCGTTTCCATTCGGCCTCCTTAGAGGCGATGATTTCACGTAATTTATCCTGCATGAGAGTGAGTGGGCGGTAAAAACGAAGAGAGCCCTTGATTGAAAAGTGTTAAATCTCCCCTAAGAGTCTAAATACCAATACTATGCGCCAGCCGGAGGGGGAACTGCGGCAGCCTCGCTCGACTTCTGCGCTCGAGCTTCAGCTTCCACGAAGAGACGGGCCAGTTCTTCGCGACGCTTGATGATCGGGGCCTTGATCGTCTCCCAGCTGAAGAAGGTATTGGCGCCGAACTGCCGGGTCAGGGTGCTGACCGCCCGCATGTGCGCGCCCTTTTCCCCCACGGTGAACCAGGCATCGTAGATGAAGCGGGGCATGATCCGATGAACACCCCAGATCTCCGAGGCGATCTCGACCAGCCAATCGCTGGTGTTCGCGCCGATGATGTAGATCTCGGTCGAAGCCTTGATCATCTCGTGCATTTCGGGAGAGAAATCCTGAGGAAAGCGCATCGGGTGGACCCGCTTGCCGAGTTGTTCGAGCTCGGGGTAAAGCGCGAACTCGATGTCCTTGCGCATCGAGGCCCAGTTGACCTTCTTATGGAAGGAATCGTCGGGGGGATTCTTCCAGGTGAGCATCCAGACATTTTCCATCAAATCGGCGGCATCGACGATATTACGTAGGATCTGGCTGGGACACTTGTCCATGTAGCCGTTTTGACAGTTGACGATCAAGACCATTGGTTCTTTCAAGTTAAGAGGCTAACCCTTAATTATCAAGGGCCGCTTTACGCGGAGAAATACTTATATTGCAAATGAGAGCGGGAGCCTCGCCCCCTTCCCGGCCCGTCACTGCCTGCTTGCGCTCCCCCCGCCGATTTGCGAATAATAGAGGATGTCCGAGCCGTTGCAGAACCTGAACATTGCCGAGATCAAACGGCTCCCCTCCCCCCGCGAGTTGAAGGAGCGCAGCCCCCTCACCGCGACGAGCGAAAAAACCGTCCTGGAAGGTCGAGAGACGGTCAAGGCGATCCTGCGCGGCGAAGATCCCCGCTTTCTGGTGGTGGTCGGCCCCTGCTCGATCCACGACCCCAAGGGCGCGATCGAGTACGCCACCCGCCTCCGCAAGCTTCAGCAGGAGACCGAGGATGTCTTCTTCATCCTGATGCGGGTCTATTTCGAGAAGCCCCGCACCACCGTCGGGTGGAAGGGATTGATCAACGACCCCTTCCTCGACGGCTCTTACGACATGGAGGAGGGGCTCTCCCTGGCCCGCCGCATTCTCCTCGAGATCACCGGCATGGGCATCCCCGCCGCCAGCGAATTCCTCGACCCGATCGTCCCCCAATACACCGCCGATCTGGTGAGCTGGGCGGCGATCGGCGCCCGCACCACCGAGTCCCAGACCCATCGCGAGATGGCCAGCGGCCTCTCCATGCCGATCGGCTTCAAGAACAGCACCGACGGGAGCCTGCAGGTGGCGGTCGACGCCATGCACGCGGCGCGGCATCCCCATAGTTTCCTCGGCATCGACCAGGAGGGCTGCACCGCCATCGTCAGCGCCAAGGGCAATCCCTGGGGCCACATCATCCTGCGCGGCGGCAACAAGCGGACCAACTACGATCCCGCCAGCATCGAGGAGGCCGTCGGACGGCTCCGCGCCGCCAAGCTGCCCACTGGCCTGATGGTCGACTGCAGTCACGCCAATTCGGAAAAGAAATCGGAGCGCCAGGAGCTCGTCTGGCAATCGCTGCTCAACCAGCGCGTGGAGGGGAATACCTCGATCCTCGGCGCCATGATTGAAAGCTACCTCCGCGAGGGGAACCAGCCCTTCCCCAGCCCCACCGGGCAGCTCCAGCCCGGCGTCTCGATCACCGATGCCTGCATCGGCTGGGAACTGACGGAACGAATGTTGCTTTCTGGCGGTCAACGTTTGCGGCGGCCCCAACGGGCTGCGGCGTCATCGGTTTCGGTGCCGGTAACTTAGGTCTTCTTTCGTCCACTGGGGATGGGGGAGGAGGGATCGCGATATTCTTGTGTTGTGGAAACAGGCAATTGCATTTAGTGATTGGCCTGCGAGGGAATGAAGAACCATTCGGTCAATTTGAAAAGAGCCGGGGAAAATGTCCTGGTGGGGCTGGGCTATTTCCTCCTCGCCCTGGTCGGGCTCCCGCATAATCAGAATCCGGAGCTGATCGCCTCGCTGGTCTGGCCGGCCAGCGGCTTCGCCCTGGCGATTATCCTGCTGCGCGGTTTCGACCGGCTGCCAGGCTTGGCGCTCGGCGCCCTCCTCACCTCGATCTATTCCCGGCACAGTCTCCCCCTGGTCGCAGTCACCGCGATCAGCGTGCCGCTGCAGGCCTGGATCGGGGCCTTCCAGATGCGGCGGCTGGGCGGCTTCCGCAACGACATGCACCGGGTCCGGGACGTCGGCTCGTTCGTGGCGTTGGGGGCGTTGCTCAGCCCGGTGGTGGGAGCCTCCCTGGGGGTGACGACGAGCTGTCTGACGACCGGCCGCTGGGATCTCTTTTCGCAGGCCTGGAGTACCTGGTGGATCGGCGACGCCATGGGCATCCTCATTGTGGCCCCTCCCCTCCTGACGCTCTTCGGCAGCGAACGCGCCCACCATCGCAAGATCGGCCTCCGTTCCCGCCTGCTCTTCGTCGCCGGGGTGAGCGCGATCTCGTGGCTCGCCTTCAGCAATAATGGAAGCTTCGGCCACAGCGCCTATCCCACCGCCTATCTGATCTATCCGGTGGCGATCTGGGCGGCGCTGAAATACGGGGCCCGGGGCGCCAGCCTAGTCACCCTGATCATGGCGTTGACGGCGGTGCTCACCACAGTGGGCGGCAGCACGACCTTCATCAGCGGGCAGACGCCCTTTCTCTCCGTGGTCTATCTCTGGCTTTTCCTGGCCGTCCTGGCCGTCACCTCGCTGACGCTGGCGGCGGTCGCCACCGAACGGGAGAGCGCCCGGAATGAGGCTTTCGCCGCCCATCGCCAATTGGAAACCTTCGTCGAGCACACGCCGGCGGCGGTGGCGATGTTCGACCGGCGGATGCGCTACCTGATGGTGAGCCACCGCTGGCTGCGCGACTATCGGCTGGTCGAGGAGAACATCATCGGCAAGAGCCATTACGAGATCTTCCCGGAACTGCCCCGCGAATGGCACGAGGATCATCGCCGCGTCCTCAACGGCGAGATTTACCGGCGGGAGCAGGACGCCTTTCTCCGGCAGGACGGGACCATCGACTGGATCCGCTATGAGCTCCATCCCTGGCGCGACAGCGAGGGGGACATCGGCGGCCTCATCATGATCACCGAGGTGATCACCGAGCGGAAGAAGGCGGAGGACGCGCTACGGGCCAGCGAGGCCCGCTACCGCAGCCTGGTCTCGAAGCTCCCAGGAGCGATCTATCGCTGCAACCACGATTCCCGCCGCGCCATGGAATCGTGCAGCCCCTTCATCGAGGAGCTGACGGGGTACGCGGCCCACGAGCTGGGCATCGGCGAGGAGGGCTTCGCGCGGATCATCCATCCGGACGACCGCGCCGCCGCCTGGCGCTCCCTCCAGGATCAGTTGGCCCACCGGAACCACTACATCGTCGAATACCGCATTCTCCGCAAGGACGGCGCGGAGCGGTATATCCTCGACAAGGGCAATCCCGGCATCGGCCCGAGCACGCCGTGCCTCGACGGCATCCTCTTCGACATGACCGACCGAAAGCTCCGCGAGGCTGAGCATCTCAAGGCGGTGAAGCTCGAATCGATCGGCGTCCTCGCCGGGGGCATCGCCCATGATTTCAACAACATCCTCACCGAGATCCATGGCAACATCGAGCTGGCCCACCTCGACCATGCCCCCGCCTCCACTCTGCCGCTGCTCGAGCGAGCCCAGGGAGCCTGCGCCCGCGCCGCCGAGCTGGCGCGCCAGCTCCTCACCTTCGCCAAGGGCGGCGAGCCGGTGAAGAATGTCGCCGACCTGGTCTCACTGGTCCGGGAGGTCACCGGCTTCTCCCTCCACGGCTCGAACTGCTCCTGCCGCCTCTTCCTGCCGGACGAGGCCTGGCGGATCGAAATCGACGTGGAACAAATCTCCCTGGTGATCCGCAACCTGGTGATGAACGCCGTCCAGGCGATGCCGAATGGCGGGGTGGTCGCGGTGCGGCTGGAAAATATCGCCGCCGACCAGCCGCGGCCTCCGCAACTGCGGCCGGGGCCGCACCTCCGCCTCTCGATCGAGGACGGCGGCATTGGCATCGACCGCGCCCACCTGGCGCGGATCTTCGACCCCTATTTCACCACCAAGCCGAACCGGAGCGGCCTCGGCCTCTCGACCTCTCTCTCAATTATCCGGCGGCATGGAGGCACCATCGGCGCCCAATCGGACAAGGGCAACGGAGCCCGTTTCCAAGTCTACCTTCCGGCACTGACCAGCGCCGACCTGCCCGAGCGGGAAACCCCCGCCCGGAGCGCCGACTGCCAACCGAGCGGACGGGGCCGGGTGCTGGTGCTCGACGACGAGGAGGGCATCCAGCGACTGCTCGAGGCGATGCTGCAGAAACTCGGCTATGAGGTGGTCCTGACCTCGAAGGGCGAGGAAACCATCGTCCGCTTCCGCGAGGCGATCCAGGAGAAGAATCCCTTCCGCTTCGTCATGCTCGATCTCACCGTGCCGGGCGCGATGGGCGGCAAGGTCGCCATCGAGCATCTCCGCACCTTCGATCCCGATCTCCTGGCGATGGTGGTGAGCGGCTATTCCGACGACCCGATCATGGCGAATTGCCGGGAATACGGCTTCGCCCAGGCGCTCTCGAAACCGTTCACTTTTCCCGGTCTCTGCAAGACCATCGGCCTGCTGGAGGCGGAAGGGGCGTCGCGGGTTGGTTAGGCGGGCTTGATCGGTGATGGACTTTTGGGGCTGCGCCGCTGGCCCCGCCTCGGACGGGGATGGTCGCCGAGTATGGGTCAATTCTACCATGCGGACGCGAGGGGCGCGGGAGAGCGGGCTCGTCGGTTTCAGGTAGCGTATATCAGCGGCAGATCGAACGCGTTGATTATGGGCGAGCCGGGATGCACGGGGGCAGCCTGTACGACGCAAAGGGGCTGCGCCCCCTTGGCTTGCCTCCCGGCCATGCAAATTGGTTGCCCCTGGAAACTACGTGCGCTACCGCGCAGGCATTCTGGCTCAGACTCGATTCGCCACCTCTATGGGAGCCGAATCTTGAGTCTATTTATACGAGGCAGGCTCTAATCCCGGATCTGCCCGTCGCCCTCGATGGCGTATTTGTAGGAAGTCAGCTCCTCCAGCGCCATCGGGCCTCGGGCGTGGATCTTGTCGGTGCTGATCCCGATCTCGGCGCCGAAGCCGAATTGGTTGCCGTCGGTGAAGCGGGTCGAGGCGTTCCAGTAGACGGTGGCCGAATCGACGTCCTGGAGGAAGAGTTGCGCCGCCGCGTGGTCACGGGTGACGATGGCGTCGGAATGGCGGGAGCCGTAACGCTCGATGTGGGCGACTGCCTCGTTGAAGCCGGTGACGACTTTGACCGCCAAGATTAGGTCGAGATATTCGGTCGCCCAGTCCGATTCCTGGGCGAGCACGACCTCAGCGCCGCCCAGGGCGACGGTATGGCTGTCACCCCGCAGCTCGACGCCTTTGGCGCGGAGCGTGACGACAAGGCGGGGAACAAACTTTGCCGCAATTTGCCAGTCGATCAGCACCGTCTCGACGGCGTTGCAGACGCCGGGGCGCTGGCACTTGGCGTTGACGATGATTTTTTCGGCCATGTCGAAATCGGCTTCGGCGTGGACGTAGATGTGGCAGATGCCGTTGAAGTGCTTGATGACGGGCATCCGCGCCTCGCGGACGACGGTCTCGATCAGGCCTTCGCCGCCCCGGGGGATCATCAGGTCGATGGTCTTGTCCTGGTGGCAAAGGATGGGGATGGCGGCGCGGTCGGTGAAGGGGACGAGCTGGGCGGCCTGGCCGGAGAGCCCGGCGCGGAGCAGGCCCGCCTGGAGGGCCTCGGTGAGGGCCAGGTTGGAGTGGATCGCCTCGCTGCCGCCGCGCAGGATGACGCCGTTGCCGGTCTTGAGGCAGAGGACCGCCGAGTCGATGGTGACGTTGGGCCGGGATTCGTAAATGATGCCGATCACGCCGATGGGGACGCGGACTTTGCGGAAGCGGAGGCCGTTGGGCTGGACCCATTCGCGGATTTTTTCGCCGAGGGGATTGGGCAGCGCCTGGACTTGGCGGACGCCGGAGACGATGCCCGCCAGGGTCTTCTCGGTGATCTGCAGCCGGTCGAGCAAGGCGGCGGAGAGGCCTTTCTCCTTGCCAGCCTCCATGTCCTTGAGGTTGGCGGCGAAGATCGCCACCCGGTGACTCTCAAGCTCCTCCGCGATGAATCCGAGGGCCTGATTGATCTTTTCCGAGGAGGCGCGGGAAAGGAGATGGGCGGCGACGCGGGTGGTCCCGCAGAGGTCGGCGATCCGCTTTTCGAGCTCCGTGGAAGGGAGGGAGGTCATTTTCCGAAGAGGGTGCCGATCTGTTTCCCGGCGGCGATCTTGAGCAGGATATTGGCGACGCGGCCGTTGGCGATCTGCATGGGGATGCCTTCGGCGTTGGCGAAGCGGGCCGCCTCCAGCTTGGTGATCATCCCGCCGACGGAGCGCTCGCTGGAGGTCTTGCCGGCCAGAGCCCAGATCTTCTCGTCGACGCGGGGGACGAAGGGAATCGCCTTGCCGGTGCCGTCGGGGCGCTCGGTGAGGCCGGGGACGTTGGAAAGGATGATCAGGCGGTCGGCCCGGACCAGGACGGCGACATGGGCGGAGAGGGTGTCGTTGTCGCCGAAGCGGGAGGAGCGGGGCAGCTCCTCGGAGGAGATCACGTCGTTCTCGTTGATGATCGGGATGAAGTTCTTCAGCTTGAGCAGGTGGGCGATGGTCCGCTGGGCGTTGGCGTAGAGCGTCCGGCTGTCGAGATCGAGGTAGGTGAGGAGGATCTGGGCTGCGTGGAGGCCGGCCTTGGAGAGGAATTCCTCGTAGATCCGCATCAACTGGGGCTGGCCGATGGCGGCGCAGGCCTGGAGTTCCTCGATCACCTTGGGCCGCTTGGCGAGGCCGAGGAGGCCCATGCCGCCGCCGATGGCGCCGGAGCTGACCAGGATGACCTCGTGCCCCTTCCGCTTCAGGGCGGCGATCTGCTTCACCAGCTGGGCGATCTGGGCGAGATCGAGCCGTCCCTCAGGGGTGCTGAGGATGCCGGTACCGAGCTTCACCACCCACCGTTGCGCGCGTTTTTTGGCCATAAGAGAAAGAACCGTCGATTAGACTCCTCTCCGGAGGGGAAATCAATCGAGAAGCGTTAGGGTCTGTTCACGAATTCCGGAGGGCCGCGCCGGAGGGGCTGCGCCCCTCTCCCTAGGGCCAATCTACATTTATGGTCGGGAGGCAATATGACATTACACATAAGGAGTGAGCAACGCCGAGGGAGGGCCCTTTCCGGCTCAACGCGGCCTTTTCTAAATGTAGATTGGCCCTAGGTAAAACCACTTTCGTAGTGATTTCAACGTTGCTCCCGCAGGCAATCCCGATATAACTCCAGGCAGAATGCAAGTGACCTTCCTGGGCACGGCGGACGGCCACACCAGCGCGCATCGGAATCATTCCGGAATTCTGCTGCGCACTTCCGAGACCACCCTCCTCCTCGATTGTGGCGCGCCGGTGGCTCCCTTTCTCCTCCGGGAGAAGATCGACGCCGATCTGCCGCATGGCATTTGGCTGAGCCACGCCCATAGCGACCACATCGGCCAGTTCCCGAGCCTGATCCAGTCTCTCTGGCTGCGGGCCCGCCGTGCGCCTCTCCATATCTATGCCCCGCCTTCGCTGGCCACGACGCTGCGGGACTATCTCGAAAAGTGCCTCCTCTTTCCCGAGTTGATCGGTTTCCCCATCCATTGGCACGATCTCAAGCCGGGCGCCCGCTTCACCCTGGGGGCCTTCGAGCTGCGGGCCTTTGCCACCAATCATCTGGTCAATCTCGCCAGCTTCTTCCAGAAAAGCTATCCGGGCACCTGCTTCGAGTGCTATGGAGCGACCGTCGATTATCGGAAGAACCGCTATCTCTATTCCGCCGACTTGGCGCTGCCCCAGGAGATGCGCGGCGCCATCCGGCAACCGAAGCAGAAGCCGAAACGGATCCAGGCCCTCTTCTGCGAGCTGACCCATTTCCCCGAAAAGGCTCTCTTCGAGGAATTGGCAGGCGCCGCGATCGATTCCCTCTGGATCACCCACTATCCCGACCATCTGGGCACCGAACAGGCCGCGCTGCGCAAGCTGGCCCGGAAATGCGGCTTCAAGGGAGAGGTCCATGTGATGCATGACCAGCAAAGCTGTCAGCTTAAGAGTGTCTAAATCCGATAAATCAACCCAATGAACACCTATTCCCTCCCCGCCGTCGGCCCCTTCGTCAACCTGAAGGAGGATGACCGCAGCCTTCTCGCCTCCTACGGTGAATTCATTCCGGTCCAGGCGGAAGGCGTGCTGATCCACGAGGGCGATATCCAGCCGAATCTCTATTGCGTCCTGGCGGGGGAACTCCAGGTGCAGCGGAGCTCCGGGGCGGAAGCATTCGTCCTGGCCAATCTCTTTCCGGGCGAATCGGTCGGCGAGATGGCGATCTTCGACCAGGCCCCGGCCAGCGCCACGGTGGTGGCGGTGAAATTCAGCCAGGTCTGGCGGATCAGCTACGAGCAGTTCATGGAATTCGTGGGCGACAATCCCACCGCTTCGGTCAAGGTGATGGTCTCGCTCCTGAGCACGCTCTCGAAGCGGCTCCGGCAAATCGATCCCTCGGCGTTCCGCTTCGCCTACAAGACTTCCTAGGCCTCTGGAAAGCCTTTCCGCCGTCCCGCATCCCATGACTCCCGCCTTTGTCCTGGTCTCTCCCCGCCGTATCTCCTCGCTGCTTCCCCTGGTATTGCTCTGGCTCGCGCTCGGACTGGGAGCTGTCCTTCACGCCCAAGAAAGCGGCCAACCCCAGCCGCTTCTGCCGACCGCCGAGCTGGAGATCGGCACCACCCGTGTCACCGCCGAGCTGGCCCGCACTCCGGCCCAGCTGGAAGCCGGGCTGATGTTCCGCCCACACATGGACGATAACGCGGGGATGCTTTTCATGCTGGGGCCGGAGGAGCGGGCCACCTTCTGGATGAAGAACACGATCCTCCCGCTCTCCGTGGCCTACATTGACCGGAGCGGCACGATCGCGGAGATCTATGACATGCAGCCGTTCGATACGACCCCGATCTTCAGCCACAGCAACAAGATCATGTACGCCTTGGAGATGAACCAAGGCTGGTTCGTCCTCAACAAGATCGTTCCCGGTACGCTGATCCACCCGTCCGCGGGCCGCTTCGGCCAGCCGCCGCTCACACCCACCGCTCCCGCGCCCTGATCCGCTGTCCGCCATGAAGCTTTTCTCCGATTACCATTCCCATCCCCAGGCCCATAAGCTCCAGCCCTACACCGCCGCCCTCCTCGACCCCTGGTCCGATGCGGCGCGGAGCAAGGGGCTGACCGATATCGCCGTCACCGACCATGATCGTTACCACGCCGGGGTCGATTTCGACGCCATTGCCGCCTGGCGGGAGCGAAATCCCGACCTGCGGTTGCGCGCGGGGATCGAGCTCGACAACGACCCGGAGACGGCGGCGGCGGGGCGCGACTGGGTGGAGCGGAATTGGGATCGCCTCGATTTCGTCCTCGGCTCAGTCCATTACTTCGCGGGCAAGGACAAGATGTTCGACTCGGCCGACCAGGCCGGGCAATTCGCGGAGCGCCCCATCGAGGCGATCTATCGGGACTATATCGCGCAGGTCGAGGCGATGATCGCCCGGGGCCATATCGACTGCCTCTCGCACCTCGACTTGGTCAAGATCCATAAGTTCCGGCCCCCATCGACATCGCCCGGCGGGGCGCTCCCTTTCTTCGAGGGGCTCCTCCAGCAGATCAAGCGGGCCGATCTGGCCATGGAGATCAATACCGCCGGATGGCGCAAGCCGGTGGGGGAACAGTATCCCGAGGAGGCGATCGTCCGCCGCGCCGTCGAACTGGGCATTCCCCTCACCTTCTCCTCGGACGCCCACTCCCATTTCCAACTCGCCGAAGATTATCCCCGCCTGACCGCCCTGGTGGAAAAGCTGGGGGTGAAGGAAGTCGCCATCTTCGATCGCCATCGTCGGACGCTGGTGCCGCTGAAATAGCCCAAAGCTCCGCCCCCATAGAGGTAGCGAATCGACTCTGGGGGGAATGCCTGCGCGAGAGAGCATATCGTCCTCAGGGAAAACTAACTGGCCTGGCCGGGAGGCAATCTAAAGGGGGAATCCCTTTACATCGTACAAGCTGCCCCCGTGCATCCCGGTCCGCCCGTAATCAGTGCGTTCGATCTGCCCCTGATACGCGCCACCTGAAACCCACGAGCCGCTCTCCCGCGCTCCTCGCGTCCGCGTGGTAGAATAGACTCAGACTCGGCGATTCCCCCTTTCCCAGCAGGGGCCAGGGGCGCAGCCCCAAACTCAACGCCAAAGCGGCTGCGCCTTCTTCCCCTCGCGCGCCTTCTTCAGCTCAGGGAAGAGATCGCTCCAATCGGTCGAGACCAACGTGAGGGAGAAATCCCGGAACGACGCCTCGTCGATCTGCTCGGCGACGGCGTAGAGCGAATGGAGGATGCGGGGCTGGTAATGGGCCTCGTGCTTGCGCATCTCGTCGAAGGTCGCCTCGATCCGCGCGTCGCGCTCCTCTGCGCTTTGGGCGGGGAGCGGATCGTCGGGGGATTTCGGCAGGTTGCGCACCCGGTAGACCCCGTTATGGAAGGCGTCGGCCACGGCCACGATCTGGGCCTCTACCAGTAAAGCCTCCCCGGAGATGCCCGCCGGGAAGCCGCTGCCGTCGAGCCGCTCATGATGTTGCCGGACGATCTCCGCGATCTTCGGCGGCAGGCCGGTGCGGGCGAGGACGCGGGCCCCAGCCGCCGCGTGGGTCTGGTACATTTCCCGGTCGGCGGGAGGGAGGGTGGCGGGATCGGGTCCGGTGACCAGGAAGGGCATGCCGAGCTTGCCGACGTCGTGGAGGAGCGCGGCGGTCATGATCTCGGTCACCTGCTGCTTCGGCAGCCCGAGGGAGGCCGCGATCCGCTGGGCGACGAAGGCCGTGTAGAGAGCGTGGTTGTTGTAATGGGCCCGCTCGACCGAGCCGAAGATCCTCCCGAGCACCGTGACGATCTGGACGTGGTTCTGGGCCAGGTCCTCGGTCTGGGCCGCGATACGGAGTTGGGAGAGATCGGTCTCCTCGCGGATCTTCGCCAGGACAGTCTCCTCGCGCTCCTTGGTCTCCTGCAATTGGGCGTTGTGATGGCTGTAGCGGTAGTGCTGAAAGGCGAGGCGGACCGCCTGCATGATCTCCGGCGTCGGCCAGCTCATGTTGAGGAGCATGTAGACTTCCTGATTCTGGACCTCGGTCGCGATCTCGGCCATGGTCTTGGCGTCGACGGTGAAGAGGCAGACCAGCTCGGGAATGAAAGACTTCGCGTCGCGGATGAAGGTGTCCCCGACCAATCCGGCGTAACGGAGCGGCGCGATGATTACGTTGGGCCGGAATCCCTGCCGGATCAGCGGGCTGGCGTCGTTCGAGTTCGAGCAGAAAACGACCGTGTAGACGGTCTGGAAGATAGCGATCAGGGTGCTGAGGATCCGCTCGTCGTCGTGGACGATGAGGAGTCTCTTCGGCGGTTCCTCGGGGGGCTGGACGGACATGCGGAGATACCTTGTGGCGAATGCGGGGCCATTTCAAACTTAAATCCCCTCGGACCGCGCAGCTCCAGATTCCCTCCGGCTGGAGACGATTAACATTTCAATTCGATTTCAACTTCATACACTTTTCACTGTAGCAATGAATCTTTCCTGCCGGGTGCTCGTCGCGGTGACCGACGAAAAATTGCGCGCGTCGATCCAAAGTCTGGTCAAGGCGCTGCCGATCCAGGCTTTCTTCGCCAATACCAGCGCCGAAATCCTCGCCTACCTCAGCTCTTCCGAGGGGACCGATCTGGTCATCATCGATGATGTCCTCACCGATACCACCCCCGAGATCGTCTGCCGCGCCGCCCGTCAACGGGCTCCTAAAATCGACTCCTATATCGCCGTCATGGCGGCCCGGGAAAATCCCGCCGATGCCCTGCGCGCCTTCAGCGCCGGGGCCGATGAGGTCCTCCCCAAGCCGCTGGAGATGGTCCCCTTCCTCAACGCCTGCCGCCGCGCGCAGCGCTTCACCACCATCGAACGCCGCCAGGCCGAGGCCATCGCCAACTTGACCGAGATGTTGAACGCCGAGAAAAAAGGCAAGGCGGAGAAAGCCGCCAAGCCGCCCGGCGCCGCCGGAGAGAAAGACGAGATCGAGGAAAAGGCGGAGGAGGAGAAGATCGCCGAAGCCCCCACCGAGAAAGCCCCGTCCTCGGGATCGCCGCACGGTCTCCTCCACGAGGATCGCCGCCCCGTCCTGGTCCAGCAGATGGAGGAGGCGGTCAAGCAGGCCTTCATCGAGCTGGAGGTCGCCCCCGAGGATTGCCTGAGCAAGCCGACCAACAACAGCCTTCTCTACGGCGATTTCATCGGCTGGCAGGGGGTCTTTCTCAACAAGACCTCGGAGTGGTACGACATCCTCTTCCATTTCAGCCATCCCGGGGCCGAATATCTCTCGCAGCGCCTCCTCAAGCGGACCGCCCACAGCGACGACGATCTCCTCAAGGCGGTCAGCGAGCTGATTGCCTCGGTTCAACGGATCTATCGGGAAAGCTTCGGCGGGGCCGGGAATGCCACGGGGGCGGTTTTTTGCCAGCACCTGGCAGCACCCCGCTTCAGCTGGATCAGTGAGATCGGCACTCCCACCCATTCCCAGCTTCTCAATATTCCGAAGATGACCCTGGTCTACGATTTCCACCGCTCTCCCGGCACCGCGCGGGTCAAGCCGGTCCCCTCCGTGGAGCCGGGCGATATCATGAACGAGACCATCGCCGCCTCGGGCCAGGCCCGCATTCCGCTGGTGAGCAAGGGCGTCGTCCTCACCGAGGAGCGGCTCCGCAAGATCCGCACCGAGGTCGAGGCCACCCGCAATTTCTGGGTGATCGAGCCGTCGCTGCTGGCACGGCGCTTGAGCAATTCGATTGCGGGACCAGCCTGATCAGCCGATGGTGGGCACCGTGGTTCTTACCCGGAAATACCTGATCGATGTCGGCGGATGGGCAGCGGTGAAGGAGGCCGCCGCGCTCCAGGAGGCGGGAAAAGTCATCGAGGTTGAACTCCGGGATGCCGAGCTTTCCGGCCGCCTCCAACTGGCGACTGGCACTGTCGCCGCCCGCCTCACCCTCAGCCCCCGCCTCTCCGAGGTGGAAAACCATTGCCCCTGCCGCCAATCCCGCGAACGGGGGGTGATCTGTCCCCACGTCCTCGCGCTCGGCTTGGCCTGGATCGCCCGGCAAACTCCTGCCTCTTCCACCTCGCTGTCCCGTCCCGCCGCCCCTCTCTCCTCAAAATCGCCGGCAATGGCCGCTGCTCCCAAGCCGCTGGTTTCCCGTATCGTGCCGTGGAGCGACACCGCTGGAGACGAGCGGCTCACTCCTTCCTTCCTCCTGCCACTCGAGTTGGCCGCCGCCTGGCGCGAGCGGCGGCTGCGCGTCATCCTGGAGGCCTCCCTCCCCGGCAAGGGAGCGGTGCCTTGGGAAACGGCCTGGAAAGCCCAAGCCCGGACCCAACAGGCAACGAATCCCTCCGCGCCTATCGCGGTGGCCGACGGCGCGGTCGATGCCCTGCGCCTCATTGAGGAACGCCATCAGGGAACGATTCCCGGCATCGTCCTGCTCGATCCCGCCGATTACGACCGTTTCTTCGAGGCGCTCATCGGTTATCCCGGCGTCTGGTTGGGCAAGAAATCGGCGGTCACCGTCAGCCGTTCGGCGATCAAGCCGAAGGTCCAGGTCACCACCCAGGCGGACGGAAAGGTGCGGATCGAAATGCCCGCCGCCGCCGACCGATCCTCCCAATGGCTTCTCTCCGCCCGGGGCCAATGGCGTTATGACGGCGCCGTCCTCGAGCACCATCTCCAGCGCAATCCGATGCTGCAGCGGCTCGGCGCCCAGCCGGTGATCCTGCCTCCCGGCGAGGTCCCCCATTTCCTCCAGCTCCCCTCGCTGGCCGAGCAGGTCGAGATCGAGCTCTGCCCGCTCTCCCGGCAGATCGAGTGGCGCGAGGCGAAGCCGACCGTCCATGCCCGGCTCGACGGCTCCCTCGCCACTCTCACCTGCCATCTCGAGGCCCGTTATCCGATTGAGCCGGAGGGACGGGCGATCCTCCTCAGCGGCGCCGCCTTCACCGCTCCTCGCAAGGACGATCCCGCCCGCTGGATGCCGGCGGGGCCGGGCCTCTATCTGGACCGGAACGGCGGCGCTGAAGAAAAAGCCCGCGCCTCCCTGAACTCCGCCGGGTTCATCCCGCTGCCCCGCCATGCCGAACTCCACCAGATCTCCGGGGAAAACGCGGTGATCGATTTCCTCGCCGATCATCTGCCCACTTGGCGGCGGAATTGGGAAATCGAGCTCACCCCGCGCCTGGCCGCTCTGATCGGCCAATGCGAGGTGATCGCGCCCCGCGTCGAGGTCCGCCCGGCGGGGAACGAATGGCTCAGCCTCGAGACCGCGTTCCGCAGCGGCGACGGCTCGGTGGTACTCAGCGCCGGGGAGGTACAGCAGCTGCTGCAGACAGGGCGCAACCATAAGCGGCTCGCCTCCGGCAAGATCGCCTTGATTCCGACTCAGGCCATCGGGGAATGGCAGGAGGTCCTGACCGATTGCGATTCCGAGGCCGGCCTGGGAGCGACCCGGGTCCACCGCCGCTTCTCTCCCTACCTCGAGCAGGTCCTGCAGGAAAGCGGCCTCGGCCACGGCGGCACCCGCGCCTGGACCGCTCCCGATAAGATCGTCGCCCCTGCCGATCCCCTCCCCGCGCTCCCTCCCGATCTGGAGACCGTCCTCCGGCCTTATCAAAAGGAGGGCGTCGCCTGGCTCCATGCGCTCGCCTCGGCAGGGCTCTCCGGCATTCTCGCCGATGAGATGGGACTGGGCAAAACCCTCCAGGTTCTCGCTTATCTCATGGTGCGGCGGAAGGCGGGCGGCGCGAAGCCGGGACCTGCCCTGGTGATTGCGCCGACCACCCTGCTGGTCAATTGGCAGCGGGAGGCCGCCCGCTTCACTCCCGCTTTGAAGACCATCGTCATTCACGGCGGAGAGCGTCACGGAGTCTGGGACAAGCTGGCCGATTATGATCTTCTGATCACCTCCTACGCGCTGCTGCGCCGCGATCTCGAGCATTACCTCCCCATTGAGTTCGACGCCGTGATCCTCGACGAAGCGCAGCATATCAAGAATCGCTTCAGCCAGAACGCCCAGGCGGTGAAGGAGCTCCGTGCCCGCTGCCGGATGATCCTCACCGGCACGCCGCTGGAGAACAGCCTGCTCGACCTCTGGTCGATGTTCGACTTCCTCATGCCGGGCTATCTCGGGCCGGCCAAATCGTTCCGCGACCGCTATGAGGTGCCGATCACCAAGCAACGCGACGGTCCGGCGCTCAAGCGCCTCCGCCAGCGCGTCCATCCCTTCCTCTTGCGCCGGACCAAGCAGGAGGTCGCCAAGGAGATCCCGGAGAAGATCGAGAGCATCACTTACTGCGAGCTGACCGCTGAACAGCGCGAGGTCTATCGCTCCGTCCTCGAGCAGGGCCGCCGCGAAGTCTTCGAGCATTCCGGCAAGCAGGGCAACGCGGGCCGCCGCACCATGGCGATGCTCACCACCCTAACCCGGCTTCGCCAGGCCTGTTGCCACCTCGACCTCCTCCCGCTCGACCGTCCCAATCCCTGGAAGGAGCCTTCGGCGAAGCTCGACGCCCTCTTCGAGCTGATCGACGAGGCTGCCGACGGCGGCCACCGCATCCTCGTCTTCAGCCAGTTCGTTAAGTTGCTCCAGCTGATCGCCCTGCGGCTGCAGGCGGAGAAGACCGCCTACTGCTACCTTGACGGCTCGACCCGCGACCGCCAGGCCGAGATCGACCGTTTTCAGAATACCCCGGCGATTCCCGTTTTCCTGATCAGCCTGAAGGCGGGCGGCACCGGCCTTAACCTCACCGCCGCCGATACAGTGATCCACTGCGATCCCTGGTGGAATCCGGCGGTCGAGGATCAGGCGACCGCCCGCGCCCACCGCATCGGCCAGCAGCGGGTCGTCAGTTCCTATAAATTGATCGCCCGCGACACCGTCGAGGAAAAGATCGTCCAGCTCCAAGAACGGAAGAAGGATTTGATCGCCCAGACCCTCCTCGGCGAGGAAGCGCTCCTCTCCCATCTGACGCAGGAGGAGTGGGAGGATTTGCTGGCGGGATAGGCCGGCCACGTAGGTAGTTTTAAGACGGGTTGGATTTGAATCCGCCACGATTTCGTCCTATTGTAAGGGTGATGGCTCTCGCTCCCGCCCTTGTCGGCCTCCCCAGCGCCAGCGCCTCGGTGGTGCCCCGGCAGGTCGATTATCTGCGCATTTCGATCACCGACCGCTGCAATGAGCGGTGCCTCTATTGCCTTCCCGAGAATTTCTCCGCCTGGACACCCCGGGAGGAACTGCTCAGCTATGACGAGATCCTCGCGGTGGTGCGCGGGGCGGTTGGGCAGGGTTTCCGCCATTTCCGGGTGACGGGCGGCGAACCGTTGATCCGCGAGGGCGCTCCCGAGTTCATCGGCCAGCTGATCGCCACCCCCGGCGTCGAAACGGTGCAGCTCACCACCAACGGGACCCGGCTGCCCCGGCTCGCCCGGGAGTTGAAGCGGACCGGCCTGGAGCGGATCAACGTCAGCCTCGACGCCCTCGATCCCGAGGTCTACCGCGACCTGACGCGGGGCTCGATCGAGCCGGTGCTGGAGGGGATCGCCCTGTGCCGGGAACTCGGTTTCCGCTCGCTCAAGCTCAACACCGTCCTGATGCGGGGCAAGAACGACGACCAGATCGAGCCCCTGATCGATTTCGCCGCGCGCCACGATCTGGTCCTCCGCTTCATCGAGCTGATGCCGGTCAGCCTGACCGAGATGCTCGACGCCTCGAACTTTCTGCCGGTCGGCGAGGTGATGCAGCGGTTGCGGCGCGACGATCGGCTCGAGCCGATCGAGGACGGTCTCCCCCTGGGCCGGGGTCCGGCCAAGTATTACCGCCTGGCCAAGCGGGGGGTGACCCTCGGCTTTATCGGGGCGCTCACCGATCTTCATTTCTGCGACCATTGCAACAAGATGCGGCTCACCGCCGACGGCAATATCCGTCCCTGCCTCGGCAATCACATCGAGTTCGACCTGAAACCGGCGCTGCGGCCCACCGATTCCGCTGGGGAGATTCCCTCCATCGCCGCGATCCTGCAGCAGGCCCGCGTCGAGAAGCCGCTGGAGCATCTTTTCCGCAATCAGTATCAACCGCAGCGGATCATGACGGCGATCGGCGGCTAGCCCTCGACCGCACTCGCCCCTTGCCAGTCATGGACGACTCCCATCTCATTAATCTCCTCGCCTTTGCCCAGGCGCGGGCGGTGATCGGATGCGGGGAACGGCTGGTCCCCTGCTCTCCGGCGGAAACTCCCGCCGCCTTGATCGACCGTCTCTTTCCCGATGCCCGGCCAAAGCTCTCCGGCTGCCGGGTGGCCATCGACGCCGCCTATGCGAGCTGGGATGAGCCGATCGGTACGGGCCGGGAATTGGCGCTGATTCCGCCGGTGAGCGGAGGCTGAGACATGGAGGTCATCATCCGGTTCACCGCGGAACCGCTCGTCCCGATCGCCCCGGTCTTCCCCCTCAATGGGCGGAACGGCGCGGTGATCGATTTCTACGGCGTGGTCCGGGGCCAGGAAAAGGGGGTGCCGATTGAGGGGTTGAACTATGAGGCCTATCTGCCGATGGCCGAGCGGGAATTGCGCCGCATCTGCGCTGAATTGGAGGAGCCGTTTCCCTGTCGTTCGGTCGATTTCGTCCATCGAATCGGCGCGGTGGCCATCGGCGAGCCGTCACTCCATGTCCGAGTCGCCGCCGCCCATCGCGCCGAGGCCTTCGACTTCGCCCGGCAGCTCATCGACCGGATGAAGGAAGATGTGCCAATCTGGAAAATTTAGGCGAAAAATAGTTCGGGCGAAAGCGAACTCCTTGTTTGGAGTTAATGCCGAATTGCGATATACTGGCGATGTGAGCGAACGCCGCCTGCAGCCCGTTCGAGTCGAAAAGGTTCGGGATTATCAGTCGAGTTCTTCCCCTGACGTACTCGCGGTGGAGGAGCCGCTCGAAATCCAAGTCGTCTCCGGCGACGAAGCGCATCCTGAGCTGGCCACCGCCGCCATCACCATGCGGACTCCGGGGCATGATCGCGAATTGGCCATTGGTTTCCTCCTCGGCGAAGGACTGCTCCGCTCCCTCGATGACGTCCGCGAAGTCCATACCCAAGTCCCCCGTCCCGGTGAGCAGGTCCGGGTGGTGCTCCGCCCGGGACTGGTCCTCGATTTCGCGCGTCTGCAGCGGAATTTCTACGCCACCTCCAGCTGCGGGGTCTGCGGGAAGGCCTCCCTGCAGGCGCTGGAGCTGAATCAATTCGCCCCGATCCCGGCTTCCGACTGGCAGATAGATTCCGAGGTGGTCTGCGATCTCCCGCGCCGCCTGCGCGAGGGGCAGGAGGTCTTCGCCCAGACCGGGGGACTCCATGCCGCCGGGCTCTTCGACCGGGAGGGGAACCTGCTCTCGGTACGCGAGGACGTGGGACGCCACAATGCCGTCGACAAGGTGACCGGCGCCTCCTTTCTCGCGGGGGAATGGCCGCTAGCGGACTTCGACCGAATCCTGGTGGTGAGCGGGCGGGCGAGCTTCGAGTTGATGCAGAAGGCGCTCGCCTCGGGCATCGCCATGCTGGTTGCGGTCGGAGCTCCTTCCAGCCTTGCGGTCGAGACTGCCGAGCATTTCGGCATCACCCTGATCGGCTTCACCAAGCCGAACGGCTTCAATATTTATGCCGGAGGCGCCCGCGTCCGTCTGGCCGCCTCCCCTTCTCTCGCCATCCACGCCGAAACCGTCTGAAACCATGAGCTCTTCCGACAATAACGAGCAAGCCGAGTATCATACCCAGCCGGAGCACACGACTCCCCATGGAGCAATCGAGCCTCTGGCCATCCCCGGCGCTGCCACTCCGGATGACAGCGGCGAGGTCAAACTGGGCCACCGCAGCAAGGTCGCCGCCGGTATTCCGGCCTTGATCAGCTCGCTCAAATATACGGTGGGCCGGATGGGCCTCGGGCGGGGCGTCGGCCAATTGCTCAAGCTCAACCAGAAGAACGGCTTCGACTGCCAGAGCTGCGCCTGGCCGACTCCCGACGGCGAGCGGAGCTTCGCCGAATTTTGCGAGAACGGGGTCAAGGCGGTCTCCGACGAGGCGATGACCAAGCGGATCACCCGCGAGTTCTTCGCCGCCCATTCGGTCTCCGAACTCGGCCTTCAATCCGATTACTGGCTCAATTCCCAGGGACGCCTCACCGAGCCGATGCTCCTCCGGAACGGGACCAACCATTATGAGCCGATTTCGTGGAACGAGGCCTTCGCCCTCCTGGCCAAGGAGCTGAACGCCCTTCCCTCGCCCGATGAGGCGATCTTCTATACCTCGGGCCGGACCAGCAATGAGGCCGCCTTCCTCTACCAGCTCTTCGTCCGCCAATACGGGACCAACAACCTCCCCGACTGCTCGAACATGTGCCACGAATCGAGTGGCTACGCGCTGCGCGACACCATCGGCATCGGCAAGGGGACGGTCGAGCTGGACGACTTCAACCTGACCGGGGCGATCTTCGTCATCGGCCAGAACCCGGGGACCAACCATCCCCGGATGTTGACTTCCCTCCAACACGCCAAGGAGAAGGGCGCCAAGATCGTCTCGATCAATCCTCTTCCCGAGATCGGCAATTTCCGCTTCAAGAATCCGCAGGACTTCAAGAATCGGCTCAAGGCAGCGGGCGCCCTCTTCGGCCCGGGCATCAAGCTCTCCGATCTCTGGCTGCCGGTCCGGGTCGGCGGCGACATGGCGGTCTTCAAGGGGATCATCAAGGAGATGCTCGCCGCCGAGGCGACCAAGCCGGGCACGGTACTCGACCGGAAGTTCATCGACGACCAGACCGTCGGCTTCGATGAATGCGTCCGCCGGATCGAGGCGACTTCCTGGGACGAGATCTGCCATTTCAGCGGCCTCACCCGCGAGCATATCCGAGCCGCCGCCGACATCGCCATGGCCGCCAAGAGCATCATCTGCTGTTGGGCGATGGGTTTGACCCAGCAGGCCGAAGCGGTCGCCACCATCCAGGAAGTGGTCAATTTCCTCCTCTTGGGCGGCAACCTGGGTCGTCCCGGCGCGGGGGTCTGCCCGGTGCGCGGCCACAGCAACGTCCAGGGAGACCGGACGATGGGAATCTGGGAACAGATGCCCGCCAGCTTCCACGACGCCCTCGATAAGGAATTCCACTTTGAATCGCCCCGCACCCACGGCGTCGACGTGGTCCAGGCGATCAACGCGATGTCGGAGGGACGGGGCAAGGTCTTCCTCGGGATGGGCGGGAACTTCCTCTCCGCCACGCCCGATACCGAGTTCACCGCCCGCGCTCTCAGCAAATGCTCCCTCACCGCCCATATCTCGACCAAGCTCAACCGCTCCCACCTCGTCACCGGCAAGCAGGCGCTGATTCTTCCCTGCCTGGGCCGGACCGAGCTCGACCGTCAGGCGCGAGGCGAGCAATTCGTCACCGTCGAGGATTCGATGGGGGTGATCAGCTCCTCGCGCGGCACCCTCGAACCGGCCTCGACCCATCTCCGCAGCGAGATCGCGATTACCTGCGGGTTGGCCCGGGCGGTCCTGGGTAGCCGGACCGGCGTCGACTGGGAGGGCTTGCAGGCCAATTACGACACGATCCGCGAGCATATCTCCCGCGTCATTCCCGGCTTCGAGGATTTCAACCAGCGGATCAAGCAGGGCCCCTTCTACCTGCCGAATCCGGTGAAGCGCCGCGTCTACAACACCCCGTCAAAGAAAGCCGTCTTCAACGCGGCGCCGCTGCCGAACAACGACCTGCCGGACGATCAATTCGCCCTCATCACGATCCGCAGCCACGACCAGTTCAACACCACCATCTACGGCCTCCACGATCGCTATCGCGGGGTCTACAATGGCCGCCGCGTCATCTTCCTCAATCGGGAAGACATGGAGGAACTGGGGGTGACGGCGGGAGAGCTGGTCGATCTGACCAGCCATTTCAAGGGGGAGACCCGGACCGCTCCCCACTTCTCCGTGGTGCCCTACGAGATTCCCCGCCGGAACGCCGCCGCCTACTTCCCCGAGGCCAATGCGCTGATCCACGTCGACAGCACCACGCCGCGCAGCAATACGCCGACTTCCAAATTTGTTCCCGTGACGATCGAGCGGACCCGCGATCCGGAGGCCGGCTATGCCCGCCTCCGGGACGAGGCGCTCGCCGCCGCGGGGACAGATTCCCGGCGCTAAAAGCATCGGCGGCATTCGTGGTGGCATGCGGGCACCGGGAAGGAGAGAAATTCGGCAACTCGAACAGGTCCATTAACCCAAGGGAGACTTCATGTCATTCTTCGATCCGCAAAGCACCGTGGCCAAGCCCGGTTTCAATCGTTGGCTGGTCCCGCCGGCGGCGCTGGCGATCCACCTCTCCATCGGACAGGTCTACGCCTTCAGTGTCTTCAAGATCCCGCTCACTCAGGTGATCGGCATCACCAAACCGGCGGAGGGAGATTGGAGCCAGTCCCAGATCGCGATCATCTTCTCGATCGCGATTTTCGTCCTCGGCTGTTCCGCCGCGCTCTTCGGCAAGTGGCTGGAGAAAAACGGGCCGCGCAAGGCGATGCTCATCTCGGCCTGCTGCTTCGGCGGCGGATTCCTGGTCGCCGCGCTCGGCGTCTCGATTCACAGCCTCTGGCTCCTCTACCTCGGCTACGGCGTCCTCGGCGGAATCGGCCTCGGCCTCGGCTATATCTCCCCGGTGGCGACGCTGATGCGGTGGTTCCCCGACCGCACCGGGATGGCGACCGGCCTGGCCATCATGGGCTTCGGCGGTGGCGCCATGATCGGCGGCGCGCTGGCGATCCGGCTGATGAAGCACTACGCCACCGCCGCTTCCAACGGGGTGGTCCCGGCGCTGGTGACAATGGGGATCGTCTACTTCCTTTTCATGCTCTTCGGTGTCTTCACGATCCGCACTCCGGCCCCCGGCTGGAAACCGGCCGGATATGTGGCGCCGACCGGGGCGAAGAAGATGATCAGCACTCACGACGTCTCCGTCGATTCGGCCTTCAAGACGCCTCAGTTCTACCTGGTCTGGATCGTCCTCTGCTTCAACGCGACCGCCGGGATCGGTATCCTCGAACAGGCTTCGCCGATGATCCAGGAAATGCTCCTCGTCCCCAAGGGCGTCGCCAACGCGGCGGTGGTGGCGGGAGGCTTCGTCGGCCTGCTCAGCCTCTTCAACATGGCGGGGCGGATCGGCTGGTCGTCGGTCTCCGATCTCATCGGGCGGAAGCAGGTCTTCTTCATCTATCTCCTGCTCGGCCCTCTCCTCTACCTACTGATCCCGATGGCGGCCCATGCCGGGAGCATTCCGTTCTTCGTCGCCCTCACCTGCGTCATCCTCTCGATGTACGGCGCGGGCTTCTCGACCACGCCGGCCTACCTCCGCGATCTCTTCGGCACCGCCCAGGTCGGGGCGATCTACGGGCGGATCCTGACCGCCTGGTCGGCGGCGGGAATCTTCGGCCCAATGCTGGTCAACGGCATCCGCGAACACCAGATCGCCCAGGGGGCGGTCGGCGCCGACCGTTACACGCCGACGATGTATCTGATGGTTGGCCTGCTCCTGGTCGGAGCGGTTTGCAACGCGCTGATCCGTCCGGTCGATGCCAAGTATCACATGGACAAGAAACCCACCCCCTAATCCCCCCAAACCAATGACCTCTCCCACCGAAAAATCGACGACCCCTCCCTTCCTGATCGCGTTAGCCTGGCTCTTTGTCGGCATTCCACTCGCCTGGGGCGTCTCGCAGACCATCCTGAAATCGCTGGCGCTCTTCCAGTAGAGAAGGGCGTGGCCTCCTTTTCCGCCGCTCTCCTGGCCGGAGGCCGCTCCCGCCGCATGGGGCGCGACAAGGCCCTGTTGCCGGTTCCTCCCTCCGGGGAGCCGCTCTGGGAGCGGCAGCTCGACTTGCTGTCCCGGCTCGGCCCGGAGGAACTCCTCTGGTCGGGCCCGCTCCGGGTCGGCGTCCCCGCCGCCGTCCGGGAAATCCGGGACCCGATCGCCGACGCCGGGCCGCTGGCGGGGATCTCCGCCTGTTTGGAGGCGAGCCGGAGCGATCTCCTGGTTGTCTTGGCCATCGATCTTCCCGCCATGACCGGGGCCTTCCTGCGTGGCCTGCTGGCGCGGGCCGCCTGCGGATGGGGCGTGGTGACACAGGGAGAGGGCGGCGGGAGTTTTGAGCCGTTGGCGGCGGTTTATCCCCGCTCGCTCGCTCCCCTCGCCGCCGAACGGCTGGCCCGGGGGGAATACGCCTTGCACGGCTTCATCCGGGAGGGCATCGACCAGGGGGCGCTCGAAGTTGTCTCGCTTCGCGCCGGAGAAAATGCTTTCTTCCGGAATCTCAACACCCCCGACGATCTCGCCTCTTTCCTCTCCCAGCCCTGATCCCTTTCCATGATGATCCCGGTCGACGATGCCCGCTCCGCCCTGCTCCAGCATCCCTCGATCCTGGCAGCCAAGCCCGTGCCGTTGGCCGCAGCCTGCGGGCGGGTACTCCGGGAGGCCGTCGCCGCTCCCCACGATCTCCCGGCCTTCGATCGCTCGGCCTTCGACGGTTACGCGATTAACGTCGGGGATGCCTCGCCCGATTTCGAAATTATCGCCGAATTGCGGGCGGGAGACGCCGATCAGCTCACAGTGGGAATCGGCCAGGCTGTCCGGATATTCACCGGCGCCCGTCTCCCCGCGCCCGGCCTCCGCGTGGTTATGCAGGAAGAGGCGGGCTTCCAAGGCGAGCGGGTGATCCTTCCGCCCGGCGGCGGCGCCGCCAACATCCGCCGCCAGGGAGAGGACGCCCGCGCGGGCGAGGTCCTGCTCCAGCCGGGGACTGTCCTCAACGCCGCCGCCGTCGCCCTGCTGGCCACGCTCGGCAAGACCACGCCCCTCGTCTCCCGGCTGCCCCGCATCCTCCATGTCACCACCGGCGACGAGATCGTCCCCGCTGGTCAAACTCCCGCTTCCGGCCAGATCCGCGATAGCAACGGCCCGCTGATCGCCGCTCTCCTCGCCGAGCAGGGCATTCCTGCTCCTCATCACCTCCATCTCCCCGATGACCCTGCGGCCGTGCGGCAGGCGGCGCTCGAGGCCAAGAAAGGCGAGGCCGATCTGGTCCTCGTCTCCGGCGGGTCCGGCCCCGGCAGCCACGATTTGAGCCCGCTTTTCTTCGAGCACCTCGGCTGCCCCGTCCGTTTCCGCAACGTCAATGTCCGGCCCGGCAAACCGATCCTCTTCGGCGCCGACGGAGTCCGCTCCGCCTTCGGCTTGCCGGGAAATCCGCTCTCCCATTTCGTCTGCTTCCACCTCTTCGTCCGGCCCCTGCTCCGCCATCTCCAAGGCCTCGCTCCTGAGTCTTTTCTCACCGGAGTCACCGCCCGGGAGATGCCGAGCCTCGCCAATGCACGCGAAACCTGGGTCCCTTCCACCAGCACCTGGGAGGAGGGCCGGGTCAAATTGACTCCGCTCCGCTGGCAAAGCTCCGGCGACATCACCCGCCTCCCCGCCGCCAATGCCCTGATGCGTATTCCCGCCGAGACACCGAGCTTGGCGTCGGGAGCACTGGTCGAATTTCTTTTCACCCGTCCTCTTTCCTGAATTCCAACCCTCGATTCATGCCCACCCCAAAAAAACTCAGCCATCTCGATGCGCGTGGCACCGCCAGGATGGTCGACGTCGGCGCCAAGCCGGTCGTCTTCCGCCGCGCCGCCGCCGCCGGAACCCTCGTCTGCCAGGCCGCCACGATCCGCCTTCTGAAACAGCAGGCCCTGCCGAAGGGCGATGTCCTCGCGGTCGCCCGGATCGCGGGCATCCAGGCGGTGAAGCAGACCGCCGATCTCATTCCGCTCTGCCATCCCCTCCCGCTGACCCGGATCGCCCTCGATTTCCGCATTCGCGCCACGGCGGTCGAGATCAGCTGCATCGTCGAGACCGAAGCGCGCACCGGCGTCGAGATGGAGGCCCTTACCGGGGTCAGCATTGCCGCGCTCACCCTCTATGACATGTGCAAGGCGGTCGACAAGACGATGCGGATCGAGGGGGTCCAGGTCGTCGAGAAGGTGAAGCGGGACACCGCATGAAGGTCGGCCGCGTCACCTGCAGCGACCGCGCCTCCGCCGGTACCTATGCCGACCTGAGCGGCCCGGAGATCGAGGCTGTCTTCACCGGCTTATGGGGGGCGTCAGTCACCTTCGTCGCCCGGCTGATCCCCGATGAACGCCCACAGATCGAAGCGACCCTCCGCGACCTTGCCGATATCGAACGGTGTCCGTTGATCCTCACCACCGGGGGCACCGGACCCTCCGCCCGCGACGTGACCCCGGAAGCGACCCGCGCGGTCCTCGAAAAGGAGCTTCCTGGCTTCGGCGAGGCGATGCGGGCCGTCTCCTTCCTACGCGTCCCCACCGCCATCCTCTCCCGCGCCACCGCCGGCATCCGGGGCCGCTCTCTCCTGATCAATCTCCCGGGCCGCCCCGCCGCGATCGGGGAATGCCTTCCTCCCCTCCTCCCCGCCATCCGCGAAGCCTTGCGCCATCTAGCCGAGGGAGTAGAGTGACGGCCATGCGAAACCTCCCCTTCCGCAGCCTCCTTCTCCTCCTCTGCCTTCTACCCATGACCCTTCCCGCCGCCGAACTCCAGATCTTCGCCGCCGCCAGCCTGACCGACGCGCTCAACGAGATCGCCCCCGCCTATGAAAAGGCCTCGGGCGACAAGCTCAGTTTCAACTTCGCCGGATCGAGCCTGCTCGAGCGCCAGATCGAGCAGGGCGCCCCCGCCGATCTCTTCATCTCCGCCGACGAAGCCAAGATGGATGCCGCCGCCCAGAAAGGCCTGATCATCGCCGCCAGCCGAAAAAGCGTCCTCTCCAACTCCCTGGTCATCGTCGTCTCCGCCGACAGTCCCCTCACCATCACCTCCGCCGCCGATCTGACCGCCCCTGCCATCAAACACCTCGCCGTGGCCCAGCCCGAGACCGTCCCGGCGGGCGTCTACGCCAAGCAATACCTCCAGGGCCTCGGCCTCTGGGACAAGCTGCAGGCGCAGATCGTCCCGACCGAAAACGTCCGCGCCGCTCTCTCCGCCGTCGAAGCGGGCAATGCCGAGGCCGGAATCGTCTACAAGACCGATGCCGCCATCTCGAAGAAGGTCCGCGTCGCCTACGAGGTCCCCGTCGCCCAGGGGCCGAAGATTTCCTACCCCTTCGCCATCGTCCAAGCGTCCCCCCAGCCGGAGGCCGCCGGTCGTTTCCTCTCCTACCTCGAATCGGCTCCGGCGCTCGCCGTCTTCAAGAAATACGGCTTCGTGGTGGAATGAGCTGGGGTTCCCGAAGGGCATGACCTGGAACCCCTGGCCGGTGGTCGGCTTCTCGGTGGGAGTCGCCGCGCTCGCCACCGCATTGATCCTGCCTTTCGGGATCGCGCTTGCGTGGGCGCTGGCTCGCCGTTCCTGGCGGGGGAAATGGATCGTCGAGACCGTGGTGACGCTGCCGCTGGTGATGCCGCCGGTCGCCACCGGATTGATCCTGCTCGAGTTGCTGGGACGGCGTGGGCCGCTCGGCGGCTGGCTCGAACGGACTTTCGGCTGGGAGATCGTCTTCACCTGGCGGGGGGTGGTCGCGGCGATGGCGGTGATGTCGTTCCCCTTGCTGGTGCGGGCGGCGCGGGTCGCCTTCGAAGGGGTGAACCCGCGATTGGAACAGGTAGCGGGGACGCTCGGGGCGGGGCCGCTGCAGGTTTTCTTCACCATCACCCTCCCCCTCGCCTCGCGAGGAGTGATCGGCGGGGCGGTGCTGGCCTTCGCCCGCGCCCTGGGGGAATTCGGCGCGACCATCCTGGTGGCGGGGAATATCCCCGGCAAGACTGCGACCCTCTCGGTCTCGATCTACAATTTCATCCAGCTCGGCCAGGACGACCGCGCCTTCACCCTGATGGGCATCTCCGTTGCCCTCGCGTTTGGCGCGGTCTTCGCCAGCGAATGGCTGCTGCGGCGTGAGGATCATCGGGAGTTCCGGGAGCCATGAATCTCTCCCTCGAAAAAATCGAGGCTCCGGTGGGGGCGATCCGGTTGCAACTCGATCTGGCGCTCTCCCACCCCGCTACCGGCCTCTTCGGCTCCTCGGGAGCGGGCAAGACCTCGCTGGTCGAGATCATCGCCGGCCTGCGCCGTCCCCGGACGGGGCGATTCCTCCTTGACGGCGAGGTGTTGAGCGATGCCGCGACCGGCACTTTCGTTCCTCCCGAACGGAGGGGGATCGGCTATCTTCCGCAGGACCTGGCGCTCTTTCCCCATCTCTCCGTGGAGGAAAACATCGCCTATGGGCGGCCGCCCGTCGGGAAGGCCGGACCGGATCGCGAGCAGGTGATCGACTTTCTCGAGTTGGGCCCCCTCCTCAAGCGCTCGATCACCCGCCTTTCGGGCGGGGAAAAACAGCGGACCGCCTTTGCCCGGGCGCTTCTGGCCGGACCCCGCCTCCTCCTTTGCGACGAACCGCTCACCGGCCTCGACCGCGAACGAAAGGAGCGGATCATCGGCCATTTGCGGCGGCTGCTGGAGGAGTTCCGGATTCCGATGATCTATGTCTCCCATGACCGGGAGGAACTCTCCGCCCTCTGTGGCGAGGTCATCGTTCTGGAAGCGGGCGCGGTTCTCCGGCGCGGCGAACCTGCGGCGATTCTTTGACTGCTAATGGACCCCCGGCGGCGGGGCGGGGATATTGTAGTTGGTATCGACGCACCAATAGATCGGATTGTACTGGCTGGTCTTGAGATAGCGGGCGCTGCCGTCGGCGAAAACATAGTTGGAGCCGCCTTGAAAGGCGTTCGTCATGATGACGTTGATCTGGTTTCCCTCGACGAAATCCATGTAGAAATCGCCCTTCCCGGGAAGTTTCTGACCCAGGAGGATGACGCTGACCGGATGGGGGATGCCGTAGAGCTTGATCTGGAAGGAGGGATCGGTGTAGGCGCCCTGGTCGTTAAAGCCGTTGAAGATGTAGCTGGTGTTGTTGGGACCGTTCGCGACCAGCTGCACCGGAGTCATTTTCTGGGCGGTCAGGTCCCCCGGCGCGATGTAGATGCGGGTCGAGCCGAGGTAATTCGTCAGCAGGAGCGGCCACTTGTCCGAGGTGCCGACGGTGCGTCCGGGCAGGTTGCCGTCGTTGTCCCCGGCATATTCGATGAATCCCATTCCGATCTGGCGCATGTTGGAAAGCGAGCCGATGCGGATGGCGTAACTTCGCGCCAACTGCAAGCCCGGAAAGGCCAGGGCTACCAGCAAGACCACCACTGCGATCACGATCAGGAGTTCGACCAGGGTGAACGACGAGGACCGCATGGGGCGCCTGCTCATGTCCCCGAGGCTAGACCAGACTCTGCCGCTCCGCCAGCCGCTATTGCTTGGAGCTGACGGCCGAGCCGTTGCGGCCCGGGGGCTGTTTCGGCTTGGGCGTATCGGACTCGGGCGCCTCATCGAATTCGGCCCATGATCCGAGCCGCTTGGCCGGCTGCTGCTGGTCGCCGGGAAGATCGTTGTCCATCCAGAGCTGCTCCGAGAGATAGGCCACGATCATCCGGGCGGTGCGGCGGCTGTCGCTGGAAAGGCCCGAAATCGAGCCGGTGGCGGCGCTGGCCGCGAAGGTGTAGGGGGTGGCGCTGATCACCGCCCCGGGAGCGGCCCCGCTGCCGCCGGTGGTCGAGAAGGTGAAGATCGGCGCCTTCGGGGTGGAGGAATCGAGATCGTAGACTTCGACGATGGTCTCGAATTTGGTCCCGCCGGTGCCGAATCCGATCAGCGCCCGGAGCGCCCGGCTGCCCTGATTCGCCCGCACGAATTGCCCGGTCACGAGCCAGGCCCGCTGGGACGGGACGATGGCGTCATAGGTGACCTCGGCGGCGGGCACCAGCTTCTGCGCGAGGACTTGATCGACGATGTCGTAGCCCAGTTCCTCGGAGAGCTGCTTCTTGAAGGTGTCGAGATCGCCGCCCTCCCGATCGACCTTCAGGTCGGCCTCGGGAAAGGTGAAATTTTGCACCAGGATCTTGAGCGGGGCCCGGCCCAGGTTCACCTCGACGTCGGTGGGCAGCGGCTGGACGCTCACCGATGCGCAAGCCGATAGGAGGACGCTCGCACCGATCCCGCCGAGAAAGGGCCATAGCCGAGGCATGACCGACTTTGCTGCACGGGAGGATGAGATGCCAGCTGTTTTAATGAGACAATATGACATATCGCCACAGTCAGGCATTCAATAGCGTCATAATGACGCTGATGGAAATTGCGATATCTAATCATTAAATTGATAATCAGTCAGTTATATAACTTCGCATTTCGGCACGCGTTAAGCAGTTAGGGAATTGAGGAATGAGAAAAGAAAGCTCAAACCCAAAGGAGAAAAGAAAATGAATATTGTTCCCTACATCAGTAATCGCGTTTATCGCTCCGGGGCCAGTGACCTGGCCGACCTGCTCGGTTGGAGCTCGCCGGCGACTTCAAGCGGCTTCCGCTTCCATGAGGATAAGGATGCCTATCTCGCCGAGATCGATCTTCCCGGCGTGAAGAAGGAAGCTGTCCAGCTCAACGTCGAGAGCGGCGATCTGACTCTGGCGGCGGAACGCCAGTTTGGCTTCGCCGACGCCAAGCGGACCGTCACGATCACTCGCGGCCTGACTCTCCCCGAGAATGTCAACGCCGAGGCGATCCGGGCCGACTTCCGCGACGGCGTGCTTACCCTCACCTTCCCCAAGAAGGAAGAGAGCAAGCCGAAGCAGCTGAAGATTAACGTCGACTAAGGTCGGTGGAGAAATAGGAACCCCTGCCGAGGACAAGGCCCTCGGCAGGGGTTCCTTGTTTTAGCAGGGTCCAAGGGGGCGCAGCCCCTTTGCGTCCTCAATGTCGCTCAATAACTGACAACGATGCCGAGATGTCCGCGCGAGCCGTCATGCTCGCGGAAGAGGTAGTTCACATCGCTGTCGATGAGCTGCCAGCCGTAATCGAAACGGACGCTGACGAAGGTCGAGATCGAATAGCGCAACCCGCCGCCGACGCTCCAGAGATTGATGTTCGGGTTGGTCGAGGGGGTGCCGCCAATCGAAAAATTGTCCTGCTTGTATTGGGAAACCCCGCCGTAATCGCTGAAGGCGAGGAATTGGAGCTGGTCGCTCTTGTAATCGGAGACGAAGTAATGGCCCAGGCCGACCGGCGGGGTCCGCACCTCTCCGGAGACGAAGTAGCCGACGTCGCCGTTGGCCTCGCGCTCGTCGTAGCCGCGGACGGTATCGTAGCCGCCCAATCCCATCTGCTCGCTGCCCAGGAGGCGGGCGTCGGCCATCTGGTAGGCCCCCTTGAGGATCAGCGAGAAATCGTAGGGCAGCTTCTGCACGCGGTTCAGCGTGAGGTGGCCGTACATGTAGTTGGAGCTGCTGGCGTTCGCTTCGTTGAAGAGAGCGGTCGAATTCGCCTGGGTCATCTCGCCCGGGCTATAGTAGCCGGTGCCGGTGAAGGCGGTCGAGCCCCACGGATCGGTCAGGGAGCTGTTGTAGCCGTAGACGAACTGGGAGACGTCGGTGGTGGGGCTCGCGCCGGGAATGGGGGCGCTGTTGAAGAGGAGCTCCGAGGAACTCTCCTTGAAATCGTAACCGGCGACCAATTCCTGGGTGTAGTTGCCCCAGTAAGTGTTCAGCTGCTTGATCGGGACGGTGTAGCGGATGCTGGTCTGCCAGGAGCTGCCGGTCGAGTTCAGCAGCAGGCTGGGCGGGAAATCGGCGGTGGTGTCGGCGTAGCTTCCGAAGATCGTGATCAGGTGGTGCCAGGGCAGCTGATGGACATAGCTCCCGGAGTGGACCCGGAGGAGCTGGAGGTCGGTGCTGGTCATGTACTGGTAATTGAGCTGGTCGCCGATGCCGAAGGCATTGCCCCAGTTGAAGCCGAGCAAGAACCGCCCTTCCCCGGTCAAGGTGTTGCCGCTATCCTCGTAGCCGGTGTAGAAGCGGACCGGAAAGCGGTCCCGCGTCTTCAGCACCACATCGGTGGTGCCGGGATCTTCGCCCGGCTGGTAGACCAGCTCCGTCTGCATGAAGGGATTGCGGTTGATCCAGGAGATATCGGAATTGAGGGTGCTGGCGGTGATGGGGCCGCCCGGGGTCTCGCGGATCTTGTCGGAGATCAGGTAGGAGGGGAACCAGTTGTTGCCCTCCACTGTCACCTTGCCCAGCTTGGCCTCGGTCACCACGACCTCGACCACATCGTCGATCATGTTCTGCTCGGGGAGATAGGCATCGACGATGGGGCGATCCTGCCCCCGGTAGTAGAGAATGATATCGCGCAGGATCTCGTTGAGCTGGGCCATCGAGACCGGCTTATCGATATAGCCGGCGAGGAGAGGGCGCAGCCCCTTCTGGTCCTTATCGGAGACGCCGGAGACGAAGCGCACGTGCTGGTCTTCCTTGCGCGGCAGCAGCGCGGAGGCGTTCTTCTCGCTGAGCTCCTGGGGGCTGGAGACGATGACGATGCCGCCGAGGTGGGAGGCGAGTTCGGTCTCGTCGCCGCCCAGATCGGGCATCGGCCCATCGACCGGCGGAGGAGGCGGACTGATGGCCTGGATCGGCTTCGGCGCGACCTGCTCGAAACTCTGGGGGGGAATCCCCTGGGACCAGGCAGACAGAAAGCCGAGCAGGAACAGGAAAGAGGCGGCCGCTAGGCCCGCTGTTTTAAACATCATCTCCGGTTGCCGCCGGTGCCCGAATTCCTCTTTCATCGACTTCTATCCGACATGAGCCACAGGAAAAGGAACCAACAATGGGACGCCCCCGGAATCAGGCCGGTCCCAAAGCAAGATAAAGAAGGGGCTGTGCATCGAATAATAAGTGTCCACCCCGGGGGATGGACATTTCCAAATACCAATTTTAGAACCCCTTTGCAAAGAGAGATTTCGGGAAACACTCAGAGACTGACCTGACATCGGAAATCTCGGCGTCATCCGGAGGAGGAACACTCCCTCCCAGGCCCCGGTCAAGGCGCGAGAGCGCTCTGCAGTTGGTTGCGCACCGCCGGGCTCAAGGAGGCGCCCAGCGAAGGCGGCGGGGGGACATTAGGCGTGAAGCCGCCATGCCCGATCGCGCCGGTCGCTCCCGCGCCGACCACCGTCTCCGGCGTGGTGGCGGTATTGGTTGCGGCGGGAGGAGCGGGAGGAATGATCGCGCTCTTCTTGGTGCTGCCGCTGCCGGTGGTCGTGCCAGTACCCGTATCGGTCGAGCTGCTGCTGCTCGAGGTGGTGTCGCCGGTCGTCGTGGTGGTGGAACTGGTCGTGGAGGAGGTGGTTTCGGTTTGAATCGTGCTGGTGGTCTGGCTGATGCTCGACGTGCCCGTCGAAGTAGTGACGGCTGTGACCGCCGTCGTCGCGGTCGCAGGCGCAGGATAGAAGACCATCGACTGCAACGAGCTGGGAAGATCGGTCGTTGAGGTTCCGGCGTAACTGCCCGAGCCGACCTTGGGATTCAGGGTGGTCCCCAAAGTAGACCCGGAAGCTCCTCCCGCCGCGTAGATGTCGTAGAGGCCGGTGACCGAGGCGCCGTTATTGATCAGGTTCCGCCCGGCCATGACGATCCGGCCGTTATTATCGGCAGCGGTGATCGATCCGGCACCCGCGAGAACGACGTTATTGGAGGCCACCAGATAGACGTTGGCGTAAGTGCCATCTCCTTCATTCTCATTGGCACCGCTCAAGTCGAGATCCGCCGGTACCGCCGCCTCATCCGAGCCGGAGGGAAGCGCCGCCGTGACTTGGTTCGCGTCGAGGCCGAGATAGACGTTGGTTCCCTGGAAAACATAGGCCCCTGTCGGGTTCATGGCCAAGGCGCTACTAGTATCGATGGAATGCTGATCGAAGATATAGATGTCGCCTCCCGTGGCCGCTGCGAAGGTGACCGAGGAGAAGCCTCCTCCCTCAATCGCGCTCAAGTCGCCCCTGGGCTCTCCGTTGTTATCCGTGATATAGGTCCCATTGGGCGTCGCATAGCTAAAGGCATTGAGCACGGTGAAATCTTTCGAGGCGCTCGCCGAGGAAGTGGCGAAGGTCAAGGTTCCGGTCCCAACCAGGGAAGAACTGTACTCAAGCGTGATGTCGCCGCTTCCCTTGATTGTCAGATTATCCGCCCCGGCGTTGATCTCCACGCCCTCGGCCAATTGGAAAGAGCCATTTCCCTGGGTCTCGTCCCCGGTACCCGCCCCGGCATCGAGGAGGACGTGACCGCCGCTTCCGTTCATGGTGATGTTATTGTCGATCGTCAAGCCGCCGGTGCCCTCCGCCGTGATTTCGAGGGAGCCACCAGTGATCTCGATGCCGGGCGTGATGCTCGCGTCGTAAACGTCAAAACCGCCGCCGAGGCTGAAACCGGAGGAATCACTGGTCGATTGAATATAGGCCCCCGCGGATTGAATTTCGAGGCTGCTGATGTTGCTCACTTGGACAGGATCGGCCGCGGTCCCGACGCTGCCGTAGGCCCAGAGCGCCAATCCGCTAGTGCTATCGGTTTCCGAGATGACCGCGCCATTGGCCTCGGTGATGTTTCCAGTATTGGCTTGGATGTAGGCGTAGACCCCGGAATTGATCGTGAAGGAATCCTCCAAGACGACGCTACCGCCATAGACCTCGACCGAGTGATCGAGCGTACCGTTGGGAGTGATATAGACCATCCCCGTCCCGCTTCCATCGGGATTGCCCAGCCTCTCGACCGTAAAACTATTGTTATTACCATCCCCATTGCCGCCGCCATCATTCTGGATCACCAGACCGGTCTCATAATAGGAGGAATCGGGCAACGATCCTCCCCCCAGATACATGGTGGTGGTGGGGTCGATCGGCTCAATCGTCAGATAGCTGGCGTAGTCGGTGCCGTCCCCAGTGAAGAGATTGTTGCCGCCGCCGCCTTCGCCGTTATCCACATTGTCGGCCGTGAAGTTATTGTCATCGGGATAGCCGACGTTGTTGGCCTTGACGGTGATCGTTCCTCCGTATTCGAGGCTGACCGTCGGGACGGCGCTCTGGGCGTAGGTCTTGACGCCGCCGGTAGTCGATTCGATGCCGGTGGGATCGATATAGAAATCGATGCCGTAATTACTGCTGCCCACCCCCTCCACCGTCTCGCCGGTCAATGTTATGTTTCCGCCGCCCGTGCTGTCCACCTGTGCGCCATTCTCCAGCACAATGCCGGAGCTATTGGTGCCGACCGAGCTGAAAGCGTCCTCCGGCAGACCAGTGCCTTTGTTCAATGCCACCAGGCCATCGCTGCCCACCGTCGGCGCGCCGCTGAAGCCGATGATCGAGAGCGATCCGCTGGAGACCTTCACCTTTGCCGCCACGGTGGTCACCGTTGCGACACCGCCATAGCCCGCGCTGGAGGAAACATAGCCGTCGAGGACGAAGCCGTCCTGGTCGGTCCCGCTATTGGCGGTGCCATTCGCGGTCGCTTGGCCGAAGGAATAGCCATTGATCGCCACATCCCCGGACCCCTCGTCCTCCACCGTCGTATCGCCGGAGTTGCCGGTGGAAGTATTCAAGGCACTGATCAACACGCCGACGTTATTGTAGGCGCCCGCACCGCCAGCCCAGGAAATGCCGGTGATGGTGACCCCTCCGACCGCTCCCTCCCCATCGTTATCGCCCTTGACGATAGCGCCGCTGGTCAGCCAGACGCCGTAATTGTCATGGACGCCGCTCGTCGTGAAGGTGCCTTCAGGGAAATCGTAGGTGAAATCATCCGTAGTCGTGTCGAACGTCACGCTGCCTCCAGCCGGCGCGCCCGTGAAGCCGAGGATCGAGATCGATCCCTGATCGGTCTCCACGGTGGTCACTCCGGAAGCCTCGCTGGAAACGAAGCCATCGAGGACAAAGCCGTTCTGGGAGTACCCTCCGACACCCCCGCTCTCCGTGGCGGTGCCGAAGGAGTAGCCCGCGATTGTCAGGCTGCCGCTTCCGCCGGTGCTGACCTGGGTGGGGGTGGGGGTATCGGTGTAGGTGCCAAGGACGTAGTTTTGCGAATCGATCAGCACGCCGATGTTATTGTAGCCGCCGGCCCCGCCGCCCCAGGAGATGCCGGTGATCGAGATGTTTCCACCTTCGGTGTAGACCTGGGAACTGCCGGTGATCCAGACGCCGTAATTGTCGACGAGACCTGCCGCACTGTGGGTGCCGCTGGTGCCCTTGATCACAATCGAGTCGGCACTATTGCTATCGGTGCTTATTTCCGAGCCGTTCGCGATCTCGACGCCGTAGAGGTTGGTGTTGTAGTAGCCGCTATGGGTGGTGGAGAAGTTGGTTCCGGTCAATTTCAGATTTCCCCCGGCGGTCTCAAGGGTGGAGGCATTGATGCTGATACCCGCCGAATTATAGGCGCCATCGCCCTGACCGACCGCCGTGAGGCTGGTCGCATAAATACCCGAATTGATGATGTAGATGCCGTCATCCGTGAAGCCGGTGCCACCCACCGCCGGGGCGTTCGAGGGCCCGCCCTCCAGGATGAGGGCGCCGACCGGCGCGGTCGGGCTACCCTCGCTCCATGCCCCCACCGTGACGTTGCTGAGCCAGATCGGGCCCGATCCGCTGTTGAGAGTGATATTGCCCGAGCCGACGAAGCTGCCGACGACGATCCCAATGCCGTCGCCCGCCGTCAACGTCAGCGCGCCGCCGCCGTTATCCGAGGAGACATTGTGGAGATCGATCGCGCCCGCGATTGAGAGATCGCCGCTCAAGACCAGGGGCGCTCCACCCGCCATGCTGCCAAAGCCCAGCCCCGCCAAGGTGGTGAAAGTCGTTCCGCTGTAATTGTAGTCACTGGAGGGAACGATTGCGGGATCGTTGAGGCCCCCCACTGCAGTGGCAACCAAGCCTTGAATATCGGCGGTGGCCAATTCTTCATCGGTAGGAGCCCCCACCGTCAGCATATTCTCGGTCAACGCCAGGTTCGTTATCGAATTTCCGTCCGAAAGATAGGCCGTATTCGCCAGAGGGGTGGTGGTACTGCCCGGATGGGCATAAACCAGCACTCCCTGATTTGCCGCGACCGTACCCGCCGCCACCGCGAGGTAGAAATAACCGTTCGCCCCCGAATAGACGTCGCCCAAGACGGTCCCGTTCGCCGCCACGCCGAGCTGCTCTCCGCCCCAGATGACGCTACTGGCCGAATCGGAATAGGCGGTGCCGGAGATCACCTGGACCCCCTCGGGGAACTGCCATTTGAAATAGGGATAGGAGTTTCCATCGGAGATGCCCCATATATCATCCGACCAACCCGCCCCGCTCAGGGTGGCGGCACTCTGGAGACCCGCAGTGGTCAGCCCGGTGGCGCCGGTAACGGAGCCAGTGGAGAGCGCCGAGGTCTGTCCCGAGGTTTCCGTGTCCCAAAAATCGCCCTCAAGCGATGAGGGGGAGATGCCGCCGAAACCGCCCGCCGCATTCCCGGTGACCCATCCGGTCGAGTACGAGTCATTGATGGTACCATTGTAGTTGGAACCGAAGAAACCGCCCGCCGCATTGGAACTGATGCCGCCGGTTACCGCGCCGGTAGCGTAGGAATCGTGGATCGTCCCCGCATTGGAACCGACGAAACCGCCGGCATTGTTTGCGTCGTCCCCGATAGCCGTGTTGGTATCGGTGACCGCGCCACTCGCATAGGATTCGTAGATGGCGGAGCCGGAGGCATTATATCCGGCGAAGCCGCCGAGATCCCCGTCGCCAGTCACCGTCCCGGTCGCATAGGAGTAATCAATCAATCCGTCACCATCACCGTCCCCATTTTGACCGACGAAGCCGCCGACTGCGGCGCCGGTGTTACCAGAGGCAACGGCGGCAATATTCCCCGTCGCGTAGGAGTTGGAAATCGTGCCTAGATTATCTCCAACGAAACCGCCCACATAGTCGGGGTTGTTCACGTCGGTGTTCGTGAACGTGACGTTCCCCGTCGCATAGGAGGTGCTGGTGATGCTGCCGGCAGTATCATTGTACCCGACAAAACCGCCGATATCGTTGGAGGCCCCCTCGGCGCTGACGGTCCCGGTCTCATAGGAACCGGAAATACTTCCGTTATTGTACCCGGCGAAACCGCCAACGGAGGAACCTCCGTCATAGGAGCTGACGCTCCCCGTCGCATAGGAATTGGAGATGTTTGCGCCGCCTTCGTTGTCTCCAACGAAGCCGCCGACGTAGGAGCCGTAATTGGTGGAGGCGGCGGAGGTGATCGTCCCCGTCGCGTAGGAACCGGTAATGGTTCCGTAATTGTTTCCGACAAAGCCGCCGAGATTGGAGTTATCCACGCTTGAGCTGATGTTCCCCGTCGCGTAGGAGCTGGAAATGTTCCCATCGTTTTCCCCGATGAAACCGCCGATCGTGTCATTGCCTACGGTGGAGATGACGTTCCCCGTCGCGTAGGAGTTGGTGATCGTGCCGGTGGCGTCCACCGTCCCGCTGCCGTCATTGAGGCCGACCAAGCCGCCGGCAGGCTCAAGCTCCGCAGTCCCGTAGCTATTGACCGTCGCGCTGCTGTGGCTGGAATCAATCAAGCCGCTGTTCTCGCCAACCAACCCGCCGACGTTCATCCCGTTATCCCCGCTGTTGACCGTGCCGGTGGAGTAAACGCCCTCGATCGTGCCCTGATTCAAGCCGGCCAAGGCGCCCACGTCCTCGTTGTCACCGGTGATGTTGACTCCGGTCAGGCCGAGGTTTTCCACCGTCCCGGTTGCGCCGATGACGCCGAAGAGGCCGACATAGGAGCCACTTCCGGAGATGGTCAGATTATCGATGGTATAGCTGTTGCCGTAGAAGATTCCGGCGAACGGAGTTGAACTGTTCCCGATCGGGCTGAAGCCGGAAACACCCGTTAAATCGATGCTCTTGCCGAGGGCGTAGTCGCCGCTCAGGTTGGTGCTGACGTTCTCGAGCTGAGCGGCGCTGTTCACCAGCATATAGGCGGTCACGCTGCCGCCGCCCGTATTGGTGTAGCTCGTCGGGGTGGCGTAGCTGGTGGGATTGTAGTAGATGGTGAGCGCGCCGGAGGTCGAAACGGTGCCGCCCCCCATGTTCACGGTGTAGGCGGAATTCCCGGTGGCCTGGCTATCGGCCCGCAGGGTGATGGCGCCGCTTCCGCTGGCGATGCTCCCGCCGGTATAGAAGATGATGCTGGTCCCGGCGTTGAGCTGGATCGCCGCGGTGGAGGAGTTGGAAATCACCCCTGAGACGTAGATCTGTTCCCCGGCGTTGAGGGTCAGCCCGTTGGAGTTGGACCAGGTGACGTCGACGTCGCTGTCGATGGTGATGCTGCCGTCGGCCTGGACGGTGACGCTGCTGCCGCCATCGGTCAACGCCGCCTGCAAGGTTGTGTCGGACAGGGTGCTCGCGCTGTTCGATGCGGTGAAATCGGGCGCCGATCCGTCGTCGAAATCGGTATCGCCTTCGGCGGTACCCACGATTTCCATGTAGCCGGTCGGATCGAGCAGCCAGGAGCCAAGCGTCCCCTTGGGGGCCTGGGTATCGACCGTGCCGTAAGCCTCCAGATACCCACCGCTGGTCTCGACCTGCCCACCGTTACCGCCGTGGGGACCGCCCTGAGCGCTGATGCTGCCGTAGAACCGGGTGGCGTCGTTGGACCAGACCACCACCTTGCCGCCGTTGCCGCTGTCG